>WNFF01021799.1_pt1 | contig 10324 bp, 9 predicted proteins | sample 5400441 | NCBI WGS metagenome assembly WNFF01 (sample SAMN13153345, study PRJNA577476) | soil metagenome | isolation source: 120 cm saprolite under Douglas fir tree site 2 hole 3 replicate 1 | place: USA:California | collected 2015-04-18
ACGAAGCCGCCTTACTCCCGACCAGGCATAAAGCCTCCTGCTAACGGTCAGGTAGCCCTCTTTGAGGCCCTCCTGGCTCGTATCGCTTTGGCCCTCTGTTCGAGCACTTGCGCCTCTCCCGGACGGTTCATCTTTCGGAGCAAACCGGCGTAGTTTTCCAGGGTGATGGCGATGTCGGGGTGGTCAGGCAGAAGCACTTTCTCTCTAATCGCCAGGGCACGGTGCAAGAGGGGTTCTATCTCCTCATACCGCCCTTGTTCCCAGTAGAGGCTTGCCAGGTTATTGAGGGTAATGCCGATAGAGGGATGCTCAGTCCCGAGTACTTTCTCTTTAATCGCCAGGGCGCGCTGGTAGAGCGGCTCCGCCTCCTCATCGCGCCCTTGGTTCTGGTAGAGATATGCCAGGCTATGGAGGGTAGTAGCAGTGTCGGGATGGTCAGGCGGCAGTGTTTTCTCGTCGATCGCCAGGGCGCGCTGGTAGAGCGGTTCCGCCTCCTCATTGCGTCCTTGTGATCGATAGAGATTTGCCAGGTTATTGAGGATGGTAGCAGTGTCTGAGGAGTCAGATGGAAGTGCTTTCTCGTAGATCGCTAGAGCGCGCTGGTAGAGGAGCTCGGCTTGCGTGTATTGTGCATGTTCCTCCAGATAAATTGCGATACGATGGAGGAGTGATGACGCTTCTGGGATGCCCAGATTGTGGAGGCGGCCAGGTCTCGAACTCCACCTCTGGAAAGGCGGCATTGACCGCTCGCACGACGCGCTTTGCCCACTGCTGTTGGTTTTTTTTGTTCATGCCATCCTTGAGCACAACCTGCACCAGGCGATGTAGGGAGAGCGTGTTGTCGGCTACGTCCCGGCGCACCAGCGAGTAGGCCCCCAAAGCCCCAATCGCTTCGTTGAAGGCCAACTCGTCGCGGGCGAGCGGTTTGAGCCGTGGACCAAGCGAGGCTGCCCCTTCGATGAGCATGTCTTCTGGGATGGCATCAGGATGCAGGAAGGCACACACCCGCAGCAGATCAGTCGCTGCGGGATCGCGCTGTTCGACCTGCTTAAAGGAGAGCGACCAGGTGGTGGCCACGGAGGCGGGATGGTCGGTCACCAGCCCCCCACGCCGCGAGAGCAGGGCGGCTCGCTGCTGGCGATAGAGCCGCAGGTAGCCTTCTACGCTGGAGCGAGTCTCTTCAATGTAGGCCCCCGCCTGGTCAAGGGCAAGGGGAAGCCCATCCATCTCCCGCGCAATCTCCAGGGCGGCCTCGCGATCTTTGGGAGACGCCTGTTCAAGCGGGGCATCGGGTGCAAGCTTGTTGGCGCGGCGCAGCAAAAACAGGGCTCCTACTTGCGCATCCAACTGCTGCACTTCGAGGGAATGGGCCAGTCGCCCCATGGCTGTAGCGCGGGTGGTCAAGAGCAGATGCCCTCCAGAGGCCGACGGGAGGAACTCTCGCACCATGACGAGGTCATCGGCGTTATCCAGGATGAGCAGCCACTTCGCGTGGGTTCTGAGCCATTCCTTGACGGCATTGACGGCAATCAACTGGTCCTGCGCGTCCTTCTGTGGCAGCTTGAACAGTCCCGCGATGGTGACATAGTCCGAGACCAGGTTCTCACGGGTATCGGCACGCACCCAGAGCACGGTCTCATAGTTGGAACGAGCGTGGTAGGCATACTCCACCGCGAGCTGCGTCTTGCCAATCCCACCCAGCCCACTGATGGCCTGGGGCTGCGTCAGGGCGGTGGCTGAACCTGTTCCCAAAGCGGTGGTCAGTTGCGTGAGCAGGTTCTCGCGACCTGTGAAGAAGGGGTTGCGCGGGTAGGGAACATTCCAGGTGGAGGGGAAAGGCTCCTGATGCACCAGAGTAGAGGCAAGAGTAGGAGACGGATGGGTGCCTGGTTGCTTCCCCTGGAGTTGCTCAACCGCTTCGCGGATACCCCTGGCAACAGCTAAAAAAGCCTGGTCGCGATTGGGCCATGTAGTGATCGGTTTCGCATTGGTGGGCAGCGCTTGCAAACGCTCAAACTGGACTCCCTGCCAATCAGTTGGTCGCAGGATGATGGGAATGACCCGCGCCTCTCCCGCCAGGTGCCGCTCCATGGCCCGCTTGCCCTCGATACTGGAGCAATAGGTGGAGGCAATGAAGTCGGGGCTGATGAGCAGCAGGATCAGCTGAGCACTATTCAGATGCGTATCGATCTCGTGCTCCCAATCCGTTCCGGCACTAATATTGCGGTCATGCCATGGGGCGATGAGACCCTGCTGCAGCAGGGTGCTGAGATGCGTTTCCAGCTTTTGTCGCAAGCGTTCATCTTTGTGAGCGTAGGAGTAGAACACCTCTAATGGAGCCGTCATGCATACTTTTCCTTCAATCTTCATGCTCTAGCGGCAGTATATCGTATCTCAGACGCTCTTGCAATGAGGGAGCAACGGGCGGGTGTATAAAAAAGGTGTCGGTAAGCGAGCGAAGCGAGGCGTAGGGGCCATCGCTCCGCTCGGCCTTTTTCATACACCCGCAACAGAGAGGATATGCGAGCGATTTTACCTTCGCTGGTATGCTGGTGATAGGATCGGTACCTGATTAGCGTAAAGCGAAGGATAATTCATGAAGATAGTGTGTAAAGTGAATAGTGCAAAGCAACGTGTGCTCAGTATGGGGATACGATTGGTTTTTCTAGCGGGCATATTGTCCCTGCTCCTGGTGGCTATACCTATTGCAAAACCCGTTGCCGGGGCCACATCAGGCGATTGGCCTACCTTTCTTGGGAACAATGCACGAACGGGCTTCAATGCTGCCGAGACCATTATCAATCCAAAAACGGCTCCCCATCTCAAGCTACATTGGACGCACTCGACATCGTCCCAAATTAGTGCCGAGCCGGTGGAGGTCAATGGCATGGTTTACTGGGTTCGTGGGACGGTTTTGAACATGGATCGCGGCTCTCAGACGGGACAGATGTCTGGAAAGTTAACCTGGGAACAATGAAAGGTAACTGTGTTCCTCACCCTCGTGGTGTGCTCAGTACAGCTACCATAGCCACGGTATCGATTGGCGGCGCAAAAACTCCAGTAGACTTCGTGGGCGGAGGTGATGCCAATCTCTATACCCTCAATGCCAACACTGGAGCAATCATCTGGCATATCGCCTTAGGAGGAGCCAACTCCTTCCTTTATAGTTCGTCGGCTATCTTTAATCAAAGCATGTATATTGGTGTGGCTTCGCTCAGTAATTGTCCATTAGTGCAGGGAAAGCTCTTTCAGGTGAACACTGCAAGCGGGGCAATACAACACACCTTCGACGTTGTGCCGATGCAACGAAAGTCGAAAATAATATCTCATCAAGTGCCTGGGATGGCACGACCCTGTATGCCGCGGCTGCCCTTACCTCGATCAACGGGAAGAGCTGCGACGGCAGCCTGCGAGCCTTGAATCCCGCCGATGGAACGTTTCTGTGGGAGGACTGTTTGAACCATGTTGTGCTGGCCCCGGTGACGGCAGTACCAGGATTAGCGGTGGTAGATGCAGGCGGATCGCTCATCATCGTTGACGCCGCCAGGGGAGATCAGCTCTTCAACTTTCAGGATAAAAACGCAAGATCGAGCTTCGCCGGGCCAGCCAGTATCTCCAATGGGGTGCTCTACCAGGGAGATATGAATGGCAACCTCGATGCTTTGGGACCATAGGAGTGACCCGAAGCGAAAGGCTACCCGCACTGGATAAAGCGCATCGGGTAGCGGTGAAGCGATTCAACGCCGTTGTGCTTCACCCTCACCAACTCGCCCACCTGCACTCCCATCCGCTCATCTTCGGTGATCACGTTGGGTTGAATCACTACAACCATGTTCTCACGAAAGGTGAAAGGCTCTGGCAACCTGGCGCTCGTCCGGCGCGTGCGCAGAATGGGGGGCAGATAGCCTCCGCCGAAACCGTGTACCAGGTCGTCGTAGATGGTGAAACCTGCGGCATGGATGCCCTCACCCGCGTCCAGGACCGCTTCGCTCGTCGCTCCTGCGCAGATTACGCCTGCAACGCGATTGAACGCCTCAACCGCTACATCGTACATGCGCTGGTACGCGGGCGTGGGAGGTGTGCCGATGGCGAAAGGCCGCAGGATCTGCCCGGCGTATCCATGATAGTGGGCACTGATCTCGGTGATAAGCACATCACCGCTCTGGAGAATTCGATGCGAGAGATGTTGCGCAGGCACACATACGCTGGGGTTGCGCATTGGCGTGGTAGCCATGTAGTGAATATGGGTCTTGCCGCCAAGCCCCAGGTAAGCTCCCTCCACAATCGAGGCCAGTTCATATTCGGTGATGCCTGGACGAGCCTCGCGCTCAAGTGCCTCAATCGCCAGGTCGCTGAACTCGGCCCCCCGCCGCAGGAACTCGATCTCCTCTTCACTTTTAACAAGCCGGATCTGTAACATTTGCGAGGTGAAATCCACAAGCTCAGCCTTCGGCAGCATTTTCTGCATCAATGCGTATTGTTTGAAAGTGATTGGGCCTACTACACCAATGCGGCTCCCGGCAAGTCCCCTCACCAGCAGATTTTCAGCAGTAGTAACAGTTAAATCCGGGCCGCCCCAGCGCACATCCGCGATGCTGGCCACCTGGCGAGCATTTGGGACGTGGTTGAAATATTGCACGAACAGCGCAGGCTCTTCCTCGCCCGGGAAAACGAGCATCGCCTCGCGTGTCACAGGGAAGTTCGAGAGATACAGTACCTCGTGGTACGCGCTTAGCGTGCCGTACAGCAGCAGTACCGCGAGATTTGCTTCGCGCATCGCCGTACGAACGTCCGCGTAGCGACGAGCAAATTCAGCTTCGGAAAAACGTGGATACATAGAGCTCAAATGCCCAGTTTCTTTCGCATCCAATCGGCCTGCTGTGGTCGATGCTTATAAGGAATATTGTTGCAGACGTGGTTGCCGTCTTCAAACATCCAGAGCTCCGCTACCTCACCTGCTTCCGCCGTCATTCTTTCCGCGTCGGCAGGCGGGACAAGTCTATCCCGCCGACCCATAATGATCAGCAGGGGACATTTTACTTTTCCCATAATGATTAGAAGCGGGCATTTTACTTTCTCCATCACTCCTTGGAGGTTAAATGCTGCCAGCTTTGCGCGCGCTTCAGACTGGTTCGCGGATTTAAGGCGGTAGGTAAATGCCTCGCGCGTCAGCATGGGCAGCCTATCAAAATGGCCAACAAAGTTGTATCCGCCGCAGTTGGCAATCGCCGCCTTCAGCCGTGGCTCAAACGCCGCTGCGCGAGGCGCATAGTATCCTCCCAGGCTGACACCCATCAAGCCTACACGGCTCGCATCCACATCTGGCCGGCTCTCAAGATAGTCGATGGTGTACTTAATGGGGACTTCATAGTCAAAGCGCATGGCGTGCTCAAACTCCATCTCCCCCTGTCCGGGGCCATCGATAGCCAGCACTGCCATCCCTCGCTTGAGAAAATCATCGCCATAAATGTGCAGTTCTTCCTTCACGGAATCCAGCCCAGGCACGAGAATCACAACCGGGGGCTTCGGGGTATGCCAGGGCTTTCTCAAGACGCCGTACATCGTCGCGCCGCCCTCGTAAGCCATTGCCACATGCTCTCCGGGAAAATCAAAATACGGCAATGCCCTTTTATATGCGTGTACAACGTGTTCATGCGCCTGGCGCAACTCGTGTGGCTTGCGCACAAACAAATACTTGCCGAAGTGATACGAGATTGCCGCGTGAAAATAGTGGTAGGCAGCCGACGTGTAATGCCCCTGCGCCTCGGCCTTCTCACCCATCTGCTCGTGCATGGCTCCGCACTCGCACCACTTCTGGCACCAGTCATCCCACCGCTCGATGCTATTTGTCACCCGCTGAAAGTCATTGGCGTCCACACCGTTGGAAATAAAACGGGGAGCCCAGTTGTCGATCGCGCTCTGTACAAATTCGTCTTTTGCCATGTAATGTACTCGTCCTTCCCAGAGGGTGAATTACGCGTTAGAGAGCGTGCCGCCCAGGTACAGGCGACCGATCTCAGGATTATGCAGGATGTCGTCGTGCGAACCCTCCAGTCGCACACGTCCGCTCTCCAGTACGACCCCGTTGTTGGCGAGGCTCAGCCCCGTGCGCGCGTTTTGCTCGACCAGCACAACCGTCCTGCCACTGCTCTGCATCACCTTGATCGTTTCAATCACCTGTTTGAACGTTTTGGGGTCCAACCCCATCGACGGCTCATCCAGCATAATCAAACGCGGATCCAACATCAGGCAGCGCGCAAATTCGACTAGTCGCTGCTGTCCGCCCGACAGGCTGCCCGCTTTGTCGCGCGCGCGCGTTTTCACAATGGGAAACATTGCTTCAACTTCGCGCAAGCGCCCCTCGACCAGTGCCGTATCACGCAGCATGTAGGCACCCAATCGCACGTTCTCCCGCACCGTCATGCCGGGGAACAGGCTGTGGCTTTGCGGCACCTGCACTATTCCCATGGCCAGAATCTGGCGAGGAGTCAGACCGACTATCGATTGTCCATCAAAGGTGATCTCACCCAGACGGGGCTTCAGCAGCCCGCTCAGCACGCGCAGCACCGTGGACTTGCCGGCCCCATTGGGTCCTACGATGCAGGTGGTCGTGCCTTGCTCCACCTCGAGGTCGATCCCTTTGAGTACGTCGCCACCATCGTAACCCGCGTAAACATTGTGTAGTTTCAGCAGCATCTCGCTAGTCTCCCAGATACGCTTCCAGCACTGCTGGATTCGCTCGCACTTCCGCCGGTGTCCCCTCGGCAATCTTAGCCCCGCGATGCATCACCATGACCCTGTCGCACAATCCCATCACAAATTCCATATTGTGCTCGACGATCAGAAACGTCACGCCGCGCTGGTTGAGGGTGTGGATGCGCTCTATCAGGTAGTTAATCATCGTCGGATTGATTCCGCCAGCCGGTTCATCCAACAAAATGACTTGCGGTTCGGCAATCAACACGAAGGCAAACTCCAGAAGCTTCTTCTGCCCGTAGGACAGGTTCCCGGCTGGCTGGTTTTTGAGCGATGTCAGCCCTACAAAGTCCAACAGTTCCAGCGCACGTCTCTGTTCATGTGTCGAACTCCAGCGGCTGAGCAACCCTTTCAAGTTATTGCGCTGGACCGCCACGTGCATATTCTCCAGCACGGTCAGGCGGGGGAAGATGCGCGTCAGTTGAAAGGTGCGTCCAATACCCAGGCGAAAAACCTTATCCGGCGGCGCATTGGTGATAGTCCGCTCTTGAAATTGCACTTGCCCGCTATCAACGCGCTCATAACCGGTCATCACATTAAACAAAGTGGTTTTCCCCGAACCGTTTGGGCCAATTAAGCCAGTGATAGAGCCTTGTTCTACGCTGATAGAACACATCTCCAGGGCGAGAATGCCTCCGAAGGCTTTGGAGATACACTGCGCATCCAACAAACTCATAAGTTGATCCCTTCTTTCCTTTCAACACTCTCAGCCACACCATCCGATGTGGGAAGCGCAGTGAGGATGGCATCATGCTCTTGCTGCCTTTGTTGACGAATGACCTGGTATTTGGCCCAACGCTCGCTCAATGTGGGAATAACGCCTCTGGGCAGCAGCAGAATAACGACAAGGAATAGTGCTCCGTTGATTATCAGGTAATAGCTGTTCGGACCGGATTGTGAGGTAAAGTATAGCTGGATCGTTTCCAGGAACAGCGCGCCCAGGATGGGACCGCTAATCGTCCCCAGGCCACCCAGGAAAGCCATCAATGCAATCGCCACGTCAAAGGTGGCGTCGAAGGCAGTGTTCGGGTAGATCACAAAGACATAATAGGCCCAGATGGCCCCCACCATGCCCACAATGAACGCGGAGATGACAAAAGCCGCCAGTTTAGATAGGCCGGTTTTCACTCCCAGGCCCAGCGCCCGGTCCTCGTCGTCGCGGATGGCCAGCAGCCCCAGGCCGTATTTAGAGTTGCGCACCCACCAGGAGATAGCGATTGCCACCAGCAGCATGACCAGCGCCACGTAATAGAACGGTATGTTGTAGAAATCGCCGGTCCAATCGATAGGAATGGGCAGATTCAAGCCGATGGTGCCATTGGTGAATTGTGTCAGGTTGTATGCCAACAACTGAAAGATAAAGAACACTGCAATAGTAATCACTATAAAGGCATGCCGCCGCACTCGCAGCGAGATCCAACCCAATGGAATGGCTATGATCGCTGCAATGAGACCTGCCGCGGGAACAAGCAAGAAGGGGGTATAGTCGCCCTGGATCTTCCAGTCCTGGCACATGATTGCCAGGGCATACGCTCCCAGGCCGAAGTACGTGGCATGTCCCAGGGCGATGTAGCCGGTATAGCCTGAGAAGATATTCCAGCCGGTTGCGGCGGCAGCGAACATCAAGGCAAAGAGCGCGAGGCCGGTCACGAATGAATTGGAAAATACCAGGGGGAAGGCGATGGCAATCGCCAGCAGCGCGAGCAGAACGACCGTCTTTCCATACCGCCTTACGAACGTGAAGCGGCCCAACTCGGAGATGCGATCTAGTTGGCGACCGAATATCAAGCTGGTCTTTTTGGGAAGGCTCATTGCTTTCTTACCTCCGCCTTCCCAAACAATCCCTGTGGACGAACCAGCAGGATAATCACCAGCAGGATGAAAAAGACAGTGCTGGCCCAGATCGGCGACCAGAAAAACGAGGTAACATCTTCGATGACCAGCATGCCTACGGCAGCGATCAACGCGCCCGATAAACTGCCCATGCCGCCGAAGATGATGATGGCCAGCAGGCGCGAGATCAGATCATAGGCGCTGCCGGCGTTGAAGGGGGTGGTCGCCCCATAGACCATGCCCCCTGCGGCAGCCAGTGAGATACCGATGCCAAAGGTAATCGCCGAGACTCGTTCGACATCGATGCCAATCAGTTCTGCCGCCGTGCGATTTTGCATTGAGGCGCGCAAGCTAAAACCGAATTTGGTGCGATAGACTAGCAGGTAAAGTCCTCCTAACAGCACCACCGCCAGCAGGAAGCCAAATACGTAAATGTCGGCGAGATAAAGCCCCCCTATTTTAATAAATGATGCGGTGACATACCATGCGTGCAGCTGAACGCTATTGGCCGAGAAGATGAGGTTGAGGATGCCCTCAATCACCAGTGCCACGCCGAATGTCACCAGGACGGATAACATCGTGCGGTCGCGCTTGATGGGGCGGATAAACAACACCTCGATCAGCACACCCAGGACAAACAGGAAAGGCATGGTAATGAGCAATCCTAAAAACAGGTCGATGTGCAGTTGTTGCTCCAGGAAGTAGCTGAGATATGCGCCCAGAATGACCAGGGCACCTTGCCCGACGTTGATGATATCCATCACCCCAAACACCAGTGTCAGCCCTGATGCCATCAAAGCATATACTCCTCCGGTTAAGATGCCGAGAATGATTTCTTCAACAATATGTTCAAACATACGTCCTCTTTCCATCGATGGAAGTCTAAAAATGACCAGGGCCACACATCCAAAAGGCGCATTGAAAGATACGCTAGTAATGAATATACACTATGGGAAAGGGTAGTGGTGCCTGCTGCCAGAGGCAGCAGGCGGTGCTTCTACCCAACGTCATACTTTGAACGATAGACGAAATGAAACGCTAAGGCCAGTTCGGTTTGGGAAACTCAGGAGGATCAGCTGCCTGAGATGCAGGATACACTGAGACCAGCGACCCGTGCTGCCACTGGAACAGGTAGCCCGTCGCCAGGGTATTTTGACCTGTGGAGTCAAACTTCACCGGTCCCTGGACGCTCTGGAATGTATCGCCCGAGTGGAGTTCATTGATGAGTTTTGTGTTGTCAATGCTGTTGATTTTGGTCGCTGCCTGCTGGAACACCTGTCCTACCGCGAAAGCCTCAGCCACGTCGGAGCTGATGCCATCGGCAGTGCCGCCGTACTTTGCCAGGTAGTCGCTGACCATCTTGGCGTTCTGGAAGGTGTTGATCGATGGATACCAACCGCCGTTGGGAACGTAAATTCCCTCCGCGGCTGTAGGGCCACCGATGGCATCGGTAAACGTTTTGCCCTGGTCAGGCCCTGCTGTCGCAATAATGGCCATGGGATTGAAGTGCTGCTGCTTGAAAGCCTGGATGTACGCAACGATATCATTCAGCAACGTACCGGTCACGATGAGCTGTGCGCCTGAGGCGATCATCTTTTGCGCAATCGGCGTATAGTCGGTGGTTTCTGACGGATACACCTGGTAAGAAGCAGTGGTGATGCCGCCCTGTTCCAGGAGCATTTTCGCGGTATCAACCTGTGGCTGGGTGAATGGATCATTCTGGGTGGCATACGCT
>WNFF01019243.1_pt1 | contig 10321 bp, 11 predicted proteins | sample 5400441 | NCBI WGS metagenome assembly WNFF01 (sample SAMN13153345, study PRJNA577476) | soil metagenome | isolation source: 120 cm saprolite under Douglas fir tree site 2 hole 3 replicate 1 | place: USA:California | collected 2015-04-18
ATCACCGAAGTCTGCAAGCTCACCGTGAAGGAAGCGCGCGTCTTTTTCGCGAATTTGGCTCTCAGCGAATCCCAGGCAAAAGTCGCCGAGAAAATACTCGAGGAGATTCGCACCCGGCTGCAGTTTCTCGACGAAGTTGGTCTTGACTACCTCACTCTCGATCGCCTCACCTCCACGCTTTCCGGCGGGGAATCGCAGCGCATCCAGCTCGCGACGTCTCTCGGCTCGCATCTGGTTGGCGCGCTCTATGTGCTCGACGAGCCTTCCATCGGATTGCATCCGCGCGACACGCAGCGGCTCATCGACATTCTCAAATCGCTCCGGGACCTGGGCAACACGGTTCTCGTCGTCGAGCACGATCCCGACACTATTCAAGCCGCGGACCACGTCATCGACCTCGGGCCCGGTGCGGGAGAGCTTGGCGGCAAGCTGCTTTTCTCCGGCAATTACGCGGCGATGCTCGAGGAGCACAAATCGCTTACCGGCCGCTACCTCAGCGGCGAATTGCGAATCCCCGTGCCCAACAACCGCCACAAGCGGACCGGCAATTTTCTGCGCCTATTTGGCGCGAATCTTCATAATTTGCAGAATGTTGACCTGACGATCCCGCTCGGAACTTTTACGGCGGTGACGGGTGTGAGCGGCTCGGGGAAATCCACGCTGGTCCACGACGTTCTTTATCGTGCGCTCGCCGCCAAGCGCAACGGCGGCAGCGTCAAAGAGTTCTGCGAGGGTCTTGAAGGCGACGCTGGCGTTCGAGAAGTCGTCATCGTGGATCAATCGGCTATCGGCCGGACGCCACGGTCCAATCCCGCTACCTACCTCAAAGCTTTTGACGCCATCCGCGAGGTTTTCGCCGGCACTCCGGACGCAAAACGCCGCGGCTACTCCGCCGGGCATTTTTCCTTCAACGTCCCCGGCGGCCGCTGCGAAACGTGCCAGGGCGACGGCACTGTCACCGTTGAAATGCAATTTCTCGCCGACGTCGAGCTGATTTGCGAGGAGTGCCGCGGGACGCGCTTCAAGAGCAGCGTTCTCGAAGTGCGTTACCGTGAAAAAAATATACACGACGTTCTGCAACTCACGGTGCGCGAAGCGCTAGCGTTTTTTGTAAATATTCCCAAAGTGGTTTCGAAGCTGCGCATCCTGAATGAAATCGGGCTCGGCTATCTCCGCCTCGGCCAATCCGCCACCACGCTTTCCGGCGGCGAAGCCCAGCGCCTCAAACTTGCCGCGCATCTCTCGCGCGCCGAAAACGAGGGCATCCTTTACATCCTCGATGAGCCCACCACCGGCCTCCATTTTGACGACATCGCCAAGCTTCTTTCTGCCTTCCGCAAGCTGCTCGATTCCGGAGCTTCGCTGCTGGTCATCGAGCACAATCTCGACGTCATCAAGTCGGCGGACTGGGTTATCGACCTTGGTCCGGAAGGCGGCGATAAGGGTGGAAAAATCATTGCCACGGGAACCCCAGAGCAGGTTGCGCGCAACCAGCAATCTCACACCGGCCGCTACCTCGCGCGCGTGCTGAATTCCAACGGCCAGGCAAAGCGTCCACCCAATGGCGCATCCAAGTCTTCAGTGCCTTCGGCTACAATCTCCAACGGAGCGCATACTCCTTCGGCTGAATCATGACGCATCCGCGTTTTGGGATTCTCGCCGCAATCGTAGCGCGCACCGCGCTGTGCGGCGTCTTTTTCGCAGGGGCGCAGGTTTATCCCGAGCACATGCGAGGGAATGCTGCGCCCCTGCTCGCTCGCACGACTTTGCCGTCCGGCTTCGTCTTTGTAGGGGCGCAATACATTGCGCCCCATCTCGGCAACGCTTCTACCGCGAATCCTCAATCTCCCTCCTCGCCCTCTCCTCCATCCAAAACTCAAAAACTCTCCAACCCGCTCAACGATCTCCTCGATGAAGCGCAGCGGGACATCGACAATAATCAATTCGAAGCTGCCGTTGCTCCGCTTCAGAAGTTTCTCGCGGAAAAACCCGATATTGCTTATGCGCACTTCCAGCTCGGCTATGCCTACACAGCCCTCAAGCGCTCCGGCGAGGCTCGCGCGGAATACGAGCGCGCCACTGCCCTCGACCCCAAAATGTCCGAGGCCTTCCTCAATCTGGGCATTTTGCTGATGGAAAAAGATCCTTCCGCGGCAGTCACTCCGTTGCGCAGGGCCGTGGATCTTCTGCCCTCGCAGAGTCGGCCGCGCTATCTGCTGGGTTACGCGCTGGAGCGCTCGGGCGATTCCGCCGGTGCCGTAGAATCGCTCGAAGGTGCGCTGCGGCTTGATCCGCGCGATCTCGAAACCCTCGTCCATCTCGGCAACCTTTGTTATGGAGCCAAGCGGTACGCGGAAGCCGAAGCCAGATTCCGCAGCGCGATGGCGATTCAGCCGGACTCTCCGCCTGCGTTGCTGGGTCTGGCGCAAACTCTCGACGCACAGAAAAAAGCGGAAGCCGCGGATGCGTTTCGCAATTATCTCGCGTTGCGGCCCGAGGACTCCGGCGCTCGCGCCCGGCTCGTTCATCTCTTGGTCGAGGGGGAACAGTATGACGCCGCGCTCGCCGAACTGAATCGCTCCGACGCCGGTAAGCCTTCGCTCGAATCGCTCAAGCTGCGGGCGGACATCCAGATCGCGCAGAAGAAATGGGACGATTCCATCGTCACTATTCGCAGTGCCATCGCGCTTTCTCCCAGTGACGCGCAGCTCCGCGGCGGCCTGGGCCGCGTCTTTATGCAAAAGCGTGACTACGCTTCCGCCGAGAAAGAATTGAAAGGCGCATTGGAGATCGACCGGAACAATCTGGCGTACTGGAAGGATTTAAGCTCGACCTATTATTTAGCGGGCAACTATCCCGCAACGCTCGCGGCCCTGGACCTCATTGCCAAGGCGGAAACACCCGGCCCGGGCGCATGGTTTATCCGTGCGCTCTGCTACGATAAGCTGAATCAACCCAAGCCCGCGCTCGAGGCCTACCAGAAATTCCTGGATCTGGATCGAGACAACAATCCGGACCAGGTCTGGCAGGCGCAGCAGCGCAGCAAAGTGCTGCGGCGTATGCTGGGCGAGAAAAGGTAGCCGAATGGGGGCCCGTGAGGTGCGGCTGGCTGCAACTTTGATCGGCGTCGCGGTCGTCTCCGGCTCCCTCGCGGGCCAGGAGAAAGTGACCGATCTGCAGGCGCGTTTCGACCGCGATTCCAACGCCGTCCACAAAGCAAAGTTGCTCGAGAGACTCGGAGACGCTCAATTCAATGATGCCCGTCGCGCGGAAAAGGCCAACGATTACACCACCGTAGGACTCATCATGGAAAAGTACAGAGACAACGCACGGGCCGCCGCAGACGCGCTGAAAAAAGAACATCCCGATGGCGAGCGTCACTCCGGCGGATACAAGCAACTCGAAATGCACGTACAAAAAGGTTTGCGCGAGGTTGGGGAAATCATGCTCGTCGTCCCCATGGAGTTCAAACCGCCCCTGCAAATCGTCCGGCACGACTTGCAGACGATCGATGATGAATTGCTACGGGCCCTCTTTCCCCGCAGGCCCGGAGATAAACCCCTTTCCCCGCCAACGCAGGCCAAGCCTCCTGCTTCGGAGATGCGCCAATGAGAATCCTCGCCTGCAAACTGATTATCTTTTCTTTTCTGTTTGCCGGACTGACCGTTGCGCGCGCGGCCTCGCCCCAGCAGAAGGACTATCTTTCCGCGCTCGAGGCCGACAAAATCCGCGACGCGGAAACTCCCAACGCGCGCATCAAGCTCTTTTTGACGTTTGCCGACGACCGGCTGAAGAAATTCCAGTATGAACTGGATCACCCTTCACAGTATCGGCACTCAGAGGTGTTGAACGCCCTCCTGAATTCCTATATCGGTTGCGTGGACGATGCTGCCGACCTCGTCCAGCTAGGCATCGAGAAACAGCAAAACATCAGGCTGGGAATTGACCTCATGGCCGCGCGAACTAAGGAGTTTCTTGCCATCCTGGAAAAATATTCTTCGGGAGGCACGGACCTCCCGATCTACAAAGATAATCTCGACGACGCAATCGAAGGCACGCGCGACGCCATGAACGAAGCGGAAAAAGCGAAGAAGAATGTGGCGCCGCCTCCCGTGAGGCGTAAAAATTGACCGCCATGCGACGCGATATTTCTTCTGTTCCGGGAGGCGGGCCCCTTTTTCAGCGCGTGTTTACCCGGCTCGGCTGCGAGGGCCGTCCGCCGCGCTTCCGCGTGGAATTCTACCCCTATGCCAGTCTCGTTCTTACCATCCGCCGCCGTGAGGACGCCGTCTACGCGCGCTTCTCGGACCTTTTGCGGCGCGCCCCGCTGGCGGTTCTCGAGGGTGCCGCGGCGCTGCTGCTTTCCCGCGTCTACCATCGCAAGGCGCCCGCTGCGCTGACCGCGCCCTATTTCAGTTACGCCCGCTCTGGCCGCACGCGCAGCCGCATCAGCAAGATGCGCCGCGGGCGAGTCCGGCTGGCCTCGGCGGATCCGCACGGGCAGCACTTCGATCTCGTTAAGTTGTTTGATGAACTGAATCGGAGATATTTCGAAGGGCGGCTCGACCGCCCGCATATCGGCTGGAGCAGGCGAACCTGGCGGCGGCAGTTCGGCTGCTACGATCCCGGGCCGAATCAGATTTTGTTGAATCGCAGGATGGACCACCCCTGCATTCCGCAGTTCGCGGTGGAGTACGTCTTATTCCATGAGATGCTGCACGTGAAGCACCCGACTCGCCGCTCCGGGTGCAGCCTGGTTTCTCACTCGCAGGAGTTTCGTGAAGAAGAAAAGCGCTTCGCGGATTTCACACGCGCCCGCCGCATCCTCGACCGCTTAGCTCGCTGACTTCTTTTCTTTTTCTACTTCGCTCCAGAGCTTCTCGATTTTCTTGCGGATTTTGTCGGCGTCCTCGGCGTGCGGGTAAAGATCGAGATATCGTGTATACGACTTGATGGCCAGCTTCTTCAATCCCTTTTTTTCCTGGGCCTCCGCGAGGTAGCGGAAGGGAAGCGCGTAGCCGGGCTTGGCCAGTGTAGCGTCCTCGAAGCGGTCGATGGCCGCGTCCACATCGCCCTTCTTCATATAATACCGGCCCACCTCCAGGTCTTTTTCTGCGCGCAGCGGATCCCAGGAGGGCTGGTCAGCCGCCGATTTAATCGGTGCATCGAATTTCTTGGATGATTGCTGTTTTTGCTTGGGCGGCGGTTGTGGCTCGGGGGGCTTGGAGGAAGATTCGCCCGGTGGTTCCTGCGCCTGGAGCCGCGCAGCGGGCAAGAGCAGAGAAGCCGTGGCGGCAATAAGAATCCAGCGAACCAAGCCCAGGCGTTTCACCGCTCTCTCCTCCCTCTTATCCGATTCGCTCTAGTATGATGGAAGTTGTCCGTAAGGAATAGTTTCCTCAAAGATTTCGTATGGAACCCCGTGAAAAAGCCGCGCTGCTCCCGGAAAGTCCCGGCGTGTATCTTTTCCGGGACGCCGGCGGCAACGTACTGTATGTCGGCAAGGCGCGCTCCTTGCGTAGCCGCGTGCGCTCATATTTTCTCGAGTCGCGCTGGGCTGACGCCAAGACCGGCTCGCTGGCGCGCGAGATCGCCGATCTGGAAACCATTCTTGTCGGCAACGAGCGCGAAGCTTTGGCGCTCGAACACAACCTCATCAAGCAGTACCGCCCGAAATTCAATGTCGTTCTTCGCGACGACAAAACTTATCCGTGACAAAACTTATCCGTACATCAAGTTCACGGCCGCGGAAAAATATCCCCGCGTCTATTTTACGCGCCGCATCAAGAAGGACGGCTCGCTCTACTTCGGCCCGTACTTTCCCGCGAGCCTCGCGCGCCGCATCCTGCACTTTGTCCACAAGCGTTTTCTCGTTCCGTCATGCACCGTCGATCTCACGCGCACTCACCCGCGTCCCTGTTTGCAGTATTACATCAAGCGCTGCCTCGGCCCGTGCGTCCAGGGCTTGACCACCGACGATCGCTACGCGGAAGCGGCCCGCGACGTTCGCATGTTTCTCGAAGGCCGCCGTCATGACCTTATGAAAAGTCTCGAAGAGCGTATGATGACCGCCGCGGAGAAAGAACTCTTCGAGCAGGCCGCCGCGTACCGCGACCTCCTCCGCACTCTCGAAGACATTGAAGAGCGCCAGCGCATCGCCGCTGCGCAGGGCGACGATACCGACGTGCTCGCCTACTACGCTGAGCCGCCGCTCGTCGCTGCAAATCTCTTTCACTTGCGGGGTGGCCGCGTCGTCGACCGCCGCGAATTCTACTGGGAGGACCTCGAAGAGTTTGACCCCCAGGAATTTGTTCCCTCGCTCCTCAAGCAGCTGTATTTGGAAGCAGAGTATTTGCCCAAAGCGATTCACGTCCCCGCCGATTTCGAAGATCGCGAATTGCTCGAAGAAACGCTCGCTGAACGCGCCGGCCACAAATTGGAAATTTTCGCTCCCCAGCGCGGCCAGAAGCGCTCCTTCCTGGACCTGGTTGAGAGCAACGCCAGGCATTCGTTCGAACAGCGTTTCCGCGTCTTGAAGCCCACTTCGAAAGCCATCGGTGAAGCGGTGCAAAATGCTCTAAATCTTCCCGAAGAGCCCCGGCGCATCGAAAGCTTTGACATTTCCCACATTCAAGGTGCCGACACGGTGGCCTCGATGGTCGTATGGGAAAACGGCCGCATGAAAAAATCCGACTACCGCAAGTTCATTATTCGCGGAACGGGCGCTTCGAATGGCGGGAGGCCCCCGAATTAATCCTCATCGATGGTGGCATCGGCCAGCTCCACGCTGCGGCTCAAGCGCTCGACTCATTGCAAATCATCAATCAACCGCTCGCGAGCATCGCCAAAAAAGAAGAAATTCTCTACGTATTCGGACAGGAGGATGAGCCGATTGTTCTCGAGCGCCACTCACCCGTCTTGCATCTTATACAGCAAATTCGCGATGAGACTCACCGCTTTGCCGTCGCGTTTCACCGCCAGCGCCGCGGCAAGCGCCAGACGGAATCCGCCCTCATTCGAATCCCCGGAGTGGGCCCGCGCACCGCGCAAAAGCTCTTGCAGGAATTTGGCAGCGTCGCCAACGTTCGGCGCGCTGGAATTGAGAAACTCAGCGCAGTGGTCCCGCGGAAAAGTGCCGAGAAAATCCTGCAGCATCTGAATGCGAGCGATTCGAACGATAACCAGAATGGCTCATCGATATAGGTTAGGCCGTATTGCGCGGCCCTTGATGCTATGCTACGGTTTCCTTGGAGGTTGCTATGGCGGACAGCGTAGGTTCCAAGGTTACTTACTTTCTCGTGGGTCTCGGCGTCGGCGCTCTCGTGGGTATTCTCTTTGCGCCGCAATCGGGCGAAGACACGCGCGAGTTTCTCTCCAAGAAGGCCGATGAAGGCAAGGATTACGCCCAGCGCAAGGCGCGTGAGCTCCGCGAACGCGCGGATGATTTGATCGAGCGCAGCAAGGAAGTGGCGGGGCGGCAGAAGGATTCCATCAGCGCGGCCGTCGAAGGCGCGCGGGAAGCGTACCGCCGCGAGGCTTCGAAGTCCTGATCCGGAGAAGGCGGGTTTCGTTTTGATTCCGCCCCTTCGTGGGGGCAGGCGGGGCGTGTATGCAATTCTGGGTGGAGTTCTGCGGCATCGTCGCGGCGATCGCTCTTGTCGTTCAGGTAGGTATCCTGACGGCGCTTTTTGTCGAAATGCGCCGGACCAACCGGAAAGTCAACGGACTCGTCACCGACTTGCATTCCCGCGTTGGGCCGATTCTGACCCGAATTCAGATTCTTCTCGACGACACTCAGCCGAAAATTTCCAACATGGTGGCGGACGCCGCGCACGTCGTGTACCTGGCGCGCGGGCAGGCGCAGAAGGTCGACCGCGTGGTCACGGAGGCGGCGGACCGGTTGCGCGGGCAGCTGGGCCATGCGGATCGAATTCTGACCGGCGCTCTCGAAGCCGTGGAAGACGCGGGATCGAACATCCGTCACAGTTTTTGGCGGCCGATGCAGAAGGCCTCGGCATTGGTGCACGGCATCAAGGTGGGGCTGGATCTTCTGCGTTCCCGGCGTTCTTCGCGGCGTCGTGATGAGCCGAAGGAACAAGAAGAAGAACTGTTTATCTGACGAAACTGCTCGCCAGGCCCTTTTCCCAGAATCTTACCGGATCCAGCCGCCGGCCAGAACCCGATCATTATCGTAAAAGACGGCGCCCTGGCCGCGTGTGATAGCGCGCTGCGGGGTGTCGAAGAGCACTCGCGCAGTTGCAGTGCTGAGTGGCTCGATGGTGGCGGGCGCGGGTTCGTGCTTGTGGCGAATCTTGACGTTTGCGCGAATTGGCCGCACCGGGTTTTCGCAGGAAACCCAATTTACATTTTCAATTGCGAAACTCGTCGAGCGTAGCGCGTGGTCATCGCCGACGACGACCCGATTCTTTTCCGGATCGATGGAAAGAACGTAGAGCGGCTTGCCCGCGGCAAAGCCGAGCCCTTTGCGCTGGCCGATCGTGAATTGATGCACCCCATTGTGGCGGCCAACGACCTTGCCGTCTTCGGTGACGATTTCGCCCTCGCCCGTACCCAACGTGATGCCCGCGCTCTGCGAGTAGACTTCGATGAACTGCACGTAATTACCGTTGGGAACGAAACAGAGTTCCATGCTCTCTGGCTTTTCCGCGACCGGAAGATTCACGCGGCGGGCCAGCGCGCGGACTTCATCTTTTGTGAGTTCACCCAGCGGGAACTCGCTGCGCGAGAGCTGTTCCTGCGACAAACCCCATAGAAAATAAGATTGGTCTTTGCTGCCATCGCGTGCGCGCAGAAGCTCCCAGCGTCCGGTCTGCTCGTTATGGCGGATGCGCGCGTAGTGGCCGGTGGCAAGCCGCTCGGCGCCAATCTGCCGCGCCATGCGCAGAAGCGGCTCGAACTTCACATCGGTGTTGCAGTTGGTGCAGGCGATGGGCGTGCGGCCGGCGAGATATTGGTCAACAAATGGGCGGACGACGTGCTGCTCAAATTGCTCCTCGAAATTCACGACGTAGTGAGGAAAGTTCAAGTGCTGCGCGACGCGCTTGGCGTCATAGACGTCGTCGAGCGAACAGCACCGGTGCTGCGCGGGGCGAGCTCCTTGCAATTCCGGCAGGCGGCGCTGGTTCCAGAGCTGCATCGTCAGGCCGACCACTGGGCGGCTTTGTTGCTGGAGGACGGCTGCGACGGTCGAGGAGTCGACGCCACCGGACATGGCGACGGCGACAAGGCCACGCTGAACTTCAGCATGCCGGGGGAGCGTCTCGAATTGGGCCGCAGTCGACATTGCGTATCTATCTTACCTTACTAGCGGCGGCCTCCTTGCGGTAAGTCGGCGACAGGTCCCGGAGTTTGGCGACGGCGGGGGGAATTGCGTCGAGTGCGAAGTCAATTTCGGCGGCAGTGGTATGCCGGCCAAGGCTGAAGCGCAGGCTCGACTTTGCTTCCTCCTGCGAGAGGCCAATGGCGGTGAGCACGTGAGACGGCTCGACGGCGCCCGAGGAACATGCCGCGCCGACTGAACAGGCCAGACCTTGGAGGTCGAGTGCGATGACCAAGGCTTCGCCTTCGAGGCCGGGGAACATGAGATTGGTTGTGTTGGGAGTGCGCGGCGCGCGGGCGCCATTTACAAGGGATTGCGGGACTCGCTCGAGCAAGCCCTTTTCCAGTTTGTCGCGCAACGCACTTACGCGCTTCGCGTCTTCGCCAAGAGAGAGGCGGGCCAGCTCCGCGGCCTTGCCGAGACCGGCAATTCCGGCGACGTTTTCCGTGCCGGGACGGAAGCCGCGCTGGTGATGGCCGCCGTAGAGAAGCTGCTGCAGGCGGGTTCCGCTGCGAATGTAAAGTGCGCCGATGCCTTTGGGGGCGTAAAACTTATGACCGGAGATCGAGAGCAGATCGACTGCCAGCGCGTTCACATCGATGAGAACTTTGCCGGCCGATTGAACGGCGTCGGTGTGAAAGTAGACGTCGGCTTCCGAGGCGATGCGGCCGATTTCTTCAAGCGGTTGGATAGTGCCGAGCTCATTGTTGGCATGCATGATGGTGATGAGGACGGTTTCGGGGCGTAGCGCGCGACGAACGGATTCGGGATCTACAACGCCTTCACGATCAACGGGCAGGTAGGTGACCGCGACGCCGGACTTTTCAAGTGCTTGGCAGGTGTTGAGGACGGCTTCGTGCTCGATCGTCGACGTGATTACGTGAAGAGCGGGCGAAGGGAAAGAAGAGGGCACAGCCAAGAGTGGCTGTGCTACCCCGAAGATGGCGTGGTTGTCGGACTCGGTGCCGCCGCTGGTGAAGA
>WNFF01005521.1_pt1 | contig 10320 bp, 10 predicted proteins | sample 5400441 | NCBI WGS metagenome assembly WNFF01 (sample SAMN13153345, study PRJNA577476) | soil metagenome | isolation source: 120 cm saprolite under Douglas fir tree site 2 hole 3 replicate 1 | place: USA:California | collected 2015-04-18
TGCGCGCGGTCAAGGCGGCCGGCGAGCGGGCGGTCCGGTGGTGTCGCGACGGCAACGGGCCCATCATTCTCGAAATGCTCACCTATCGCTATCGCGGCCATTCCATGTCGGATCCGGCGAAATATCGTCCCAAGGAAGAAGTCGACAAGGTGCGCACCGAGCACGATCCGATCGAGCAGGTGCGCAGCCGGCTGTTGAAGAAGGGCTTCGCCACCGAGGACGCGCTGAAGAAGATCGACGCCGAGGTGCGCGCCATCGTCAACGAAGCCGCCGAGTTCGCCACCAACGACGCGGAGCCCGATCCGGCCGAGCTCTACACCGACGTCTACCGATAGTCTCGACGCCGAGCCGCCCATGCCGATCCAGGTATTGATGCCCGCGCTGTCGCCCACGATGGAGAAGGGCAACCTCGCCAAGTGGCACAAGAAAGAGGGTGACGCGGTCAAGTCCGGCGACGTCATCGCCGAGATCGAGACCGACAAAGCCACCATGGAGGTCGAGGCGGTCGACGAAGGCACGCTCGGCCGCATCCTGGTGCCGGAGGGCACCAACGACGTCGCGGTCAATACCCCGATCGCCATGATCCTCGGTGAAGGCGAGGACGCCTCCGCCTTGAAGGACGGCGGCGCAACCGCGCGCCAGCAGAAGGCCACGGAATCGGCTCCGCCCGCCAAGGCCGAGCAGCCGGCGCCGCAGGTCAACCGCGCGCCGGCGCCGCCGAAGCAAGCGCCCGCCGCGCCGGCGCAGCCGCAGGCGGCGGCCGAGCCCGAGGTGCCGGAAGGCACCGAGATGGTCACCATGACGGTGCGCGAGGCGTTGCGCGACGCCATGGCCGAGGAGATGCGCCGCGACCAGGACGTGTTCGTCATCGGCGAGGAGGTCGCGGAATATCAGGGCGCCTACAAGGTCACCCAGGGCCTGCTGCAGGAATTCGGCGCCCGGCGCGTGATCGATACTCCGATCACCGAGCACGGATTCACCGGGCTCGGCATCGGCGCCGCGATGGCGGGCCTCAAGCCGATCGTCGAGTTCATGACCTTCAATTTCGCCATGCAGGCGATGGACCAGCTGATCAATTCGGCGGCCAAGACCCGCTACATGTCGGGCGGACAGATGGCCGTGTCGGTGGTGTTCCGCGGGCCGAACGGTCCGGCCGCGCGCGTCGCCGCCCAGCACAGCCAGGATTATTCCGCCTGGTACTCGCACATTCCCGGCCTCAAGGTGATCGCGCCTTATTCGGCGGCCGACGCCAAGGGGCTGCTCAAGGCCGCGATCCGCGATCCCAATCCGGTCATCTTTCTCGAAAACGAGATCCTCTACGGTCACAGCTTCCCGGTGCCCAGGCTCGAGGATTACGTCGTGCCGATCGGCAAGGCAAAGATCGCGCGCGCCGGCAGCGACGTCACCGTCGTCGCCTGGTCGATGGGCATGAGCTATGCGCTCAAGGCCGCCGACGAGCTCGCCAAGGACAATATCAGCGCCGAGGTGATCGATCTGCGCACGCTCCGGCCGATGGACACCGCGACCATCGTGGAGTCCGTGAAGAAGACCGGCCGCGTGGTCACGGTCGAGGAAGGCTGGCGGCAATCGGGCATCGGCGCCGAGGTCGCCGCGAGCGTGACCGAGCAGGCCTTCGACTGGCTCGATGCGCCGGTCACCCGCGTCGCCGGCAAGGACGTGCCCATGCCCTACGCGGCCAATCTCGAGAAGCTCGCGCTGCCCTCGGTCGCGGAGGTGGTCGAGGCGGCGAAGGCGGTCTGCTACCGGTGAGGATGCGATGGCGAGTTTCGATGCGCTGCACGTGCCGCCGAGCGCGCTGGAGCACGGCGGGGTCGAAGTGTTGCGCGCGGCCATCGTCGAGGGCGGCCTGCACGTGTCGCTGCGCCGCGCCTTCGATGATCCGCAGGCCTGGGGCATGCTGATCGCCGACGTTGCGCGGCACGCCGCGCGCATCTTCGCCAAGGAGACCAAGCTCAGCGAGGACGAGGCCTTGGAGCGCATCCGCTCGATGTTCGATGCCGAGATGGACGCGCCGACCGATCCCGGCACCACCAGCGCGATCAGCTGAACGATCGGAAACGTGCCATGCCGGTCAACATCCTCATGCCCGCGCTGTCGCCCACCATGGAGAAGGGCAACCTCGCCAAATGGCTCAAGAAGGAGGGCGACAAGGTCCAGCCCGGCGACGTGATCGCCGAGATCGAGACCGACAAGGCGACCATGGAATACGAGGCGATCGACGAGGGCACGCTCGCCAAGATCGTGGTGCCCGAAGGCACGCAAGATGTGCCGGTCAATCAGCTGATCGCGGTGCTGGCGGAAGAAGGCGAGGACGTGAAGGCGGCGGCCGCCGCCGCGGCCGGCAAGGGCCCGTCGCCGAAGCCTGCCGCGGCCGCGCCGAAGTCGGCCGGCGCTGCAACAGCCTCTCCCCAACGGGGAGAAGGAACTCCACCGAGCCAGCCGCCACCGACGCGATCCACCTCTTCCCAGGGCGAAGAAGTCGGCGCGCGCAATGCGGCCGGCGAGGGGGCTCGCACCGAACGAGCCAACCGCATCTTCTCTTCGCCGCTGGCGCGGCGGCTCGCCAAGGACGCCGGCATCGAGCTTGCCCGCATCCGGGGGTCCGGCCCGCATGGCCGTATCATCGCGCGCGACGTCGAGGCGGCGAAATCGGGCAAGGGGCTCGCCCCGGCGGCCGCTCCCGCCGCGGCGCCGCTCGCCGTGCAGGCGCCGGCGGACGACAAGATCCGCGCGCTGTTCGAGCCGGGCTCCTACGACGTCGTCCCGCACGACAACATGCGCAGGGTGATCGCGCGGCGCCTCGTCGAGGCCAAGCTCACCATCCCGCATTTCTATCTCACGCTCGACTGCAGCATCGGCAAGCTCCTCGCCGCGCGCGAGGAGATCAATGCCGCGGCGCCCAAGGACAAGGACGGCAAGCCGGCCTACAAGATTTCGGTCAACGACTTCGTCATCAAGGCGCTGGCGCTGGCGCTGCAACGGGTGCCGGAGGCGAACGTGACCTGGACCGAGGCCGCCATGCTCCGGCACAAGCATTCCGACATCGGCGTCGCGGTGGCGATCCCGGGCGGGCTGATCACCCCGGTCGTGCGCCAGGCCGAGGGGAAATCGCTCTCCGCCATCTCCAACGAGATGAAGGATTTCGCCGCGCGGGCGCGGGTGCGCAAGCTCAGGCCGGAGGAATATCAGGGCGGCTCGAGCGCGGTGTCGAATCTGGGCATGTACGGGATCAAGGATTTCGCCGCGGTGATCAACCCGCCCCACGCCACCATCCTTGCGGTCGGCGCCGGCGAGGAACGCGCGGTCGTGCGCAACGGCAAGATCGAAGCGGCCTCGATGATGTCGGTCACGCTCTCGACCGATCACCGCGCCGTCGACGGCGCGCTCGGCGCCACCCTGCTCGGCGCGTTCAAGACGCTGATCGAGAGCCCGGTGATGATGGTGGTGTGAGCGGCCGCGATGGGTGAACGCGAAGCGACGATCCGGACCGTGGTGGTGACCTATTTCCCAATGTTCATCGCCGTGCTGTCCCTCATCACCTCGATCTTCAACGGCTATCTCAACAACAAGTTCGTCGACATGGCCGAGCAGAGCTTGGGCCGCACCGAATATCTCAGAACCTGCAAGGAGATCATCGAGGCTTATTTCCAGGTCAAGTTCCGCACCGATCTCCTCGGCGAGGCCGGCGCGCGCGGTGCCGAGCCGGCGGCGAGCGGGGTATCCGTCGCCCAAATCGAGGCCGTCAATGCCGTCAACAAGTTCGCGGCGCTCGGCACCTATCTGGCGAACATGCGGGACGAGCGCACCCGCGAGCAATATACCCACATCACCTGGGAGCTCGAGAAGATCGTGCGTCAAGCGGCAAAGACAGCGCCCGCCGATCGCGACAAGATGTTCGAGGCGGCGGATCGGATGTTTGCCGCGTTGAACGACGATTGCGTCAAAAGCGCAAAGCAATGAAGCCGCAACATAGCGTACGGCGTGGGCGTTGGGTTGGGGGCGGGCGCGAGCAGAGTGAGCGCAATGGCTGATACCTCCTTCGACGTCATCATCATCGGCTCGGGGCCGGGCGGCTACGTCACCGCCATCCGCGCGGCGCAGCTCGGTTTTTCGACCGCGATTGTGGAGCGCGAATATCTCGGCGGCATCTGTCTCAACTGGGGCTGCATTCCGACCAAGGCGCTGCTGCGCTCGGCCGAGATTTTCCACTATCTGCAGCACGCCAAGGATTACGGGCTCACCGCCGAGAAGGTCGGCTACGACGGTGCCGCGGTCGTCAAGCGCTCGCGCGCGGTCGCGAAGCGGCTCAACGACGGCGTCGGCTTTCTGATGAAGAAGAACAAGGTCGCGGTAATCTGGGGCGAAGCGGCGATCGACGCGCCCGGCCGGATCACCGTGAAGGCGGGCGGGAGCGAGCCCCCGAAGGGGGCGCTCGGCGTCGGCAGCTACCAGGGCAAGCACATCATCATCGCGACCGGCGCGCGGCCGCGGGTGCTGCCGGGCCTCGAGCCCGACAAGAAGCTGGTGTGGACCTATTTCGAGGCGATGGCGCCGGACCGGATGCCGAAGTCGCTGCTGGTCGTCGGCTCGGGCGCGATCGGCATCGAGTTCGCTTCGTTCTATCGCTCGTTCGGGGCCGAGGTCACGGTGGTCGAGGTGCTGCCGCAAATCCTGCCGGTCGAGGACGCCGAGATTTCGGGCTTCGCGCGCAAGCAATTCGAGAAGCAGGGGATCAGGATTTTCACCGGCGCCAAGGTGACCAGGCTCGACAAGAAGGGCGACAGCGTCGCCGCCACCGTCGACGACGGCAAGGGCGGGACGCAGACGCTCACCGTCGAGCGCGTCATCTCCGCGGTCGGCGTCACCGGCAATATCGAAAATCTCGGCCTCGAGAAGGTCGGCGTGAAGACCGAGCGCGGCGCGGTCGTGGTCGACCCGCTCAGCCGCACCAATGTTCCCGGCATCTACGCCATCGGCGACGTCGCCGGCCCGCCGCTCCTTGCCCACAAGGCCGAGCACGAAGGCGTGATCTGCGTCGAGGCCATCAAGGGGCTGAAGCCGCATCCGATGGACAGGCGCCTCATTCCGGGCTGCACCTATTGCTCGCCGCAAATCGCCTCGGTCGGGCTCACCGAAGCCGCGGCCAAGGAGCAGAAGCTCGATATCCGCGTCGGCCGTTTCCCGTTCGTGGGCAACGGCAAGGCGATCGCGCTCGGCGAGGACCAGGGGCTGGTCAAGGTGATCTTCGACAAGAAGACCGGCGCGCTCCTCGGCGCGCATATGGTCGGCGCCGAGGTGACCGAGCTGATCCAGGGCTACGTGGTGGCGATGAACCTCGAGACCACCGAAGAGGAGCTCATGCACACCGTGTTCCCGCATCCGACGTTGTCGGAGATGATGAAGGAAGCGGTGCTCGACGCTTACGGGCGCGTGCTCAATATCTGATCCCGTGTCGGGGTAATCAAAAGCGTGCCGCGCCCGCGCAACGTTCGCGTCGACCATTGCGTTAGCATGGCGGCGCGGCGGCCGGTCCGCGCCGTTTCCTGCGGCCAGGAGGCCTCCATGGACGACCATATCTATCGCGTGATCGAAATCGTCGGCACCTCGCAGAAAGGCATCGACGACGCCATCAAATCCGCCATCCAACGGGCGAATTCCACGCTCCGAAACCTGCGCTGGTTCGAGGTCGCGCGCACCAGCGGGCATATCGCCGACGGCAAGGTCGAGCACTTCCAGGTGACGTTGAAGGTGGGTTTCACGATGGAAGAGACGCGCTGAGACCCCGCGTCCTCGCCTTGCGGCGCAACCTTGCGACGCGTAAGTAAGCGTCCGGAAGGACGCACCATGACCGTCGTGCTCGATACCGGCGACCGACCGCGCCACCCGGAGAAGGCGCATCGGCCGGATGCGCCCGCGCTGCCGAAGCCCGATTGGATCCGGGTCAAGGCGCCGGTGTCGAAGGGCTATGCCGAGACGCGGGCGATCGTGCGCGCCAATGCCTTGCACACGGTCTGCGAGGAGGCGAGCTGCCCCAATATCGGCGAGTGCTGGGAGAAGAAGCACGCGACCTTCATGATCATGGGGGACACCTGCACGCGCGCCTGCGCCTTCTGCAACGTCAAGACCGGCCTTCCCGGCCCGCTCGACGCGGGCGAGCCCGCGCGCGTCGCCGAGGCGACCGCCAAGCTCGGCCTCGCGCACGTCGTCGTGACCTCGGTCGACCGCGACGATCTCGACGACGGCGGCGCCGCGCACTTCGCCGTCGTCATTCGCGCGATCCGCGCGCGATGCGCAGGGACGACGATCGAGGTGCTGACCCCCGATTTCCTGCGCAAGCAGGGCGCGATCGAGACGGTGGTCGCGGCGAGGCCCGACGTCTTCAACCACAACCTCGAGACCGTGCCGTCGAAATATCTCGTCGTGCGGCCGGGCGCGCGCTACTTCGCCTCGATCCGGCTGCTGCAGCGGGTGAAGGAGATCGATCCCGGAATGTTCACCAAGTCCGGCGTCATGCTCGGGCTCGGCGAGGAGCGGAACGAGATCCTCCAGGTCATGGACGATCTGCGCGCGGCCGACGTCGATTTCCTCACCATCGGCCAATACCTGCAGCCGACGCGCAAGCACCATCCGGTCGTGCGCTTCGTGCCGCCCGACGAATTCAAGGCCTATGCGACCATCGCCGCCGCCAAGGGCTTCCTGATGGTCTCCTCCTCGCCGCTCACGCGCTCCTCGCACCATGCCGGCGAGGATTTCGCGCGGCTCAAGGACGCGCGCGTGGCGCCTGCGCGCTGACCCGTGCCGGAATTCTCCACCACCCGTTCCGTGCGGCACTCCGCGGCCGAGATGTTCGATCTCGTCGCCGACATCGAGCATTATCCGGAATTCGTGCCGCTGTGCCGCGGACTCAAGGTGCGCAGCCGCACCCCCCAGGCGGAAGGCGTCGAGGTCGTCGTCGCCGACATGACGGTGAGCCACAGCTTCATGCATGAGATCTTCACGAGCCGCGTCACCCTCGACCGGCCCAGCCTGCAGATCCATGTCGAGTATCTCAAGGGTCCGTTCAGCAAGCTCAAGAACCGCTGGAACTTCCGCGCGACCGGCGAGAAGACCTGCGACGTGGAATTCTTCATCGCCTACGAGTTCAGGAGCTGGACGCTCGACCTGATCATGGGCGCGACGTTCGACGCCGCCTTCCGCCGCTTCGCCGCGGCCTTCGAGCGGCGCGCCGATCAGATCTACGCGCGCAAGATCGCCTAGACGGTCGGGGCGCACGGGATGCGCTCCTCCTGCTCCGCGAGCTCGCTCAGCACCGCGAGCGCATCGAGGACCGCGGCGCGCCGGACCTCGGCGCGGCCGACGTCGCCGTAGCGCCGCTCGCGCTCGATCCGCTGGCCGCGGCGCGAGGCGCCGACGAAATGCACGAGCCCGACCGGCTTGCCCGGCACCGCTCCGCCCGGTCCGGCGATGCCGGTGATCGACACCGCGAGGTCGGCCGGCGCGCGCGCCAGCGCGCCCTCGGCCATGGCTTGCGCGGTCTCGCGGCTCACCGCGCCGTGGCGCTCGAGCGTCGCGGGCGCGACGCCGAGCATCGCCTGCTTGGCGTCGTTGCTGTAGGTGACGAAGCCGCGCTCGAACACGTCGGAGGAGCCGGCGACCTCGGTGAGGGTCGCCGCCAAAAGCCCGCCGGTGCAGGATTCGGCGGCGGCGATGGTGAGCCGCTTCGCGCGGCAGAGCGCGAGCAGCGCCTGCGCCCGCTCGAACAGCTCGCGATCCGCCATCACTCGCTCCACGGCAGGCGCACGGTCGCGTTGGCGAAGGCCGCCATGCCTTCGCCGCGCCCGGTGAATCCCATCTGCTCGCTGGTCGTCGCCTTCACGCCCACGCGCTCGACCGCGATGCCGGCGATCGCGGCGATGCGCGCGCGCATCGCGTCGCGATGCGGGCCGATGCGCGGCGCCTCGCAGACCACGGTGACGTCGAGATGGGCGATGCGGCCGCCGCGGGCGCGCACGCGCTCGACCGCGAAGGCGAGAAACCGGTCGGAGGAGGCGCCGCGCCATTGCGGGTCGGTCGGGGGAAAATGCACGCCGATGTCGCCCTCGGCGAGCGCGCCGAGGATCGCGTCGACGAGCGCATGCAGCGCGACGTCGGCGTCGGAATGGCCGGACAGGCCGCGGCCGTGGGCAATGCGCACGCCCGCGAGCATGACGTGGTCGCCGTCGCCGAAGCGGTGGACGTCGAAGCCGAAGCCGGTGCGCACGTCGCTCAGCGCCGCGAGCTTCGCTCTCTCGGCGCGCATGAAATCGTCGTCGGTGGTGAGCTTCACGTTGGCGGCTTCGCCCGGGAACGTGGTGACCGCAACGCCCGCCCATTCGGCGAGCGCGGCATCGTCGGTGAAATCCTCCCGGCCCGCCGCCTGCGCCTTGCGATGGGCGGCGACGAGGGCGGCGAAATCGAAGGCTTGCGGGGTCTGCACCAAGCGCAGCTGCGCGCGGTCGAGCGTGCCGGTGACGGTGCCCGCCGCATCGACGGTCTTGACCGTGTCGGCGACCGCAAGCACCGGGATCGCGGCGCCGCCCGTCGCTGCCGCGGCGATCGCCCGCGCGATGAGCGCATCGGAGGCGAACGGCCGCGCCGCGTCGTGCACCAGCACGGCGTCCGGCCGATGCGGCGCCAAAGCCTCGAGGCCGGCGCGCACCGAGGCCTGCCGCGTCGCGCCGCCGGCGACCGGCAGCAGCAGCTCGAGGCCCGAGGTCGCCGACTTGAAGAGCGCCGCGTCGTCGGGATGGATCACCGGCTGCACCGCGAAGATCGCCCGATGGGCGGCGAGCGCCGCGAGGCTCGGCCGGATCATCGGCTCGCCCAGGATTTCCCGGTACTGCTTGGGCCGATGGCCGCCGGCGCGCAGCCCACGGCCGGCGGCCACGACGACGGCTGCGACCCTCATGTCCCGACTGTCCATCTCGTGCCCTCGCAACTGTCAACAAAAACAAGACGGGGGTGCCCGGCAACAAGGTTTTACGCTCGAGCCGGCCGGAGGCCGGATGCCCGGCATGAGAAGTCCGGGGATTTTTGCAGTGCAGCACTTGCGCATCGTCCCGGATTGGCTAAACTCTATGCAGCCAGGTTACGTCGCCTAATTCGTGTGCAGGGACCTTAAGTGCCTTCAATACCCCATGTTTTCCGGGCCAAGCCGGTGGCAATCGGCCACCGCGTGCTGCCGAATCCGGTTATCCTGGCGCCGATGTCGGGGGTGACCGATGCCCCGTTCCGCCGCCTGGCGGCGCGCCTCGGGGCGGCGCTCGTGGTCTCGGAAATGACCGCCGGCGGCGCGCTGGCCCGGGGGTGCCCGCAGGCGCGGCTGCGCACCGAGGGGGACGGGCTCGCCCTCCACGTCGTGCAGCTCGCGGGCTGCGACGCCCGCTGGATGGGGGAGGGGGCGCGCGTCGCCGAGGCGGCGGGCGCCGCCATCATCGACATCAACATGGGCTGCCCGGCGCGCTACGTCACCGGCGCGCAGTCGGGCTCCGCGCTGATGCGCGACCTCGACCATGCGCTCACCCTGATCGAGGCGACCGTCGGCGCGGTCGCGGTTCCGGTGACGCTGAAGATGCGGCTCGGCTGGGACGAGCGCTCGCGGAACGCGCCCGAGCTCGCCCGCCGCGCGCAGGACGCCGGCGTGCGCATGATCACGGTGCACGGGCGAACGCGCTGCCAGTTCTACAAGGGCCGCGCCGACTGGCGGGCGGTGCGCGCGGTCAAGGAGCGCGTCTCGATCCCGGTGGTGGTGAACGGCGACATCGCAAGCTGCGAGGACGCCGCCGCCGCGCTTGCCGCCTCGGGCGCCGACGCCGTGATGATCGGGCGCGCGGCGCAGGGCCGCCCCTGGCTCCCGGGCGAGATCGGCCGGGCGCTGGCCGGCGGCCGCCGCGAAGGCGCGCCCGCGCTGGCGGCGCAATGGGCGATCATCGACCAGCTCTACGAGGAGATGCTCGTCCATCACGGGCGCGAGCGAGGCCGCCGCCACGCGCGCAAGCATCTCGGCTCCGCGCTCGACGCCGCGGCCGCGAGCGTCGCGGCGCCGCGGGAGCTGCTCGAGCATCATCGCGCGCGGGTGCTCACGGCCGATGATCCCGCGCAGGTGCGCCGCCACCTCGCCGACGCCTATGACGCTCTTGCGTGCGCTGCCCATCAATCGCCCTCTCAAAGGCACGATGGCGCGCTCGGTCCGGCCCCCCTCACCCCAACCCTCTCCCCTGCCAGGGCAATCGCATATGCGCAGCTGGATCGGCATTGTTA
>WNFF01019373.1_pt1 | contig 10320 bp, 9 predicted proteins | sample 5400441 | NCBI WGS metagenome assembly WNFF01 (sample SAMN13153345, study PRJNA577476) | soil metagenome | isolation source: 120 cm saprolite under Douglas fir tree site 2 hole 3 replicate 1 | place: USA:California | collected 2015-04-18
TGGCCGTCAGCTCTGGCAGCGTGCTCTGGGCGGTGGCAATCTCGGTACGATCTGGCAGCCGATACAAGCCCTGGGCGGTGTGCTCTACGTCGCTACGACGAAAATGTCTGCGCCGGCTGCCAGCACATCTAGTCCTGGCCTCCTCCCACAGGCGCTGGCTATCGGCTCGCTCTTCTGGAGTAATGTCCAGGCTGTGCCAGCCAAGCAGACGGTGCCGCATAAAGAGGGCGTATCGGCCCTGTATGCAATACGGGCCAGTGATGGTACCCAGCTCTGGCACTTCACGATGAATAATGGGAAAAATGGCATAGTAGGCTGGCTTTCAGGAGCGGATGGGGTCATCTATGCCAGCGTGATGGACTTCTCATCGCCTGATACCAGCAAGGGCTATATCTATGCGCTGCAAAGCACGACCGGCTCGGTGCTCTGGCACCATGATGATACGACGACATCTCCTTCTGGTGCCGTGCTAGCCAACGGGATCATCTATATCAGCGAGTACAGCCAGGATGGGAATGATGTGGTGTATGCGCTGCGAGCGCAAGATGGTTCCATGCTCTGGCGCCACGCTATGGGTCAGGCTGTGTACAATGCGCCCGTGCTGAATGGCACAACGGTCTATGTTGGGACAGCTGATGGTTCGGTGTATGCGTTACGGGCAGATAGTGGGGCGGTTGAGTGGCATCATAGTACAGAGTAGGGCGAATCAGGGCGGGCGCGAGACCCGCCCCATCTTATCTTCTACTCTAGTATGCCCCTGACCCTCAAACGTGCCACGTACGCCCCCCTTACTTGATGGACCATAATTAAAACTCTACGCAGACTGCGTAGAGTTTCTTCATTGTTGTTGATCGTCCGGTACGTCTTCGATCAACTCAGAAGTAGACACACCAAGTACCTTAGCGAGCTTCTCAAGAGTAGGGATTGTGGGTATATACTTGGGATCATTGTAGATACGCTGAACAGTTCGATACGAAATATCTGAGGCTCTTGAGAGCTTGCCCATGCTGATACCCTTTTGCCTGGCGATTTCCTTGACCTTCAAACGAACCATGTGCTCTCCCAATACGTGATAAGCCGATTGTAACAGACTTCACTACTTGTCTGGACTAGACAGCGTGTAGTATTATTTAGATGTCTAGTAGACATAGATGTCATATCGATGCATTAGAAAGGGGCATTGAGTATAGTGAGAGACAAGCGAGATAAACCTGCAATTAGCTATAAGCAACTCACCGTAGGAGCGGTAATCGTCTACCTGTTGCGCCCTGAGCACAACCCAAAGCATCCTGAAAAGGAGTGGAAAGGAAAAGTTATACAGGTGAATCGGTCAGCACCAGATATAGCATCGGTAGAGGTAGAGATTCTTGAAGAAGGATTTGAGGGGCTAACTGAACTTGTCTACACTGCACAGATCATCAGGATAGTATATACAGAGGGCAATGAGGCCCCTGAGTAACAGTGGAGGCCTCCTGTTGTTCTCCGTCTCTCCGAAACGACTTGCTCACACTCGCGCCCCCTTGACAATGCCACTTTTTTTCGGAGGGGCTGCGCTCTGCCATGCTCCCGGCTATGGCGCCTGCGGATCATCGGCCGATCCACGTCCCGCGACGATCCAGGTGTAGCGGAGAAGTATACCCCCAACGAGCACCATCAGAGAGGCGACAATATTCAAAGCACGGGGCATAGGCTTTCTCGTAAGTTTCCAGCCAAGCCGTGTAAATAATGGGACTAGTAGTCCACTACCTATGGTGCCAGCCATAAATAATACTCCCACCCTACCCTTGAAGAGAGGCTTGGCGAGTGGCCCCAGCACCCGAGGAAGTGTCGAGATCAGACCGAGTTCTGTGGCCATAGTAATTATCTCGGCGCTATCCAATCGTTCAAGTGTATCCTGCTTCGAACGTCCTAACGAGAGGAGCAACGAGAGACTAGCAAGCGCAGTGGAAAGACCAGACGAGAGAAACAGCGGCCCCAGAATGTGCCTTGCACGTGCCCATACAGGCACTGCAGTAGCAGAGAGCAACACACCGGTATACGAGGCAACAACTAGACCAAACACGCTGCCAATCACCTCTATCACTTTCACCGGAAAGGCTTTCATGAACCGGGCAAGCAGCGGGAACCAGTTCAAGAGGCCGTCCTTCGCCAACTGGTGAGCTGTGGTGAGCCCGCAGCATATACCAAATACCGTGATGGCCCACGTCCCTAGCGACATGGCAGAGCGTAGTTTGAGAACACGCAACATATGGTGAAAGCGCTCTGGTCGGCCCAGGTCCTTAATCAGGAGAATCGGACTAATGATCATACAAATAAGGGCAATGAAGCGTCCTGCCCGAATCAAAGCAGCATCTTTTACCGATCCGAGAAGGTCAGCAAGAGTGGATACGAGGAAAGAGCCACCCGCCAGGCCCCCAAGGAAGAAGTAGAGTATAATCTCCCACGACCACGTGGCCCTCTTTATAAGTGGCATACTGTAGTACGTACTGGCTTCCCCAGGCCGTTCTTCGCCACGACCCGCAGTTGCGTCAGGTCTGACGACAGTGGCGGTTCCTCCAAGTCTTTCTGGTCTGTTTCCATACGTGTTGCTCATCGCGCTGCTCCTTCTAATTCATTGTACTACCTTTCGAGCCTGCTGACTGCGAAGCAGTAGACACTTCCTTTGGTCTTGCCTGACGGACGCAGTCCGTAGACGCGCAGCGTCGTTGGCAAGACCCATTTCAAGATTCGCAGCGTCGTTGGCAAGACCCATTTCAAGATTCGCAGCGTCGTTGCAGGCTCGCATTTCAAGATTTACTTGTCTCTCCTCCACAGTGAGAAGGCTGTGGTGAGCGTCAAAAACGATGCCGCAATCAAACTTGCGACAAATCCAGGCACAAGGTTATTTTGTGGCAGTTTAGGGTTCTCCGGCAGATTATAGACAGAAGGCCGGTCCATGAGCAGGAACCAGTTCTCTGACCGTGCATCATCCGGTGAGTCTACAGCTTGATCGCGATATTGGATGAGGCGCTGCGTATTGGTGAAACTGCCCTCTTTCTCTACATGTGATGCTGCCGGAAGGAAAAACACCTCGGTAGGAATCCTGGTAGGATCAATACCTGGCCGCTTCCAAAAAGCTGCTGTTTCAATTTCGTAGAGGTCACGTACGACCATCCAGTCCAACTTCTCCAGAGCGGCACGGTGGAAGCCAGCGTTCACCCCGCCTGCCGCCGGGTTCTGGCCCATAGAGAAGTAACCCTTCATCATTCCATCTTTCATCGTGACAAACATGGCCAGGTCCGAGTGATCCTCGACGACTTTTGGCAGGTAATTGAAGGCATAATCATTTTCCTCTGTGGCTGCATCCCCGTACCACGCTTTCATGAGACTCACAAAGTACTCGGGATAGTGAACCCACCAGCCGGCTTCCTGGAAGTTGTGCTGCATATACGTGTCGAAGTCGAACTCATCGCGCAAAGCACTGGGCGTAACCAGGTAGCCCGGCAGCAGATTGTAGAGCGTTGCGATATCAGTAGAGCCCTGTATGTTCGCATGACCTCTCAGGGCCAGGATGCCACCACCTGGCCGCCCTATATTGCCCAGCAAGAGTTGCAAGATCGAATCTGTGCGGATCATCTGTACTCCAGTTGTATGCTGTGTCCAGCCAACAGCGTACGAGAGGTTTGTAGTTCGTTCGCGCCCAGAGTTTTTTACTAATGTGTCCGCAATCTTAAAGAAAAGCTCCTGAGGGATGCCACAGATTTGTTCTACTGCCTCCGGCGTATAGCGTGCATAGTGGCGCTTCACAATTTGCAAGACACAGCGCGGATGCCGCATGGTTTCATCTCGCTCAATCTGGCTGGGATGAGCATGAGCGAGCAATCCCTGTCCGTCCTGACCGTCGGGTACAATGTTTTGCTCATCGTGACAATCAGTCGCCCCTTTTTTCGGATGAGTAATCCTGCTAGATGGCTCCTCTGCTGGCTCTCGTGATTCTCCCTTTTTCGTCAGTTGGTACTGCCAACTCCTGGTATTGTAGGCACTGTGGTCGGGTTTCAAGCCAGAGAAGACCCCTTCCAGGTCCTCTGTATCCCGGAAATCGTCACGCACGATGAAAGGGGCATTCGTATACGCCTGTACATACTCCTTAAAGTAGAGTTCGTTCTGGAGAACGTAGTTGATGATCCCTCCCAGGAAAGCGATATCCGTGCCAACGCGGATGGATGCATAGATATCAGCCATTTGCGAGGTGCGAGAGAAGTGCGGATCGACATGAATGATCGTAGCTCCTCGCTCTTTGGCCGCCATAACCCAGCGAAATCCCACCGGGTGACACTCGGCGAAGTTGCTCCCCTCTATGAGAATGCAATCACTATTCTGTAAATCCTGTTGAAAGGTATTTGCGGCACCACGCCCAAAGCTTGCGCCGAGACCCGGCACGGATGCGCTGTGTCATATACGAGCCTGGTTTTCGATACAAACCATTCCTAACGAGTGAAAGAGCTTGGTAATGAGGTAGTTCTCTTCGTTATCGAGTGTCGCCCCACCAAGTGAACCCATAGCGAGCGTGTTATTGATGGGCTTGCCTTCTTCATTCGTCTCGCGAAAGGTCGTCTCGCGAGTCTCGTAGACCAGTTGGGCCACACGGTCCATTGCCCAATCCAACGGCCCGTCTTCCCACGCCGCACTATATGGTGCTCGATATTTTACGGTCGTCCAGCGCCGCTTATTGATGTCCAACTGGAAACTCGCCCCACCTTTCGGACAGAGACACCCACCACTGATGGGACTATCATAGTCGCCTTCGATGTCGATCACCTTGCCATCCTTAACGTATACACGCTGCCCGCATCCCACAGCGCAGTAGGGACAGACACTCTTAACCATCCTGGCATCATGTATGCGCGGTTCCAGGTATTTACTTCGTTCGCTCAGCGGGTTAGGCACAAGGCCCACATGAGATTGTAGGGTTTCGCCAATATTGCTTGCAGCAAGGCGTTGGGCAAGCTTGCCAAATACGGATGCGAAGACAGCCATATCCTTTTTCCTCCCGTTGTTTACACGTATAAAGAACACTGTCCATTTGTGACAACCCGGTCTTCTTGTCTTCACCGTACAAAGTATACGTCGTAGCGATTGCCTCGTCAAGTATTTATATTATCTCATCTACTATTATTGTGAAATGAAAATATATTTTCCATAGAAAAGGTGCTTTGCGCGAATTACAGGATTTCTCAGTGAACCTTCCTGTTCAGGTTGGATGGAACTCACCCTAATCGCAACCTCTTCCGCCATTTCTGTGTCTTACTATATAGAAGGGTGAAATAGCACTGCGGGAGGAATGGCATGGATCAGGCTGATGAGCAACTGCTCTCTCTGCTAGCCACTGATCTGGATTATCATTTCAGGCAACTAGTTGCGCTCTATCAGCAGCGATTGTATAGTTTTGCCTTACGCCTTGAAGGTCGTCCACAAGATGCTGAAGACATCGTGCAGGAGACTTTTCTTCGTGCCTATCACGCACTGAAGAGCTATCCTGTACTCAAAGTACGTGCACTGCGCCTTCGGCAGTGGCTCTATACGATCACCCTGAATATTTTCCGCAACCGCCAGCGCAAGCCTGAGCATCCATCCATCTCGCTCGATATCTCTGAGGACAGCCCACTGCTCGAGATAGAAGATCCATCTTTCGGGCCTGACGAGGAGGCATACTGGCACGAGTGGCGCCGTGAACTTGAGATGCACCTGGCTACACTTTCAGAACGCTACCGTGTTGCGGTAACGCTCTACTATTTTGAAGATCTCAGCTATGCGGAGATAGCTGAACTGTCCAATCAACCCATTGGAACAGTCAAAGCGCATGTACATCGCGCTCTACGCCTGCTGCACAAAGCACTGGAAACACAAAGCACTGGAAACACAAAGGAACGGAGTCACATAAAGCTATGGAGCACAAAGACAACGAACAGCCTTCGTTGAATAATGCCAGACAACCGCATAGCCTGGAACATAGCACTGTTCCGGCCTCCCTTCTTCCTTCCGTGCTGAGCCGCCTGGGACTGGGAGACATAACGAGCTTATCTCAAACAGGGCTTGATAAACAGCTGGCTGCTTTGAAGGATGAAGAGATTCCTATGAGGGTAGCAGCAGTTCGGAGCTTAGGAGAACAGAGAGAGGCGAGCGCGATAGAATTGCTCCTGGCTGCGCTCCATGATCCTGCCTGGGAAGTACGAGCAGTCGCTGTGTGGGCGCTCGGCGAATTCGGCGAGCAAGCGCCTCTAGAGGCTTTGATAAGGGCTACGAATGATGCGGATGGCTCGGTGCGAGCAGCAGCGCTGCGGACCCTGGGGTTGGTAGGTGATCGTGTGTCAATAGAGCCATTGGTGCGAGCATTGGATGATACCGACTGGCAGGTGCGTGAGATAGCGGTATTGACATTGGGGGAACATGGTGAGCAAGCACCTCTAGAGCCGCTGCTAGCCAGGCTGAACGACGAGTATGCGGCTGTGCGCGAGGCGGCCAGGATGGCGCTTGAGCAGTCGCATCCCGAAGCCCTGTCCACGGTCTCCAGTGATCCCATCGTGATTACTCAACAACCGGGTACCGATACGGTATTCAGCGTGCGGGAGCAAGAACAACCCCGGACCGGCGTGGAAGTCGAAGCCAGGGCGAAGGTCTCCTCTAATGGAGATTCCACCCTGATTCAGCTCACTGCCCATGTTAAGACATTGCTATCGAGGGTGGTAAGAGATGTAGTAACACCTCTTGCGGATACGCGGTCTGCATTTGCGGATGATGAGACGAGCAATAGCATAGCCGGCAGGCCAGGCGAAAGGAATGCCCGGCGACGGCCAGCTCGTAGCAGACCTCGTCGTCTCAGGCGCATCGCTGAGGGAGCCCTGGCGGCACTTATCATCGCAGGTATAGTCGCTTCCTGGCTGGTCATCGAGCAAAGACATGCTGCACGCACTCCAGGCATCCCCCCAGGAGAACACAACCGTATTTGCACCAGACGGCAAGTACCTTGCCTTCGTAGAAAGAGTTGCAAAAACCAAGGTGGCAGTGCAAGTATGGGACGTCATTGCCTGGCGTAGCATCCTTACCACTTATTACTTTGCACCTTCTGGTTATCTCGATGTATACTGGTCGCCCGACAGCACGCGTTTCGTCGTTCCTGGTGAAGATGGAACAATACAGGTATGGAATGGTGTCACGGGACACGAGCTGGCGACCTGCCATGTTCCTCCTGTAGAATATCTGCCCGAAAACATATACATGTCGCCCGACGGGCACAGTGTCCTCTATGGATACGGGCCACAAAACACGTACGTTTTGGAGCTCACAACCTGCAAGCGCTGGATCCTCCCTTCTAGTCATTCATATCTTACAGCCTGGTCTCCCCAGGGAAACCGTTTCGCCACCATCTCCAGCACTGACAACAGTATGGTGCAAGTCTGGGATGTCCACACAGGGAGCAACCTTGTTGCGAGCTTTCATCTTACTGCTGCCGTGTCAGAAATCGTGTGGGCGCCTGATGGGCGCATCGTCGCTTCGGGTGATAAAGAGGTGGATGTACTGGATGTTGCCGCACAACGAATCGTTTTGAAGGTGATCCCTACCAGTATCGACTTGCTGCCGGTCTGGGCCGTGTCCTCTGATGGCAAGCGTCTTGCCTCTCTGAATGGGACGGACACGCTACAGCTCTGGGATGCTGTTACAGGGCGCAAGCTCAATGTCTATCAGAGCCCGGGGAACAGTGTGAAAGTTGTGGCCTGGTCACCTGATAGTAGCACTCTCGCCACTGGAAGTACAGACGGAATAGTGCGCGTATGGAAGGGCGATACAGTACCCGAGACATATCACAGCGGTTCTTCTGCCATATTGAACATAACGTGGTCACCAGATGGGAAGTCTATCGCTGTTGGAGATATTGATGGCAATATGTGGGTGTGGCAGGTCAGGTACAACGGCAAGTAGAGGTAATGAGCCGTGTGACAATATGAGCAGTTGAGAAAATATTCCCAAAGCTTGAGATTGTGAGTCCAAAGTCCAATCTTTGTCACAGGTGACTAGAACATGCGTTCTTATTGTAAGATGTAGTTCGTAATCATGTTTCTAGCGCCAGATCGAAAGGAACCTATCGATGGAGACGATTTCTACAAGGAGAAGCAACTGTGAGATCTTCACTGGCTCCAGCGCCATACGGATGCGTGCAGCAGAAGTAGCCTTCCGACAGAGCTACCCTGCCTTTGAGAACACTTCCCTGCTGGATGAACTGCGGGAGCGGGAGTACGCTCGCCTGGATGAGCAGGGGCACCTCTACCTCGACTATACCGGGGGAAGCCTGTACGCCGAGAGCCAACTCCGTGAACACCTGGAACTACTGCGTCGTCACGTGTTTGGCAACCCGCACTCGAGCAATCCAACCTCTCGGGCGATGACCGAACTGGACGAACAGGCACGTGCTTCTGTATTCGAGTTCTTCCATGCCTCGCCTGATGAATATTTCATCATCTTCACCCCCAACGCCAGTGGTGCCCTCAAGCTGTTGGGGGAGGCGTATCCCTTCACTCCGGGAGGACACTACCTGCTCACCGTCGATAACCATAACTCGGTGAACGGGATCCGCGAGTTTGCTAGGGCAAAAGGGGCCGCCATCTCGTACCTGCCCATCATGCTGCCAGACCTGCGCGTGGCCGAGCAAGAGCTCTTCTCGGCCCTCGAGCAGGCCAGAGAGGATAGCCATCACCTGTTCGCCTACCCGGCCCAGTCGAATTTCAGTGGGGTGCAGCATCCACTGGAGTGGATCGAAGTGGCACAGGCCAGGGGGTGGGACGTTCTCGTGGACTGCGCCTCCTTCGTGACCACTAATCGCCTGGATCTCTCCAGGTGGCACCCCGATTTTGTACCGATCTCGTTCTATAAAATGTTCGGCTACCCGACGGGCGTCGGCTGCCTGCTGGCACGCAAAGCTGCCCTGGCCAAACTATGCCGTCCCTGGTTTGGCGGTGGCACGATCTGGGGATCCAGCGTGCAAGGAGATGGATATGTCTTCGCTGAAGGCGAGATCGCCTTTGAGGATGGAACCATCAACTACCTCCAACTCCCGGCAGTAGAAATCGGCCTCAAACACCTCACAGCCATTGACATGGAGATGATTCATGAACGCGTTATGTGCCTGACAGCCTGGTTACTCGAGCAGCTCCTGTCTCTGCGCCATTGTAACGGAGCGACGCTAGTGCAGGTCTATGGCCCGCATGACACTGACAGGCGCGGGGCGACCATCGCACTCAATTTCCTCACTCCTGACGGACGCATCGTTGATGAGCGGGTGGTCGAACAGCGAGCCAACAAGCACAAGCTCTCCTTGCGCACGGGCTGCCTGTGTAATCCCGGGGCGACCGAAGCAGCGTTCCAGCAGTCGAAAGCGGCGCTCCTGAGGATCTACCAACAAGCAGAGCGGAGAAGCTGGAAGCAGTTTCTCGCTGTGGTAGGGGACTGGGATCAGCTGCTCACTGAGGTGGGGATGCAGAGCGGCGGGGCGGTACGGATTTCACTTGGTCTGGTGACGAACTTCGCTGATGCCTACCGGTTCCTCCAATTTGCGCAGACCTTTCTGGACACCTTCCCAATTGAGAGCGATATCTTACCAAGACCGCATTGTTGAGAAAGAGTTCTATCCCTGCTAATGAGGGGCACGGTGTCACATGAGATAGGATATATGTCATCTTGATGACCTGACGTCATGTTTATATGCCTTCAAGAGGGGAAGCGCAACACTTTCTCCTTTGATGACTTTGTTAGCAAATGACATTGGGAGTGCAGTAGGGCAAGAACGTTGAGCGATCCCCTCACGGGCGACCATAAGTGTGACGAGGTGAAAACTCTAGTGTTGATCAGGAAGGGATAACATGATGCGTTTCAATTTATCGCGGCATTTCTTATTGACTTGTAGTGTGTTATCCGTATTGGAATTGCTGTTTGCAGCTTGTGTAGCATCTCCAAATCTTGAAAAAACTCCAACAGCGGCTTCACTTGTGAAGGAGTTTTCATCTGCAAGAGTCGCCGGCGAAGTAATTACAGTGTCATATGGACAAGCAGTTGTGATTTATTCTGACCACTTGCCTCAGGCAGGAGGGAGTGGAGATGAAGCAGTTTCCAAAGCAGAGTTGAAAAATCAACTGAAAATTTTGGCTCATTCACCTCCTTTCGAAAAAATACCGGCTGTCTGGGGACTTAGTAACAGCTGTACATATACGATGTATGTTGATGTTTACTACATAGGGACATTACATATAACAGTTGTTGATGCCAAAATGGCCCATCAAATCGTAGCGAAGT
>WNFF01009453.1_pt1 | contig 10318 bp, 5 predicted proteins | sample 5400441 | NCBI WGS metagenome assembly WNFF01 (sample SAMN13153345, study PRJNA577476) | soil metagenome | isolation source: 120 cm saprolite under Douglas fir tree site 2 hole 3 replicate 1 | place: USA:California | collected 2015-04-18
GACTGGGACCACATTGTCCGCGGCGCCACGTTCTACCAGGACCTTTCCTTCCGCAGGAAAGAAGACCAGCGCGCTCTGCCCAACTCCATCATTCTGGGATTGCGTAATGGCGTCTCGCTGCCCGCCGGACTAAACGCTGGACACCCGATCAGCCTGATGATCGACAAGCAGACGCTGCCCTACCACGGCGTGAAATCATTTGACGATCTGCCGATTCCCTTCCGCTGCGTGGCCACGGATATCGTCAGTGGCAAAGAAACCGTCTTCAAAGACGGCTCGCTTGAAGAAGCGTTGCGCGCGACCATGTCGATTCCAGGACTATTCACGCCGGTGCGCGACGAAGAAAAGCTCTACGTGGATGGCGGCCTGGTCAACAACCTGCCCAGCAACGTGGTGCGTGAAATGGGAGCCGACATTGTGATTGCCGTCCACCTGGAAACTGCGCCGGTCACCGCCAAAGAGCTGACGTCCATCTTCGGCGTGCTGGCGCAGACAGTGCGCGTGAAGATCGCCGAAAGCGAAGTTCGCGGACTCGCGCAGGCTGATGCCGTGGTATCGATCAATCTGGCGGACTTCACCGCGCTCGACTTCGAGCTGTTCAAACCGATAATCAAGAAAGGCTATGACGCAACCCAGACCAAGCAGGCACTGTTGCAGCGCTTCGCCATCACTGACGAGGCCGAGTGGAACGCTTATTTGCGAGACCGTGAAGCGCGGAGAAAGACGGCGCTGAGTGTCCCGCAGTTTGTCCGGGTTGAGGGCGCGGACTCCGCGGCAACTCAAGACCTGGAAAAGCGTTTGCAGATACTTGCAGGCAAGCCGATTGATCCGGGATTGCTGGGCGAATACCTGACGCTCATTACGGGCACGGGTAAGTACGACACCGCCGACTATCGCGTCATCCAGGAGAACGGAAAAGACGGCCTGCTGTTGAGTCTGCACCAAACCGAATACGCGCCACCCATGATCCAGCCGGCCTTCCAGGTAGACGGCGGCGAGAGCAGCAACGTCAACTTCACTCTGGGAGCGCGCCTCACCTTCGTCGATGTTGCGGGCTACCGCTCGGAGTGGCGCACTGACTTCCAATTCGGCAACACATACGGAGTGCAGAGCGAGCTCTACCGGCCATTCAGCGCAAGCGGCAAATGGTTCTTTGCGCCCCATGCCAGCGCCAGTGACACCACGCTCCACTTTTTTCAAAAAAACGATCCACTGGCCGACTACCGCGTGTATCGCGACACGCTCGGCTTTGATCTGGGACATGAAGTCAGCCAGTCCAGCGAGATCCGCCTCGGATATGAAGTCGGATATCTGAGTACCAATCTGCGCCTGGGCACGCCACAGATTGCCTCGGTCGAAGGACGCACCCTCCGCTACTTCAAGGACCGCACCGATGGCCCGATTGTTCCGCGCAGCGGATTCAGTATCGAAACAAATTTTCGCTGGTTCGATACCAGTCCCGGCGCCAGCGCAGCTTTCCCTACGCTCGATGTCCGCGCCAGCTATTTTCATCCTGTGACCATGAGCTCGTCGCTCTTCTTCGCGGGCGAAGGCGGATCAACCCTCGGCTTCAACAACACGGGCCTGCCGCAGTACTATCTTGGCGGTCCGTTCCGGCTGAGCGCCTACGGACAAAACGAGCTCCGCGGAAATCAGTTCTACGTTTTCCGCTCGGGATATCGCCACGATCTGTGGACGCTGCCGCCGTTTGTCGGGAAAAAAGTTTACGCTGTTGCCGATTGGGAGTTCGGCAAAGTGTACGGAGCGGCAAACTCCAGCCGCTTTCCCATGAGTACGACCGCAGGACTCTTCGCGGAAACCTCACTGGGGCCGATGTTTCTTGGGTACAGCGTGGGCGACTCTGGACACCAGAAATGGTTCTTCTCGCTGGGGAGGGTGTTCTAGACCCAGTACGTCCGATCCAACGTCCGGTACTGGATCGCCTCTGCAATATGCTTCCCTTCGATCTGCGGATTGGCTTCCAGATCGGCGATCGTACGCGCGACCTTTAAAATCCGATCGTGTGCGCGGGCGCTCAGGCCCTGCTGCTGCATCGCTCGCTCCAGCATGCGCTCGCTGTCTGACCCGAGCTCGCAGTAGTTGCGGATCTGGCGTTCGCCCATCTGCGCGTTGGAATAGATTCGCTCTCCGGCTGCCGCGAAGCGGTTGAGCTGGACTTCACGGGCGCGCAGGACTCGCTCCCTGATCTGGGCCGAGCTTTCGGCTTTGCTGTCACTCCCGCGCAACTCTTTGTAGTTCACCGCCGGGACGTCAATGTGAATATCAATGCGGTCCATCAGCGGGCCGGAAATCTTGGACACATAGCGCTGGATCATCTGCGGCGAGCAGTGGCATTCACGGGACGCCGATCCGTGGTATCCGCAGGGACATGGGTTCATGGCAGCGGCGAGCATGAAGCGCGCGGGAAACGTCAGCGACATGGACGCACGGGCAATGCAGACGCTGCCGTCTTCCAGAAAGAGCACGCCGTTGTGCGCCAGCGAAACTTCTCCCGGACGCGGAATCATGCCGCCGCCGATCAGACCCGCATCGGAGATTGTGTGATGTGGCGAGCGAAACGGGCGCGCGCCTACCAGTCCGCTGCTTGGGTCGAGCACACCGGCTACGCTGTGGGTCTTGGTGGTTTCCAGCGCTTCCTCAAAAGTAAGCGGCGGAAGGATTTCCGGAATGCGTTTGGCCAGCATGGTCTTACCTGAACCGGGAGGGCCGATCATCAAAATGTTGTGTCCGCCGGCGGATGAAATTTCCAGCGCGCGTTTGGCGGTGAACTGTCCGCGAACGTCTTTGAAGTCGGCGACATTGGTGTGCCCAATGCCAAGCATCTGCTCGGCGTCTACCTTGAGCGGCAATATCCCATTGCCGTTATTGAGAAGATTCACCACATCAATGAGCGATTTGACGGGATAGACATTCACGCCGCTGACCACGGCCGCTTCGCGCGCGTTGACTTCAGGAATAATCAGGTTGGCAATCTTCCGCGTGCGCGCGGCAATCGCAATCGGCAACGCGCCCCGGACACCGCGCACGCCGCCATCGAGCGAGAGTTCGCCGACCATCACAAACTCGGGCAGCTCTTTCTTTATCAGACCACCGTACGCGCCGACGATGCCCATGGCCATCGGCAGATCGAATCCCGAACCTTCTTTCTTGATATCAGCCGGCGCGAGATTGATGGTGATGGTGGTTGGCGGAACGTCATAACCGCAGTTCCGCAGCGCTGCGCGGATACGCTGGCGGCTCTCTCGCACCGCCGCGTCCGGCAGTCCGACAGTCTGGAAATTGTCTTCCAGTTGCTTGGTCGGGCTGACGTCAACCTCAACTTCGATGATGTTGGCGTCAATCCCGTATACCGCGGCGCTTTGGGTCTTGAACAGCATGACAAGCAGGAAGGAACGGGGCCGATTGTAACAGAGATGAAAGCAACTCTCTCACTCAGGACTCTTGCCGTTAGTTGCTAGTTTGCGTCCGGCTGGGCGGGAATGCACGTTATTTGTTGAATCCTTCTCATAATCAAAGTACTATCACCTCAATTCGGTTGACGATTCAGGAGCTAATGAGCCGGCGAAGAGAACCCAGAGTTGAAATGAACATTGACGTGACGGTCTGGGGCATGGACCGTTACGGTAAGCCGTTCGTCCAGCATGCCCGCACGCTGAATGCAACCAAGAGCGGCGCGCGCCTGCTGGGCATTGATTGCGTCCGCGTGGGCGAGACCGTCGGCATACAGCATGGAGAGCAGAAGTCACGCTTCCGCGTGGTCTGGGTCGGACGCGAAGATACGCCCCGCGCCGGACAACTGGGCGTCCACTGCCTCGAAGACCAGCCCATCTTCACGCTGGACCGCCATACCAACGGCGGTGAACTGAATTTTGCAAAAATCTCCGGGCTGGCCAATACGATTGAATCCGCGCCGCACCGCAGATCGAACCGCGGAGATTCCATGCCGAGCCGCAGACGCTATCCGCGATACAACTGCACCGGAGGAGTCGAACTGCGGCGGCAAGAAGGCGGGCACGCCATCTGGGGCAACCTCAGCGACCTCTGCCTTACCGGATGCTACGTTGAAACGGTTTCCACTCTTCCTCCAGGCAATCAGGTTCTCTTTCAACTCCGCGTGCGCGATATAGCTGTGCACGGCCGGGCCGTTGTCAAAACGTCCCATCACGCGGTTGGTATGGGATTGTCGTTCCAGCATCTCTCGCCGCAAGATCAGCAGCATTTGGAATTCCTGGTTGGCGGCCTTGCCGGCGGCAAGCAAGCTCTCGCGCCGGAAAGGCCGGCGCAAGTAATGCCTGCGGCCGCAGCCGCCATACATCCGCAATTACCGGCGATGCAGCCTGCGCGACCGAAACCGCCAGCGCCGTTGCCTCAGGTAATCACATCTACAACCAGGCTCGGTACCCAGCCGAGCACGACCACGCCTCAGCCACCGACTATGACCACGCCCGTTGCGCCACTTACTGCAAAGCCCGCGCCACCGGCCATCACTACTCCTGTTGCATCAACGGAAGCCACACCCGCCGTCACGCCGAAGAACGGTGCGAGCGGCGCGTCGGCACAGATCATGCGCGCTCTCACCGAATTGAGCGAGATGGAGCACAAGCTGGTCCAGGACAAGATTGACGCGCGGCTGGTTGTCGAATTTCATGATGCCCTGGAGCATGCGCGCCAGACCGGCTGGGCCATTCAAAGATTTGTGGACCTGAGCTCCAGCGCCGGCGATCCGTTTACAGTCCTGCCGCAACTGGAAGCAGAGCGCGCACGCATGCTGATCAAACTCGCGCGGAATGTAAGCCTGGACATGGACGCCAGCGGTACGGAAAACTTTGGTCCGGAAGTCACTGAACTTTACAAGACTTTGGACCAACTTCAGCGGCTTCTCAGCAGAGCGCTGGCTGCCGCGAACGGGCCGGCCAGGACAACCTAGCGCCGTTCCACCGCCATGGCCACCGAGTTCCCGCCACCCAGACAGAGCGCGGCAATCCCGCGCTTGCCATTGCGGCGAATCAATTCATAGAGCAGCGTAACCAGCACACGCGTGCCGCTGGCGCCAATGGGATGTCCCAGCGCGACCGCGCCGCCGTTGACGTTCACGCGCGCGGGATCAAGTCCGAGTTCCTTGATCACTGCGACGGACTGCACGGAGAATGCTTCATTGATTTCGTACAGGTCCACGTCTTCAGGCTTCCATCCGGTCTTGGCCCAGATTTTGCGAATGCCTTCCACGGGCGCCATCATCACCCACTGCGGCTCGGTGCCGCTCGTGGCTTGCGCAACAATGTGCGCCATAGGCGCGGCGCCAAGCTCCTTGGCTTTGCGCGCTGATGTGACAACCGTAGCTGCAGCTCCATCGTTCATGGTCGACGCATTGCCTGCCGTCACAGTGCCGTCTTTCTTGAATGCCGGCTTCAAGTTACGCAGCGCCTCAGCCGAGGTATCTTCACGCGGACCTTCGTCCTTGTCGAACAAAGTTGGCGCCTCGCCTTTCTTCTTTGCCGGAATCTCGACGAGGACAATCTGGCTCTTGAAGCGGCACTCCTTCCACGCCTGCACCGCTTTGCGATGCGAGTTGGCCGCATACTCATCCTGCTGCTCACGCGTGACGCCATATTTCTCGGCGACGTTTTCGCCCGTCATGCCCATGTGGTAGTTGTTGTAGATGTCCCAAAGACCGTCATTCACCACTGAGTCAATGATCTGCGAATTCCCCAGCCGGTACCCTCTGCGCGCCTGGGGAAGAAGATACGGCGCGTTGGTCATGGATTCCATTCCACCTGCAACCACGATCTCCGCGTTGCCCGTCTGGATTGCCTGAGCGGCCAGCGCCACGGCTTTCAAACCGGAGCCACAAACTTTATTGATGGTCAACGCGCCGACCGTTGGCGGCAGTCCGCCATTGAGCGCTGCCTGGCGCGCCGGATTCTGACCGAGCCCCGCAGCGACCACCAGACCCATGATGCATTCGTCAACCTGCTCAGGTTTCACGTTCGCGCGCTTCACCGCTTCGCGTACCGCGATCGCGCCGAGCTGCGGCGCGGAGAGATCCTGCAACCCGCCCTGAAATTTTCCGATCGGCGTGCGCACGCCGCTGATAATGACCACGTCTTCCATAAACGTCTCCTTGGGCAATCCAAACTCTTTATTATAAGATGTCGCGACGCGACGCAAAGCATCAATACTCATATGGAATTGGATCCTCAGCAGGCGCCAGCGACCGGCCTCGACATGAATGAGCTTGCCGCTCCGCAAAAAACTCGTCTCATTGCTCCAGTCTGGCACACTGTCACAATCGCCGCTCTGATACTGGCCAATTCATTCCTTGGGGCTGCGCCGAAATCAAGTCTTACCGGTGGAAACGCGAGGATCTTGCTTTACAGTGGCACTTTTCTGGTAGAGCTATTCTTGGTCCTCCTCATATGGTTCTGGGTCCGCCGCGCGGGTATTTCGATGAAAGAGTTGATTGGCGGACGGTGGAAGACCCCGGAAGACTTCTTGCTCGACGTCGGCATTGCAATTGGATTCCTGGTCGTTTCCTCTCTTGTGCTCGTCGGAGCGCGCGTGGCACTGGGCACGCTGGACCTTCACAACGTGTCCAAGCAAGTGGAGGACACCAAACGCATGCTCGGACCGCTTATTCCGCGAAGTAAACTGGAAGCTGGTCTCTTCGTTCTCCTGAGCGTATTCGCTGGCTTGTTCGAGGAGATCATTTTTCGCGGATACTTCCAGCGCCAGTTCGGAGCCATGGCGCGCAGCCCTATCATTGGCATCATCGGCGCCGCTGCACTCTTCGGTCTTGCCCACGGCTATCAAGGTCCGCGCATGATGATTGCAATTGGAATCTTTGGGGTGCTCTTCGGAATTCTGGCACATCTGCGAAAAAGCCTTCGTCCGGGAATGATGGCCCATGCAATTCAAGACGCTTATTCCGGACTCGCTCTTTACTTTTTTTTCCGCTAGCCGTCTCTGCGTGCCCTGCAGGCAAACGTTTGATTTCTTCACGCATTGCAAGACACTCTTGCGGGTGTCGCGCCGCGATTTTTGTCGAAAGGCGGAGGTCTTCCCTCCCATGGGAGCAACTCCGAGTGACTCTCGTTACCTGCCGGCAAAAAATGACAAGCATTTTTCTCTTGACTTCGATTTTCAATAACTCTATACATTCATCAATTGCGGTTTTTTACTCAGACCGCACTTCCATGAAAATGGAAAAGGGAGAATAGAACAATGGCAACTAAGAAAAAAGGTGGTTCCAAGAAAAAGGGCGGCAAGAAAAAGAAGTAACTGCCCTGCAACGACAGCAAACGGGGACGCGCAAGCGTCCCCGTTGCTTTTGTCCCACGCGCGGCCGGAACCAAACCGGCGTCTAAGACAAACTTCCGCTTTGCTTCCTGCGGCACTATCTCTAGAATCGCAGTAGTCGAGAATCATGAGCATCTCATCACTTCTGTTACTTGCCGCTTCGGGCGCCGCTTTTGGCTGTCTGATCACGTGGCTGGCTTTCCGCTCCGCTTCCGCTGTTCTGCGTTCCAGCCTGTCGTCGCTGCAAAAAGATTTGAGCAGCGCGCGCAATGAGTTGTCCGCGGCCACGCAGCAAAATGCCGGACTGCACAAATCCATTGCCGGCCTGGAAGCAACGCTGGCCCACGAACGCAAGGCGGGCGAAGAGAAGCTGGCATTGGTGGACCGCGCCACCGACGAACTGCGCGAGGCGTTTCGCGCTCTCTCCGCTGATGCGCTGAAGAGCAACAATCAGGCCTTTCTGGAATTGGCCAAGACCAGCCTGGAAACATTTCAGACGGAAGCCCGCGGAGACCTGGAGTTGCGCCAACAAGCCGTGGCGACTCTGGTGTCGCCCATCGAGGAGTCTCTCAAAAAAGTCGACGAGCAGATCCAGCAGATTGAAAAAGCGCGCAACCAGGCTTATGGCGACCTCACCGCGCAGGTACGCTCTCTCATCACCACGCAGGAAAAGCTGCAGGCCGAGACCGGCAACCTGGTGAAGGCGCTGCGCTCGCCGAACGTCCGTGGACGGTGGGGCGAAATACAACTGAAGCGCGTCGTCGAAATTGCCGGCATGCTTTCCTATTGCGACTTCGTGGAGCAGGAAACCGTCACTACCGCTTCGGGACGGCTGCGTCCTGACCTGATCATCAAACTTCCCGGCGCAAAGAACGTGGTGGTGGACGCCAAAACGCCGCTGCTCGCGTATCTGGAAGCGACCGAGACTGCGGACGATGACATCCGCCGCCAGAAACTGGCGGAACACGCAATTCAGGTACGCACTCATATCAACCAACTGAGTTCCAAGGCCTACTGGGAGCAATTCGATCCCAATCCGGAATTTGTCGTCATGTTCCTTCCCGGAGAAACTTTTTTCAGCGCCGCACTGGAACAAGACCCAGGACTGATCGAGCATGGAGTCGAGCGCCGTGTGATTCCCGCTTCGCCGACAACCCTCATTGCGCTGCTCAAGGCCATCGCTTACGGATGGAACCAGGAGAAGCTCGCGCGCAACGCGCAGCAGATAAGCGCGTTGGGAAAAGAACTCCACGATCGTCTGCGTGGTCTCGGCGGACACATTGAACAAGTCGGCAGAGGCCTGGACCGCGCGGTCGAGTCCTACAACAAAGCCGTTGGCACACTGGAGACGCGCGTGATGGTCTCAGCCAGAAAATTCGTGGAGCTTGGATCTCCGGTCAACGAAGCCATCAGCGAGCTCGAACCCATTGAGACCACAACGCGAAATCTGACTCTGGATTTTGACGATCTCGAAAGCGCTCCCGACCTCTTCACGAATGGAGACGGTGAAGCTCTTCCGGAAGCAAACGTAAAAAGCAGTGCGACAGGCCGCGACTGAAACAACAGCTAGCCGTTCACTCCAGCCACTCTCGATTCTTTCTGCTCCTGCACCGGAACATACACTGGCTGCTCCGTCGCCGGACACAGCCTGCGAAAGTCACACCAGCGGCAATGCGATCCCGGTGTGGGACCGAATTCTCCGGCGGCGATTCCGGCTGCGGCTTCTTCAATCCTGGCCTGCGCTGATTCAAGCTGCTTCGCCGTTCGCGACGCGACTGCCTGACTATTATCCTGGACGTTGACCAAAACCAGTTCCTGCGGCGCGAGTCCCATCTGGGCGACGGCCATTGCATAAATCGAAAGTTGCAGGCTCTCTTCCGCGAACTTCCGGTCTTTGGGCGCTCCGGTCTTGTAATCAATCACGCGGACTGAGTTGTCCTGCAGCCGGTCAATGCGGTCAATGCGTCCGATGATCTCGCGGTCACCAAGTTTGAAACTGAACTTGTGCTCGGTGGCCATGACTTCCGCCGATCCGCGAGGGCTGGCTTCGAGCAGCGTACGCAGCTGCTCTTCTCCGCGTTCTTCATAAATCTTTTTCTGTACCGGATCGTCAATGTAGCCCTTCGCAAACTCTTTCTTGAACGCGGCAATCACATCTTCGACCGCCGGCTCGATCTCGCGCGGTGAGGGATCGTAATAATTCTTAAGCACCGTATGGATGGCGAAGCCGTACTGCATGGCTGCGGCGGCCTCGCCGGGAATCTTCCAGTCGCGCTCCAGCTTGAACTTCATCGGACACGTTGAGTAGCTCTGCACGGCATTCGCGCTCAGCGCCATCTCAGCGGCGGCGAAAGCGGGAGGCATCAGCATCCAACGAGCAATCGGCGACGGCTCAAGCGGAAGCTTCGCCGAACCGGCACCCACACTTTCACGGGTGGTCAGCGCGGACTTCAGGCTGCGATCTGCAATCAGCGGACGCAGGAACCCAGGCGGCGTTGGATCGCGGCGGCCTTTGCCCGGACGTGAGCCAATCCCCAGCCGGTCGCGCGCGCGTGTGATAGCCACGTAAAAAAGACGGCGCTCTTCCTGGTCGTGCACTTCCTTGCCTTCGCCGATGGCGATGGAACTGCGTAGCGCCGGCGGGAACTCAAACAAGCCTTCCTTGAAGTATGTGGGGAATGCTCCCGATGTGACGCGGAGCAGCCACACGTGCGAGAACTCAAGCCCCTTGGCCGCATGCACGCTCATCAGTTGCACGGCTTCAGGATGTTTGCGCTCCAGTTCGGCCATCTGTTCTTCGGTAAACAGAGGAATAATGCCTCTGCCTTCGCGATAGAACTCCAGGTAGTCAAGAAACTCCACCAGCGACGTGTCGCGAACAAATGACTTCTCTTCCCAATATTTGGCAAACCTGAGGACCGCCTGGACGACCGGGTCTTTCTCCGTGAATCCAAACTCGCGGACCAGATATGCGAAGGCCTCTGCCGCCGTGAGCTTTTCC
>WNFF01005529.1_pt1 | contig 10315 bp, 8 predicted proteins | sample 5400441 | NCBI WGS metagenome assembly WNFF01 (sample SAMN13153345, study PRJNA577476) | soil metagenome | isolation source: 120 cm saprolite under Douglas fir tree site 2 hole 3 replicate 1 | place: USA:California | collected 2015-04-18
TGCGCGGCTTCAATCTCGATCACGGCACCGATTTCCGCACCACGATCGACCACATGCCGGTCAACATGCCGACGCACGCGCACGGGCAGGGCTATTCCGATCTCAACTTCCTCATCCCGGAGCTGGTGTCGCGTGTCGCGTACAAGAAAGGTCCGTATTTTGCCGAGGAGGGCGACTTTTCCTCGGCCGGCGCCGCCGACATCGACTACTACACCAAGATGCCCAAGGGAATCGCCTCGCTCGGGTTCGGCGGCAACGGTTACCGGCGCGCGATGGCGGCAAATTCCTTCGATGCCGGCCCGGGCCATCTGCTCTACGGCTTCGAGCTGTTCCACAACGACGGCCCCTGGGTCAATCCCGAGGACTACCGCAAGCTGAACGGCGTGCTGCGCTTCAGCCATGGCACGAACGCCGACGGCTACACGGTGTCCCTGATGGGCTACAACGGAAAGTGGAACGCCACCGATCAGATTCCGCAGCGCGCGGTGGACGACGGCACGATCTCGCGATTCGGCGCGATCGACCCGACCGACGGCGGCCGGACCTCGCGCTACAGCCTGTCTCTGGACCGGCACAAGACGCTCGAGAACGGCGGTGTCTTCCACATGGACGTGTACGCGATCAAGTACCGGCTGAATCTGTTCTCCAATTTCACTTTCTTTCTGGACCATCCCTTTCCCGTCGGAGATCAATTCGAGCAGGCCGACAACCGTACCATCGTCGGCCTGACGCCGAGCTGGATATTCTCGGGCAAATGGGACGACCGGGCGGTGACCCACAAGTTCGGGCTCGATGCGCGCCGCGACGATATCGACGTGGCGCTGTACAACACCACGGCGCGCGACCGGTTCAAAACGGTGCGATCCGACAAGGTCGCCCAGACCGGAGCGGGCCTCTACTACGAGAACACGCTGCAATGGACCGATACCTTCCGCAGCATCGCCGGGGTACGGGAGGATTTCTACAGCGCCCGCGTGGACAGTGAAAACCCCGTGAACTCCGGAACGACGAACGCCCACATCACCTCGCCCAAGCTCAATTTCGTCTCCGGCCCGTTCGACAAGACCGAGTATTTCCTGAACTACGGGCAGGGATTCCACAGCAACGACGCGCGCGGCACGACGATCTCGGTCGCTCCGGCTCCGGCGCTGGTCAAGACGCGCGGGGAGGAGATCGGCGTGCGCACCGAGATGGTCCCGCACCTGCAGTCCTCGTTCTCGCTGTGGCGGCTTATGCTGGATTCCGAGCTCGTGTTTGCGGGGGACGCCGGCACCACCCAAGCGAGCCGCCCGAGCCTGCGCCGCGGCATCGAGTGGTCGAACCGTTATATTCCGCACGACTGGCTGCTCGTCGAGCTCGACCTTTCTGCGTCGCGCGCGCGATTCACCGACACCGATCCGCTGGTGGTCGGCAACTACATTCCGGGTGCGATCGACCGGGTCGCGTCTCTGGGTGTGACGGTGAAGGATCTCGGTCCCTGGTCGGGGACCGTGCACGCGCGCTACTTCGGCCCGCGGCCCCTAAAGGAGGACAACAGCCAGCGCTCGCAGTCCTCTACCATTTTTTCCGCGCGTGCCTCCCACAAGGTCGACGCGACGACCAGCGTGAATTTCGACGTCTTCAATCTCTTCAACCGCAAGGCGAACGACATCGAGTACTACTATCTGTCGCAGCGGTGCCCGACCTGTGCGCCGGAGAAAGACATTCACTTCCACCCCGCCGAGCCGCGCACCGCGCGCCTAGCACTGGTCATGCACTATTGAGCGTCCTACTTCGGGATTGTCACCAGCGTGACGGTATTGACCAGGCTGTTGGCCAGCACGAAGTTGCTGTCCGGCGTGACCGAAGTATTGCGCACGATGTTGCCGCCGCCCGGGATCGCCCAGCTCTGGAATTTCTCGGTCTTGGGATCGAAGCGCACCACGGTGTTCGGCTTGGCTTCGGATTCGCTGTACCAGATGACGTCGTGGATCGCCGAGATGCCGTAGGGCGCGGACTTCGGCCCGCTCGGCGATGCCCATTCGCTCACCTTGCCGGTCGCGGGGTCGAGGCGGCCGAGGTAGCCGCGCGAATAGTCGGAGTACCAGACGATGTCGTCGCTGGTGATCGCGATGCGCCGCGGCCGCGCGCCGGGGTCGGGCAGCTTGTACTCTTTGATCTGCAGCGTCCCCGGGTCGACGGCGGCCACGCTGTTGACGCCGAATTGCACGACGAACACGATGCCCTTGGAATTCACCGCCATGCCGTAGGGACGCGATTTCGGCGTCGGCGGCGTAAGCAGCTTGATCTCGCCGGTCTTGGGGTCGAGACGACCGATGCGGTTGGCGTTCTGGACGGTAAACCACAGGATGCCGGCCTTGTCGAAGATCAGCGTGTGCGGGTCTTTCGCGTTCGGATCCGGCATCGGGTACTCGGTGACCGCGCCCGTCTTCGGGTCGAGCTTGCCGATCAAGGTTCCGGTGTTGCCGGTGTACCAGATGTTGCCGTCCTTGTCCTCCATCAGGCCATGCGGTCCGGAGTGCGCGGTCTTGAGCGGATATTCCCTGACCTGGCCTGTCTTCGGATCGACGCGGCCGAGCACGTTGGCCATCTGCCCCGAGTACCAGAGCGCACCGTCCCGCGTCGCGAGCGGGTCGTGCGGACGCGAGCCGGGTGTGGCTGCCTGCCAGATCTTCATCGAGACCTTGATGGGCCCGGGAACCACCACGGCGTCGGCCTTGTTCTTTTCCGGGTAGTTCTTCGCCAGATACGGCGTGAGGGTTGCGACCTCTTCCGTTGAAAGCGGCACGCCATGGTTGGTCATCATGCGCACTGCGGTCGCCCAGCCCTCGGCCGTGTACCCGTTGCCCACGCGCGCGTCCAAGGCGTGGCAGCTCATGCATTTGGCCGCCGCAATTTCCTTGCCCTTGCCGTCGGGTAAGTTCTGGCTCAAGGCGGGAAACGCCGAGCACAGCAAGGCAGCAGCCATCATGGACAGAAGTGATTTTCTCGACATGGTTTCTCCGTTAGAAAAAGACCCGCGGCGCGTTGCAGGGAGTGTAGGGTAAGGGGATTCGGCTTGCTTGTTCTTTCTGGCGATGAAGGTACTGCGATCGCAGACGGATGTCCAGAGGGGTACGGCCTACGGGGTATAGACTTACGCTTAGAGCGCCGCTCATCGCGCTCTGAACAAGACTATTGAGGACAAATCTTGCGCTGGGATAAGGTCTTGCTCGCACTGTGGGCGCTCTCGCCCGTCTTGGCGTGGGCACCGGGGCCCCCGGTTGTCCTGCTTACGATCAACGGCGCCATCGGGCCTGCGATCGCCGACTACGTGCACCGCGGCATCGAGCAAGCTGGGAAGCAAGGCGCACAGCTGGTGGTACTGCAGATGGACACCCCAGGCGGCCTGGACACTTCGATGCGCGCGATCATCAAGGACATTCTCGCCTCGCCCGTGCCGGTGGCCGCCTTCGTCGCCCCGGGCGGGGCGCGCGCGGCGAGCGCCGGGACCTACATTCTCTACGCGAGCCATATCGCGGCGATGGCGCCGGCGACCAATCTCGGCGCGGCGACACCGGTTGCCATCGGCGCGCCCGGCGGCGGCAAGGATGCCGAGGGAGGCGAACGCGGCGATGGAAAGAAGAGCGAGGGAGGCAAGGCCGCGAAGCACGATGCTGGGGACTCGCCCAACGCCATGACGCGCAAGCAGGTGAACGACGCTTCGGCGTACATCCGGGGCCTCGCGCAGATGCGCGGCCGCAACGCGGAATGGGCGGAGCGCGCGGTGCGCGAGGCCGTGAGCCTGTCTGCCTCGGAGGCGCTCAAGATGAAAGTCATAGACCTCGTCGCCGCAGATGTGCCCGATCTGCTCAAACGGCTCGACGGCCGCAAGCTGAAGGTGTCGGATACGGAGCGCGCGCTGCAGACGGCCGATGTCGTCGCGACCGCGGTGGAGCCGGACTGGCGCACGCGGTTCCTGTCGGTCATCACCGATCCGAGCATCGCCTACGTCCTCATCCTCCTGGGGATCTACGCGCTGGTATTCGAGTTTTCCAATCCCGGCCTCGTGTTTCCCGGCGTCGTCGGCGCGATCTGCGTGCTGATCGCGCTCTACGCGTTTCATCTTCTGCCGGTCAATTACGCGGGTCTCGCGCTTATGCTCGTGGGCATCGCCTTCATGGCGGGGGAACTGTTCTTCCCCGCGTACGGATCGCTCGGAATCGGCGGGGCGATCGCTTTCGTGATCGGCTCGGTGATCCTCATCGATACCGACGTTCCCGGCTTCGGCGTTCCCTTCTCGCTCGTTCTCGGGCTCGCCGCCGGGAGCGCCGCGTTCCTGTTCCTGGTCGTCGGCATGGCCCTGAAATCGCACAGGCGGCCGATCGTGAGCGGGCGCGAGGAGCTGCTCGGCAGCTCGGGTGTTGTGCTGGAGGACTACGATCTGGAAGGCTGGGCGCGGATCCACGGTGAAACCTGGCGCATCCGCAGCGCGACGCCGCTCAAGGCGGGCCAGCGCGTGCGCGTCGTTGCCATGCACGGCTTGCTGCTCGAGGTCGTGCCCGAGCCCTGATACGGCTCCCATGAACGGAGGGTCAATCATGTTCAGTTTCGGTTTCGGCGCGCTGCTGGTCCTCGTCATCCTGCTGGTGTGGGCGTTCAGGATCCTGCGCGAGTACGAGCGCGGCGTCGTCTTCAACCTCGGGCGCTACTGGGCGGTGAAGGGGCCGGGATGGTTCATCCTCATCCCCGTGATCCAGCAGATGGTGAAAATGGACCTGCGCACCGTGGTGCTCGACGTGCCGCCGCAGGACGTGATCTCGCGCGACAACGTCTCGGTGAAGGTGAACGCGGTGGTGTATTTCCGCGTGGTCGATCCCCAGAAGGCCGTGATCCAGGTGGCTGACTTCCTCAACGCGACGAGTCAGCTCGCGCAGACGACGCTGCGCGCGGTGCTCGGAAAACACGAGCTCGACGAAATGCTCGCCGAGCGCGAAAAACTCAACATCGACATCCAGAAGACCCTCGACGCCCAGACCGAGGCCTGGGGCATCAAGGTCTCGAACGTCGAGATCAAGGACGTGGACCTGAACGAGACGATGGTGCGAGCGATCGCGCGCCAGGCCGAGGCCGAGCGCGAGCGCCGCGCCAAGATCATCCACGCCGAGGGCGAGCTGCAGGCTTCCGAGAAGCTGTTGCAGGCCGCGCAGATGCTGTCCAAGCAGGCCGAGGCGATGCAGCTGCGCTACCTGCAGACCTTGAGCAACATCGCCGGGGACAAGACCTCGACCATCGTATTCCCGGTGCCCATGGATCTGATCACGCCGATGCTCGAGGCGATGCGCAAGAGGAACCCGTAAGTTCCGGGGGCGGTCCAACGACAAACACCACTGCCATAAGAGGAGTCGACCATGCCCTTCACCGCCGGATTGCTGCGCGACGCCCTGCGCTCCACGCGAGGCGTCTGGATCGCATTGCTCGCGCTGGTTGCGATCGGCACGTTCTGGAATATACCGGCGCGCACGGGAGAACCGGCGGTCGCGCTGCCCGCGCCCGCGATCGACAATCCGAAGGCCGCGGGCCCGCTGCAGACCGCGGTGATCGCGGGCGGCTGCTTCTGGGGCGTACAAGGCGTGTTCCAGCACACCAAGGGCGTCAAGCAGGCGCTGTCCGGCTACTCGGGTGGAGAGAAGAGCACCGCCGATTACGAGAAGGTCGGAACCGGCCGGACCGGCCACGCCGAGTCGGTGCAGATCGTTTTCGATCCGAAAGAGATCTCGTACGGGGACATTCTGCGGATTTATTTTTCGGTCGCGCACGATCCGACCGAGCTCGATCGCCAGGGACCCGACGTCGGCACGCAATACCGCTCGGCGATCTTCTACTCCGACGCGTCGCAGCAGCGCATCGCGCAGGCTTACATCTCGCAGCTGGACAAGGCGCATGCTTTCGCGCGCCCGATCGTGACCCGCGTGGATCCGCTGAAGGGGTTTTACCCGGCCGAGACCTACCACCAGGACTTCCTGGCACACAACCCGACCTATCCTTACATCGTGATCAACGACCTCCCCAAGATCGCAAACCTGAAGCGGCTGTTTCCGGACCGGTATCGGGAGAAGCCCGTCCTGATCGCGGCTGCGTCGTAGCCGTCGGACGCCCAGGGAAATATTCGGCGCGATTCTGCAACGGTTCAAACGTGACCATACTTTTTCAGGACATCTTCCAGGCTCGCGCCACGGCCGAGGTCGCGCCGGATGCGGATCTCCTTTGCGGTCAGGCGCTCGGCCTCGACCAGTACCTTGAATGCGACGCGGGCCGGAATCGCGATCACGCCGTCCGCATCGGCGAGAATGAAATCGCCCGGGCGCACCCTCACGCGCTTTCTCGTCGCGCCCGGGATGTCGACCGGCACCTGCCACGCCGTCACCTTCCAGCGGCCGATCGACTGCACCGGAGTACGGTACCGGGCGTAAACAGGAAATCGCTGCCGCTCGATCCATTCGATGTCGCGGATGCCTCCGTCGACGAGCGCGCCGGCGCAGCCGCGCCGCTTCATGCCGAGCGCGATCAGCTCGCCGAAAAAGCATACGCCTTTGCCTTCGCCCGACCACACGGCGAGCTCTCCCCGGCCGACGCCGTCCACCGCCCGCATCTTGCGCGGATCGCCCGTCCCGGCGTAGCGCTGCATTTTTCCGACGATCGTGTAGGCGAAGCCGCCCATCCTGCCCGCGTCTGAAGGATAGGGCGCGAACCCGGGCGCGAGCCCCTGGTCGGGGAGGCCGAGCACATCGAGCACGTCGGCCACCGTAGCCGTGTCCACCTTGAGATAGCGGGCACGGATAGAATTGCGTAGCTTGCGCACGGCGTTCACTTTCATTCCTCCCGGCTGGGGATCGGTCCGGCCTCGCGGTAACATATTCGACCGCCGCAAGCCCCAGAATTCCGCAGGGTACAAAGAATGAAGAATTTAAGCACGCGCAGCAAGCTGATCCTCCTGGTCGTCGTCTCGGCGCTGCCGGCGCTCGCCCTGACCCTGTACAGCGCGTTCGAAGAGCGCGCCCTCGATCTTGCGGGCATCGCGCTCGCCACGATCCTGCTCCTGCTCGGTGCCTGGTACGGCACCGAGGTCTTCGTTCTTCGCAATATAAGAACGCTCCTCGATACCGCGCGGCGCGTGCGATCCGGCGATCTCGGCGCGCGCACCGGCCTGCGCCACGAAAATGACGAGCTGAATCAAGTCGGACGGGAATTCGACGAAATGGCCGAGACGCTCCAGCGGCGGGATCTGGAATTGAAGAAGGCGATGCAGGAGCTCCAGGAGCAGGCGATCACCGATCCGCTGACCGGGCTGCACAACACGCGCTACCTGCGAGAGCTTCTGCCGCGCGAGATGCTGAGGGCCAAGCGCAAGGACAACCCACTCGCGGCGATCATGATCGACGTCGATCACTTCAAGCGGGTCAACGATTCGCTCGGGCACGAGGCCGGGGACGAAGTGCTCAAGGAGCTCGGCGCGCTGTTCAAGAAGAGCATCCGCGGCAGCGACATCGCCTGCCGCTACGGCGGCGAGGAGTTCGCGATCATTCTGGCCGATGCCACGTCCGAGGGCGCGCGGCGCAAGGCCGAAGACATTCGCGCCGCGGTCAAGGGCCTGGAGCTCCACCACGGCGGCAAGCCGATCGGCGGCCTTACCGTATCGCTCGGCGTCGCGCTGTTTCCCTATCATGCCGACCAGGCGACCACCCTGCTGCGCAAGGCCGACGAAGCCTTGTATCAGGCCAAGGACACCGGACGCGACCGGGTCGTGGTCAGCGACGCGGGCGCTGCTCCGCGGGGCAGTGCAACCCCTAAGTCCCGTAGCGCACCTGCGAGTTGAACTGCCTGAACGCGGCGAGCGCGCTGTAGCAGGCGAGCATCGCCGTCTTGGGATTGTCCGGCGAGGGCACGCTCTCGAAACGCAGGGATATGGTGCCGGTTTTGCCCGTGATCGTGATGGAGTGGGTGTTGAACCTGAGCGCGGGATCGGCCACCACTTTCAGGCGCGTGCGGTCGAAGCCGATGCCGGCGAGCGAAAGCACCGCCGCGATGTTGACGTTCGCGGGGAAGTGCGGCACGCCTTCGCGCGCAGTGCCTTCGAAGAGCGTCACCGGCCCCGCGAGCCGGTCGAGATCGATCTTCAGCTTTTCCACGTAGGCGATGCCCTTCCACGCCGCCGGCGGCTTGGTCACGGCGATGCTCACTTCGTCCACGCCCGCCGCGCAGGCGGCCTTGAGCGCGTCCAGCCCCCCGATCCCGCCCGAGGGAACGTAGAGCAGCGCACGGTGTTTCGCCGCGGCGCGCTCGAGGCGCGCTCGCAGCTCGTCGTCGCACAGCGCCCCGCTCGAGAGCACGATGACGGCAATGCCCTTCGCGAGCAGCGCCTCGGCGTGCTCGCGCACGGCGTCGTGCGAGGCGGCCTCGATGACGACTTCAGGCCGCGCTTCGACCAGCTTCTTCACTCCGATGACAAACGGCACGGCGAATTCGCGGGCGAGGGCCTTGCCGCGTGAACCCTCGCTGCGCCCCGCTATCGCGACGACCTCCGCGTTGTCCATCTCGCCCCGGCGCGCGTGCTCGAGGAAAAACCTCGCGATGACGCCTCCGCCGAGGATCGCGACGCGCATATCAGCCGCGCTTCGCTTTCCTGAGCAGCCGCTCGCGCACCTTTTGCACGTCGACGATGAAACGCTCGTGCGTGCCGCGCGCGACCGCGTCTGCGCCGTCGTTGACAAAGGCCTCGAAGGTCACGCGCCGGCCATCGACGCCGATCAGCTTGATTGAGAGTGTCACCTCGGCGCCGAGCAGCGCGGGGCCGACGTGCTCCCAGTTGACCTTGGTGCCGACGGAATCTTCTCCGGCGTCGAGGTGCCCGAGGAGAAAGTCCCGGCACGTGTATTCGACGTCGCTGATGATGCGCGGGGTCGCGTAGACGCGGCAATCCTCGCCCATGAAGTTGATGACGCGCGGCTCGTCCACGGTGATTTTCCTCGTATCGGCGAGGCCGGGCTTCAAGCTGGGTTTCACGCTCGCTCCTGGGGCAGGCGTTTGCGGTCTTCGCGGATCATATCCGAGCCGCGCTCGGCGATCATGAGCGTCGGCGAATTGGTGTTGCCCGAGGTGATGGTCGGCATGATGGAGGCATCCACCACGCGCAGGCCCCAGACGCCGCGCACGCGCAGCCGCGCGTCCACCACTGCGCGAGGATCGGAGTCCGGGCCCATCCTGCAGGTGCCGACCGGGTGGAAGATGGTGGTACCGATGTCTCCAGCGGCCCTGGCAAGCTCCTCGTCCGACCGGAAGCTCGCGCCGGGGAGAAATTCGCTCGGCTGGTATTGGGCGAGCGCCGGCTGCTGCGCGATGCGGCGCGTGAGACGCAGCGCCTCGGCCGCGATCTTGCGGTCCGCGTCGGTGGAGAGATAGTTCGGCCGGATCGCGGGCGCGGCGCGCGGATCGGACGATTTGATCTTCACGCTGCCGCGGCTCGCCGGCCGCAGATTCGCGACTGAGGCGGTAAAGGCGGGGAAGCGGTGCAGCGGCTCGCCGAAGCGGTCGAGACTCAGCGGCTGGATATGGTATTCGAGGTTCGCCGTCTTCTGCGCCGGATCGGATCGGGTGAAGCCGCCCAGCTGCGAAGGCGCCATGGCGAGCGGCCCGGTGCGGAAGAGAAGATACTCCAGGCCCATCGAGATCTTGCCCGAGAGCGTGTTCGCCCATTCGTTCAAGGTGCGCACGTTCCTGACCTTGAAGCCCATGCGCAGCTGCAGATGGTCCTGCAGGTTTTCGCCCACGCCGGGCGACTCGTGCGTTACCGCGATGCCGTGCCGAGAGAGCAGCGCCCCCGGCCCGATGCCCGAGAGCTGCAGGATCTGCGGCGAGCCGATAGCGCCGGCGGCGAGGATGGTTTCGATGCGCGCTTCGGCGAAGGATTCTTCGTTTCCGCGGAAGAACTCGACACCCGCCGCCTTGCGTCCGTCCATGCGCAGCCGCCGCACCTGCGCATGCGTGATCACGGTGAGATTGGGACGGCGCATCGCCGGGCGCAGGAACGCCTTCGACGCGCTCCAGCGCACGCCGCGCTTCTGGTTCACCTCGAACAGGCCCGAGCCCTCGTTGTCGCCGCGGTTGAAGTCGGGGATCTTCGGGATGCCGGCCTCGGCCATCGCCTCGCGGAAGGCATCGAGGATTTCCCAGGAGAGACGCTGGCGCTCGACGCGCCATTCTCCGCCCGAGCCGTGCATAGCGTCCGCGCCGAGATAGTGGTCTTCGGTGCGCTTGAACACGGGCAGCACGTCGTCCC
>WNFF01005530.1_pt1 | contig 10314 bp, 3 predicted proteins | sample 5400441 | NCBI WGS metagenome assembly WNFF01 (sample SAMN13153345, study PRJNA577476) | soil metagenome | isolation source: 120 cm saprolite under Douglas fir tree site 2 hole 3 replicate 1 | place: USA:California | collected 2015-04-18
ATGGGGAAGCGCTTGCTTCTTCGGTGTTCAATCCTTGCGGGCTGGTGATTAACCGTTGGCCTTTCTATCATCATGACCCCACCTCCAGTTGACAAAACTTCGTTGCTCTCTTTTACTACACTTTTGTGGGGTGTGCGCAATTTCGCAATTGCAAGACTCCAAAAAGATAATGGCTGAGGGTTGCCTGCTCGTGTGGTCTACGGCCTGGTGGCTGACGATCCCTTTTCGCTTACCAGCTTGTCCCGGTCTGGTACACGGATGGTGCCACAGCCGCGCTCACATCCCGGGTGTCGAATGCGAGGGGACAAGAGTGTCGCAGGGTGATTTGGAGAAGCGTGCGAGTCTGCTTCACTTCTGTGCGCAGCTACAGAATCCCGTCGATGGAAGCCATTGGAAATCCAGCCTCCGCCGCTCATGTCTTGCTTATCAGTTGTCCTTCGAGCTGGGAGGCCCCGGAGGATGCAGGGCGCTTGGTTGGCTGTCTCTAATTGGAGACTCTTTCTATATCTTCATCCAGGAGTATGCCGAGGTGAATTCTCGCAAGCCTTTATTTGTCAGCAAGATAACCGAGACTGATAGACGGCCATTGTTTTGCAATGGGGCCTCTGGGCGATTCCTGCCTAAGCCGAACGAGAAGATTGAGATAAAGGACGGTTCCTGTGTTAGACGCCTACGAGCCCCGTGTCCAAGGCAATCCCCGCCGTGACCGCGAATTTGAAAACCTACTTCGCCGGGCGACTAGGTTTCTTCAAAGCCATGAGAACCGGGGCCTCAAGAAGGCTACCAGAAAGAAGCCTCGCGCCAACTAAATGAGGTAAAGGGGAGAAGGCCTCTATGATCGGCAACCGCCGCCGCCACGCTCGGCAGGTAATCAACTCGCCGGTGTATGTCGTGCTTGGTTCGAGCAGTGGCGGCCTCCTTTACGACATCAGTGAAGGCGGATTGGCAGTGGACATAGTAGGGCCTACGCTGACCGACGAGCTGATCGACCTTGGGTTCGAAATGCCCGAAACCGAGCGACACTTCGAAGCCAGCGGCCAAACAACCTGGAAAAAAGAGCCGGGGAGCAGAGCGGGGCTGAGATTCGTGAATTTGCCGGAGGCATCCCACCAGCAGATCAAAGAGTGGCTCTCGGTCAGGGCAATCCCCGGCGGATTCGGGGACATCGCATCTCCCAGCGATGCCGCGAAAACAAAGTGGTTCGATCCCCCATCCATGCAGCGAGAGACTCTGAGTGAGGCCCCTGTTCCAGAGTCAGCCGCTGAAGTGTCGCAAGTATTGGCGAACGATGTCGCTGCTCCTGGGTACACAGATGCTCGCCCGACCGCGTTTACAACGCTGGGCTCCTCCTCCGCCGGCGAAGGCACGGTTTCGCGCTCCGAAGGAAACTACGAAGTAACCGATTTACGCCATTCCCTGTTCCGCCGCGGCACAGTCGGTGAAAGCCGGGGGGGCGATCGAGCCACGCCGGAGCAAGTCAGCCGCAACTGGCAGCGTCGACGCAAGTTGATTCTTGCGGGGGTTTCGATTGGCCTTGCAACACTAGCGCTCGTCGCTGGAATAGCATTCTTCCGATTCCCGCGTGAGCCTATAAGTGCGGCAATCGGGGACATTAGGGAGACTGTTTCCAGGGTCCTTGTACCCAGAACCGTACCGTCATCGAAAGCGATTATGGACATGAATGTGACGCGGCCCGAGCCGCGTGGCCGTGGCAAGTCAAAGGGTCATCCAGATGCAAAAGCCGGACCCCCAGCTTCGAGTGTTGCCCGCTCGCTTGAGAGGAAGAGTCAGCCGACGAAGGAGGCGAGGGCGTATCAAGTCCAAGTGGTAGAAGCGGATAATCTGCGGCGTCTTGTGACATTTCGCGGCAGCACCAACCTCAGGCTCAGATCCCAAGGACCGGCGAATAATCCTGCAGGAGTCTCCAAGACAGCGGCTGGCGGATCCTGGGATCCGGTTTCAGTTTCTGCCGCGAATGTACCGGGTTCGGGGCAAAATCGGGTCACCATAGGCGAATGTGAGTCGAGCTTCGTGTTCTGCACACTCCGCTCACAGGAAGCCCCCGTTGGCCCGGCTTCAGCTTCTGACTCGAATCCCTTGAATTCAAAGCAAAGCCGGGTCACGGAAGGTGAATGCGAGTCAGGTTTCGTCATCTGCACGCTCCGCGCACAAGAAGTTTCCGCTGAATCTCCGATGCGGCAGGTTATGCCTGCCTATCCGCCGCTGGCGCTTGCAAGAAATATACAAGGCAGGGTCGTGCTGCAAGTTGTGATTGCCAAGGATGGAAGTATTCGAAATATTCGCCTGGTTAGTGGCCCTCCTATCTTGGCCTCCGTAGCGGTAGATGCCGTCAAACAGTGGCGCTACAAACCGCACTATCGGAACGGCGAGCCAGTCGAAGTCGAGAGACAAATTAGCATTGATTTTACTATTTCACCGAACTGATCGATAAGCCGCACATCCCCGCCTTCTCGTCAGCACCCCCGGTGGACTATGACATACCCTTGGGCCAACCGGTCTGAACATCCATGACGATTCCTGTTTTCTAGAGGTCGTTGAGAAATTAGCCTTGACCGTGTTCTCCTCGAGGCTCAGTCGACCCTCGGAGTCCGATATCATCTTGATTTCGCCCAGGGGCCGGCCGGCTTCGGACTAGCACAAGGAGACAGAAATAGAGTGGCAAGCATCTAAAAGTACGGGCAAATTTCCAATGAAGCGAATAAGTATGGCGTCCGCGATACTCTGGCTAGTGGCCGTTGGCGGCTTGGCCGTTGCGGGTAACCAAGCTGCGCCTCCTCTGCCCGTGGAGGAGATCATCCGCCGATTTGCGGCCAAGGAAACTGAATTCAAGAAGGCGCGCGATAACTACACCTACAAGCAATCGGTGGAGGTCCGGGAGTTCGACACCTACGGTAATCCGGGAGGGGAATTCCGGCGCACCAGCGAGATCATTTTTACTCCCGGGGGCGAGCGGTTCGAGCGAATCACCTATGAGCCACCTGCAACGCTCAAAATGGTATCGCTCTCCCGCGAGGACATCGAAGATCTCGAAAACATTCAGCCGTTTGTGCTGACCACGGAAGATCTTCCTAAATACACCTTGGATTACCGGGGCCGCGAGCACGTAGACGAGATTGATACATACGTCTTTCAGGTCACACCGCGGCGCATCGTGCAAGGCCAGCGCTACTTCGAGGGTTTGATTTGGGTTGATGACCTCGACCTGCAAATCGTCAAGAGCTATGGCAAGGCGGTGCCGGATATCCGCCGGGGCAAACAGGAAAATTTATTCCCCAGGTTCGAGACCTACCGTGAAAACATTGACGGCAAGTACTGGTTCCCCACTTATACCCGCGCAAATGACATGCTGAGGTTCAGCAACCGTGAGGTACGCATTCGTATGACGATTCGCTACTCGGAGTATAAGCAGTTCAAATCGACCGTTAAGATCATCCCCATTGAACCCACGAAACCTGAAGCCACCAGGCCAGCTCGACCACCGCAGAAGTAATTTGACCGGCTTGAGTTTCTGTCCCGACTTCCGGCAAGAAGCCCTAGATTGATTGGGGACCAGCATCCGCCGGAACAGCGGCTCTGTACAGAGAATCCGTGCCTGTATATCGCTGGCACCTCCGCAAAATTAATCTTCTATCGCAACGTGCTAGTATCAAGGGGTGTTGACGTCGGGTCTGCCCGTGTCCAGCAGGCCATCTTTCAAGTCTTTTCTGGCCTTCTGAGCGAGCTGCTCATAGCGGTCCCTGATCCGGTTGAGTTCTTCCTCGCTCAATTCCTCCAGATCCAGCAGCGAGTTGTGTGCGCCTTCGTGGGCGCGGATCAGCTCGTCTAACTTCAGTTGCACTGCCTCGCTGTCTCGGTTCTGCGTATTCTGAATTAGGAAGACCATCCAGAAGGTCACAATATTCGTTACGGAGTTGATCACCAGTTGCCATGTATCACCATAACGGAATAGGGGTCCAGTGGCAGCCCAAATGAGGACAACGAGCACCGAAACGAAGAAGGCTGCTGGGTGTCCCGTCGCGCGCGCCGTCCATTTGGAAAGACGCTTGAATACAGTTGCGAGGTCCATTGGCATTCCTCCCTTCAATTTGGCAGGAAATACTGCCCAAATCGATCCAGGTAATTTTGAGCATCGGGTTCAAACGAAACCTTGAGTGCAGACTGGCACGGATCCAATCTTAAGCTGCACGCCAACTTCTATACTTTACAAGATTTCTACGGACATTCTGGGAATCTTCGAGACCCCGCCCATCACGGAGTAAGTGAAGTGAACGTGGGACGACCTTCGAATTGTCAGCGCAAGTATCGTTGACGCCCGAACCCGGAGACTCGGTCGAAACCAAGGACGAGCTTTCCGATGAGAAGACTGTTTTGGAAGCTGCAATGGTTCCGCGCTTGAGCCGAACCAGACACGATTTCGCCTCTCGCTGTGCCTCCGGCCAGGCTGAATCTCGGGTTATACTAGGTCCGCACGAGAGCAAGACTGAGCCGTCCTAAGGCCCCGGGGCGGAAGATTGGGCGGGCGTAAAAGGGTTGTGATGGGGCCAAGAACAGCCGACAACGCTCTTAGCGATAAGAAAGTGGCCGGCACTCCGCCCGCTGATCCGAGCCTGCTTTTGAACCTTCGAGGTGGGCTTGGTCCAGACTCGAACGCCGCGGCTCTGGTAAATCTTCTTTGCGCCAATTAGCTGGAGGAATCGCGATTGAGTCGGAATGGGCCAGTCCCTCGGACGCCTGGGGGGATAAGTGTACTTGTCAGTTTCGCTCATGTGTCTGGGCTCGATCTCCCGGAACAGATGCGGTTCCACCGATGTATTCTATGTGTGCCGGTTGCCCGTGACGGCCGCCTTATCCTGTAAAGTGAGCAACTGGAACTTGGCAGTCGTTCTGAAGACACAATGAATACGGCCCGGCCATCCACTAGCATCTTTCCCGATTTGGAAGAGCCCATCCGTGCCGAGCTCTTCAGTGTCGAACGCCTCGAGCAGCACGCTGAAACTCTCGCGGCTGCGCAAATCGTCACCACCCAATCGGGGCAAGGACGGCCAGTCACTCCGCGCGTCCTGGAGAATGGCCGTGCGCTGCTGGAGTCCTACCGGGCTATCGCCCGGGCGATTCAGCAGGAGCATGCGATTACCCCCGCGGCTGAATGGCTGGTCGATAACTTTCACATCGTCGATGAGCAGCTCCGCGAGATCCGCGACGACTTACCACCCGGCTTCTATCGAAAATTACCCAAACTTGCTTCGGGTCACTTGGAGGGCTATCCACGCGTGTTCGGAGTGGCCTGGGCGTTCGTGGCGCACACGGACAGCCAATTCGACCCGGAAGTGCTGCGCCGCTTTGTGACGGCCTACCAACGCGTGCAACCGCTCACCATCGGTGAGCTGTGGGCCGTGGCCATCTGGCTGCGCGTAGTGCTGGTGGAGAATCTGCGCAGACTAGCGGAGCGGATCGTGTTCAGCCGCGCCGCACGCCAGGAAGCCGACAGGCTGGCTGACAGCATGCTTGGTACAGGCGGCCAGTCTCCGGTGCCCCCCGCGACAGCTCTCCGCCGCTTTGAGAAAACACCTCTGGCGTCGGCGTTTGCCGTGCAGCTCGTCCAACGATTGCGCGATCTGGATCCGAAGGTGCGCCCCATCCTGCTGTGGCTTGACCAGCGTCTGGCGGCGCAGGGAACCACTGCCGACGAAATTGTCCGCGCCGAGCACCAGCAGCAGACGGCCATGAGTGTCACCGTACGCAACGTCATCACCAGCATGCGATTGATGTCTGCATTTGACTGGCAGGAGTTTTTTGAGAGCGTCAGCCTGGTGGACGAAATTCTCCGTAACGGCACCGACTTCGCCGAGATGGATTTTGCCACGCGAGACGACTACCGTCATGCTATCGAGGATCTTTCACGGGGTTCGGACTACTCGGAAATTGAAGTGGCGAAGCGCGCCGTGCAGCGTGCCAAACGGGCGCGCGTTGAGTCGCGTGACGGCCCACAGCCACACCCGGACCCGCAAACGGAGCCTGGCTATTATCTCATCTCGCGGGGACGGCTGGCTTTTGAGCGCGAACTCGGTTATCGCGTTTCCTGGAAGCGCTGGCTCGCGCGTTTGTATGTACGAGCCGCGGTACCAGGCTATCTGGGAACCATTGCTGTAGTGACAGCCATGATTCTAGCGCTGCCGCTTCTGCAGGCCAGCGAAGCCGGTGTCAGCGCGAAGGGCCTTGTGCTGCTCGGTCTTCTCGCCGCCGTGCCTGCTTCGGACCTGGCTATTGCACTCATCAATCGCGTGGTGACAAATGTGCTTGGACCGAGAACGCTGCCGCGGCTGGAGTTGCGCACCGGCGTTCCGGAGCATTTGCGAACGATCGTGGCGGTTCCCACGCTGCTCACCACGCAGCATGAAATCGAAAAGCAGGTGGAGCGGCTGGAGGTCCATTATTTGGCGAATCCTGATGGGGATCTGCATTTCGCGCTGCTCTCTGACTGGGTGGATGCGCCGAGCGAAAGCCTCTCAGGTGACGATGAACTGCTGGCCGCCGCAGTCGACGGCATCGGGCGCCTGAACAAGCGCTACGGCCCCGCGCCCAGCGGCGGTGAGCGCTTCTTACTCTTCCATCGCAAACGTGTCTGGAACGAGTGCGAGCGCAAATGGATGGGGTGGGAGCGCAAGCGCGGGAAGTTGCATGAGCTGAACCAGCTTCTGCGCGGCTCGACGAACACCACGATCATGCCCATCGGCGGGCGCCTCCCGGAACCTCTTCCAAATGTTCGCTACGTCATCACGCTCGATGCAGATACGCGCCTGCCGCGAGGTGCTGCTTACCGTTTAGTTGGCACCATGGCGCATCCTCTGAACCGGCCGAACTTCAGCGATCGCGCCGGGCGCGTCATAGAAGGCTACGCGGTCGTGCAACCACGCATCACGCCTTCTCTGCCGACAGATCGTGAAGGTTCGCTCTTCCAAAGAATTTTCTCTGGCCCGAGCGGAATCGATCCCTATGCGTCGGCGGTTTCGGATGTCTACCAGGATTTGTTCCGAGAAGGTTCGTACACCGGCAAAGGAATTTACGACATCGATGCGTTTGAGGCGGCCTTAGCGGGTAAGGTGCCGGACAATGCGCTGCTGAGCCATGATCTCCTTGAAGGCATCTTCGCCCGCACGGCACTGGTCACAAACATTGAGCTGTTTGAAGAATTTCCCACGCACTATGAGGCCGCGGCCGGCCGGCAGCACCGCTGGGCACGCGGTGACTGGCAACTCCTGCCCTGGATTCTCGGGCGCGGCCGGCCAACGTCTGGAGAGCGCCTTCCCGTGGTCATTCCCGCGATTGGCCGTTGGAAGATGCTCGACAATCTGCGTCGCACTCTGTCGGCGCCCGCCGCCTTTCTTACATTGATTGTTGGGTGGCTGCTCCCACCGGCATCTCCCTGGATATGGACGAGATTCATCCTGGCCACGATTGCGATTCCCGCGCTGCTCCCTTTCGTGATCGGACTAAACCCACGCATTCGTGGAATATCGAAGCGCACCCATTTTCGCGCTGCGCTCACCGACCTTGCGCTCGGCGCATCCCAGCTCGGCTTGACGGTGACGCTCCTGGCTTACCAGACATGGCTGATGTTTGACGCGATTCTGCGCACCCTCGGCCGTCTGTTCATAACGCGCAGGAACTTGCTGGAGTGGGTGACCGCAGCACAGGCCAAGCATGCGGTCGAGTTCAAAATGTCCGGCGTGTATAAGCGCATGGCGGGCGGCATTCTGCTCGCTGGAGCGGCGTTTGTGGCTCTGGCTTACGGACGGCATCAGGCTTGGGCCGCCGGGCTCCCCTTCATCTTTCTCTGGGTTGCCGCTCCCGCCGTGGCACGCTGGATCAGCCTGCCCCCGCGGCTTCCCGGCGTAGAGCCGCTGTCGTCGGCCGATACCCGGGCTCTACGTTTGACTTCGCGCCGGACTTGGCGTTTCTTCGAGACTTTTGTATCCCCCGAGGACCACGCGTTACCTCCCGATAATTTTCAGGAAGAGCCCAAGCCCATCGTGGCCCACCGAACTTCGCCTACCAATATGGGGCTCTATCTTCTCTCCACCCTTGCTGCGCGTGACCTTGGGTGGCTGGGCACACTGGAGGCGGTCGAGCGGCTGGAGACCACCCTGGCGACCATGAGCCACCTGGAATTGTGTCGCGGTCACTTCTACAACTGGTACGACACGCGCGAACTTCTTCCGCTTGAGCCCAAGTACGTATCTTCCGTGGACAGCGGGAATCTCGCCGGGCATCTGCTTGCCCTGGGCAACGGTTGCCGCGAGCTGATCCAGAAATCGTCCTTCGGAGCAGACCTGCTTGCCGGTGTAGAAGACACCATTCACCTGTTGCGCCATGCCCTCGCCGATATTGCGGACACACGGCGCACACACACGGTCACACGGAAGCAGCTCAGCAATGCTGTCGACGCGTTGGCCGTCTCGCTTGACTCGCCGCCCGTTGATGCTGCGGACTGGGCGGCACGTCTGATTGAGTTGAGGGGGCGCACCCACACCGTGGCTGACATTGCGCAAACCTTGGCCCAGGAGCTCGGGGATACTCCGGATTCCGAGTTGCACGCCTGGGCCGATGCGGCCAGAGCTTGCGTAGAAAGCCACGCCCGCGACGCCGAAATTTTGATTCCGTGGACACGCCTGGACTCGAAAGAGATTGTTGCCATGGCCGAACGCTCTGCGGAGCAGGCGCCCGAGTGGGTGGCCATTGAGCCGTTCTTCCATTCCGTTCCCGCTCTCGCGGACGCCCCGGATCGTTTCGAGGCCGCTCTTCGTGAACTGGCCACGTTGCGCGCGCGCCTGCTCGGCAGTTCTCCATCGAACGGGCACACGCTGGCGCGCATCGATGCGTTAGCCCAAGCTATCAAGCATTCGGCCGCAGATGCCGCAGGGCTCATTCGCCGCCTTTCGGCGGTCACACGGACGGCAGAGAACATGTTTCATGCGATGGATTTCAGCTTTCTGTTCGACACTACGCGCAAGCTTTTTTCCCTCGGTTATCGTGTCAAAGATGGAAGTCTCGACCCCAACTGTTACGACCTGCTCGCTTCGGAGGCACGGCTCGCGAGCTTCATCGCCATCGCCAAGGGCGACGTTCCGTCGTCACACTGGTTTCGCCTGGGCCGCGCACTCACGCCCGTGGGGCGCGGCTCCGCACTCATCTCCTGGTCAGGGTCGATGTTTGAATACCTCATGCCGGCGCTGGTGATGCGTTCCCCGGCGGGCAGTCTGCTTGGCCAGACCTATGAGCTGGTCGTAGGCCGACAAATTGCATACGGAGCGGAGCGCCGGGTACCCTGGGGAGTCTCGGAGTCCGCATACAATGCGCGCGACCTCGACTTCACGTACCAATACTCCAGCTTTGGTGTGCCCGGGCTCGGGCTTAAGCGCGGCCTCAGCGAAGATGTCGTCATCGCGCCTTATGCCACTGCGCTCGCAGCGATGGTTGATCCAGCTGCAGCCACGAAGAATTTGGCGCGGCTCGCCGAAGCCGGCGGCAGGGGAGCATACGGTTTCTACGAAGCGCTCGATTACACCAGCGCTCGGTTGCCCGAAGGCAAAGACGTCGCCGTCGTGCGCGCCTATATGGCGCACCATCAAGGAATGTCTTTGGTGGCGTTCGCCAACGTGCTGAACGATGGCGCAATACGGACTCGCTTCCACGTCGAACCCATCGTGCAGGCCACTGAGCTGCTGCTGCAGGAGCGCACGCCGCGCGACGTCCTAGTCGCGCGGCCTCGCGCGGAAGAAGTTTCCGCGGGGGCTCAGGTCCGCGAACTCATTCCGCCGGTGCTGCGCCGGTTCACTTCGCCGCATGATGTGACCCCGCGGACGCATCTACTTTCCAACGGGCGTTACGCTGTCATGCTGACCGCGGTGGGCTCAGGGTATAGCCGCTGGCGGGATATCGCCGTGACGCGCTGGCGCGAGGATGTCACGCGGGACTGCTGGGGCGCCTACATCTTTCTTCGCGATGTACAGACCGGCCAGGTCTGGTCGGCGGGATATCAGCCCACCGGCGTCGAGCCCGACGCTTACGAAGCCTCCTTCTGTGAAGACCGTGTCGAAATGATCCGGCGCGACGGCGCGCTGACCACCACACTCGAGATCGTCGTGTCGCCCGAGGACGATGCGGAAGCGCGGCGTGTTTCCATTACCAATCTGGGGGCACGCACGCGCGAAATTCAGATCACCTCGTATTCCGAGCTTTCCCTGGTGTCGCAGGCTGCCGATGTGGCACACCCGGCGTTTTCCAACTTGTTTG
>WNFF01009702.1_pt1 | contig 10314 bp, 7 predicted proteins | sample 5400441 | NCBI WGS metagenome assembly WNFF01 (sample SAMN13153345, study PRJNA577476) | soil metagenome | isolation source: 120 cm saprolite under Douglas fir tree site 2 hole 3 replicate 1 | place: USA:California | collected 2015-04-18
TAGGGCTTCGTCGAGGTGAGTCCCAGCTCGTACATGCCGAAAAGAATGCGCCGGTGCACGGGCTTCAGCCCATCGCGCACGTCGGGCAACGCGCGCCCGATGATCACGCTCATCGAGTAATCGAGATACGACTTGCGCATCTCAACTTCGATATCAACCGGAATCATTACCGACGTATTCTGTTCGTCCGCCATGTGTCCTCGTGATTAAGAAATTCTGTAGCTCACCCCTTTAGGGGTGAGGATTGTCCCTTTTTTCGCGCCGCCAATCAGAGATTCCTCAGGCCTCAAGGCCTGAGCTACAACCTTTTCGCCGCATGTTCGACCACGTATGCCTTCACCGTGTCGAAAGCCTCCGCTGAATTTGTGAATCGCCGCGCGGCAAAATGTTGTTCCAGGTGCCGCAGAAACGTATCGCGCTCCTGCTCGCTTGCGAACTCAACCGCCACGCCTCTTTCGTTATCCGGATTCGCCGTCGGTGTCGCGCGAAATTCGCTCACGCTCAACCCCCGCAGCCCCGGCAATGTCGCCCAGCCTAATTGGTACAGCATTCGATCCTGATCAAATATCCAAATTCACGACTTCCAGCGCGTTGTCCTCGATGAATTTCCGCCGCGCTTCGACGTTTTCGCCCATGAGCGTCGTGAAAATATCTTCGGCCGCTACCGCGTCCTCAAGCCTCACTTTGAGCAGCGTGCGCGTGTCGGCGTTCATCGTGGTTTCCCAAAGTTGCGATGGGTTCATTTCCCCCAGGCCTTTGAACCGCGTGATGGTGAAATCTTTTTTCGCGTCCTCCATCACGTAACTCAGCACGTCGGCGGCTTTTTCCTTCGTTACTTTGTCGCCGTTGCGCGCTACGGTGAACGGCGGTTTGTTGTACTGGTCAATTTGCTTGGCCAGCGCGCGCATGCGCTTGTATTCCGCGGAGGAAGCCAGCGCCCAGTTGATCTTCTGGTTGTGCGGAGGGCCAAACTGGATTTCGTGCAGGCTGTGCTCTTCATCGAAGACGATTTTCCCGTCGAGCTTCAGCTTGGCCTTGTCCACTTCCTTCAGCAGTTTCTCGAGCGCCTTCTTGTCCTCGAAATCGGTTTTCTTCTCGAGTCCGCTCTCCGCCAGCACTTCCACCAAGCCGGAGTCGCGCAAGCGCCGCGCGAGCTTTGCGGCGAGCGCGTCGTATTCCTGCACGTTCAGAAGGAACGACGTCAGTCCCGCTCCCTGCAGCGAAACGCCTTCCATGGCTTTCACCACGTGGTCTTCCGTGGCGCGCTTCATCAGCTCGCGCGCGAAGTCGCGTTCGTCGCGGATATACCGCTCGCTCTTGCCGCGCTTCACGCGATAGAGCGGCGGCTGCGCAATGTACACGTGGCCGCGCTCGATCAGCTCCTTCATGTGCCGGAAGAAGAAGGTCAGCAGCAGCGTGCGGATGTGCGAGCCGTCGACATCCGCATCGGTCATGAGAATGACTTTGTGGTAGCGCAATTTCCCGGCGTCGAAATCGTCCTTGCCGATTCCGGTGCCGAGCGCGGTAATGATGGCGCGAATTTCTTCGTGGCCCAGCATCTTGTCGTAGCGCGCCTTTTCCACGTTCAGAATTTTTCCTTTGAGCGGCAGGATCGCTTGGTATTTGCGGTCGCGGCCCTGCTTGGCTGAGCCGCCCGCCGATTCGCCCTCGACGACGAACAGTTCGCAGCGCGACGGGTCGCGTTCCTGGCAATCTGCCAGCTTGCCCGGCAACCCGCTCGAATCCATCGCCGACTTTCGCCGTGTCAGCTCTCGTGCTTTCCGCGCCGCTTCGCGGGCGCGCGCGGCATCAATGCATTTGGAAATAATGCGCCGCGCCACGGTCGAATGCTTGTCGAACCATTCGCCAAGCTTTTCGTTCACCAGTTGCTCGACGTCTCCCTTGATGTCGCTGTTCAGCTTCCCTTTTGTTTGCCCCTCGAATTGCGGCTGCGGCAGGCGCACGCTGACCACCGCCACCAGCCCTTCGCGCACGTCATCGCCGGTGATGGTCACCTCGTCTTTTTGCTCTTTCAGCATTCCCGCGGAAGAAGCGAAGTTGTTGATCGTGCGCGTCAGCGCCGAGCGGAACCCGGAGAGGTGCGTGCCGCCATCCACGGTATTGATGGTGTTGGCGAACGCAAATACGTTTTCGCCGTAGGTGTCGTTGTACTGCAGCGCGATCTCGATCTCCACGTTCCCGCGCTTTCCCTCTATGTAAATCGGCGAATCGTGCAGCGTTGATTTTCCTCGGTTGAGGTGCTTGACGAACTCGGTGATGCCCCCGGTGAAGCGGAACTCCGCCGTTTTCTCTGTGCGCTCGTCCGTCAGCGTGATGTTCAGGCCCTTGTTCAGGAAGGCCAGCTCGCGGAGACGCTGTGAAAGCGTGTCGAAGCTGAAGGTGGTCTTGTCGAAAATCGCCGGGTCTGGATGAAACGTAACTTTTGTACCCGTCTTTCGTGTCTTTCCTGTCTGCTTCAGTTTCGAGGTCGGCTTGCCCTTCTCATAAGTCTGTTCCCACACCTCGCCGTCGCGGGAGATCTCCAGCTCGAGCCAATCCGAGAGCGCGTTAACTACGGAAACGCCGACGCCGTGCAAGCCGCCGGAAACTTTGTAGGTGTCGCTGTCGAATTTTCCACCGGCATGGAGCACGGTGAGCACAACCTCGGCCGCAGGCCGCTTTTCGGTTGCATGCATGTCCACGGGGATGCCGCGTCCGTTGTCCACCACCGTGACGGAATCATCGGCATGGACGGTGACGTTGATCTCATCCGCAAAACCGGCCATCGCCTCGTCCACCGAGTTGTCCACCACTTCCCACACCAGGTGGTGCAAGCCCAGGTCGCCGGTCGAGCCGATGTACATCGCCGGGCGCAGCCGCACCGCTTCGATGCCGCCAAGAACTTTGATGGACTTGGCGTCGTACTGATGGCCCGGACCTTTTCCCGTTACCGTTTCTTTCTCACCCATGTCTTCTCCCTTGCCCCGAGGCTCCTCGCCGAGGGGTGCGAACCTTGCGCCGCAGCCCGCTTCCATATAAGCAAAGGCAAGCTTCTGCACTCGATATCAGCCAAAATTTTTTTGAAGCGAGGAAAGGCGTGCTCGCGGACTTCTTGGTACGTCGCCTTACCCTTTGACCCCGATGCTGCATCGGGGCTCGTAGGGTTCCTGCTCCATCCCATCTCGCGCAGCGAGACGTGGCGAAGACTCATTCACCCCGAGGATCGAAATCCGAGGGGTTAAACTCCAAGCAAGCGGCTCCCTGGCTCCTGGCGCAGAGCCAAATGACTGGGCCGGGTTGCTTGGCCGACGTGGCCCGGTTGACCGCTTTGCGGCCACCCACGAACTGACCGGACCGGGCCGATTTGGAGGAAACCTTACAGCGAATCCACAACATAGAAATTCTACGTGATAAAGTGTTTTTTCTCAAGAAAATTCCCCCAGTCCACTGCCCGTAAGTCACTTGTCCTTAATAGTTTGTGGCCTGTTCAGAGGATCGTGCGGGGGATTTGAGATGAAGGCTTGGAATTTCAAACGTGCAACACCACTTGGAAGTCGTGTGGCCCGCAAGAATCAGATGCGCATGGGCATGATGACGTAGCGGTAGCGATAGGATTCATCAGCCAGCGGGCGCATCTGGCCGGCGGACTGCTCGTCTTTCAGCTCAATGCTCACCGGCCCATCGGCCGCGGCGGCGAGGAAATCCAGCATGTAGCTTGAGTTGAAACCAATGGCGATGGGATCGCCCTTGTACTCCTTCTCGATGTTCTCCTTCGCTTCGCCATACTCCGGGCTGGAAGCGGAAATTTCGATTCCTTCTTGCGAGACAGCCAGCTTCACGGCGTGCGAGCGCTGATCCGCGAGCTGCGAAACGCGGCGTACTGCATCGCTCAGTTCCGCGCGATCGAGCACCACGGTCTTGTTGTTATCCCGCGGAAGGACCGCCTCATAATTGGGGAATTGACCCGTCAGGATCCGCGAGATCAGCAGCCGGTGGCCGACTTGAAAGAATAGATGACTCTCGTCCTTCGCAAACTCGATGTGCGCGTCGGAGCCCGCAACGCTGGCGAGTTTTTCCACTTCATCCATGGCCTTCTTCGGAATCAGAACTTTCACTTCCCCATTCAGGCCGGCAAGTTTTTGGTCCGTTTCCGCAAGGGCCAGGCGGTGGCCATCGGTCGCCACCATCGCCAGCGTATCAGGCTTTAGGATCAGCAGGCCTCCGTTCAGCGTGTAGCGCGATTCTTCCATGGAGATCGCGAATTTCGTTTTCCCAATGAGGCTCTCAAGAACCGGCGCGGGAATCTTCACGAGCACATGTGGCATTACTGGCAGGGCAGGAAAATTTTCTTTGGCCATTCCGACGAGCTTGTATTTTTTTCTGTCGCTGACGATCTCCACCCAGTGGTTCTCAAGCAGTTTGAACCTGATTTCGCCTTCGGGGAGCAACCGGACGAGCTCAATCAGCTTCTTGGCAGGGATAGTTCCCGCGCCTTCTTTCTTGACCTTCGCTTCACAAGACGTGCGAATACTTAGCTCGAGATCCGTCGCCGTAATCGTTAGGCGGCTCCCTTGGGCTTCGACAAGTAAGTTTGAAAGTATGGGAATAGTTGTCTTGCGTTCTACAACGCCTTGCGTAATGGAGAGCTCATTCAACAACGCTGATTTTGTAACGCTGAATTCCATCGCTTGATGTTCCTCGCGTGCGGCCCCTGGTGCAGTCATCGCGCTTCCTCGCTTTTACCGCTGCCGTACTGTACTCGTTTTTCCCAAAAGTATAAAGGCCGACAGCCTTCCCAGTACTGTGGAAATGAGCTATGTCACAGCCTCTGCACTTTTCAGCTAACTTGTCCCCCACGCAGCGCGGAGCTTGTTCACAAACAGTATCATCACAACAAAGGCTTTCAAAAATTTAGAAAACTATAAAGCTTGTTGTGATGATGAGCGCTCTGGAAACGTGGAAAAGCCCCGTAACCCCGCTGTGTTAAACGTCTTTTTCCATTCATTCTTCTGTGCGTACTTTGTGGGAACCTCGGAAATTTCCTCTCTGTTGGCATGTTGAGACTCTCTTTGCATAGATTCATGCACTCTGATCCACAAAAAACTCGCACCTTTCTCAAGCCTTTTCCACAAGCCGTGAGCGGGCGCAGTTCGTTCAAATGGCTGCAAGCAAAGAGCAGTCGGAGACCTCAGGAGCTCGTTCGAAACACAAACTGGGGGTCAGCAGCCCGCATTTCGAAGTACGACGAGAGGAAAAACCCAGGCAGTACCTCACTGTAAAGCGTCCATCAGACGTGTGATCGTGCGGTTTAAATCCTTGTCTGAGCGGCGCAACTCTTCGATTTTATGGATCGAGTGCAGTACCGTCGTGTGGTGCTTCCCGCCAAACTGCCTTCCGATTTCCGGCAGCGACGCAGTGGTGAGCTGCTTTACGATATACATTGCCACTTGCCGCGGAAAGGCGATTGCGCGCGTATTGCTGCGGATCTTGAGGTCCTGCTCGCGCAGATTGAAGTGCTCGCTCACGCGTTTCTGGATCAGGTCGATCGTCACGCGTTTTTCCTGCGACGCGATGATGTTGCGCAACACTTGCTGCGCGGTGGCCAGCGAGATCACGGCGCCCGTCAGCGACGCATAGGCCATCAGCCGCGTCAGCGCGCCTTCCAACTCGCGCACGTTGGACTTGATGGCTCGCGCAATGTACTCGGCCACGTCGTCCGGCAAGTGGAAGCGGTCGTTCTCCGCCTTTTTCTGCAGAATGGCGATCTTGGTTTCCAGGTCCGGCGGCTGGATGTCCGCGATCAAACCCCATTCAAACCGCGAGCGCAGTCTTTCCTCGATCGAATTAATATCCTTCGGCAGGCAGTCCGAAGAAATCACAATCTGCTTTTGCTGCTCGTAGAGTGCGTTGAAGGTATGGAAAAACTCCTCCTGCGTGCGCTCTTTTCCCGCGATGAACTGGATGTCGTCCACCAGCAGCACATCCACGGTGTGAAAACGGTCGCGGAAGCTGATCATCCGGTCGAAGCGCAGCGAATTGATCACCTCGATGGTGAATTTTTCCGCGCTGACGTAACTCAAGTGCATCGCCGGGTTGCGCCTCTTGATAGTGTGCCCGATGGCGTGCATCAGGTGCGTTTTGCCCATCCCCACGCCGCCATACAGAAAAAGCGGGTTGTACGACTTGGAGGGCTGCTCCGCCACGGCCCGTGAGGCCGCATGCGCAAATTCGTTGGACTTGCCGACCACGAAGCTATCAAAGGTGTAGCGCGTGTTGAGTTGGTGATCGCTGCTCTCGAAGTCGAGCTTCGATTGTTTCGCGGCAGCTGCCCCCGGCGGCGCAGGCACAGCTTCTTCCTCGGTGCAGACGTACTGCACTTTCATATTGGGCGTTCCGATCTCGTGGAACACCGCCTTCACGATCTCGCCGTAGGTGCGCGTCAAAACTTGCCGGAAGACGGTGCTGGGTATTTGCACGAACAGGTTCTCCCCCTCGGCGCGGCTCAGCCGCGTCGGCTGGAACCACGTCGTGAACGTGTTAATGCTGACCCTGGACTTCACGCGTTCGAGTAACTTATCCCAGGAGTTGGCCGCTTCGCGGTCACGTCCGGCATGGATCGGAGTCGTCATCGGATGAGAAAAAGCAAACCCTTAGGTATTTCCACAGGTGTGAAAAAACTGTGGAAAGGAGGCCCACTCGCGTTTTCTTTCTGGCTTCGGGGTTTACGCCCGCGCCGGAACGCCTTGCTTTGCCCCTGTCGCTCCGCGCGCGGCCCGTTTGGATTCGTCTGCCCACGTACCGCGGCTACGAGACAGCGCGGGATTGTCGCCGATTGGCGCGGCTGGGGCAAGCGAAAAATGCACGAAGGCTTGTGCTGGCGTTCACACACCATGCACAACTTTTCCACAAGCACAATCCTTGTGCAATTTCGCGCAAAACTAAGAGAAATCCCGCCAAATTTTCCAATGTTGGGAGGAACGCGAACAACGGATTCACTCTTGTCCAAGATTTTGCCTGAGGAAAAGTCGCGCTACTCCTTAACTCTTAGCGTTGGCCGCTCGAATTCGTAAACGCCCAGCGGGTCGCTTCCGATGATCAAGCGTTCTTTTTCCACCAGAATGGTGCCTGCTTCGAGTCGCGCGCCTTGCGGCGTGTACAGCTGGTAGTTCGCCCTGCGGTTGCCGTCTTTGTCGAAGTGCAGAAGGGTGTTCTGCAGCGCGATCCACACTTCTCCGCTGGCTCGGTCGACACCCATGGCGGTCAGCACGCGTTTGAATGTGGGCGTGTCTCCTCGGCGCTCCTGGCGGTCGATCTCGCGCCGCGCCGCCCGCGCCGTGGTCAGCGCCTCGATCGCCGTGTACCGTATTTCCAGTTGGCTGTAGCCGAAACGGTCGTATTGTCGCACCGTCGGCTCCGGAAAATATTCGAACGCGTAATAGAGATGCCCTTGATCGTCCGTGGCTAGTTTTCCGATGTTTAGGAAACGGTTCAATTCCGCGCGCTCCGCAATCGCCTCCGGGTCGCCAAACTCACGCACATCCCGCCCGTTCTTGTCGAAAACGATCACCAGGTGCGGCTCGCGCAGGGTCGCCACGCCAACTTCACCTTCTGGCATTGCGGCGATAGAAACCGGCGACGGCGCCGTTATCGAGCGGAGCAACGCGCCGTCTTTCGAAAAAATCAGAATGCGATTCGCCCCGCGGTCGGCAACGTAGATACGGCCTTCTGCGTCGACGTCGCAGTCTTCTCCAAAAGTGATCGGTGTCCCTACCGTCTTTCCCGCTGCCTCTGGCACTGGAGCGCCGATTGAGAGTACTTGCCTTCCGGCAGCGTCAAAAACAACCAGGCCGGGGGCCGGTGAAGCCAGCACGTACACGCGCCCATCCGCTCCTCGCTTCACGGTGCGCAACCCAGGCCCGACCCCCGGGAACAGCCGCCTCATCAATGCGCAAACAAAGCCGCTCGATCGCCCGTGCGCGGAGCCGTCCCGCTGCGTTGCGCGGCGCAGCATCATCGGTTTCGATGACCACGCAATTCATCTGCACATCGCCCGAAGCCACATCGAACCGTGCAGGCAGCCCGTTAAGAAATTTCTTGATGATCCCCTTACGGTCCATGCCAATGACCCCGGTGTGGGGACCCGTCATCCCGACATCGGTGATGCATGCTGTTCCTTCGGGTAGGACGCGCTCATCCGCCGTGGCCACGTGCGTGTGCGTGCCCACCACCGCGGTCACGCGCCCGTCCAGGTACCAGGCCATCGCGAGCTTCTCGCTGGTCGTTTCTGCGTGCATGTCCACCAGCACAAAGGCCACCTCACCCGGCAATTCGCCGAGTAAGCTGTCCGCCTTTCGAAACGGGTCGTCGATTGCCGGAAGAAAAACGCGCCCTTGCAAGTTCAGCACCGCGTACTTCACACCGTTCTTCGCGGTGCCTGCATAAACTCCGCTCCCCGGATTGCCTTCGGGAAAATTAGCCGGCCGCAGCAATCGCGGCTCATGAGGCATGTACTCGAGTATTTCCTTGCGATCCCAGCTGTGGTTCCCGCCGGTCAGCACGTCAATCCCGGTCTTCAGCAGTTCTTCCGCCAGCCGCGGCGTGATGCCGAAGCCCGACGCGGCGTTCTCTCCGTTCGCGATGACCAAATCAATCTGCCGTTGCGCAACGGTATCTGCGAGGCGCTCATGAACGATGTGCCGCCCCGGCGAGCCAACGATGTCTCCGATGAATAAAACACGCATCTGGTAAAGGACTTCCTGGAAGCGTCACACCGCGTAAATGCAACAACGGAGCGGACCGCTCGGCCGTGGGAAGCTAGGCCATGAACCTCTGAAATAGGTGGGCGCCACGAGCCAACCGTTAGGCTTTCCTGCCCCGCTCGCACATCGCTCATTCGTTTTCTCCACCGGCCACGAAAGGTTCCACGCGACGTGCCAGCGGGACAGGCCATGCGCACAGGCTGTCTATCCGCGGCTCCTCAGAGATTCGTCATTGGTTCAAATGGCTTTCGCTCCCTCACCTGCTTCGAAGTGCCGCTCCGGCCGCTATTCTAGCAGGATGCCCGCCGGAAGTACCGCAAGCTGCCGTCGCTGCGGCGTTGCACAAGGATAGTCTGCAAGGCACGGTCCGCTGCGCTTCTGGATTACGACCCCGCGACTTCTGGCGTATCCTCCACCAGGAGTGTCGCTACCGGCTTCCTCGCTCGCGTCGTGGTGATCACCAGCACGCTGATCAGCACAAACAGGGTCCCCAGAATGGTTCGCAGGCCAAGCGCTTCGCCGCCCAGGAAATATCCAACCAGCACGGCCACAACTGGATTCACATACGCGTAGGTCCCGACTTTCGTCGGCGATTCATGATGAATCAGCCACACGTAGGCGGTAAACCCGATGATGGAGCCCGCGACAATCATGTAGAGCAACGAAAACCACGCTCCACGTGAGACGCTTGACGGATGGAAATTGCGAAATTCGCCCAGCGCGGCCGCCGCGAGAGACAGAAACACTCCGCCGGCGAGCATCTGCGCTCCCGAGCTCATGACTTTGGAAGGCGGCAGCGGCAGCTTGCGCGCAAGCACTGACCCTACGGACCAGCTCATCGATGCAATGATCAGTGCCACCGCGCCTACCGGGTCGATTGGCGCTCCGCCGAGATTCAACGAGCGGCCCGCCAGAACTGCCACTCCGACGATCCCGATCAAGAGCGCCGTCCCCAAGCGGACCGTCATCCTCTGCGTTCGCAGCAAAATGATTTCCGACAGCGCCATAAACGCCGGGATCGTGGCCATCATGACCGCCGCAATGCCCGAAGGCACACGCTGCTCGGCCCAGAACACTAGTCCGTAGTCGAGCACGAAGATCAGGATTGCGAGTAAAGATGCCGACATCCATTGGCGTCCGCTCGGAGGGCGCTCGCCCCGCGCGATCATCCAGCCATAAAGAACGAATCCCGCAACCAGGAAACGCATCGCCGCCAGGAGAAACGGCGGAACTTCGCGGACGCCGACGCGAATTGCAAGATACGTGGATCCCCACACAAAATAGATAATCGCGAAAGCCAACAGGGTCTTCCATGTTGTGCGCCGGCTCTGGGCTTCCATAGAAGACTCCTACCAACAGTCTGCCAATTATACCTCCCGGATCACGGCGTATTCGGAAGCTGGCCCACTATCCAAATTTTCCTTGACTCTTAATTATCCCTTTGGTATAATTCATCTTGTAGAAAGCTCTCTTTGCGGTACGGCGCTTTCCCCCGACGCAGAAGCACCCCACCTAACCTATTTAGAATCAACACTTGCAAAAGTGTAACAAAACA
>WNFF01005531.1_pt1 | contig 10313 bp, 10 predicted proteins | sample 5400441 | NCBI WGS metagenome assembly WNFF01 (sample SAMN13153345, study PRJNA577476) | soil metagenome | isolation source: 120 cm saprolite under Douglas fir tree site 2 hole 3 replicate 1 | place: USA:California | collected 2015-04-18
CGTTTTGCGACTGTCTCCGCATGATTCATTTCGGAATCTCCGTGCGACAATTGTATTCCTCCTGGCGTGTTGTGATCTAAGGCTGTGTTGACCCGCTCAAGATTGTGCTTGGACTCGCCCGCATTGGAGCGGAGAGCGCCTTAGCCGATCCGAGAAGCACGAAGACGAAGAGAAAATGAGCAAAGGCATCGTCATTCCGTCTCCAAAGCAAACAGAACTGCCCGAGCTAGAGAACCAACTTCGATTTTGGCGAAATCTGCTTGCGAATCCCGAGCTTGTTGAGAAAACCTTCTTTTTCAATGACGCCGAGTACTCTGATACTCGGACACCCGAGGGCAAACGACATTGGCTGACGGGCAAGATGGCCTTGAATTTTGCGGACGCTCATAAATGGAAACGAGTGACTGAAAGCTATAAGGGGAGAATCATTAGTTACTGTTGTGGCCCTTCAAGCGCGCCGTTTGGCAGAGGTCGTAGTGACGCGCGAGCTCAAGCTGATTGACTCGGTAAGGTCCGGAGGCTTGGCGCCCATTGGCGCGGATGGACGACTCCTCGATGGTTCTCACGAAATTTCCCAGCAATGGTCGTTTGCTCTTAAGCATCATCCAGAAAATCCGGATGGGATACTGTACCGGGCGCGACACGACCCAGCTCGAATGTCCTACGCCCTATTTGACAATGCTCAAGATGCACTAACCGAACGGAACCTAGGGTCACTAGCAGATCCAGCGAACACACTGCTGTTAGCAGACATCCTTAACACCTACAACTTCGGCTTGTTGAAAAGTTAGTCAAATGGAGGCGGTAGACACTTGGGTCCAATTTGGGTCCAGATAGCGCCGAATACCCCCTAAGACCCGACTACAAGACGCAGAGCCAGGCTAAGCGATTTAACAAGTTAGACGACCAGAACTGCTTCGGGACCAGGGGTCGGAGGTTCAAACGCAGACGGTCTTTATAGCAAACAACCGATATCGAAGCCGCGCCACAGATGCCGGCATTCTTCATAGCCTTTGTGCTTGCCTTATGTCAAATGGACATAATAGGCGTTAGGACTCACCACCGAGTCGTGGTCCGAGAGCTCGGATTGAAAAAGTCGAATGGGTATGCCACGACTTGCTGAGGATGCATCATGAAATGTGATCGGTCGGGACGGGCGAGGCAAGTTATGCCCGGCTTCCATCCGTGCTTGTATAAATAGTCAGCGGGGGCAGATTGAGCCCCGCTTGATGCGCAAAGTGCCTTACTTGTGAGAAGTAAAGACACGCTCTGAATCGCCTGCGGTTGCCAATCCTTGATCGACTACCACGAAGTGAGACGTGTTCCCCGACTGAGACACAATGAATTGCGTGTGAATGTCTGGCTGGCCCGGGATCACGATTGTCGCAGACCCAGTGCAGTCTGGGTTCACTGTGTATGTACCACTGCCGGCGCGCCAGCCCGGGACGATGTTGCCGTTTACGCCGACTGCGTCAACTTGCGTGAAATTCCCCTCACCGTCATTCGTAGACTTCACAATGCCGGCAAGAGTTAGAACAGTTCCGTTCGGAAGAAAAATCTGTCCGTGAAGACTATTGGCGTAGGTGCCCTTGATAGTCATGTTGTTGCAACCGCTGGCATGAGCTATCAGGGTTGACGATGCAGCCAGAGCGAGAGTGACCAGGAACAGCGAAGTGCGGAATTTCATGTTGCCTCCAATTGTTTTTAGTTTCAGGTTTTGACCGGAATCTCCTTTTTGGTTCAAGAACGGCACAGATCATACACCCATCCCGCTGTTCGCCGACAGTGTGAAACAATTTTCATACGGACCGCCCCAACGGTCCGAGATCCGGACCCGCACCGCCGAAATTGCCCGATATTCCGCCACTTTTGCAACACCTCTCTTTCCCCCAACCCGCGCGGTAGACGAATTCCGCTGCTGACTTGCCCGCCATCCATCTATCCCGTCGGTACCGGCAGTAGCGCGATCCGGCCTAGCATCGCCCCAAACCGTCGCCGGTTGAGACGTTGCGGCAGTCCGGCGGTTCTACCCACCCGTGACAAAAAAGAAACACCCTGGAAGGATGTTTTTTTTCTTTTGATCTAACCGATTGCAGGACCAAACCAAGAGCCACGGTCGATACGACCGTGGCTCTGAGTTGAACGGCGAAACAAATCGGCGAGCGATTAGCAATTCCCACATGACTTGGCACGACTATTTTTTCAACAAGAAAGCAATAACTTCTGAATACCCGCGTTTTACCAAGTAATTGTGAAAAATATTGCAAAGGGTCAGTCGCCATAATTTGCCGTTCGGTATCGTCGAGGCACGCAGGTACAATCCCATTAAGTAGCACATCTGCGTCCGGGTTCTTGTTTAAGTGTTTCCGCCAATAGGTCAGCATCATCCAATTTGTAAGATCCTGCCCAGTATTGGTCGCATGCTCTCTTTTTAAGAAACCTGTCGGTAAACCCTCCACGCATACATCGATAAAAGGAGCGTGATTTTCTTGATTCATGAAAGCCATGAACTGAAGCACCGTTTTTGTCTCAATGTAGTGATAGGGAGCGCAGGCCAGAGCCTCACCTGGGGTGAGAATTAATCCCTGCTGACGAAATCCTTTAAGAAGCTGTAACAAAACCGCTTGAGCGATTTCCCTCGGCTGCCGCCCGGAAATTTGCCTCACGGAACCTGCCAGTCCAGAGCGTAGATTTCCTGTGTGCTGATGTCGCGAGCAAACAGCGGCGACTGGTCAGGCGTGAGCCCAGACCAGGGGACCCCGAAGTCTGAAACCAGCAGCTGTATGCCTTTCAGACTGGCGATGCGGTCCAACTTGGAAGCGTCGATCCGCAATCGAAAATAGGCCGCGTCACTCGTGAAGACGCTTGTGAAGTAGACGTAGGTGCTGTCGGGAGACCAGGAGAAATAGCCAATCGTGCCGACGTTACTTATCAACTCTCGCCATTTCTGCGTGCCGTAATCGAATAAAAGAAATTTCTTCGCATTGAAAGGAATGGCGATCAAATAGCGCCCATTGGGAGACCAGCGCGACACGAACAGGCCAGCGGAACCCGGTATGCGCGAAGGTTGGCGTGTCTTCAGATCGAAAGACTCAATCCAATCCTGATCGGAATGTTCGGGTGCGTGAGCGCCGAAAACCAACTCATTGCCATCGGGAGACCAGCTCGGGTCCAACTCCACAGTGTCATTTGGCGTCAGTTGCTCGGCGGCTCCGCCATCTCGCGAGATCAGTGAAATCTTCCACGGCTTACCAGGTATGAGCGCCGAAAACGCAATTCGCTGGCCGTTGGGAGACCAGCGAGCCGTAGCTGCTCGCACTGGTGAAAAAGTAAGCTGCAGTCGCTGTGTCCCATCCGTCCTGCTGCGCCATAACGCACCATCGGGATAAGTTATGTACGTGATCCATCGGCCATCAGGTGAAAAATCTACATAATCAGCCGAAATACCCTCTAGGAAAGAGGCCCAATCCTTCGAGCGCGGATCGTAACGGACCAGTTCAGCCCGTCGGCGCTCACCGATAGCAAATAGTGTCTTGCCATCTTTACTGGAAACGGGGTAGGTGAAGGAGAGCGGCCCAGCTGTCAGTTGTAGGGGGTTCGGTGCAGCCTTATGGAATACTCCGGTTTGCTCTGCCATCATCCATATTCTGGAAACACCGTCGCGGACGCTCTGGAAAAAGTAATAACGGCCATCGGGTGTCCAGTTCCCGCAGCATTCGTGAGGAGCGTAGCTCCAGTCCGGCAAGAGAGGACGTAGTCCGCTACCTTCCGATCGCACCTCCCAGATTGAAGAAGTGCGTTTCCCCAAATCGTAAACTGTGAACCGAAGCCGAGAGCTGTCCGGCGAAAATTTTATGTCGCCAATCTGACCAGGTGCGGTGGCGATCTTACGAGGGTTGCTGCCGTCGTGATTGGCAACAAATAAATCGCGGCCTTTGCCAAAGGTAAATCTGCCGTTGGGGGTGGATGCCCATCCTCCACCATGTCCGAAGACGCCTTCGATATGGTGCGCAGAACCGGCGGGTAAGGGTAAGAGCCAAAAATCGCCTCCCTCAACCTCGAAATTACCCGATTGCAGCAGTAGTTGCGATTGGTCCGGGGAGATAGCCTGCACGATCGGAGTGGCCACCGTGGTCTGGACGATGTCCGTGTCACCGCCAGCCGTTGATACTTCATTAACCGTACTACGACCAGAGGAAAATTCGCCAAAGTAGATTCGGCTGCCGTCGGTGACCAAAGCCCCAGTCTTTGGTATTCCATCGTTGGTGATCTGTTTCGAATCCACGATCCTTAGTGCCAAAGTCGGCGTTGTTAGCCAAGCCCCTACGGGCCCGAGGCCTACCGCGATCATCAGAAGGATCACGAAAATTGACAGCGAAGCTGCCAACACAATTCTGAACACTGAAGCGGCACGCTTCCGGTGTAGGCGCTCTGGGGCTTCAAAGGCGCTACTCGTTTTACCGATTGAAATATGATTGCCCACTGCCTGTACAGGCACGATTAGCCGATAGCCCCGACGAGGGACAGTTTCAATGAAGGTGGGATTCTCGGGAGAATCTCCCAGCGCATACCGCAGCTTCTTGACCACAGTGTTAAGGCCTTCGTCGAAGTCGACAAAAGTGTCGGCCGACCAGAGCTTTTTTCGCAGTTCTTCGCGAGTGACCACTTCACCGGGCCGTTCGAGCAGCATGGCTAGGACTTGGAAAGGCTGATCTTGTAGGTGGACAAGGAAACCGCGCCTGTGGAGTTCACGTGCGGAAAGATCGGCTTCAAATAGCCCAAAACCAAAGCGGTGCGGTCCGTTGGTAGGGGTCTTCATACCGACCATCCCCAAAAGCGTGCCACGAATCTTATCACCACTTTGCAGACATGTCCCGTCTCCAAGTTCAGAAGACACAGCAATCCACTGAAGCCGCAGTACTTGTCAGTTCAGACAAAAATCGGCGTAAGTCGGTTGACGGCAAAGCGGCCAGCATAGCATTCTCCCTAGTCGTCTAACGTGAGACTGCCTTCTGTGCAGGGATTTCGGAGGTTTCAAGGAGCCGAGATTTGAGGTTGCGGTCGCCTTTTCGAAACTTCCAGTGGGCACTTGCAACCGAGTCACTCAAGGTGGACCCGACGCTACCGCGAAACTACGAGGAGAGGTTTGCATGAAGTCCGCAAAATCAATGCGCATTGCTGTGATTGTACTGTTCGCCGCGCTGGTGTCCCCAGTTCGCCTTGCCGCACAGGGAGAGATGCAAGCACCCCGTCACTATGCTGTTACCGACCTAGGGACGTTGGGCGGAAGTTTTGGCGTGGCTCTGGGCAACAACAACAAAGGCTTGGTGACCGGTCTTTCGAGCCTGCCGGGAGACCAAGATGCGCACGCGTTTCTTTGGCGCAAGGGTGTCATGACCGACCTTGGGACACTCGGCGGGCCAGACAGCCTCCCGGCGTTTGCCCCACCCAATGAAAGGGGCGAGGTCGGCGGTGGTGCGGAGACCTCCACTCCAGACCCGAATGGAGAAGACGTTTGCGGTTTCGGTACACACCTCATATGTCTTCCGTTCGTTTGGCAGGACGGTGTGATGACCGCGCTGCCCACCCTTGGCGGCAATAATGGTTTTGCTAACCAGGTCAACAACCGAGGCCTGGTGGCTGGCGTGGCGGAGAGTAGCACGCCAGTGCCACCCTGCGTCCAGGGACTGGCTGCGCCTGTAATCTGGGAAAAGGGCGTGATCCAAGAACTCCCTGCCTTTCCCGGAGACCTGGCAGGGGTCGCCCTTGCAGTCAACGAGGCAGGCCAAGCTGCCGGATTCACGGTTAGCTGCACGGGCGGTCATGCGCTACTCTGGCAAAACAGGACGGCGACTGACCTCGGCAGCCTCGGAGGTACGTTCGGTGTGGCCAATGCCATCAATAACAATGGTCAAGTGGTCGGTGATTCCAACCTGCTTGGCGACACCACATCTCACGCCTTCCTCTGGCAGAACGGAATAATGACCGACCTCGGCACCCTTCCAGGAGACTTTGGGAGCGTCGCCCTCGGCATCAACAACAAAGGCCAAGTGGTCGGTGACTCGGCGAACGAGGGGGGCGAACACCCCTTCCTGTGGCAGAACGGCGTGATGACAGACCTCAACACCCTGATTCCCGCGGGTTCTTCCTTGTTTCTGATCGACGCAAACGGCATCAATTCTCGCGGGGAGATCGCAGGCTTGGCCTTCGATACAAATACGGGCGAACTTCACGGTTATTTGGCTACCCCGAGTAACGGCGAGGTCCCCAACGGGAGCGCCGCGACTGCCGCGCCAAGCGGCGCTAGCGAAATGCCGAATGTGGTTCTGCCTGAGAAGGTTCGCAGGATGCTGCAGCGGCGGCTGGGGAGCCGGTATCACATTCCCAGCCCTGGGGTGACGAGGGAATAGTTGCTGCGAGTTATTTTGAATGGTGACGGAGCAATAGTTCGAGTAGGGCCAAGCAAGTTCTCTCTCAACAGGCACCTCCGTCGTTGACTGTCCCGCTACAAAGCACGAGCCGGGCACGCTACCCAAGAGGTTTGTCATTGAAAACGGGTCCAATTTGCCGGGCATCACAGTCAGGGACACGGACATGGAACATCACATCCCGGTGCTCCATAGCGCTTGCTTTGTCAGTGGCACTCGGGATTCCTGCTTTTCCGCAGCCGTCGAATCGAAGAGAAATCCCCTTCGAAAACAGTCGCATGTTCGGATTGGTCCTGGTCAAGGTCGAAGTCAACGGAAGACCAGCAGTTCTGATCGTTGACACCGCCTCGAATCACACGATCATAAGCTCTGAGCTCGCCGATGTGACACCGCGTACGTTGGACAACGCAGTCTCCACCAGCAAGGGTTCGGGCTTCGCCGGCACCGGAGTCTTCGCAAGAACCACCGTCAGGGTTGGACCCATCACGTGGCGGGACCACCGAATCGTAGTGATGGACATGCGCGAGCTTTCAAAGAGCTTGGGGCAAAAAATAGACGGCCTGTTGGGGATGGATTTTTTCAGCGAGTTTAAGGTTGTAGTGGTTGACCTAAAGAATCACAAATTGACCCTCGAACCGTGAAACGGTCGTGTCTCGATATGACCCACTGCAACTATGAAGGCTAACCATCCGACCACATATGGCAGGAACAGCTTCACTGGATCATGGCGCTTGTCGGTCAGCATCTGGAATCTTTCACACTCGTCGACCGTGTCTCAGCGATTTGAAGTCCTTTAACGCCAAGTAGTACGCAGAACTTCTTACCGCAAACTGATTTCGCCCTATGAAAGGTGTAGCTTACCTTCCGGTCTCAGACTGTCCCATTTGCGCTGACGTGGGACACTCGGAAAGCAATACCAGCGTGGAGGTGCACTGCTATGGCTGCCGCATTCGTTCCTGACGGCTTGTGGGATGTGATTGAGGCTCTCTTACCATTACCAAGGCCAAAGCCGCAAGGCGGACGGCCGCGTGTACCCGATCGAGCCTGCCTCGGGGGAATTTTGTTTGTCCTTCGTAGTGGAATTCCTTGGGAGATGTTGCCCAAGGAATTGGCCTGTGGTTCGGGCATGACATGTTGGAGGCGCATGCGCGACTGGCAGGAGTCTGGCATCTGGCAATTGATCCACTTTGCGCTGTTGGACTGGCTTTGTCGCTTCAACCAGATCGACTGGTCCCGAGCCGTCGTGGATAGCTGCTCTGTGCGAGCAGTTTTTGGGGGCAGTGCACCGGTCCGAATCCCCCCGATCGGGCCAAGCTCGGCAGCAAGCGCCATCTGATTTGCGACGGGCGCGGAGTTCCGCTGGCTGTTCAACTCACCGGCGCTAATCGTAACGACTCGCAACAAGCGCTCGCACTTGTTGATGCCATCCCGCTCCTACAGGGAGAAGGAGGACGGCCACGCCATCGCCCTGATTGCGTGATCGGCGATCGTGGTTATGACGCGGAAGCAATCCGGCAAGGCTTACGAATTCGCGGGATCAGGCCTTGGCTCGCTAAGCGAAACACCGAGCACGGCAGTGGTCTGGGCCGATGGCGGTGGGTGATAGAGCGAACCTTCGCTTGGCTTAATCAATTTCGCCGTCTGCGCGTGCGGTTCGAAAAACGAGCCGACATCCACCAGGCATTCCTATCGCTTGGATGTGCTCTCATCTGCTGGAACTTCCTCCGAGCAGATTGGATGAGGAGCTAGCAGATCTACCCTTCCACTCTTCCACTTCCTGAAAACGGCTCCCCTAGAACGTGCGGACAATTGGCACGTCAGACCACCGTTAAATCTTCGTTCCAGATTATTCCCGATCGGCGGTTCTACGTGTAATGGCTATCTGAAGTTTCCCATCGTTATCCCAGTGAAGGAACGAACCAAGACACTAAGGTCACTCTACGCGAGGTGGTTTTGTTAGGGGTTCTAAAGGAGCGAATAAACTGATCCATCTGGTTAATTAATGAGGGAGTAATATGTTGCGAGAGTAATGTGCAATGCACATTCCAATCTGAAAACTCACGCTCTCCTTCGCTTATTACCAAAATGTGAAGTGTATATGAGGGGTTTCCTTCCTGCCAGCCCGTTTATCCATGGGGGTTGCCCCAGATATGATCCAAAATTATTTTCGAACTCGATGATAAATCTATTTACTGTTTGATTTGTGGTAATAGCCATATTGCCGTTTGTAACTCTCATGAACCGCTTACACAATACCATCACAAGTCCAGTGCGTTAGCCAAGTGTGGTTGCTGAGTCTAGATGCTCGAGCCACGGTCTCACCAACCCCGGTTCTACCGACTAGAGCCAAACTTAGGTTTATATATAGCGATTAGATCGAATTGGACAAGTGCAAGCGCGACTGGATGGCAGGAACAAAGACAACTAAGTCAGCTCTTTACAAGATATTTAAACTGAGGTAATACACGATTGTACCTGGCGGGTGTTGCTTCCTCGCTTACCATTATTTTTCTCGCCCTGTTCGCATTCCCGTGGGCTTGCCAGCATGTGCGGCAAATGCGAGCAAACAGGCAGGAATTGGGCAGGAGCGAGGATCTGCCTATATGGCAACACCGAGGGGAAGTTATCCGTCTCCCGGACGGATGGAATCGGAGCGCCGGACCGCTTCAGGTTCCCAAAAACCGGGACCGTTATTTTCCTGGTTCGTCGAACAGGAGTTTTCGCCGTGGTCAGCCCAAACCCACCGCAGCCCCAACACCCACAAGCGTTACGCCGTGAGTGCTAAGTCACTTGTTGGTTTTTGCGGCAGTTTCCCACTGATGGATCTGACGCCGGGTATGGTTGAGCGATACAAGCTTTGGCGCCTGGGTCAGTGCGGGCCCACCGGAGTCAATCGGGATCTGGCCACGCTGCGCTTCATACTTAACTTAGCAATACGGCTCGGATACATCAAAGACAATCCGGTGACCGGGGTAAAAATGTTGGCCGAGCCTCAAGATCGCATGCATGTCCTCTCTCATAATGAAGAGAGTACATATCTTCAAGCTGCCTCTCGAACTCTGCATGATGTCGGCGTACTGATCCTCGGAACCGGCATGAGGCCCGCCGAAGTGTTAAGCCTCAAGACCGAGGATATCCATCTGACGGAGCGATATGCTCTCGTACCAAAAGGCAAAACGCGTGCGGCTCGCCGAACCCTCCCTTTAACGGAGAATGCATTGCGAGTGCTCAGTCGGAGGATACGCGGTGAGTGGTGTTTCCCCTCCCGAAGAAGCGAGACCGGACACGTGGTCAACGTCCGGAAGCTTCATCAGCAGGCCTGCCGCAACGCGGGGCTCAAGTTCCGGCTGTACGATCTGCGCCATACCTACGGCTCGCGAGCGGTTATGGCCGGCGTCGATCTGCCGACTTTAAAAGAGTTGATGGGACACGAGTCGATTTCGACCACCATGCAATACGTCCATCCAACACCGGAGCATAAGCTCCGGGCGGTCTTAAGGCTCGAAACGTACAATGCCGCAGAGAGGAAGTTGGCTGTTAGGCCGAGAGCCGCTGGCGTGTATAACGCTCGTACAGCGATCGGCTCCCGGAAGAAGGCCCGTTCACAATATTGACGTCCTCTGGCCTTAAAACAAATCAAGTGCCTACTGGCACTTGATTTGTTTTAACGAAGTCGGCGAAATCGAGCTTGCGCGACAAATTTTCCATGCCCCTTGACCTGGCCCTCTTTTTCCGTAAACTGGGAAGTATTATCAATCTTAATTAGCCCACAAAAGCTCTCAAGTGTCACGCACGGCAGAGCCCCTCATGGTCTGAATCGGGATATCCGCCCATCACAGCAGCATGTCCGGAAAACATAGCTATATATCCGCCCATAGCTCAGGT
>WNFF01005532.1_pt1 | contig 10313 bp, 9 predicted proteins | sample 5400441 | NCBI WGS metagenome assembly WNFF01 (sample SAMN13153345, study PRJNA577476) | soil metagenome | isolation source: 120 cm saprolite under Douglas fir tree site 2 hole 3 replicate 1 | place: USA:California | collected 2015-04-18
CAAACGCAAGCTCTCCTCGCGCGCACCGGGACGCAGCCTGGCCACGCAGGTCCGCCAAGCCCTGCTGCTCGGCCTGGCCTATAACATCTACCGCCTGAGAGGCATCCCTTCCCTCATAGAGGATGTCAACAGAGCCCAAGTGTTGATTCCAAACCACTTACACAAATGCTAAGTCCTTTAGATGCAACACTTATGAAAAACATAGGGGGTGGGGTAGTTATGGTTAACTAGAAATCCCACACGGGGTTTCTATCCCGAGGAGCATCGCGACGAGGGACCTGCTTCCTCTTCACACCCGATGAAGGGCGTCTGTCCCGAGCGACCATCGGGGGCCGAGGGACGAGCTTTGTTCGCCAGTTACTCTTCTCTGCGCTCTCTGTGCGCTCTGTGTTGAGATCCCACGTCACTTGACCGCGCGCCTTCGGCCTGCGCAGATTGACGCTCATCTGATCCGAGCGCAACCCAGCGAAAATGCAATTGGGGAATCTAGCGAAGGAATTGAAACGAGGAGCAGCAATGTCGCTCCCTGCTCTACGCGGAAACCTTGTTGGGAACGATCCGGCGCAGCGGCTTTGAGCCCGGGATTGGAAACTGCATGTGCCAGAAATTCGTTTCCGGTGAGATGAACTCCACCCCGATGTACTGCTTGCCGTCGCGAGCACGGTGGATGGAGACAACGCGGCATTCCATTGACTGCGTGGTGTGATCATTCATCAAGATCAGCGTCTGTCCCACCAACACGATCTCTTCCAGTTGAAACAATGCCCCATGCCGGTTCACCGACTGCGAATGCGTCTGCGCGCTGAACTTTTCCCCGCAATCCGTTTTCCCGTGGATCGTCAACGGCACCGTCAATGCTACGCGCAGCGTGCGCCGGCGTTCTTTGCAACGAAAGTGAAGCAGGGACATTTCTTCCAAGACCTCAAATCGGATTTAGGAGTCCACGGCGCTTTCGACTAACTTCTACGGGCGAGTGCTCGCCTACCGTGTCGTGTCAGCAGGGTGCTAAAGCGAAAGAACAAGAGAACAGAGGTGACTAGCACGAACCTTGCCCACACAGCCCCATACTGCCTGCCTACTTTTCCCTAGACAATGGCGCAACCGTACCACAAAAACGTATTTTATAACAGTACTCTCGTACTTCCCCTATATTTTTTCTCGACCCCTCGGCTACCAGGCCTCGAAGCAATCGTAATTCCGCTGCCTGATAATCTTCCCTTCGCGGAACTCCAGAAACACCGCAAAAGAGGCCTTCATCTGCCCCGCAGCGGGAACGGATCCAAAGGGAACCGCCAGCGTGCCTACCCACTCGACCTCCAGCGCCACCTGCTCGCGTCCCGCTATCTCCTTCCTTATCATATACTTCTGCTGGGACATGGCCTTCTTGCCCCGTTCCGCGCCCTCCATGGCCTCAGCGAGGTTTCGCTTCTTGCCGGTGGGCGTCAGCCGGTTCGGAAACTCCTCCAACACCACATCGGGCGCAAAGAAGCTAGTGAGCGCAGCTCCTGTCTCGCCCCTTTCGATAGCTTGCAGATACTTTCGCGCGATTTCCAGATTGCCAGCCGGTTCACCCATGTCCGCCTCCGCGAAGCGCGGTCCTCCACCGCGTGTGCAGTTCGTTGCGCCGGCCTGTCCCTCTCTAGTGTCCCTGCCAGCAATTTCGTTTCATTTTGTTCCGAGCTTCATTTTGTTCCAGACTTGGAGGGCTTCTTCCGAACCGCCTCGCCCGAAGCGCTGTCCAGAAGTTTTACGATCAGGAGCGGATTCACCCGCGCTTTTTCCACCGTCAGTCCCCAATGCAGATGCGGGCCGGTGACGCGTCCCGTCGCTCCGACTTTTCCGAGCACGTCGCCAGTTTCCGAAACGTCCCCCACTTTCACACCGATCTCGGAAAGGTGCCCATAAAACGTATAAATTCCGAGGCCGTGGTCCACCACCACGGTGTTGCCGGAAAAAAACAATTCCTCCGCCAGGACAACTTTTCCGCGTTGCGCGGCGTGTACGGGAGTTCCCGTAGCGCCTGGCAAATCCGCCCCGCCATGCGGTGAACCGGGTACGCCATTCAAAATCCGCCGCTTGCCAAAATTCGCGCCGGTGGTCACACCATCCAGCGGGATGCGAAATTTTCCATCCCACAAGCGTTCCGGCGTCACGCGGTCAAATATATCGCGCAATTTCTGGCGCTCCTCGTTCGCGCGCTTGACTTGTTCCGCGTCGGGCTCGACGAAGTGTTTCTCGACCTGCAATTTCTCCGTCGCGTACTGGCCTTTTCTCACCGCTACCGTCGCGCTGCACCTAATTTTCTCGCCGCTGGCCGTTTGTCCCGTTACTTTCAACTCGTATTCGCCGGGCGCCTTTTCGAGATCCACCCCGAGTAATCCTTTTCGCTCACGATCACGCGCCGTGTCCCGCCAGAACGGGACACGGCGCCCCTCCCACTCTCCTGACATTTCCGCCAGCGCCTTCGTACTTTTCAGCTCGATCAGCAGCAAACCTCCCTGTATGGTTGCGGGTGCGCTCAGGCGCAAGGTTGTGCCAGGAGAGCAGGTGTTCGCAACTTTCGCCATCGTGCGAACGGGGAGCAGCGCGGTTACGGCAATTGCACATGCGAGCGCGAACCGCGTCCGTCGCTTTCCTGATGCCGTACTCGTGCGCAAGGTCATTTCTGCTGCCGCAGGGCCGCCACCCGCGCCTCGATTTTTTCAAATTGCGCGCACGCCAGCTTCGATCCCAGGATGGCCTTTTCCATGTTCAGAAACAGATCGGGGTTATTCATTTTCTCGCGAATCTCTTTCAAGAAGGGCCGCACTTTTGCAAAGATAAAATACAGCTCGCCGCAAAATGACACCTGAAAAAAGAGCTTTTCACTCAGCACGTCATTCAGGACAAATGACACCGCAATTCCCCAGTAGCCGCCCACTTGTCTTAGCCAGTTGTTTTCTTCCGACCCCATGGCCGACGCCACTTTCACGAAGTCGTCCGCACTCTTTGGCCAGAAGGTGATCAGCCACCATTGGCGGGCCTTACGCATTTCCGGTTCCCGCCTCAGGTCGTACAGTTCCAGTATCAGCCTGGCATCATCAATCGTCGGTTTTCGCGGCATCATTCCTCCAAAGAGTTGCGGCGCCTCGATTTTACCTTGCTGGCGCGGCCGGACGCTTCCGATTTCTATCCATCCTTGCCAGGAATTTCTATCCGCCATTCACACGCGCGCTCCGCCTAGCTCCAGGCTCGCCCCGGCTGCTGTTCCGCGTCTCTTCCCAAGTGTCCGGCAACGCGACACCTTTATCCCGCCAACGGACGTTAGCACGGTGCCGGAACCTCTGCTTTTTGTCGCAAGTCTTTTTGATTCTGTGGCTTCGGCCCGGCGCGCCTACGGCATGGAAATTGCCCCGTTCCTGGCTTGTAAGTGCGTCCTCGCATCGGAATATCGCCTATCTTGGAGGCTGCCGTGAAAAAAATCGATCGCATGCGCGAAAGGGTCAGCATCCTCCCCACTTCCACCTATCTCTCGAAAATGCACGACGCCGGCTGGACTCTGATCGCCCTCGAATGGGAGCGTGAAGTGGAAACGTCCGGGGCTCCCGAGCCGGAGCCGCTCCCCGCCGCTTCCGAGGAAATTCCCTTTGGCCTGCGCATCGGCGCCGATTGCCGTCACCTGGAAGATGACCCGCTGGAAATGCAAACGCTCCGTTTCCTCGCTGAAATGATCGTTCAGGACATCTCTTTCACCAGCATGGCCGAGGCGCTTAACGTCCGCGAATATCGCACGCGCGATGGCCGCCCCTGGAACGCTGCCGGCGTCTTCAAACTCACTCCTCGCCTCATCGATGTGGCCCCGCGGCTGCTCTCCGGCGCCGAGTGGGAATCCCGCAAAAAACAATTGTCCCGCGTCACCTGGAATTCCTGAGGAGCAACTATCCCGCTCCTGCATTTCTTACACGGGTGTTGCGCTGTTGCGCGGCAGCGCTGAGCTGAACTTCTCGTCCCAGCGAATTCGCCCGGTCATTTGCATCACAACGAAGAGCGTGAGGATCGTGCCAATCGTCAACGCCAATCCTGTGAACCCCTCAAAGAAAAACGCGTACGAAAACAGCACCAGGTAGATCAGTTGCGTCAGTCCCGCGTCCACCACGGCGAATCGCCAATCCACCACCAGCCGCAAGTAGCTGACCACCAGCACGATGGAAACGATCGACGAAATCACGAATGCCGCATGAATCGACATATGATCCGCCAGGTACGCCAGCAGCAGATGAAAGGCGAAGAACGCGGCTGCCAGGAAAAAATAGTTCATCGGGTGCAAATCGTTGCCGCGCAGCGTGGACAGAATGAACACCAGAAAGAAAAAGAAGAACAGCGATACGGGCGCGAAATAACTGATGCGTCCCGCCAGCGGACCGGGTTGCAGTTTCTGCGGCATCTTTAAGGCGATGTCGAATCCGGAAACCAGGTTCTGGTAATCCCACTCAAGCTCCCAGCCGTTCGCGGTCTGCCGTTTTTCGGTCGGCGAAAGCGAATTGTCCGGAAAATCGAAACCAGAAAAATCCGTTTTCACGAGCAAGTGGAAGTCGCGCGCCTGCGATATTTCCTTTCCGCTGCCGTCCGCATTCTCGCGTGCGAAGGTGTATCGCCAGCTGTCCAGCCCCTGCGAGCGATAGGCGGCGTGCAGCACGGACTTCGCACCAGCCGCCAGCCGCGTGCGCGCCACGGCCTGCGATCCGCTGAACGTGACCGCCAGGGGCTTGTCGTCCAGAAGCAGTTGCACGTTGTCGTACACCGCTTGCTGCGCCGGAAATGGCAGTTGAATCACGAACTCCTCGTCCCGCGAAGTGGGATTCTGAAACGAGTAAGCCCCGTCGAAATCCACCTTGTACGTGCTGAACCACAGCAGCCCTTTTTGCCGGTAATCGATGTGCAAGGCTGCCGCCACGCGGCTCGCGTCAATCTTCACCGCCTCCGAATGAGTCTGCTTCTCCGTGCGCGTGGTTTTCTTTCCCTTCTCTTCCACCTCGACGGTCTTTTCTTCCTGCCATTCGCGAGCGATCGTAGGCGGCGCCTGCCCTTGCGGCGCTCCCCACGTCGAAGCCACCCTTCCTGACAGCCCCGACTCTGCGTTATACGTTCTGTAAAAAATGGTGGACCCGAGAATGGCCCACGCCACCGCTGTACACACAAAAATGGCGCTGATCGCCGCAATCCGCTTGAGCATGTGGTTTGTCTCTCGACTCTCTCCGCCGCGACCCCAACGTATCTCATCAGGTTGGCATTGTCAAGTACTTTTCCTTGTAAAGTGAATGGTTCCTTCCCGTACAGTTACTCCCGGCTGTGCTGTTCAGCGCGCCAGCAGCATCAGCACGCTATACGCTGATGCACCCATCACGTGCTTTCTTCCGCTGTCACTTAGGTTCTGTGCGCCGCGAATGGTTCTGAGGAACCCTATCCCTGCTATTCTGCTAACTATGGGAAGGACATGAACCTTGCCTCGCTCGCGACCACAATCCAAAGGAGCCCCATGCAGTCGCTGCGACTGAACCCCATCCTCAATACGGACTCGTACAAGCTCACGCACTGGTGGCAATATCCGCCGGACACGCGGCACATCTACTCGTACGTCGAATCGCGCGGGGGCATGTTTGACGAAACGATGCTGGCGATGCTGCAGTACATCATCAAGTCCAATTTCGCGGGCCAGGTGTTCACGCTTGATGACGTCGAACAAGCGCGGCGCATCGCGCACGCACATTTTTCCGGCCATCCGAAAACTTTCAATTACGAGGGCTTCAAATCTCTATACGCCAAACATGGCGGGCGATTGCCGCTGCGCATCCGCGCCGTGAAGGAAGGCACGGTGGTCAAAAGCCTCAATGCCCTCATCACCATCGAGAACACGGACCCGGAGTTCTACTGGCTCACCAACTGGGCCGAAACCGTGCTGCTGCAAGTGTGGTATCCCATCACCGTGGCCACGCTTTCGCGAGCGATCAAGCAGGTCATCGGCAAAGCGCTGGCGCGCACCGGCGATCCTTCGCTGCTGCCCTTCAAGCTGCACGACTTCGGCTTCCGCGGCGTCTCCTCGAAAGAATCTGCCGCCATCGGCGGCGCGGCGCATCTGCTGAATTTTCTGGGCACGGACACGCTGGCCGCCATTCAGCTCCTCAATCAATTTTATTCCGCCGATCTCTCCGCGAGCGATCCCGCAAATTGCGCCGCTTATAGCATCCCGGCTTCGGAGCATTCCACCATCACGGCGTGGGGCGAAGCGCACGAGCTGGAGGCTTACGCCAACATCCTCGAAAATTGCCCCGAAGGAATCGTCGCCTGCGTCAGCGATTCCTACGACATTTACAATGCGGTGCGCAATCTGTGGGGCGGCGCGCTGCGCGAGAAAGTGCTGCAAAGAAAAGGCACGCTGGTGATTCGCCCCGATTCCGGTGAAGCCGTCACCGTCCTTGAGGAACTCTTCAAAATTGTCAGCGAGAAATTCGGCTACGAAGTGAATTGCAAGGGCTGGAAGGCCACCGTTCCGTGCGTGCGCTTCATCCAGGGCGACGGCGTCAACTTTTACACCATCCAGAATATAACCGCGCAGCTCACGCGCAGAGGCTGGTCGCAGGACATCTGGAGCTACGGCATGGGCGGCGCGCTGCTACAACAAGTCAACCGCGACACGCTGAAATTTGCGTTGAAGTGTTCGGCCATCGACCGCAAGGGGCAATGGCACAACGTTTACAAGAATCCCAAGACCGATCCCAGCAAAGCCAGCAAGGGGGGCCGCTTCAATCTCATTCAAAACGGCAAGGAATTCGCGACCGTCGAGGTGGTGGAAGGCGCGCCCGTTCCGCCCAACAATGCGCTCGAAACCATTCTCGAAGACGGCAAACTCCTGCGCGACCAAACACTCGCGGAAGTCCGCGCCATCGCTTCTTCCTACGACAACTACAACGATTGCCTCTGATCTCTCGCGGTGTGCAGGGGCGGGCCTTGGCTCGCCCGCTCTCACTCACGCGCCACGCAATTTGAAGCGCTGAATTTTTCCGGTCACCGTTTTCGGCAGTTCGCTGGAGAATCGCACTTCACGCGGCACCTTGTAGGAAACCAGCCGCGCGCGGACGTGCTCGCAAATTTCCGCCGCCAGTTTGTCCGAGCCTTGGACATTTCCGCGCAACACAATGTGGGCCACCGAATACGCGAGTCCGCGGTCGTCCGTCGCGCCGACTACGGCGGCTTCCGCGACGTGAGGGTGTCCCAGAAGCGCGTTCTCCACTTCCATGGGCGAAACCCACATGCCCGCGACTTTCAACATGTCGTCGGCGCGGCCGCAGTAATGGTAGTAACCGTCCGAATCGCGGAAAAATTTGTCGCCGGTGACGATCCAATCTCCGCGCTTGGTGCGCGCCGTTAATTCGGGAATGCGCCAGTATTCCGCGAACGCGCTCGCGCCGCGCACCCAGAGATTTCCAGTTTCGCCGTCGCCGACGGATTCTTCGTTGTCATCCACGATTTTCGCTTCGTAACCCGGCACGGGAAAACCGCAGCTGCCCGGCTTACATTTTCCGGGAATGCTGGAGATGAACATGTGCAACATTTCCGTGGAGCCGATACCATCGAGGATTTCGAGTCCGAATTGCCGTTTCCACCAGTTGAAAATTTCAGCCGGCAGGGCTTCACCGGCGGAGACGCACATTCGAACGGAGGAAAAATCCACGCGGTGGCCCGGCCGCTCCGCCTCGCGCAAGACCGCCGCATAAAACGTCGGCACCGCGAAGAAAATTGTCGGGCGGCGGCGCGCCACCAAGTCGATCACCTGCGCCACACTCGTTCGCTCCGGATTCAGCAGCGTCCGCGCGCCCACGGAGAGGGGAAAGTACATGCCGTTTCCCAGGCCGTACGCAAAGAACAGCTTCGAAACAGAAAACGTCAGGTCATCGGCGCGCAGGCCGAGGACGTCGCGCGCGTAATTCCGGCTGGTGACCAGCATATCCGCATGGCGATGCACCGCTGCTTTGGGCGCGCCGCCGCTGCCGGAGGTATAAAGGAGGAAAGCGGAATCGCCCGGCGAAGTGTCCGCCGCGGAAAGTTGGTCGCTGGCTGCCGCGATCCAGGCGCTCCAGTTTGCGAAGGAGACACTGTGCAGATTTATTTTTTCGTCTCCGACTACGACAATCGGCACTTGCGGGCGCACGCTCGAAGCTGGCAGAAACTCGGCAAGCGCGTTCGAATGGATAATCGAAGCCTGCGGCTCGCTATTTTCCAGGTAATGAATGTAATCGGAAGAGCGCGCGAAAGGATTCACAGGAACCGCTACCGCGCCGATTTTTGCGGTGCCAAAAAAGGCGGCGATAAATTCCGCCGTGTCCGGCAGCGCAATCAGAACGCGATCGCCGCGCGAAACGCCTTGCGCGCGCAGCGCATTCCCCGCGCGATTGGCGAGCGCAGCCAGTTCGCCATAACTTGCCTCGCGTGGCTCTCCAACGATGGCGGGCCGATGGGGGTGCAGCGCGGCCGGGGCATCCAGAAAATGTGCCGCGATATTGAACATTTCAAGGAATTCCCCGTCCATCCATTTTTCGGCGGGAGTCACGCTGAGCCTTCTGTCCACACCGATATCTTCGTTCCAAATTTCAGGATGATCGGTGACGTATTTCCCGAGCATTCGAACACACTCTTCGGAATGCAAATCAATGACTTCGGTGCCGTTCTCGCGGAGCCAATCGATGCCGCCGCGGAAATTTACGGACTCGCCGACCACCACGGTGCCGATGCCGAATTGGCGGATGAGGCCGCTGCAATACCAGCACGGAGCGAGCGTGGTCACCATGATTTTGTCGCGGTAACTGCGGTGGCGGCCGGCTTTGCGAAAGGCATCGGTTTCGCCGTGCGCGGAAGGATCGCCTTCCTGAACTCTGCGGTTGCGGCCGCGGCCGAGCAGTCTTCCGTTGCGTTCGAACAGGACGGCACCGATGGGGATTCCGCCTTCGGCGAGGCCAAGGCGCGCTTCTTCCACGGCGGTTTTCAGCATGGCTAGATATTTTTCGCGGTTCTTGTCGGCTTCGGTTCCCATTTCCCTAGGCTCCCTGGTTTTGAGTCGCGCAAGTGGATCGCGGTTGCAGCGCGCACACGCGGGCGGGGCAAGACTCGCCCCTGCGTCATTTGGCCGCGGCCGCTGCCGGAAACAGCCAGCTCAAGAGGAGGTGGGTCGGCCAGTAGATGAGACCGACCGCTCCCACAAAAATCACGGCGAGATGCACGGGAGCAGGTCCCCAAGAGCGATGAAAGAGAGGATCTTGATAGACGTAGTTCATATTGAACCCGGCGGGCAAAAACCGGGAGGCGACAAAAAGTCCCGCCGCTATCGCTGCTTGCAAAGCCAGCGCGCGCCGGTCGTAACCTATTTTCCGCATGGCCCAGAGCAGCGCCAGAGGAAGACCGATGTGAAAGCTGGAAAGCAGCCGCGCCCAAAGCGGCACTCGTGAATCCCACATGTACTCCGTGCCGCCAACGAGAAAACGACCCGTGACCAGCCGCCAGCCGATGTCAACGGACCAAAAGATTCCCGCGGCCGGCGAGCTGACTGCCTGACTGGAAATCAACAAGGAGCTTCCCCACCACAATCCCGCGCACGCGAGGATCACCGCGACATCGCACAAATGCAGCAAATTGGCCCAGCCCCAAAAACGTAGATAGGCCGGCAGCCACACCAGGGTCCAGAGCAGGCCAACCCACCGCAGCACCGGGAATGCAGTTGTGCCCGTAGTCATCCGTCTTCTCCGGTTGAGGCTTCCATTGCGGCACAGCCTACCACAAGCGGTTGCTCTTGCATGCAGCGTGTCATCTCCCACCCTTCAGGCGATGGAGCGACCGAACAATTGCGGCAGGCAACCCATCGGAGCTTGCTGCGAGCGGCACGACGGCAGGTGCGAGGACCGGGGCTCGCGGAAAAAAGACAACCACGATCCATTTGAAGAGCGCCCCACAAAATCGTTTTAGGAGCTTGACTCCTCATCTGGCCGGTAGTATATCCGGGGCATCTTGGGATGAGCCGCCCGCGCCAGTGGGCGGGGAGATGGACACTAGGACCAGGGGTGGTGTCATGAGAAGAAATTCACTAGCGTTATATGTGTTGTTGGCTCTCTGTATCAGCGCAGCGACTGCCGCCGCTCAGGAAATTACTGGCTCGATCGTGGGCACGGTTTCCGACAAGTCGGGAGCGCTGATCGTTGGCGCGAGCGTGTCAGTTGTAAATGCCGATAAGAACAACGTGGTCGTTCGAATCCTATCCACAAATGGGAATGGGGAATACGTGGCGCCGT
>WNFF01012314.1_pt1 | contig 10313 bp, 7 predicted proteins | sample 5400441 | NCBI WGS metagenome assembly WNFF01 (sample SAMN13153345, study PRJNA577476) | soil metagenome | isolation source: 120 cm saprolite under Douglas fir tree site 2 hole 3 replicate 1 | place: USA:California | collected 2015-04-18
AGCAGCTCAAAACGGATCGTGCCCTGGTTGGTTTGAATGATTGCAGTTCGATTTGGCATCTGAGTGTCTCCCTTAGCGGTTTTGCTTGCAAAGGAAATAGCTTAACCGCAGAGGACGCAAAGGTCACGCGGAGGACGCAGAATATTCCTTTGCGTTCCCTCTGCGAGATCCTCCGCGCCCTCCGCGGTTGATGCTTTCGCTGACGCAAGATTCCCGCTCCACCTGACGGATTCGTTCCCAAGCAGCTATCATTAGCAGCCCGGCCCGCAGCGGGCGTTGCTCAAATACGTTTGAAAGGAATCACGCAGGAAAAACGATGAATGTCACTCATCTTGAATGCGCCGCGTGCGGCCTCAGGCACGAGGCACGACGGTTGCACAACCTCTGCACGCAGTGCGGAAAACCGCTGCTGGTTCGTTACGATCTAAAACGCGCCGCGGCGTCTTTGACAAAGGAAAGTTTAGCCGATCGCGAGCCCGATCTGTGGCGCTATCGCGAGGTCTTGCCGGTTGAGCACGACGAGAACATCGTCAACCTCGGCGAAGGATTCACGCCGCTCGTGCATGCGTCACGGCTGGGCGCGCAGCTTGGACTGAGTCAGCTTTACATCAAAGACGAGGGCCAGAATCCGACTCAGAGTTTCAAAGCGCGGGGTATGGCCGCGGCCGTTTCGATGGCCAAAGAATTGGGCGCGACGAAACTCGCGGTGCCATCGGCAGGTAACGCGGCGGGTGCGCTGGCGGCTTACGCGGCCCGCGCGGGGTTGGAAGCTTTCATTTTTATGCCGAACGACACGCCGCGAGCGAACGTGATTGAATGCGAGCAAACCGGCGCGCAGGTGACGTTGATGGAGGGATTGATCACCGATTGCGGCGCCGAAGTCGCGCGCCGGAAAGAAGCCGAAGGTTGGTTCGACGTTTCGACCTTGAAGGAACCTTACCGGATCGAAGGCAAGAAGACGATGGGCTACGAATTAGCAGAGCAATTCGACTGGGAACTGCCCGACGTGATCATTTATCCGACCGGAGGAGGCACGGGACTAATCGGAATGTGGAAAGCGTTTGACGAGATGCAAGAGATGGGCTGGATTGGATCGAAACGACCACGCATGATCACGGTGCAGGCGTCAGGTTGCGCGCCAATCGTGCGCGCGTTCGAGGAAGGGAAGCGCTTCGCCGATGAATTTCCCAAGGCCCAAACGACGGCCTCAGGCCTGCGCGTGCCCCGCGCGATTGGAGACTTTCTGATTCTTGACGCGCTGCGGGCCTCGGGCGGAACCGCCATCGCTGTGACTGATAAAGAGCTGATTGACGCGACGAAAGTAATTGGCGCGGCCGAAGGAATCTTCTGCGCGCCGGAAGGCGCGGCGTGCTTGCCGGCTTTGAAGAAGTTGCTGGCAGACGATTCTGTGAAACCTGACGAGCGCGTCGTGCTCTTCAATACTGGAAGCGGTGTGAAGTATGTCGAGAGCTTTTCGAACTAACATCGTGAGACGAATCCTGGCGTTCGCGCTGGTGGCGTTGGCGTTCAATTTTGCTTGCACGACGTCGGCGCCCGCGCAATCGAACAAGGACGCCGAGCGCATCCAGAAAGTGGGGCGCGACATAAACAGAATTGGTATCGGAGAGAAGGTTTGGGTCAAAACATTAGATGGAGCGAAACTAAAAGGTCACATCAACGAAATAGGCGCGGATTACGTGGTGGTGGCGGACAACAAGACGGGAGATGTTACGAGACTCCGGTTCGCTCAGGTGAAACAGGTCAAGACTGTCGCGGAGAAGTCGTTTTCGGACCCGGCCGTGTGGCTCGGAATTACTTTGCTGCCTGTGATCATCGTCGGGGCAATCCTGGCTAAGGGTAAATGACGCGATGAAGACATCTGAGAAAGTCGCAGCGGTAGACGGCGCGCTGGCCGCAATCTTCGTGATCCTATTTTTTGTCCAGAGAACTGAACGTTAAGGTTGCAGGGCGGCTTATGAAATTTATTACCGCAATTCGAGTCCTCTCGTTGATTGTGCTGGCCGCAGTCCCCGTGGTGGCTCAACAAACGAATTCCGCCTGGCTTATCGACAACGATCGCGCCAAATTGGAATCGCTCCGCGCGGCTGGTTTCGAAGCGCTGTTCAATCTTGATTACGAAGCAGCGCGCAAAAACTTCAGAGAGATTGCGGAGTCTTTGCCAAATCACCCGGCGGGCCCGCAGTTTCTGGCCGCGAGTCTGTGGATTGAAACGCTCTATCAATCGCGGCGGCTGCAGTCTTCGCTTTACGACAGCGATTCGTTTTACTCACAGAATGAAGACAAGGCCGATCCGCGCACGGTCGATCAGTTTCGCACCTGGACGCGCCAGGCGCGCCAGCTCGCCGAAGCGCGTCTCAAGCAAAGTCCGCGCGATCCGGAAGCGCTATATTTTCTCGGCGCCACCGAAGGTTTGAAGGCGACGTTCGAAGAAGCGGTCGAGCGCCGTCATTTCGCCGCGCTGAAAGACGGGTCCGACGCGGTCGATCGTCATCGCGAAGTGATCAAGCTCGATCCTGCTTACCACGACGCGGAGATCACGATCGGTCTGTACGACTACACGGTCGGATCTTTGCCGCTGGCATACAAGATCCTCGCCGGCGTCGCCGGCTTCCACGGCTCGAAGAAGCGCGGGCTGGCGGCGATTGAGCGCGTTACTAAGGAAGGCCGGTGGGCGCGCGATGACGCGAAGACGCTGCTGATTGTTTTGTACACGCGCGAAAAGCGTTTTGCCGAAAGCGCCGCGCTCGCTCGCGAACTGGGCGCCAGGTATCCGCGGAATTATCTCTACCGGTTGGAAGCCGCGGACGCCCTGGTTTCGCAAGCTGCGCTCGAGCGCGAAGCGAACCATACAACTGCGACGACCGCCGCCGAGAATGAAGCTTTCGCGACCTTCGAAGCGCTCCTGCGTGACAAAGCGGTGCGCGACACGGCGGTGCGCACCCTCGATCTAATCCATTTCAAATACGGTGAAGCTCTGTCAACCGCCGGCCACCACGAAAAGGCGGCGAAAGAGTTCCTGACTGCCGCCGATACGCCGAACGCGCAGGCCGGACTGGCGACGATGGCGCATCTTTACGCGGCGCGCGCGCTCGATCTCGCGGGCAGGCGTGCCGACGCGTTGAGGCAATACCGAGCCGTGCTCGCGCGACCAAACGTTTACGACGCGCATGAGCAAGCACAGGCGGGATTGAAGGAAGCGTTTAAGAAGAAGCTGAGTTAGGGGTCCTGGGGTTGAAGCGGGTTGAAGCGCCGTCAGGCGCGGAATGTTTATAGTTCGCTGAAGGCGTCAATGTGTGAGACCCATCACTAACACAAGTTCGGAGCGATAGTCATTCCAACCCAATAGGTTCGTCAACCTACTCCGCATGATATGTTTTCATTACTGCCACAAGAATCGCGTCCTCGTCCAAAGCCGCGAGGACGGCGCCCTTCAGCTTGATCTTTTCCTCTCGCCATGTGCAACGCCCCAAACCCAGCTATTACAATTCGGATTTTAGCACGGTAGAGAATCGTCGCCTGAGCCCGATTCATCGGGCTTGCCCGCAGGGTTGTTAGACCAGCGCTTTGAGCGCTGGGTCAGTGCGGGAATCAATCACAGTAGCGCGCTTCAGCGTGCTTACCATCGAGCGCTTTAGCATTGCGGCTAAAGCCGCCAACAAATAAGCCCGCTGAAGCGGGCTCCACAAATTCGTTTTGTACCCAGCCGTAAACGGCTGGTCTAACAACCGTGCGGGCAAGCCGCGTGAACGCGGCTGGTGCTGACAAATGGCAATGAAATGGGATCGTTCAGAAGCTTTACCCGCTTGCTACCGCAAGCGGTTCTGTAACGCCTACGGCACTTCGATGGTCAGGTCTTTGCCCGCAAAGATGAAATTCGGCCGGCGGCGCCCTTTCATGAACTTCGCGGCGGTTTGCGAGAGCGCGGTGATGATGATTGGCAGAGCGATCGTCGCGTCGCAGTTGACGTAAGCGGTGAGCGCGCCGCGTCCGAGCTTGCCGTAAACCAGCGATTCATCAAATGCGACGGCGCTCGACCGGCCACCTGGATGCGGCGCATCGGCGGCGATTTGAATCGCGTACTTGTGACCGTGGATCTGCTGCTTGAAAATGTGCGCCGACATCTCTGTCTGACGAATGAAGCTCTTGGGGATGCCGCCGCCCAGATTGATAATGCCCGAGGTGCGCGCGCGGATGGCAATTTGCGCCAGATCCAAAACGTCCTGCACGACATCGAACTGAAAGTTGTTCTTCTTTTCAAACCGCGCGCCGGCGATGCCCACGGCGATGCCGCTGTCGGTGATCCCCGGACAGAAAACCGGCACTCGTGATTTGTAAGCCGCGGTCAGCACGCCGTCCTCGGCGGCGATCTCCGCAAGTTCGCGGCCCAGCAGGTGCAGAAATTCGCGCGTTGAGTAAGGACGCGACTGATCCAACTGGCTGGCAAAACCGCCGACCCATTCTTCGGCTTCGTGATATTCCTCTTCACTCGACAGCAGGTCCCACATGCGATTGATCTTCGCCGACTCGAGCTCCGCGTCAGTCATGTTGGGATGCGCCTGAAAATGATGACGCCCGAGCGTTTCGTGCAGGTCGTGAAAGATTAGAGAGCCGGACAGCACCAGCACGTCAACGAACCGGTTCTTGATCACATAGGCGAGCAAGCGGCGCATGCCCGCCGGGATCAGCGCGCCGGAAGCCGCCACGGTAATCGTGGTGTTGTCCCCCAGCATGTCCAGCCAGATGCGATGAGCTTCGGCCAGTTGGCGGCCGCCAAAGCCCGTGCCTTCCATTTTTTCCAGCAGCCCAGCCACCGAACGATCGCGGTCGACCTGCACCGGCCGCGTAGGAATCGTCAAGTATTTACTGGGTTTTGGTTTTCGCTGTGTCACCATAAGCTCGTTCTAACCTCTCTTCGATCGATGCAAATCAGCTCTTAATAATCATGACGACGCCGACCCTGCGTGCGGTTACCATTAACTGCCACATAGGTGTAGGCATCAAAGCGCGACTCGTAAAAGTTAACCAGCTCCGCGCCCGCGGTTTCGGTCAACTCGCCGTCTTTTATTCGCTGTGTCACCTGCCGGCGAAATCCTTCGTGCAGGAACCCGCGCTCATAGCGCGCCCGCGCGGCGGCTTCGCCAACGGTCGTGCCGCGAATCACTTTCTTGATGAGATAGCCTTCTTCGTCGATGTGAATTTGCGCTTCGTGCGGCGCGCCGAACAGGTTGTGATTGTTGCCCATCACTTCCTGATACGCGCCGACCAGCATGAACGCGAGATAGTAAGGCTCGTCCGCGTCCAGCTTATGCAGCTCGAGCACCTGCTTGACGTCGTGCAAGTCAACGAATTTGTCGACGACGCCGTCGGAATCACAGGTGATATCGCAAAGCGTGGCAAATTCGGTGGGTGGCTTGTTCAATGACTGGATGGGCACAATCGGAAACAACTGATCGAGCGCCCAGTGATCCGGAACCGATCGGAACACGGAAAAGTTGGCCAGATACTTTACGCACATCAGCTTGCGCAGGTCGCCGAACTCTTCGGGCACGTACTTTGACTGTTGCGCAAAACGATCGGCGAGTTCGCACACGTCCCAGAAAAGCACTTCGCCCTTGGCGCGATCTTCCAGCGAGATCAGACCGAGACTAAAGAGCGTGAACAACTCTTCACGATGTTCAAGGGCGTCGTGGTAATACTCGCGATAGTTTTTGATCGAGATCGTCGCGCGCAGATCGCCAAGCTCGATCACGATCTGTGGATCGTCCGCTTCGATTTCAAACGGCGTGATGGGTTCAACGACCGTTTCGATTTCTTCCAGCACGTTCGTCACCAGAATCGCGTGATAGGCGGACAAGAAGCGACCTGATTCCTGGATGATCGTCGGATGCGGAACGTTTTCGTCGTCGCACACCTGTTTGATGGTGTAGATGACGTCGTTGGCGAATTCCTGGGCGTTATAATTGGCCGACGAATCGAAGGCCGTCTTTGAGCCATCGTAATCAACGGCCATGCCGCCGCCGACGTCCAGCAAGTCGATGGGCACCTTCATTTGATAGATCTTGGCATAGACGCGCGCGGCCTCTTTCATCGCGTTCTTGATCCGCTTGATGTCGGTCAATTGCGATCCGATATGAAAGTGCAGCAGTCGCAGCATGTCGATGCGGCCCGCTTCCTTCAAGCGACTAATCACTTCGAGTAACTCGGTCGTCGTCAGTCCGAACTTGGCCGCCTCGCCGCCGGACTTTTCCCAGCGCCCCGAACCTTTTGAATAGAGTTTGACGCGGATGCCGATAATAGGCGCGTTGCCTTCCGAGGCGTCGGCGATGCGCAGCACGTGTCCGAGTTCGCTCAGCTTCTCGACGACGATGACTACGCGTTTGCCCGACTTGGCGCCGGCAAAAGCCAATTCGATAAACTCTTCGTCCTTGAATCCATTTAGCACAAGTAAGCTGTCGGGCGATTGCTCGAGTGACAGGGCGGCGTACAGTTCCGCTTTTGATCCGGCCTCCAGGCCAAAGTCGTATCGAGATCCTTCGCGCAGGTATTCTTCCACCACCGACCGCTGTTGATTGACTTTCATTGGATAGACGCACATGTGCGCGCCCTGATAGTCGAATTCGCGGATCGACTTGCTGAAAGCGCGTTGCAGCTTGCGCACCTGCGCGGCCACCAGTTGCGGAAAGCGAAGCAGGACGGGCGTGGGGATTCCGCGCCTGACCAGGTCCTCGATAATTTCCCGCACGTCGGCCGCGCGCGGGTCGCCCTCGCCGGGCCGCACGATCAGGTTCCCTTTGCGATTAACGTCAAAGTAGCCTGCGCCCCAATTCTCGATGCCGTAAGTTTCGACTGTCTGTTCGATCGCGGTGGTCAACTAGCGGTCTCCTGGCTTGTCTCTCGAAGCATTAACCCGCGACGGCAACTTGCTGGATGGTGCTTATGCCGGGCCGCGGAGCGGATTTTCTTTTGGAGTGAAACTCTAACGGCAGAATTTAACAGAAAAAGTGGGGTGGGTCTATAACTTTTTTAGCTGGAGTCGTTCATTTTCCGGCCGCTTAAGTCTGCTTTTAGTAACAAGTTAAGTTTTTGGGAAGCTTTTCCCGGATCCGGTCTGCCGTTGGAGATTCGTGGGGAGATCGCAGCAAACTCCTTGACACTGAAATTTGTGCCGCTATAATGCATGGTTTTTAGCCGCGCGCGTTTGATGACGTTTTCGCGCTTTCCAAACCGGGCAGAGTTTCCAAACCACTTCGCTTCACGAACAACTTCGGGGCGAAGAGCAGACCCAACACTCCCTTTTCCAGTCAGGAGAGGTAATGAAGAGAGTCTCGAAGTATGCCTCTGATGAGGCGAAGCATGTCCAGCCGCCGCGGTCCGCAGGTTCACCTTCCCTTAACCGTCCTAACAAAAAAACAGGAGGCCACAAGTAATGAAGCCAAAGGAAGTACTCGCTTTTGCTAAAGCCAACAAGGTCGAAATTATCGACCTCAAGTTCGTTGATCTGCCGGGGTTGTGGCAGCACTTTTCCATTTCTACTTCAGAGCTGAACGAAGATCTGTTCGCGCACGGCATCGGCTTTGACGGTTCGAGCATCCGCGGCTTTCAGGCTATCAACGAAAGCGACATGCTGCTCATGCCCGATCCAAACACGGCGATGATGGATCCGTTTACCGAACTGCCGACGCTGAGTTTGATTTGCAACATCAAGGATCCGATCACCGGCCAGTCGTACACCCGCGATCCGCGTTATGTCGCGCAGAAAGCCGAAAAGTACCTCCTATCAACCGGCATCGCTGACACCAGTTACTGGGGTCCGGAGATCGAGTTCTACATCTTTGACAACATTCGGTTCGATCAGGGCCCTAACTACGGCTTCTATTTCATCGACTCGGAAGAAGGCGCGTGGAATACGGGCAGCGAACAGCGCCCCAATCTTGGTTACAAGCCGCGTTACAAGGAAGGCTATTTCCCGGTGCCGCCGATGGATCATCAGCACGACATTCGTTCGGAGATGGTGCGCACGCTGGAGAAGTGCGGCGTCACGGTTGAGATTCATCACCACGAAGTCGGCACCGCGGGCCAGGCCGAGATCGACATGCGTTACACGACGCTCGCCAGGATGGCCGATCAAGTGCTGCTTTACAAGTATGTCATTAAGAACGTCGGTCGCCGGCGCGGCAAAACCGTGACGATGATGCCCAAGCCGCTCTTTCAGGACAATGGTTCGGGCATGCACACGCACCAGAGCCTCTGGAAGAAAGGGAAGAACATTTTCTATGACAAGAAGGGCTACGCGTTGCTGAGCGATACCGCGCGGCATTACATCGGCGGGTTGCTGAAGCACGCCGACGCGCTCTGCGGCCTGATCGCGCCCACCACGAACTCATACCGGCGTCTGGTGCCGGGCTACGAAGCGCCGATCAACCTTGCATATTCCCAGCGCAATCGCAGCGCCTGCATCCGCATTCCGACGTACTCTTCCAGCGAGAAAGCCCGCCGGCTTGAGTTTCGCACGCCGGATCCGAGCTGTAATCCTTACCTCGCTTTTCCGGCGATGTTGATGGCCGGACTCGACGGCGTGCGCAACAAAATCGAGCCGCCGCCGCCGATTGAGAAGGATTTGTACGAACTGTCAGGCGCTGAAGCAAAGAAGATCAAATCAATGCCGGGCTCTCTGGATCAAGCGCTCGACGCGTTGGAGCGCGATCATGACTTCCTGCTCAAAGGAGATGTGTTCACACCCGACGTGATCGAGACGTGGATCAGTTACAAACGCAAACGCGAGGTTGATCCGGTCCGCTTGCGGCCGCATCCGCACGAGTTCGCGCTCTACTTTGATATTTAGCACGCGGTTAATTGGAAAATTAACGGGCGGCGGTTCCCGGTTTCTGCCGCCCGCTTTGTTTTCCTTCTGAAATTTCAAATTTCAGATCGACGGGTTATGATTGACGAGCCGGCGATGACGAACTCTAATTCCAGATGCCCGCGTTGCGGCGCGGGACGTTTGCAAAGCTGGAGCGAGCTTGGCCCAGAAGAGCGCGAGATAGCGCAAAGACTGCCGGCCTCTGCTGATTACACTCTGGATGAGCGCAAAGCGAGGCATCGCTGGTGTGTCCGCTGCTGGTATGAAGAGGTTTCTGGCGCGGCGGATCTGGCGTGAGACTGACCTCTGATCTCTGACTTCTGACCTCTGGTTTTCGAAATGTTTCGCGTCAAGTCTTCCTTCAAAGCCAAACTTGAAATCAAAGCGCCCTTGAATCAGGTGCGGAAGTTCTTCGCTGACCTCCACAACTTCACAGATTTTCTGGGTGGCGTTGAGAGCATCCGCCGCGAGCCCGGCGGCGTGATGCGCTGGACAATTGCGACGGATACTCCGGTCGGCCGCGTGCGCATGTCCCTGCCGGTGCGACAGACTTCGACCCACGCAAATGTGATTGAATGGTCACCGGCACTTCACGAAAACCAGAATCTGATGCGCTACTCGCTGAAATTTGAGGAGCGAAACGGCGCGACGCAGGTGCAGGTTTCGCAGCAGGTCGACCTGCGTCGCAAGCGCGCCTGGGACTTGCATCCGGGCGTCGGCCTGATGGGCGAAGCGCGACTCAGCTCAGCTTTGCAGCGGCGGATTAACGAAGCAATTGAGGAATTCCTGGCGCGAGTGAAAGAGCGACTGGAAGCCAGTAAAGGAAAAAGTTAAAAGGAAAAAGACAAAAAGGAAGCCGGGGGCAGAAGGAACGTCCAACTCGCGTCGCCTTGAATTTTCCGTTGGTAGTGTTTTAGTTTCTTGGTTTTGAGAGAACGGCGATGGAAAAACGATCCACGAAGCCACACGAAGCGGCTTTGTTCGTGCGATTTGGTGTGGTTTCGTGGTTCGTTCTTATGTAATCCGCAGGAACACACGAAACGAAACTTAGACACTACCTCCCGTTCTTACTTTTGCCTTTTTACTTTTACCTTTTGCCTTCTGCGCCATAACTAATCATATTCGCCAGCATCCGATACGCGCCTGGCACACCTGCGCGCAACTCGCGATACCAAACCATGCTGGTGTAGATGTAATGCCCGCGGCCGTAATCCGCGACCAGCAGTCCACCCTTCAATGGCGCTTCGCCCGGATCGTTCGATTGCAGCAAGGCGTGGAACTGCGGGTCCCAATTCTTCGGATAGTAAAGTCCGCGCTCCTGGATCCAGTTCGCAAAATCTTCCTGCCCCAGCTTGTTGGGAAAGTTGAGCAGCGGATGCTCAGGCTCGATGAAAGTTATCGGCGCCGTTTCGTCTGTGATGCGTTCATTGCC
>WNFF01005536.1_pt1 | contig 10309 bp, 7 predicted proteins | sample 5400441 | NCBI WGS metagenome assembly WNFF01 (sample SAMN13153345, study PRJNA577476) | soil metagenome | isolation source: 120 cm saprolite under Douglas fir tree site 2 hole 3 replicate 1 | place: USA:California | collected 2015-04-18
TAAGCGGGACGGTTGCGTCCGCGCCGATGCCCATCAGTCGTTCCAGAGCCTCAACGTTGCGGCCAGTGGCGATGACTCTCTTTGCTCCCATGTACTTGGCGATTTGCACGGCCAGGCGTCCTGACGTTCCCGTGGCTCCGTTGATCAGCACGTTCTCCCCGGCAATCAGATGTGCCCGTTCCTTCAACGCAGCCCAGGAAGACATCCCCGGAATTGCTATTGCAGCAGCGGTGATGTCATCCACATCCGCCGGAAGCGGAATGCACTGATCCATCCTCACCGCGACCTTTTCGGCCATGCCGCCGAACGGCTCTTCGGGCAACACGAAATAAACGCGTCGGCCATCCTGAGTCCGGCCAACACCGTCGATACCAACGACCGCAGGAAGACTGCCAGGAGAGGTGTGATGCGAACCCGAAGCGCGGCTTTTCGTGACGTGGCTTAAAGCGGACGCGGTGACGACAACCAATTCTTCGTCAACTTGCGGCACGGGATCGTCAAAGTCTGCGAACAATGGCGTCCTGCCCGGTTTCGTTAAGACGGCGGCCTTCACTTGATTTCCTCTTTTCTTCCTCGATGTGCCTCGCTGGACGAAGATCGGCCCATTTTGTGAAAGCCCACTAGTCTAGTACGTTTGCGGCTTTCAATTAATTTCGTCAGTTAGTGATCGCCATAGGAAGGGCTTTGGGGCCCATAAGAATGGAAATGTCGGTGACTATGAACTGGCCAAGTCCCACTATCCGCACTCGCAGCAAAATGCACTTTTCGCGAGACTCTGGTAGATTGTGGTAGTCTGCAATTGCTTCGAGGAGACCTCCTATGGCGATTCAATTCACATTGAACGGAAAACCTCAATCGGTGGACGTCAATCCCAATATGCCACTGCTATGGGTGTTGCGCGACACGCTGGGGATGACAGGCACGAAATTCGGCTGCGGCATGGCCTTGTGCGGCGCCTGCACGGTACACATTGATGGCGAAGCCACGCGCTCGTGCGTCACGCCCATTTCGTCCGTCACCGGGAAGAAAATCACCACCATCGAGGGACTTTCGGCCGACCGCAGCCATCCTGTCCAAAAGGCGTGGATCGAGATTGATGTGCCGCAGTGCGGCTATTGCCAGTCGGGACAGATCATGTCGGCCGCGGCGCTTCTGGCAACGAAGGCGCAGCCGAGCGATGCGGAAATTGATGACGCGATGAAGGGCAATATCTGCCGCTGCGGCACGTACCAGCGGATTCGCCAGGCGGTCCACCGCGCCGCGCAATTGCAAGGCGCTCCTGCGAAGGCTGCGAAGCTCGGCGCGGATGAGGACGCGGAACAAGCCCTGAGTGAGGAGATCGTGGAAGTGGGAGGTGCGGCATGAGCGCCGGCACAACAACCGCAGTGGATCGTCGTTGTTTCCTCAAGACTGGCGTGGCCGGGGTGACTGGCCTAGTGATTGGATTCTATCTCCCCGGACGCTTTGAAGCGCTCGCAGCATCGCCCGCGGGCGCGGCAGTACCAGTGGCATTGAACGCCTGGATGCGCATTGGCACCGACGACAGCGTAACGATCATGATCGACAAGTCGGAAATGGGCCAGGGGATCCAGACGGCGCTCTGCATGCTCGCGGCCGAAGAGCTCGAGTGCGACTGGAAGAAAATTCGCACCGAATTCGCTCCCGCAGCCAAGGAATATTTCAATCCTGCGTTCGGCATGCAGGGCACGGGCGGCAGTTCGAGCGTGCGCTCGTCCTGGGACCCCATGCGCAAGGCCGGCGCCGCAGCGCGGGAGATGCTTGTCGAGGCCGCAGCGCAGAAGTGGGGCGTCGAAAAGTCAGGTTGCCGCGCGGAAAACGGCGTGGTTCTGCACGAAGCCACCAAGCGCAAGCTGGCGTATGGCAGCCTGGCCGAAGCTGCGTCAAAACTCCCGGTGCCCTCAGACGTGCCGCTGAAGGACCCGAGGCAGTTCCATGTGATTGGAAAATCAACCAAGCGCCTGGACACGCCGGACAAGGTGAATGGGAGCGCGGAGTTTGGGATCGATATCCGGCGGCCCGGAATGCTTTACGCGGTCGTGGCGCGCTGCCCGGTGTTTGGGGGGAAAGTCGCCAGCTTTGACGCGACAAAGGCCAAAGCCGTGCCAGGCGTCAAGAACGTGATTCAGATTTCAAGTGGCGTCGCGGTGGTTGCCGACAGCACCTGGACGGCAATGCAGGGGCGTCGCGCGCTCGACGTGAAGTGGGACGAAGGAGCGAACGCAAACCTCAACAGCGAGAGTATCAGCAAGCTTTTCGCGGAGCGCGCGGCGCAGCCGGGCGTGGAGGCGCGCAAGGAAGGGGATGCCGCGGCGGCGTTTGCGGGCGCGGCAAATAAAATCGAAGCGGTGTACGAGGTTCCCTTCCTGGCGCATGCCACGATGGAGCCGCAGAACTGCACCGCGGATGTGCGCGCGGACCGCTGCGATGTGTGGGCGCCGACGCAATTTCAGACGATGGCGCAGGGGACTGCGGCCAAGATTTGTGGATTGAAGCCGGAAGCCGTATTCATCCATACGACATTTCTGGGGGGCGGCTTCGGGCGCAAGGCCGGCACCGACTTTGTGATCGAAGCGGTGGAAACGTCGAAGGCGGTTGGCGCGCCCGTGAAAGTGACGTGGTCGCGCGAAGATGATACGCAGCACGATTATTATCGTCCTGCATCGTACGCGCGAATGGCCGGCGCTCTCGACGCGGACGGCTGGCCTGTTGCGTGGACCACGCGCGTCGCGTGCCCCTCGATCATGAACCTCTGGTTTCCCGGAAGCATCAAGAACAATCTCGATCCCACCAGCGTGGAAGGCGTCGAAAACCTTCCCTACTCGATTCCCAATATCCTCGTGGATTACCAGTTGACGGAGACGGGCATACCGGTGGGATTCTGGCGGTCGGTGGGAAACTCGCAAAACGGTTTTTTCAGCGAAAGTTTTGTGGATGAGCTTGCGGCCGTTGGCAAAAAAGACCCGTATGAGTTCCGGCGGCGTTTGCTGGACAAGGCCCCGCGCCATTTGGGTGTCCTGGAACTAGCCGCGCAGAAGGCGGGTTGGGATAAACCACTCCCGGCGGGCAGGTTCCGCGGAATCGCGGTGCTGTTTGCATTTCAGAGCTACTGCGCCCAGGTCGTCGAAATTTCGGTGAACCGCAGCGCGCGAACGCTGAAGGTCCACCGCGTCATTTGCGCCGTGGACGTCGGGCGCGTTGTGAATCCGACGAACATCGCGGCGCAGAGCGAAAGCGCCGTGGTATATGGACTGACAGCCGCCCTACACGGCGCGATCACGATTTCCCACGGCCGCGTCGAGCAGACCAACTTCAATAATTACCCGATGCTTCGCATGGACGAAATGCCGGTGATCGAAGTGCACATCGTTCCGAGTGAAGAGAAGCCCACTGGTGCAGGCGAGCTTTCCGTGCCGCCCGTGGTTCCGGCCCTTTGCGGAGCGATTTTCGCGGCGACCGGAAAACGCATCCGCCGCCTGCCGATTCGGCCGGAAGATCTGGCCTGAGCGCATCATCCTTCAGCGCGAACGAGATCACTGCGGGCGCGGGAGCTGCAGGATCATTCCGCTGCCCTGCGCGCCGGTTTCGACCGTCGGCAGTTGGCCATTCCATTTGTCAATGAGCGCGCGGCTGTTTTCGATGCGGCGAAGGTCCAGAAGCTGCGGCGTCAGCGAAGTCTGTCGAATACGGTTTGCGTCGGCCTCGCCCTGGGCGCGCGTCACCAGTGATTTCGCGTCGCCTTCAGCCTCGGCAATCTTCTTCGCGGCTTCGGCCTGAGTGGTGGCTAGCTCGTTGCGTGCGCGTTCCGACTGCTGGATGGCTTGCGCTTTGGCAGTGATAGCCGTGGCGATCACGTCCGGAACACGCGGCGCGCCAATGAAACCAAACTGCTGCACACCCACCCCAACCGGGGCGATCTTCTGTTCAATCAAGGTCTCGACTCTTTTCAAAAAATCAGTCTTGCGTTCGCCATAAATGTCTTCGACGGTGAAGGTCGATGCGATCTCGTTTAGAGAATTGCGAACGATGTCGCGCAAAATGCCATGCGTGAATATGTCGAGATCGCTCACGCGGTATTTCACATAGAAGTCCGGCACTTTTTGCGGGTCTATCGCGTAAGAGAGCGAGACGTCCACCGAAATTTGCATACCCTCTTTCGAGTTGAATCCCATCTCCTCGTTGATTGGATGGCCTTCGCTCACGTCTCGCGTCCACTTCACGGTTTGCACGTAGGTGGGAAACTCGATGATCTGTGTGCGCAATGGGCTATAGATCACCCAGCCTGTGCGAACCGGAATTTCCGATGCGCCGCGCTGGCTTCCGGCTAGATTGATCTCGACACCCACGTGCCCCGCCTCGATGCGTGTTATACGCGTAATAAATATCACTACGATTAACAGAGCGGCGAGCATTCCCAACGGCAAAAGCAGTCTCTTCATACCGCGCAATGTCTTTCGCGCTATGTACTCGATGTTTTGATTATTCGAGTCATCAAAGTTGCTCATGGTTTCGATCCTCCGGTCATGTTTGATTGGTTTTGTAGCTGGCGGGAGTTTAGCTTGTTTTCCCGGCCGGTACCGTTAGGAAGATTTCTCGGAGACTTGCCCGCGAAGACGGCGCGTGCTAGTCCTCCGATTGATCGGCGCGCACTACGCCCAACTCCTTGAGTTCGGCGCACGGTACGCACACTTCCAGTTGGCCGTGAGGCAGGAAGGAATCGATGACACAGCAGGCTTCAATAAGAAAAAAATCTTAGTGACAGTTCGGGCTGTCGGCTAACATTCCACTGACGAGCATGCCGCTCAAGAAACTGCTGCAATCGGAAATTTTCGACAGTGCTTGATCGTTCTGCGTCACGTTGGGGTCCACCGTCTTGGTGGCATTCAAGGCCTGACGCTCCGCAATCACACTGCTGGCCCAGTTCGAGAGATTGTCAAACTCATTCCTGAGCAACTGAACGGCATCCCGGTCTGGCTCGGTCGAGGCAGCTACGGCCACTTGCATGAGGTTCGACTCGACGCGGTCGTGATAGTCCTGAGGCCACGTCCCGGCGAAAGGCACATTGTAACTACGCACGGTTCCGATGGCTCCCCTCCACTCCCGCATTTCGGCTAAGACCGAGATAGCTTCCCTTGCAAATCCCTTTGACAGTCCCTCCGGGGGCGGGGGCGGCGGGGGGCTGGGAGTCGCAGAACGAATCGTCAGTACGATCCGATCAGACTGGACGGTAACGACCCCGTTCGTGATCTGCGCCACAGTGTCGATATCCACATAGGAACGTCCGTCGATCTGCACGACAGGCGTCCCAACTGTTCTCCCGTTCACGACCAATGGTTTATCTGGCCCACGCTGTGCGAACAGTATGCCAGCGAGCAAAAAAACGATGCCAAACAATGCGGCGTATCTAAGATTGCGCCCTCGATTCATGGTGCTCCCCTTTAATCAGCTGTGTCGTGGCCAGGGCATATGATTAGGTTACTGCGATCTCGCGTGGACTTCCAGAGGCGCTTCCAGGGCAGGCAAGGGTTGCGGAGGGAGCGAGGACAACGCGGTCAGGATCGACCGGAAACCGCTGGGTTGTCGGGAACCGCCGTGTTAGTCGCAAATTCCCGGCGAATTGCTTCGGTATGCGCGCCGAGTGCCGGAACAGTCTTGCGCTCGGTCAAGCTCGTCCGCGGGATGGCGCGGCGCGGCAGTTGAACCGGCCCTGTCTGCGTATCCACTTCGCTCATGGACAGCGCCGGGTGATTTAGGACCTCCTCCACGGTGCGAATGAGTCCAAAGGCGACTTGGCCCTGCCGCAAGCGGGCGATGAATTCTTCCTTGTCGATGCGCGCGAGGGCGATGCGAATGAATTCATCAAGGGCCTTTCGGTGGCGTACGCGATCCGTATTCGTGGAAAACTTCGGATGAAGGATGATTTCCGGAGATTGAAGAACCGTAGTGCAGAAACGCACCCATTCGTCATCATTTTGCACGGAAATCATTACGGGCCGGCCATCGCCGGCTGCATAGGCCCCATACGGCGCGATGGACGCGTGGCTCAGGCCGGTACGCTCGGCGACCTGACCTGTGTATCGCTGAAAGAGAATGGGAACCGACATCCAGTCCGCAACCGATTCGAAAAGAGAAACGGAGATGTGACGTCCCCGTCCAGTTCGATGGCGCTCCAAGAGCGCTTCGAGAATTCCCATGTAAGCGTGCACGCCCGCGCTGATATCGCAGATGGAAATGCCCACTTTGGCCGGTCCGCCGGCATTGCCGGTGACGGCAAAAACGCCCACCTCGCCTTGAACCAAATTGTCGTACGCCCGCATTTCCGCATAGTCGTTGTCTTCGCCATAGCCGCTGATGGCGCAGGTGATCAAGCGCGGATTCACTTCGCGAAGCGCCGCAAGACTGAACCCCGCGCGTTCGATCGCGCCAGGCGCAAGATTGTGGATGAAGATGTCCGCGCGGCGGAGTATCGCGCGCAGAAGTTGCATGTCGGCGGGCTGCTTAAAATCCAGCATGGCGGATTCCTTGCCCTGATTGAGCCAGACGAAATGCGTGCTTTCTCCGTGCGCTGCGGCGTCGTAGCGTCGAGCGAAGTCACCCGCGGGCGGTTTTTCAATCTTGATCACACGTGCGCCTGCCTCCGCGAGGCGGGAGGTAGCGTAAGGCGCCGCTACTGCCTGCTCGATCGACACGACCAGAATGCCAGCGAGCGCGGCGGCGAGGCCGTTGTCCTGGCTGCCGGGTTTATGGGGATCAGCGATCCTTCCCATTCGTTAATGCACCTGCGGGGCCGCATTTTTCACGAGCGCGCGGCGGATATTTGTCCTCATATCATTCGTTTGAAGTGTCAGCCTGCGTTTCGGTGCAAGCCGGGGCTTAGTAGCACAGACTTCAGTGCGCTTTTGTTTGGATTTTGCGAAAGCCAAAACCACATGGACTCCGATCGGTCCGCTTTCCCTAGTGCAAGGCCCAAAGAAAAACCGCACAGACTGAAGTCTGTGCTACTCGAGGCCGTTCAAACTTTGCGCAAACCCGCCGCTTCGTAGCGCGTCACCGGCGGCGGCACCTCGCGGCTTACGACAACGTCGACGACCGCCGGCTTGCCTGATTCCTCGGCGCGGCGCAGGGCTGCGATGAATTGCTCGGGAGATGTGACTCGTTCGCCGTGAGCGCCAAAGGCGCGGGCCACGTCGCCAAACGGCACGTCGAGGAACTCACTCGCTTCCGGACACATTTCTTCGTGCACGTATTTCTGCACGTGATATTCGAAAGCCAGCGAGCAGTTGTTCAGGACGATCTGAACCACCGGGGTCTTGAGCCGCAGCGCCGTTTCGAGATCCGCGATGTGATAGCCGATGCCGCCGTCGCCGGTGAGTCCGAAGACGCGGCGCTTGTCACCCACCGCGAGCTTCGCGCCGAAGGCGGCAGGGAAGGCCCAGCCCAGCGAGCCTGCCGCTCGCAGAATTTGACGCCCGGGTTGCTTCTGCTGCAGCACCGTCACCGCCCAGGCAGCCATGTAGCCAGTGTCGGCCACGAGCAGGTCATCGTCGCCGATGTGCTGATTGAGGAGGCGCATCAGATGGTAGGGATTGAGGCGCCCCTCATACAGGGGATCGCGTGAGACACGCTCGAGATCTTCGAGCCAACTGGCAACCGACCCTTGCACTTGCTTGGTCCAACCCGCCCAGCGGCTTCCGTTCACACGCGCGGCCACCGCCGCCTCGCGAAACATCGTGAGTGCCGCGCGCGAATCGGCGACGATGGACACCTCTTCGCGGTACGTCCGGCCGAGCGAATTCGGATCGAGATCGATGTGCACGATGCGCGTGCCCTTGCGCGGATACTTGAAGACGTCGGTACCCATCGAACTCAGCTTCGTGCCAACAGCGAGACAGAAATCGGCGGTGGCGAGCGTATCGTTGGCAACCTTGCGCGAATAGCGGCCGCAAGCGCCGACAGAGAGCAAATGAGAATCGGCGATGCTTCCCTTGCCTGCCATCGTGGTCACGACGGGAATGCTCAACGCTTCGGCGAGCGCGGTGAGCTCCGCCCACGCTTCCGAGAGAATGACTCCGCCGCCGGCAATCAAAACAGGTTTCTCCGCACTCGCGAGCAGAGCGATCGCGCGCTCGACATCCTGCGCGAGCGGGGCAACCCTGAGCGCCGGAGTTTTCAGGAACGCCGGCTCCGCGTAGAGGTCGGGCGCCGTGGCCAGGCGCTTGTTGAACCAATCCGCGGGTATGCCGAGATAGACGGGCCCGGGCACGCCGCTGACCGCTGCCCGCACCGCTGTGCGCAACACGTCGGCGATACGTTCCGGCTGCGGCAAATCTCCCGCCCACTTTGTGATCGCGGGGAACATGGAGGTCTGCTCCAATTCCTGATACTCGTAGCGATGGCGAGTGCTCGTCGTCGTCGTGCCGCTTATGGCGATGAGCGGGCTCGAGGCCCAGTAGGCGTCGATAATGGATGCGGGCAAATACGTTGCGCCGGGACCGAACTGCACGATGCCGAACGTCGGCTTGCCGGTCACGCGCGCGTAGGCATCGGCCATGGCGAAGGCCGAGCGCTCGCTGCGCCCGAGCACCACGCGCACGCCTTCGCGGTTCTGCATGTCGATCAGGGGATTTTGGGGCGCGCCGGTCAGCGTGAAAACGTATTCGGCGCCGTAGGCTCGCACCATTTTCGCCAGCGCTTGCGATACCGTCAGTGTGTTCCCTGCATCTCCCGCGGGTGTGCTCGTCACAGTTGTATCCTTTTGCGTTCCAGTTGGTTTGCATTTCCACTTACATACTCGAAGCTTCTCAAAGGTGTAGTAGACAGAGAAGGCGAAATCACATTTTCACGAATCACAAATCAAGAATCACCAGTCACAGGTCGCCAGTCACTATTTAATCGCCAGCGGATTTACAGGCGAGGCGACAGCGCCGGTCACCGGCAATGCCGGTGCCACGAACATAAACTCATAGCATTTATCCCCGGCGCAATCCTTGGCGAGTTCCTTAAGGAAAAATATCTCGCCGACAGTGAGACCCATGATCGGTATGGAAATCCAGTGCCAGGGTTGATTGGCTTCGTCGGTCTCGTTGGGACGGACCTCCGCGCCCCAGGTATCAGTGGCGATGGCTGCTACCTGTTTCGCGTGCAGCCAGTCGAGCGTTTCGAACGCGAGGCCCGGAGCGTCGCCGCCCGAATAGCCGTCCCACGTATTCGCGGAGAGCATCGCCTCCATCTGCCCGGTGCGCACGATCAGGTAATCGCCGCGCCGGACTTCGACGCCGAAGTGGCGCTCCGCCTTGTCCAGCATTTCGTTCGTGATCGCGAAGGCGTCCGGCAACTGTTCCATTCCCAGCATGCGGGGGATGTCGAGGAGGACGCCGCGGCCCACCATTCTCTCGCTGGTTTTTTCGATGCCACATTTTTGCGCGCCCGCCGAACTCACCATCCGGCAGTCGTAGCCATTCCACATGTTGTCGCCGTAAAAAATATGTCCGAGTCCGTCCCACTGCGTGCCACATTGCGTCGGCATCATGATGACGTCGTCGGAGCTGCGAATCTTGCGGCTGTCGAGCACGCCCGAATAGGCGTCCGTCCCGGTTCGCATCATCAAGTGGACCGGATTGAAGCGCCCGAGCGACGGATATTTGGTCTTTCCGCCCTGCGGGCCGCGATGGTCGTAGGGGAGCGCCAGCGAAATCACTTTGCCTTTGCGCACGAGCCGCGCTGCGCCGATGATGTCTTCCGGCCGCGTGTAGTTGAGCGTGCCAATTTCGTCGTCAGCGCCCCAGCGCCCCCAATTTTTCAGCCGCTCTGCCGCTGCACGGATGTCGTCCATCGTCAGCTTGCGCGCCGATTGCCCCGCTCCCGCCATCCCTTACTCCTCCTCGCACTTCACCGCGCCGTCTGGGCGCATTCTTGCAATCGGACATTGTACTGAAATCGCTCATAAAGCGCCTGAGGTTTTCCGTAGCGTATCAATCGTCTGTCACTGGAAGTCCCGGAGGGACGGCACAACGTAGCCCACAGCGGAAGCTGTGGGGAAGTGAGTCAACGATGAAAGGCAAACCTCGGCAGGGGTGGCACATGGAACTCAATCACGATGACGCGCCAACGGCGCGGAGCATGCCAGCCCGGGGCAACGCCCCGGGGACGTGTCCGAGCAGAAGTTCCGCCCTGCAAGGGCGGAGGATTCCTGCGCCCCTGCAGGGCGCACCGATCAATTCCGAAACCCAGGGCGTTGCCCTGGGCTGGAATGCGGCGGCGCTTTCAGCGCCGAAATCAAAGTTATGCAAAT
>WNFF01017532.1_pt1 | contig 10309 bp, 8 predicted proteins | sample 5400441 | NCBI WGS metagenome assembly WNFF01 (sample SAMN13153345, study PRJNA577476) | soil metagenome | isolation source: 120 cm saprolite under Douglas fir tree site 2 hole 3 replicate 1 | place: USA:California | collected 2015-04-18
CGACGAGTGGGGCCGGGCGGCTCCGTTCTGGCAACCGATATCTCTGCGGAGATGCTCGACATCGCTGCACGAGTTGCAAAGCTTGAAGGGCTGACCACTCTCACCACGCGCGTCATGGATGCCGAACAGCTTGACCTACAAGACAATGCCTTCGATGCAGTCATCTGCCGTCTTGGTCTGATGCTCATCCCGAACCTCAAGCTCGCGTTAAGAGAGATACGACGAGTCCTCAAACCGGGCGGAAAACTGGCGGCGCTGGTCTGGTCGGCACCGGAAAACAATCCGCTCTTTTCGCTGCCGCTTGCCATTCTGTCCAAATATGCGAGAGGAGCGTCCTCTCATCTCCCGAATCCCCTTGCTCTCTCAGATCCGACCGTCTTTGAACGGGAACTCACGGAAGCTGGCTTTTCCGAGGTCATCACCCGTACTCTTCCCTTTCAGTCCCATTACGCTTCGCTCGATGCGTTCCTGCAATCGACAGCCAGCCGGTTGACCGCTGGTGTGATGGGGCAGCTCGGACACCTTGAGCAGCAGCAACTGTTGGGGGAGGTGAGACAGGCATTGAGCCAGTTTGAGGGATCTCATGGCCTGGTGGCTCCGGCAGAATTCTTGCTTGGTGTGGGAAGCAAAGAGAGAAGGAGAACCCAATGGTCACATCAATGATCTCTTCTCCCATCGTGATGGAACCCATCCCGGGCAATGGGCTGGTGACGAGCGAGAACGCCTTCCACAAGCGGCAGCGCAAACTCATTGCCCCGGCTTTCCCCCATCGACAACTGACCAGTTTGGTCCCCTTGATGGCTCAAGCAACCGAACACCTCCAGAGCCAGTGGCAGGATGGGGAAGTGATCGACCTTGCGCAGCAGATGATGCAGCTGACCCTGGTGATATCCTTAGGCCGAGAGCGGTTGAAATCCGATCTCAACAGTGAGCGGATTATTGCACAAGTGCAGAAAGGAAATCACGATGACTAAACTGTATAGTGCGACGAATGGAGCAGTAGCGATAGTCTCGCAGCACAATGGTGGATGGGCGGTGGACTTGCAGATGGTGGGGAGCCAGCCGCAGTGCCTCGCCGTCGATAGCCAGCGTCCGCAGCAGGTGTACTGTGGAACCTTCGATCAAGGATTGTGGCGCAGCGAGAACGCGGGCGATAGCTGGGAGCACGTGGGCGCGGGCATCGAACAGCAATCCGTAACCTCGGTAGCCGTCAGCCTCACGGAGCGTGCAGGCAATTATGGCGTGGTGTACGCGGGTACGGAGCCGAGCACGCTCTACCGCTCAGAAGACGGCGGCAGCACGTGGCGGGAGCTTAGCGCGCTGCGCCAGTTGCCCTCGGCCCCGACGTGGAGCTTTCCTCCCCGACCATATACGAGCCATGTGCGCTGGATCACGCCCGACCCACTGGTGGCCGGGCGCCTCTTCGCCGCCATCGAGGCCGGTGCGCTGCTGCGGAGCCTGGATGGCGGGCAGACGTGGGAGGATCGCAAGCCGAGCGGCCCCTACGACACGCATACGCTGGTGATGCACCGACTGGCACCGAACCGGCTCTATTCAGCGGCCGGTGACGGTTTCATGAACCCTGGCACTGGCTTTGTCGAGAGCGAAGATGGCGGTCAGACCTGGTACCGGCCGGACGAAGGGCTTCAGCATCACTACCTCTGGGGCGTGGCGGCAGATCCCGCCAATCCCGCGACGCTCGTGATCTCGGCCGCGCATGGTCCCCAGCAGGCGCACAATCCACAAAGCGCGGAGTCGGCGCTCTATCGTCGCTCTGGCAATGGCCCGTGGCAGCGAGTGCAAGACGGCTTCCCTGAGCCGCGAGGCTTGTTGACCGCCGTACTGGCAACCCACGAGGCTGAACCCGGCGTCTTTTACGCGGCGAACAACAAGGGCGCTTTTCGTTCGGCCGATGCTGGATCAAGCTGGGAAGCGCTCCCCATCCGCTGGCCGCAGGGCATGCGCATCGGCCGCGCCCAGGCATTGGCCGTGGTGCCGCAATAGCCAACAACGGGATGGGCGTCATTTTTGCAGACATCGTGCGGCTACCAGGGGAGAAGCTACGCGATTACGTAATCGCGTAGCTTCTCCCCTGGTAGCCGATGCGCTTCGATCCAGATCGTTTTCGCCCAGAGGTGGGGCAGCATCTGCCACGCTATGCCTTCATGCCCTTTGGGGGCGGGCCGCGTATCTGCATCGGGAACCATTTTGCCTTGATGGAAGGACAAACCATCCTGGCGCAGCTTTCGCGCACGGTCAGGTTTGAGTCCCTGACCAGACACCCCATCGAGCCAGAGCCGCTCATTACGCTCCGCCCAAAGGGCAGGATGTGGATGCGGGTCCATCGGCGCACAGACAGAGATGAGCAACAAGCAGGAGGAGGGCCCCACCCATGACTATTCCACCAGGGCAGAAACAGGGAGTCACAGTATTCTGATCACTTTCTCAGGGTTTCTGGCCAATGTGTCTTTTGCTCATGGAGAGTGAGATTCTTCCCTCTGTCTGAGCGCCAGAAAGGCGAGTCGTCTCATTCTCCATGAGCAGAGAGAGCAAGTGGCCTGACACCCTGTCAATGCAGCACCTGACCAGGTCCAAAAGATCGTGCAGGAACGCGCAGACAACCCTGTCCGCGCAGCGATCTTGAAGCAAGCAAGAAGGAAAGACAGGAGGCATGACGATCATGATGATGTCACTTGTGGTGACAATGGACCAGCGCCAGGCAGTCAGGCGGGAAATGATCCAGCAGATGGAGCAAGGGGCGACCGCCTCGGATGTACGAAGGCTCTGCCCTATCCCCATACATCGCACGACCGTCTATCGGCTGCTCAAGCGTGTCGAGCGCGAAGGTGAACAGGCATTCGTTGAGCGGCGACTGGGAGCGGTTGGCTTACCGCGCGCGTGGGACTTGCGTGGCTACACGGCGGACAGCCTGGCCCTGCTCACCGGACGGAAGCGGGCCTACGGCTATCGGTACACCGAGGCTTTTTTGTCGCAGGTGGCCTATGCCGATGGCGCAGACAGCTTCACATCTGCTCTTGCATGTTGGAGCACCCAACTCTGGCATCCCCTACAGGCTCTCGCAGAAGACACAGCCCAGCCCCCTACGCTGACCTGCTATGTCGATGGGCATCGTAAGCACGTCTACAGTGACGTGCTTCTCCCGTGCGGACTGATCGGGCGTCTGGGCGTCGTTCTGGGGTGCCGCGCGCTCTGTTGCTGCACGACGAGCACGGCCATCCCCTGTTCGTGGACCACCCATCGCGGAGACCAGCATCTCACCGTGGGCGTCTCCGTATTTCTGGAACGGTATGAACAGCACGCGGGAAACAGCCAGGTCACCTGGATGATTGTGGATCGAGAGGGCATGGCCACCGCGTTTCTCGCGAGGTTACACGCGCAGGGACGCCATGTGGTCACGATCTTGCAGACCAATCAGTATCGGGATCTCTCCTCGTTTTCTGGCGTAGGAGCCTTTGTACCCTTGAGCAGGAATACCCACGGACAACTCATCCGTGAAGTGGCTCCCGCTCGCATCAGCTTGCCCCGTGAGGACCACCTTGATGACCCGCTGTGCTTGCAGGTAGCACTCATCCGTGACCTGCGCCGGACAGTTCCGGTTCAACCTGATCCAGAGGAAGCACCGTACCCGTCGCGTTGGGACAGTGACCTGCCCCTTGAAGAGTGGGCCTGGTGGCGCGAAGGATGGCAGGCCACCGCCGCCCCAGCCAAAGAGACGACGGCGAAACTGATCCCGATCGTGACCACACAAGAAACCCCAACGATCGGTGCCATCGAGCTTGCCCAGACCTATATTCATCGCTGGCCGGCCCAGGAAAATATCATCAAAGACTATCTTTTGCCTCTGGGACTGGACACCAACCACGGGTTTGCCAAGGTCGCGGTAGAGAATTCGGAGGGAACGAAACGACGAACGCACCTGGAACAGCGTCTCGCTAGACTCAGGCAATGGGCACAGAGCGCGGGGAAACGAGAGGCCCAGGCCAGCCAGCGACGGGAGCGGCTCCGAAAAACCTTCACGGGGCGGAGCAAGGAATTGTATCAAGAATTGTGGGCGTATCAGTGCACCCTGGAAGAGCAAGGGCTGGCCAATCATGTGCTGCGGCAACAGGTCAAGGAGCGCAAAGCCATCGCGGATGCCGAGTTAGAACACCTCCGCGCCAAAGAGTGGCGCGCCTATGAACAGTGTAACGCTGAGTTCCGCAAACAGGAGCGCTACTGCAAAGAGCAGCGTGATGTGCTTCGTGCCTTAGAAGACTTGAAGGAGCAGGAGCGGACGATGTACGAGATCGACAATCGAAAGGATCAGGTTATGACCGTGTGTAAAGTGGCGCTGGCGAATCTGGCGATGTGGGTTGTAAGTTTCAACGTAAGCGCGAAATGAGCAAGGATTTCAGTGTAAGCGCGAAAAAAGTACACCAGGATAGCAAAAACCCTTCAACGTAAGCGCGAAAAAGTCTCTTCCATATCGTCGTAGAGAGAGGAAGAGATGTCATGGCCCTCAAACGCAAGCCGCCAACAGGCAATGTCAGGCGTGTCGCACCCATAGACAACAATCTGCGCTACGCTATCACCAGCAAGGACGATGAGACCGTCCAGTGCGAATCCTTCCAAGAACGGAAGCTCACCTTAGTGTTTGATCGCGATCCCACTGTACAAGCCTACAGGAGCCAGCCTGAACGATTTGCTTTTACGGACTCACAAGGAGCCTCGCATACCTATGTGCCAGACTTTATCGTCTGGAAAACGACGGGCGAGGTAGAAATCCACGAAGTTACCCTTACCTCTCGGCAGGAGAAGTTCAGTAGTGCAGAGCGTGAAAAAGCCGCTCACACGATCTGTCAGAAGCGAGGCTGGCGCTACGTCGTCCATACGGAAGCAACACTTCCTCAAGCCACGGAGGAGGCGAACCTGCTGGCCTTGTATCGCTACCGACCGAGCATCTACGCGAATGCAGCCGTCACTGCCATGATACACCAGAGATTGAACAGAGATGAGCGGAAAGCTGTGTGCATCCTGATCGCAGAACTTGCTCACGCGCTTTCTCTCCCCACACCAACGGTCATCTCGGCGATTTGCCATCTCATGTGGCATCGAGTCATTGACACCGATCTCACCTCTCGCCTCCTCTTTGTGAACGCGGCCCTCGCGCCATATGTTCAAGTCTGGCGAGGAGAGAAGGAGAAGCACCCATGAAACGCGCACATCACTTCCCGGCACCACATACCCTACAGCCAGACCACTACATTTTCTGGCAACAACGCACCTACCAGGTGGTCGCCCTCGACCCCGACAACGCCTTGCTCCTGCATGTCCAATCCGAAGCCTCGGAACCGGGGACCCAACTTAGCTTACTCGATCTCCTTGCCGTTCCCAGGACAAGCCCATCTGCTCCACTCTTTGCGCCCACTCTGGAGGCACTGCACCAGCAGATAGAAGAGCGATACGGCAGAGCCCTTGGAACAACGACCCATGATTTGCCGAACAGCTTTGTCATCAAGGCATGCATCATCACCAGTGTGGTCGAAATGGTCAGGAGGCTCGTCTCAGAGGACGAACGCCGGGCAAAAGCACGAAAAGAGCCGATTTCACACTACCAAGCGATATGCCGAGCGCTCTTGACCGTGAACAAAACCATCATCCGCATGGAGGTGAAGGGAACAAGTCAGGAAATCAAACTCCACGCCGGTCCCACCAGCTACTACAAATATGAGCGCCTCTACGATACCTATCATGGCGATGAAGCCCAAATTGCCGCTTCCTTTCGCCGTTCTACCTTTCGCCTCCCACACATGAGTCCAGCACAGTTTCATTTCGTCGATACGTGTTTGCTGCTCTACTACGGCAACACACGCAGCACCAAAACACGGGTCTATCAGCTGGCCTCGGACATCCTTGAGAAACGAACCAAGGGGTATTGGGTGAATCCAGAGCGGTGCGGGGCGATCGTTCCAGAGAACCTGGTCATGGAGCTGCTTGATCTCAAAATCCCTCTGCAAGCGATCCTTGACAACCCAGAAAAAAAGCCTCTCTTAACCCAGATCGAGATGCCCTCCACCGGATGGTTCTCGGGATATACCAGGTACATCGAGGCGCAACCCGATCAAGGTGAGCAGATCATCACCGCACGGCTCGGAAAAGGGATGTGGGAACAACTCCATCTCGTGTTCGATACCTTCGTTCATCGGGCGCAGTTCCCCCTCCAGTACGTCTTTGCCGATCACTGGCTCCTCGATTCCTGGGTCGTCGATGAAGAAACGCGGCAGAAGCCTTCTCGCCTCTGGCTAACGCTCCTGATCGATGCCTATTCACGCAGTATCTTAGGAATGGCACTGCTCTACGAAGACCCCTGCATTGAGTCCATCCAGCAAGCTCTCAAACATGCCATCTGGGAAAAAACGTCACATCTTGACTTCGCCCTCGTGCAGGAATGGGCTTGTTACGGCATCCCACTGCAACTGTTCCTGGACAATGCCTGGGCACACCATTCGCACAGTCTGGAGAATCTGGCACGAGTGCTCGCGCGTAACGGGACCTACAACTCTATCGATCTCGTCTTTCGCCCACCCTACAGGGGACGCTACGGCGCGATCATTGAACGGCTCTTCAGAAACTTCTCTGGGCAGATCAAGGAACTGGTGACAGGGGCTATTGCCTCCAATGATCCCAAAGCGATTCGTACGGCTGCAAACAATGCCTGTCTCCTCTACCCAGATATGAACCGCCTGCTCCACCAGTTGATTCTCAGATACCAGCACACTGAACATCGAGAACTTCATGGTATGACTCCTCACCAGAAATGGAGCGAAGGTATCCAGTCTTCCGGGTTCCCATTGCCTCCACCATTCACGCCCGCGATGGACCGCTTGTTCATGCGTATGCATCCACAAACCCGCCAGGTGAGAAGTCGTGGTATCCCGGTTTTTGGCTTGAACTACTGGTCTGCTGAGCTTGGCGGCATTGAACGCGTTGACCGTGAAGGAAAGGCTGTCCAGTACAATTTTCGGTACGATCCCACTGATATCAGCCGTATTTCCTTGTTCCGCAATGGAGAATGGGTCGGCGATGCATCAGCCCGAGAACTGCAACAGGCCGATGGAACCTATCGCCAGATCAGCCTGGCCGAGTGGAAGACGGCAAAGCGCCTGGCCGGTTCTGAAGAGAATCAGACCGAAGGCCAAACGCCAGCAGAGTTGGCACTGATCAGTGACCTGCAGGCGCTTTCACAACAGCGAACACAGGAGAAAAAGGCAGCGCAACGCAACGGGACCAAGCCTCAGAAGGTCGAAGACGCGCCGAGACAAGCTGCAGAACAGTCCCCAAACGAGGCTCCTGACGCGGAGACCGAGCGCGTCCTTCGCTTCTTGCATGGATAAGGAGAGATCAACCATGACCACGATCCCGCCTGATGCGTCACTCGATGTTGGCAAACGCCTTGCCAACTTGCGCATGTGGCAGGCTGAATGGCAACACATTGACCATCAGCTGGAAGAACAGCTCATCCCAATTGAGGGCCTCACCTTACTGGAATTACAGCAAGGCGTCCACATTGCCAATGTGCAACGACGTATGGCAATGACCCTGGTGAAAGAGCCCCTCTCCATTCCTGAGAACGTGCTAAAGCATCTGGGCGTACGCGCGATTCGTGATCAGTTCGCTCAGCAGTTCGCGAGCCGAACCCGTGAGGAACGGTTGCTCTGGCTCAATTCTTTCCTCTTTTTCATGACGGCAGATTTACGCAAACTTGATGAGAAGATTGCGAAGGTGAGAAATTATCGCTCTTTGGGACAAACGCGCAATTTCTTGCTCGGTGGAGAGTCAGGCATGGGCAAGACCACCTACCTGGACTGGCTCATTTTCCACCACCCGCCAGTGGTTGAGCAGGAACGCAATCGTGTTCCGATCATTGGCATCCAGGCTCCTGTCAGTCAGAACACGGCCAGGCCGCTCTTGTGGCGCATGCTGTTGGAATGTGGGCAGACCTACGTCAAGAGCGATAACGAAGAAATTCTGCTCATGAAACTCGTGCTGTATTTTCAGAAATGTGGCGTCGAACTGCTCGTGATTGATGAGGTTCAGCACATTAAACGTCCTGAATTCAAGCGCCGGCTCTTGGAGATCTCGAACATGACTCGTGGAATCCCCATCATCTGTGCCGCGACCCATCCCATTAGCTGGACGGAAGGAGACGCAGAAATCAAAGGGCGCTGGAATGACTTTTTCCAGCTCAAGCAATATACCGGTACCCGCCTGGATGACCTGCTCGCCACGATTGAAGTATTTCTCCCATTCAGCCAGAACTCCCACCTCTCCAGGCGAGAGTGTGAGGGCAGTTCTGGGCCTGCCGCACTGATTGAACAATGGACAGGAGGGATTTTGCGAGACATCATGATTCTGATCCGCGACGGTTGCCGTCGAGCCATCGAGGACAACCGACCCTGTTTGGAGCAGCCGATCCTGGAAGCCACATGGAAAGATATTCAAACGGAACAGGTCACTAACTTCCTCGATCTCATCCGTCAAAGAGAAAAAAGGTAGACTCAGTATGGGAACAGAACAGTGGATAGATCGAGAGCGGGCCATCTGGAAAGTGCTACCACTGCATCCACAGCCGCAACCGCTCGAATCTTTTACCAGTTACCTGATACGTCTTGCAGAAGCGAATGGACTTCAGTCCATCCGCGAGATCGTAGCACTACTAGGAAGCCCCCGACGCAGACAGGAAAGTTTGTACAACTCTCCTGATTACCCTACTCCTTCCTTCTACGCAGGTCTAGCCCAAATCACAGGTTGTCCAGAAGAGCGTTTGCAGCAGACGACTTTTCACTCCCTCATCCGACGCTTTGGACGTTCAATGTATCCACACTCTCTCCACCAATTTCTCAGGGAGAGCCTCGCCTCCTCTTTGCGCTACTGCCCTGCGTGTTTAGCCGAGTGCGACCCTCCTTTCTACTCGCTGCTCTGGCGATTCCTGGTGCTCCCTGGATGCACGGAGCATAGAGTAAGACTCCTTGATCAGTGCGGCCACTGCGGATCGCTTCTTCCACACCTTCCATCACCTCCCCAACTTGCCAAGTGCCCTACGTGCCAAGGAGACCTGAGAACATGCCAGCAGACCCGTCTCAGCGACGAGATCCTGCAGCCTACCCACAGACACACGCGAGACCTGAAGGTGCTTCTCAGTCCGATGCCTCGGCCATTGGAAGAAGCGCAGGTAAAGATGGTTGGAAAACACTGTCTGGCATTCCGGCAACGGCAGGGTCTCCTGATCACCGAGGTTGCCTCCCTGACAGGTCAAGAGATATCAGTAATCATGGATATCGAACAGGGAAGTAACCTCAAGAAGGCAAGCCTACATGACTACATGCAGTATGCCGATGCTCTCTCATGCTCGCTCCTAGAGGCCCTTGACACGGATCGCCACCAAGAGCTTCTTGTCCCTCTCAGCGAAGAACAGACGCTTAAACACGTCGAGGCTGCCATACAGCACTTGAAGAGGCAAGGTGGGCCGATAACGGCGAGAACCATTAGAAACCTCGTTGGTATCTCAACCAGCCGTTTGAGATGCTACCCTCAGGTAGACTCGCTACTCACGGAATGTCTCAAGGGACAAGTGCGTCAGGGAGTATTGATGAAGAACCAACGTGAAGAGGAGTTAGTCAAGCTGGTGGAACATGCCATCGAAGATTTGAGGGCGCGAGGATCGCGTGTCAGCCAGCAACGCATTGCGGATCTCTTGGGAATGACGCGCACGGCACTGATGGTCTACCCACGCGTCAAAGCGCAGTTGAGACAAATCGCTTACAGTGGGCCACCGCATGACCTCCAAAGATTAGTGCAGGACGCCATTGAGCAGGCACAAGCACTTGGCACATCTCTCACCCACCGGAGCATCAGTGAACAGATCGGGATATCGTTAGGGACATTGAGAGGGGACCCACAGGTCAGAGCGATTATTCAATGCGCACAAAATGAGAGCCGACAGCAGCGTGAAAACGAACTGATCAGCCGCGTAGAGCATGCCATCGCTCAGCTTCTGTTGCGAGGTGAGAAGCCATCACTCCCCAAGGTGAGCCAGGTCGTGAGTATGAATTACGCATCGCTGTATCACCGTCCACAAATTAGGGAACTTTTTCTCTCTCGACAGTAGAGAGAGACACTTATTTCGCAGTTACACTGAAAATCTGTACTTTTTTCGCACTTCCGTTGAAATTTTTCGCGCTTAGTACCGCTTGATTTCGCCAATTTCAGCTCATTTCGCGTTCGTGCTTCCATTGAAACCTACATGGGT
>WNFF01012700.1_pt1 | contig 10307 bp, 9 predicted proteins | sample 5400441 | NCBI WGS metagenome assembly WNFF01 (sample SAMN13153345, study PRJNA577476) | soil metagenome | isolation source: 120 cm saprolite under Douglas fir tree site 2 hole 3 replicate 1 | place: USA:California | collected 2015-04-18
GCATCCCCTCGCTCGATGCCGGCCGCGCCGATGAAATTCGCAATCGTCTCCTCGACGCGGAAAAACAGGGCGTTCGCAAGGTCATACTGGATGTGCGGGAATGCGGCCGTGGACAGGTGTCCGAGGCGATTTCGACGGCCCGTCTTTTCGTTCCTTCGGGCACCCTGACAACACTGCGCGGCCAGACCGTTTCGACACAGATTTTTTCGGCCGAGCCAAAACAGGTCATCTGGAAGAATCCTGTGTCCGTTTTGATCGACGCCACCACGTCTGGAGCCGCCGAAATTCTCGCCTCCGCCATCGTTGCGAACCATCGCGGAGACGTCGTTGGAGAACGCACTTTTGGTCTCGCCTCCGAGCAGAAGCTCATTACCCTGGATGATGGCGCGGCGCTGATCCTCACGGTCGCGAACTACTACAATCCCGGCGGCAAATCGATCATGGAAGAAGGCGTCGTCCCAACGGAAGTGGTGCACGCCGCCTCGGAAGATGATTCGGATACGCCCGATGAAGAGGCAGCGCCACCACCCCAAACCCAGAAAGAACCCGGGCTCGGACCGCGCCCGCTTTCTCCGGAAGACCCCATCTTTCACCGAGCGCTCGACTTGTTGAAGGCCCCCGCGAAAAAGGCCGCTTAGTTTTCCGTGGCCTGGCAACTTGACTCGCTTCAACCAAGCCTGCATCGCTTTCGAATCAAGATAAACGGTTCAACCAGTTTCGCGCTGCTCGGAACTTTCTTCCTTTTCGCGGTCCTTTCCAGTGGCTGCAAGAAGAAGGAAGAGAACCGTCTCACGCCCTCGCAGGTTCACCAGATCACGCGCGATCTTGCAGCTGCGGCCTCTTCTGCGGTGCCTGCCGGAACTCCCATTAAGCTCCGCCAAGTCGCTTCCAGCCGGCAACTCGGAAGCATGGATTATCTGCGCATCGTGTTGAAAAATGATTCCTCGGCAGACTTGAACCGTGCCGCAGTCGCAAAGCTCATTCAGAGTCTCAATACCGTCGCGACCCTAAATCATCTGACGCATGACCCTCCCACCCAAACCGGGGAACTGCTTCACTTCAAGCTTCGACGTGCAGGTCTGCCAGCAGTCGAAATCGAAATTGTGGCGCGCGCAACACCCGCTTCCGGAGTAAGAGCGACGAATTCCAGCGGAAAAGCCGCGAACGCGCGTCTCGCAATCATTATCGACGATCTCGGCAACGATCGCGCTGCAGCCGAAGCCGTCTTCGCTCTGGGTTATCCCCTCACTATTTCCGTTTTGCCCAATCACGAGCATTCGGTGGAGATCGCCAAGGACGCGCACCGCCGTGGGTTCCAGGTAATGCTTCATCTGCCGATGCAATCGGTCGCGAACGAAACACCCGAAGCGCAGGAATTGCACCCTGGTATGCCCGCGCCTGAAGTTGCGGCGCTTCTCGATCAATTCCTGCAAAATGTTCCGGATGCGGCCGGCGTAAACAATCATCAGGGATCACAGGCGACTGCCGACGCCGCGCTGATGAACGAATTGATGCCCGTACTGCGCGACCGTCACCTCTTCTACGTCGACAGCCGCACAACCACCGCAACGGTGGCTTACGATACGGCGCAGGACTTTGGAGTTCGCTCTGCCTTCCGCAACGTCCCTTTCCTAGACGACGTGCCCGAGGTGGCCGCGGTTCGCAAACAGCTCGAATTGGCGCTGCGCGGCGCTCGCGAAAAGGGCGACGCCGTGGCGATCGGTCATCCACACCCCGCGACACTCCAGGCCCTGCGCGAAGTTCTGCCTCGAGCACAAGAGCAAGGCGTTCGCCTGGTGCTCGCCTCCGAACTCGTCCACTAACGATTCTCCCGAACGCAAAAAAAGCCTGAAATCGCCTGAAATCGCTCTTGACTTCCCCCTAATCTGTGATATACTTACATCTGTAGATAACTACGTTCTGGAGTGCGGGAGCTTGCTCCCGCTTTTTCTTTCTATGGCGCCTGCTATCCGAATCAGTTGCTCTTGATCATCGAAAAACATCCCCTTTGATATCAGCTGTTTACGAAATGCAAATTTTCTAAGTCTTTTCCTTTGATACTCATACAAATTGCCCCGGGGGTGCCTCATTCCGTCACTTTGCCTCGTCCAATGTCTTCTTTGCCGGGGAAAAGAAAATGAATGGCGAGCGCAAGAATTCCCATGGTTAGAAAGCTGAAGACGCTGCCTTCGGGGCCCACCGTGCCACCCGTGAGCCATTTGGCGCCGTGCAAGGAGGCATTCGACAGGTGCCCGTCAAAGACGACGCCGCTGTTCGGCACGGAGTAAAGGAATGTCTCGCCGAAATCAAAAGTTGCGTGCCATCCCACTACCAACCAGAGATTGCCGGTACGCTGCAAGGCAAAGGCGAAAACCAGTCCGATCGCTGCAACACCCGCCGCCCCCACCCAGCCTTCGCCGGGATTCCCCAAATGGACGGCTCCAAACGAGCACGAAAGCACGACCGCTGCAGGCCAGAAACCGATGCCGTCCCCGAGCGTGTATTGCGTGTATCCCCGGAACAGAAATTCTTCGAACAAGCCGACGAAGAGGAAAAAAACGGCCCAAAGCATTCCCCAGCGCAGGAGCTCACCGCCATGCACCGCAAGGCCTCCAAAGGAATACCCGCCAAAGGCCGCAATCAATCCCACCAATGCCGACACTTCAACCAATCCGATCAGGCAGCCTTGCCAGAACAATTTCCCGAACGCACCTCTCAGCGGCAAACCGTATACCCCGACAGACCGCCCCTCGATCTGCGCCATGATCAGCGCGGCGCCAAACACAACGGTGAAACTGAACACTTCGTACGTGAACGAATAGCCGGGAGAAAAAACACCGCGTGTGGGGTGAATAAATTGCTGCAGAACGATTCCACCGCCGAATCTGAGGCCAGCCACGAGGGCTGCGTAGATCAGCAAACGCCAGCCGCCACGAATTCCTCTGTCGTTTAGAAAAATCTTATTGAGGATTCCTTTGGGAAGCGGACCCTGAAAAGGGGGAGTTGGCGTGCGATCCGTTAATGGTACGAAGTCCAACGATCACCTCGAGGAAAGATGCCTGCCGCCTATTGCTGTCGGACGCGCTGGGTGTTTCTGCGTAAGCAGGTTTGACTACTATCTGAGACAGATTCTATCGGGAGAAAAAGTCTCCGTGCGCAATAACTTTTCCCTGCGATCGAGATTGATAGTACCTGAGAAAGTTCGATTCCCGGGATAGAACTGAATTCACTGTCAAATCTCGCGATAGGATCGAACCCTTCTAAGCCTATTGGGCGATGCGGATCTCTGCCGCGCCAAGAATCCGCCGGCTCTTCCTTTCCTGCACGAAGAGCACGACCCTCAAATTCTCTCGCTTCCATTCTTTCTGCAAAGGAACATTCGCATTGCCAGTGAAGGAAGTTTCGCCATCAGCCTTTGCTTCGCCGATCTTGCGCATGGAGCGCACAACCGCGGCATGGTGAAGGTCTTCCCCGGCGTTCTCGCCGCGCGTCACCGCCGAGTGCAAACCCGTTTCCGTAACGGCCAGCCAGACTTCCGCTGCATCGCGTTTTGCTGTTCCTTCCAGTTTTCCTGCGTGTGGCTGCCCACAAACTCCACCGTCCCGTCCACAACCATTTGCGGTGTGTATGGGTTGCCGTTTCCGAGAGCGCCGGAATATACATATTGCCGGGAAGTCCAGTCCCACGAAGAGAAAGGGTCAGACCAACCCAAATCGTTCCAGTAATCGACGTGCTCCTCCATCGCGATCACCTGCACGTTCCCGGCAAGCTGCTCATTGGCCAGTCGCACCAGCAAAGCATCCGCTGGTGGACAGCTGGAGCAGCCTTCGGATGTGAAAAGTTCGACGACTACCGGTGTGCGAGCCGCCTCCGGAATCTTCGCGGACGCCTGTGCGTGGGGTCGAATCGGCGCCATAGCCGCGAACACAGAAAGAGAAACGAGGGTCAAGCCTGCCACAAGTGGTTTCATAGGAGCCGTCTTCCGCCAGCCAGCATATCTGATTTCATCCTTCACAAAAGGTTACCGGTAGGCAGGTCCAAAGAGCGCTTCTATCTCGATAACCGTTATGATACTTTTTACTGGTTATTTGAACTGGAATCGACTTCGTTTTCCGCTCCTTCCAGGAGGCCCTCCCGATGCCTTTGTTCAAATCAGCCCCGCGGCTGTTGGGCGGGCGACTTTCGGTCGATTTTGTAAACGCCACTCCCTCCAACGCCGAACTAACCTGGGAACGCCTCGTTCACTTTCTGGAGTTGACGAGCGTTGTCTCCGCTGGGCGCGGTGCCCAGCTTCTGAGCCTGCCGCAATCCGACCCGCAAGCTGCAGAAGCATTGCTGTTGAAGGCCCAGCGGCTCGGCTCTGCCTTGCGCAAGGTGTTCGCGGCCATGCTCCGAAAGCAAAGGATAGCCGGCGAATGGATCGAGCCACTTAATAGAATACTGCGTATCACCGAAGGGCACGATGAACTTGTGTCTCAGGCCGGCATCTGGAAAATCGAATTCGTCGCGCGAGAGGGCGGCCTTGACTGGTTGCTCGCCGCGGTGGCCCGCTCCGGTGCGGAGATTATCGCCGAAGGCGCCCGCGCGCGTCTTCGGCTTTGCGCCAATCCGCACTGTGGTCTGTTCTTTTACGATAATTCGCGCACACGCCGCCGCCGCTGGTGTTCCATGGCCGTTTGCGGCAACCGCAGCAAAGTAGCTGCTTTTGCCCGTAAGCACGCATCGGCTCGCAACACGCCTTAGCGAGCAGGCCCCCGTTCACATGGCGCTTCCTGTATAGCTACTTCACGTACTTCGGCGATTCCCCTTTTGACCATGGATCGTAACTATGCGCAAACACCAAGCGGTCCGCCAGCGGCGGATGCGAATAGAGCCACAAGGTGATAAACGGCGGCGGATTGGGATCCGACAGATCCAGGTCACCGAGAACCTGAAACGCGTGCGCGGCGACCTCTTCCGAATTCGGGACCAACCCGTGGATTACCTCCAATCCGTAAACGTCCGCGGCATGTTCCTGCATCCGGCTATAACCGTTGATAACCGGCGAAGAAACGAACAACAGCACTTGCAGAAGCAAATACAGCACTGCGAGCGAAGCCCAGTCTTCCTGCCCGTAGAGCTTCCAGTCCTTGGCCCAGCGATCCAGCGCCCAGTGCAAGCCCCGAAAGAGTAAATAGAGCGCCAGTAACAACCCGGCTGCTCCCAGTAAAAAACCCTGGCGAACGTGTCCGAGAGCATAATGTCCGAGCTCATGTCCGACGACAAATAGGGATTCATCGTTGGAAGTCTTTTGAATCGTGGTATCCCAGATCACGACGCGCTTCGACGCTCCCAGGCCCGTCACGTAAGCATTGATGGCGTTCGTTTTCTGGCTCGCCACCATCAGGAACATGCGCTCCGGAGCAATGGGAACACCCGCATGTCGCGTGAGCTTTTCAATGGAAGCAACCAGATCTGGATGCTCTTTGCTCAGTGGCTCGAATTTGTCGAATAGGGGATCGATCACCAGGGGCGCGATCACGATCAATCCAAGGAGAATCAAGACCGCAGGAAACCAGAAATACAACCACCAGCGCCGCGGGCTGCGCCGCATCACGGCGAATAAGATTAGGACGAGAACGATTCCAAACACCAGGCTGAGAAACTCTCCCTTCGTCCAATCCCAGAACCACGAGCCCCAGCCTTGAATGGACTGTTCATAGTGCAAGGAAAGCGAATGCCAATACATGCGCAGGGGCAAGTGCAGGACGGCCATGGTCAGGAAAAGCAGCGGGACGAAAACCAGTCCCTGAACCCACTTTTTGTCGCTGACATTTTCAGCGATGGCTCGAAACTTCACTGCCCATCCCAGCCTAAGGATTAAAAAAAGGAAAATTCCGCCAAGAAAATAAGAAACGAAGTAAAGCATATAGCCCGCCCGGGAGTACGCCACCGCCTTCCTCCAGCGCTCGTGCGAAAGCGTGTATTGTTCCGTCCTTGCCTGTTCCGGTGACTTCGATCCCGAAGGCGAACTCGGCGAGGATCCGGGTTGCTGCGGCGACGCTTGCGCCGCTGGCGTTTCCGGATGCGCGGATGGCGCGGGGCTTGAATAACCGCGCGAAGCCATCGCGAAACATAGACTCGCACAGAAAATCAGCGCGAAACGGTGCTGCGAAACCCACCGTCCCATGAAACCACCTCGTCTATTTCCCCACGCTAGTTTGCGTGCAGTTTTAGCCAGGAGCCGTACGGCCCGCGAGTATGCCGCAACCTTATTCGAACTGCAACATTTCACCTTGTTGATTTAGACGGCGGGAACGAAGGAGCGTTTCCGCCTTGTGAGCGGCGGGCACGCCTACGGCGGGGCCTATCGATGGTACGCTTTCAGGCTGTAGTTGCGCACCGCCCCCGACGTCGCCATTCCGATATGCACGATCGAAGTCCAGCGTTCCAGTTTGTGATGGCCGTAGCGATGGAATAGGTACGACGTCCCAATCGAAACGCCGGTTCCCGCCGCCTCGACCACTGCAAAAGCCGCGTGATTATCCACGAGATCGTTGGTGACCAGGACTTCTTGCCCTCCGCGCCGCCTCAGGTTCAACGTTGAAAAATAATCGAACGTCCGCGCCGCTCCGACGCCTGCAAACAACCAGTCATTCTTCTTGTCCCAGAAGCGGTGCTGCTGTGGGCGCTCCTCGGTCTGAATCTTCCCGGCAGGCGGGACGGCGATTGGTAATGGCGTCTGCGCTTCGGTTGCCGGCGCCTGAGCGCAGGCTCTGCTCGTCCCCGTGAGCGTTGCCAGAGCTAGCAGCAGGACCATCCTAAGATTCAGCAATTCTTCCGCCCCCGGGGATGTCCCCTTTGATTGATTTCTCAATTCAGTATAATCGCACGCGCGCTACTCTGCGCCACACTCTCCACGCAGAAATCGTTGGAGACACGCCCGTTCTGACTTGCTCCGTTGGCTCATTCGCACCCGTTCGCCACTGGGGAATTGTCATTCCGCTCGCGCCGGCGTATCTTGAGATTTGACCCAGCTCAGATTTTCATGAGGAGTTGCACTATGTTGCGCTGCATCACTTTGCGCCTTGCCCTGCCGGTCGTCCTGGCGGCAGCGCTGCTTTCCGCCCCTGCTTTTGCTCAATCGCAGGATTCTCAGTCCGTTGCGGAAGCCGCCCGCCGCGCACGCGGGCAGAAAAAGTCATCAGCAAAACCCGCGAAAGTCATTACCGAAGACGATGTGAAGCCAGCAGCGCAGGCGAGTCCCGCGACTCCGGCTCCGCCCGATGCCACAACAGCCTCCGGCACCCCTGCTCCGCCTGCGTCGTCAACGCCTGCGGCCGCGGCGGCCTCCAGCGCGCCTGCTTCGCCTGTGTCTTCAACCGCAAATGCCGCTAGCGCGCCGGCCGCCAGTTCTACTCCGGCGCCTGGCGCCAAGGATCAAAAGATTTCGAAAGAAGTGACCGAATTGAAAGCCAAGATCAAGCAAGCCCAGAGCGATCTTGATCTACTTCAGCGCGAACAATCGCTGGAGCAGGACAACTATTACTCGAATTCCGATTACGTCCACGATACGGCGGGAAAAGCGAAGCTCGACGCGCTGAAACAGCAGATCAGCGACAAGCAGCAGGAACTCGAGCGCTTGAAGGCCCGCCTGGCGGAATTGCAGCTGCTGCAGGGCAGCTCGCCGGGCACGCCGCCGCAACCGTAATTACCATCGATCCGCGTATTTAATTACGGAGTTTCTCGTGGCGAATGCGGCTAATCAATTCCATGAATCCGCAGGCTGACGAGTTGATCGACGGTCAGGTTTTTCATTCCACGCGATCGTAGACCGGTGATGAAGTCGGGCGTCACTCCATGGATGCGCATCGCGATGAGTTGATCCGGCTCCGGATGAGCGTAACCCAGCTTCTGAAGCTGCCCTATAAAATCCGGCGACACGCCGTGAATGCGGAAAGCAATCAGCTTGTTAAGATCCACGTGCTCGTAGCCTTGCTTCTTCAATTCCGCTACCCACTCCGGCGTCGCCCCATGAATTCTCATGGCGATGAGCTTGTCCGCGTCAGGCTCGTAGCCGGCCTGTTTGAGGCTGCGAACCATTTCCGGCGACACGCCATGAATGCGGAAAGCAATCAATTTGTCGCTGTCGGAAACGTTCACGCCCGCTGAACGAATACCTGCGATGAACTCCGGGGTTACGCCATGAATCTTGAAAGCGATGAGCTTGTCCGTGTCCAGCCCCTGTAGGTTTTCGGCTTTGATGTCCCTGGCGAATTTCAGGCTGACATCGTGGATAGCCATCGCCCATTGTTTGTCGCCGTCGATCCGTTCGAAACCGAGCGCCTTCATCTCCTGTGGATACTTCGCGTCAGCTGCGAAATGAAATAGCCCTGCGCCCTCGCCGTCCTGCAAAAACCCCTCGCATTCGAATTTTCCGGCATCCCGCGCGATCGTAAAATGAACTTCTTGCCGCCCGGCCTTGGAAAAATCCAGGCCAGAAAAATCGCTCGCCGGCCAGTCTGAGCTGTGGTGAAACTGATGCCCGGCGCGGGAATCCATCAAGGAAAACTCCACCTTCCCCGGTACATCGGAGCGCCGGATGGTCCAGTCGCCGCTTTGCGTTTCGCCGCCGAGAGCTTTCGCGACACCCAGGATGACGCCGGCAATTACCAGGATAAGACCGATGATTCGTTTCAGGTTCATGGGACCTCACTCCTCTCGGTATTTCCAGCGAAACTCACAAAATGTCCGCGTGCTTGAGCGCCATCAGTTTGTCCAGAGTCAGATTCTGAAACCCGTGCTTCCGCGCCTTCTCGATGAACTCAGGCGTAATCCCCTGCACTTTCGCGCCGATCAGCTCGTCGCAATCCAGGTCCTTGAAGCCCGCCGCTTGCATCGATTTCACGTATTCCGGCGTCACTCCCTGCACTTTCATCCCGATCAACTCGTCGGTATTGGGCTTGAGTCCCGTGCCTCGCATCTCCCGCACGTAATTCGGCGTCACGCCCTGCACCTTCATCCCGATCAGTTCATCGGCGCTCGCTTGCAGCCCCAAGTCGTGGATTTCGCGAATGTATTCCGGCGTAACTCCCTGCACTTTCATCCCGATCAGTTCATCGACGTTGAGGTTGGAATCGAATTTCCGCATCTCGCGAATGTGTTCCGGCGTGATTCCCTGCACGCGCATGCCAACGAGTTCGTCCGGCGTAGGTTGCAGCCCCATTTCGTGCATCTCTTTCACATATCCTGGCGTGACGCCTTGAATCTTCATCGAGATCAATTCGTCCACCGTAAGGTTCTTGAAGCCCGCCGCCTCCATCGCGTCCAAATAGGATTCTTTCTTGTTTTGCTCCCCGCTCCCCGCCTGCTGATCCTTGTCTTTGTTCGTCTGCGCCTTCGCCTCGGCCGTTCCCGAGGGTTTTGCGGCTTGCGCGGTGCGCTCCTTCACCGAAGCTGGCTCCGGCCTGACAACAATTACGCTGCTACTCCCTTGCTCCTGCTTTGGAGATGCCCCGGCTCCCAGCGCCGCTTGCGCCACCCCCAGGAAGGCGTTGCCAGCCAGCAGTGCTCCCACGAGACAAACAAAACTGCCTGCCAGTCCCGCCACGCGAATTCTGCCGGCGGCTCCATTCCATCCGAGCAGCCGAACCACGCGCTGCGCAAGCGGGCTGCGGTTGGCCGCCATCATCAATGCAGGCGCCGTCCGCCATTCTTCCATCAGCGTGAGCGCCCGCGCGTAATTCAAGGCGTCGCCGCAAATGAAGATCGCTTCGTCGTCGCAGCAGTTCTCGCGTTCGGCGCGAATCCGCTGGCTCACCCACCACACCGCCGGGTGATAGAACAGCAGCGTTTCCGCGGCAATCTGGAAAAGGTTCACGAAGCAATCGAGGCGGCGAATGTGCGCCAGCTCATGCGCGATGACCGCTTCGATTTGCTCTCCGGTCAAGCCGGTCAGTGCCCTCACCGGCAGCAGCACCACGGGACGGAACCATCCCAGCACCGCTGGAGCGTCCAGCCGATGGCACTCGCAATACTGGATGGCGCGGTCGAGGCCCATTCTCCGTTGCAGCGCCAGGCATCTTTCGTACAGGTTCCCTCCGACCGGCTTGATCTCTTTGCGCCGCATTCTTTCGATCAGAAACAGACCGCCCGCGGTTCTCAGACTCAGCAAGAGAACGCCCAAAAACCAGACCTCCACCACCCACAACATCGCGATCGGCTGTTCGGCTCGAGATTCGGCGACACTCGCGCGGGAGCCTGACAGCGCGGTTGCGTTTCGCGTGGACGTCCCCGCCCACGTCGAAGCTCCTTCCGCCGCAGTCCGC
>WNFF01005540.1_pt1 | contig 10306 bp, 9 predicted proteins | sample 5400441 | NCBI WGS metagenome assembly WNFF01 (sample SAMN13153345, study PRJNA577476) | soil metagenome | isolation source: 120 cm saprolite under Douglas fir tree site 2 hole 3 replicate 1 | place: USA:California | collected 2015-04-18
ACATGGGTCGCCTCAGATTCCGAATGTCACCGGCAGATCGATGGTCGGCCCGCGCAGCCGGATGTGCTCGCGCAGATTGCCCGGCCGCACCGTTCCGTCGGGCTGGCGCGCGACCGGCGCGACGTAGGCGCCGACGGCATTGAGATCGTCCACCGTGGCGCCGGACAGGAGCGCGCTTGCATCCGCCGCGGTCGTCGCCACCGCGGCGTTGTTGAGGTCCGTGGTCCAGCCGTCGGCGCGGCGATAGATCACGGCGCCGTCACCGAGCCGATTGGCGGTGATCACCACCGGTCCGGTGATCTTGAGCTTCTTCTGTTCGAGGGGCGAGGTCATGCGGCCCTCGCGAAGAAGCGACGCATCGGCGTCACGGGTCGCCGATCGGAGGTCGAGAAGGTCGAGACATCGGGACGGCCGATGACCTCGACCGGCACCGCGATCGCACGGGCGCGCTCCGCGATGGCGAGATCGAGCGCGTCTCCGCGCGCCGCCACCACGGCGGTCGCGCCGTCGAGCGGCGCGTCACGCGGATCGTCGAAGCGGAGTTCGAGCCCGCCGCCGAGTCCGCTCGCGAGCGCGATCTCGGCGGCTACATCAGGGCGGTCCGCGTACCAGCGGATCTGTGCGCCGGTGGCGGCGAGGCGCCATAGCGCCGCCATGGCGGCATCGCCGGCGCCGAGCAGGATGATCGGACCCGTGGTGGTAGGGGTGGCTTGGGGAGACGCGCGCATGGAGGGCCTCCAAAGACCGGAAACGGAAGATTATTCTATTTAGTCGCGAAATCGAAGCTGACAATGGAATTTAATATTTTAAAGTTCGGCTTTGGAGTGAGAAATTCCCCTACAAAACAACGCACAGGCAATTCATCTCATCTTATTTGGGGCTGAGCGCGACGGAGAAGCGGGCATGATGGCCTGCCGTGCTAACAGTCCCGGACCGGAGGTCATGCATGAACGCCGCGCTGGCCGACCGCACGATCGCCGTGCCGGAAACGCGCGAGCTCGACGTGCTCGCCCAGATGCTGGAGCGTCACGGCGCGCGGGTGCTGCGCTACCCGCTGGTCGCGATCCGCGACCTGCCGGACGCGTCCGAGGCCGTGGCTTGGCTGCAGCGCTTCACGCGCGACCCGCCGCACGACTTCATCCTCATGACCGGCGAAGGGCTCCAGCGCCTCGTCGGCGTCGCGTGGCGCCACGCGCTGGAAGAGCCGTTCCTGGCAACGCTCGCGAAAGTGCGGAAGATCACGCGCGGTCCAAAGCCGGTGCGGCGCCTGCGCGAGCTTGGTCTCAATACGGATCTCGCGGCGGAGCCGCCGACCACGCAAGGGATCATGGCGCTGCTCGCCGGCCAAAATCTCACCGGACGCAGGATCGCGGTGCAGCTCTATCCCGATTATCCGCATCCGGAGCTTTTGGATTCGCTGCGCGCCGCCGGCGCGAGCCCAGATCCGGTAGTGCCCTATGCGTATGCCTCGGAGACCGACGATCGGCGCGTGGTCGATCTCATCGACGCGATGGCGGCGGGCCGCATCGATCTGATCACGTTCACGAGTTCGCCCCAGGTGCGCCGGCTGCGCGACGTCGCCAAGGCGAGCGCGCGCGAGTCAGCGCTGCAAGACGCGCTGCGGCGCACGAAGATCGCGGCGGTCGGCCCCGTCGTCGCCGGTGCGATCGAAGAGGCCGGCGGACGCGTCAGCATCGCGCCGTCCGACAATTTTCATATGAAGCCGATGGTCAACGCGATCGTCGCGGCGATCGGCGCGGCGGAGCCTCGATAAACGCCGTAGCCCGCATGGAGCGAAGCGGAATGCGGGGTCCCCGCATCCGGGGAGAACGTGTCCCCGGATTTCGCTTCGCTCCATCCGGGCTACGATGCTACGACGCCGCCGGGCCGGCGCGGCACGATCAGCTTCGCGATCAACACCTGCACGACCTCGTCGCGCTGATTGAGCGTCTCGCTGCGCACCGTCACCATCCCGCGATCGGGTCGCGAACGCGACGGATTGATTTCGAGCACTTCACTCTTCACGCGCAGCACGTCGCCCGGACGCGTGGGCCGCGGCCAGCTGATCTCGCCGCCGGCGCCGATGATGCCGCCCGCGAGCGGCAAACCGCGCTCGACCATCAGCCGCATCGTGATCGCCATGGTGTGCCAGCCGCTCGCCGCCAAGCCGCCGAACAACGTGTCTTTCGCGGCCGCCTCGTCGAGATGGAACGGCTGCGGATCGAATTCGGCGGCGAATTTCTTGATCTGCGCGGCGTCGATAGTGTGCGTGCCGCTGAGGAAGAACCGGCCGACCTGGAGATCGTCGAGATAAAGGGGCTCGCCGCCGCCCGGCGCCGTGTCGGCCATGTCGGAAAAACCTCCCGATCTTGTGACTTGCATGATGATAGTAACACGTCTATGTGGCGTCAATGCAGCGAAAGAGCTTCGGCGAGATGCAGTGTCCGATCGCCCGCAGCCTCGAGCGCGTGGGCGAGTGGTGGAGCATTCTCATTCTGCGCGACGCCCTGCACGGGCTCACCCGGTTCGATCAATTTCAGAAGAGTCTCGAGATCGCGCCCAATATGCTCACACGGCGGCTCAACGCGCTGGTCGACGCCGGGCTGCTGGCGCGCCGGCGCTACCACCAGCACCCGCCGCGCGACGAATACGTGCTCACCGCGCGCGGCCGCGACTTCCAGCCCGTGCTGCACGCGCTGCTCGCCTGGGGCAACCGGCATTTCGCGCCGGAGGGCGCGAGCGTGCTGCTCGTCGATGCGGCCTCCGGCGCGTCCGCCGATCCGGTGCTGGTCGACCGCAAAAGCGGACGGCCGCTCACCGAACCGGATTACGTGCTCGCCCCCGGTCCGGCCGCGGGCGAAGGCGTGCGCCGCCGGCTCGCGTTCGCGCGTAGTCAGCGATCACCTCGGCCGTCCTCGGCATCGCCGCGGCGCGGCCGCCGAAAGCGCGGTGCGCCATGAGCGTCGCGACCGCAAACGACATTGCAAGCGTCGCGCCGTCGGCCGCATCGGCGCCGGCGCTCCACCCGCGTACGCGTGCGCTCCTCGAGGGACCGATTGTTTCGACGTTGCTGCGCCTTGCGTGGCCGAACGTGCTGGTGATGCTGGCGCAGGCCGCGACCGGCCTGATCGAGACGTGGTGGATCGCGCGGCTCGGCATCGACGCGCTCGCCGGCATGGCGCTCGTCTTTCCCGGCGTCATGCTGATGCAGATGATCTCCGCCGGCGCGATGGGCGGCGGCATCTCGTCCGCGGTCGCGCGCGCGCTCGGCGGCGGACGGCGCGATGAAGCCGACGCGCTGGTGCTGCACGCGATCGTCATCAACGTCGTGCTCGGCGCCGTCTGCTCCGTCGTGATGCTGGCGTTCGGTGAGCCGATCTACCGCGCGCTGGGCGGGCGCGGCGGCGAGCTCGACGCGGCGCTCGCCTACTCCAATGTCGTGTTCGCCGGCAACGTGCTGCTCTGGGTGATGAACGGCCTCGCCAACGTGGTGCGCGGCACCGGCAACATGCTGGTGCCGGCGCTGGTGATCTGCGTCGGCGCGGTCGTGCTGGTGCCGCTCTCGCCGCTGCTGATCTTCGGCGTCGGCCCGTTCCCGGCGCTCGGCATCGCGGGCGGCGGCGCGGCGTTGCTGGTCTACTACGCGGCCGGCACCGCAGTGCTGACCTGGTATGTCGCGTCGGGCCGCAATCTCGCGCGCCTGCGCGCTTCGCGCCTGCGCTGGCCTCTCTTTCGCAACATCCTGCGCGTCGGCGCGGTCGCGGCGATCACCTCGATGCAGACCAACGTGACCATCGCGCTCGTGACCGCACTGGTGGCGAGCGCGGCCGGCGCCGAAGCGGTCGCGGGCTACGGCACCGCGGCGCGGCTCGAATATCTGCTGGTGCCGCTGGCGTTCGGCCTCGGCGGGCCGCTCGTCGCGCTCGTCGGCACCAATATCGGCGCCGGCCAGCGCGCGCGGGCGCTGCGCATCGGGCTCATCGGCGGCGCGATAGCGTTCGCGCTCACCGAGACGATCGGGATCGCGGCCGCGGTGTGGCCGGAAGCCTGGCTCACGCTGTTCGGCAGCGACCCGCGCATGATCGAGGCGGGAAGCGCTTATCTGCGCATCGCCGGCCCGTGCTACGGCTTCTTCGGCCTCGGCCTCGCGCTCTACTTCGCGTCGCAGGGCGCCGGCCGATTGCTCTGGCCGCTGTCGAGCGGATTCCTGCGCATGCTCGTCGCCGTCGTCGGCGGATGGCTCGCGCTCCGCATGACGGGCTCGCTGAGCTGGCTCTTTGCGGCCGTGGCGGTCGGCCTCGTCCTCTATGGCGTGACCCTGCTCGTCGCGATCCGCGCCGGCGCGTGGTCCGCCCGCGAACCCGCCGCCGCGGGCCTGCGCCGCGCCGCCGATTTCAAGTAACATCCGTCCGCGTCGCTCGGCTGCCGATGGCCCGGCGTGGCTTGCCCCGGCGCCCGATACGGCCCACATTTGTCCCTGAATTGAACCCGACGCCGGGGATATCGATTGTTTGACCGATCACCAGATTACGGGAGCTGACCGATGAAGGGCGACGCCAGGGTCATCGAATACCTCAACAAGAGCCTGCGGCACGAGCTGACCGCCGTCAACCAGTACTGGCTGCACTATCGGCTGCTCGAGAATTGGGGCTATCGCGACCTCGCCAAGAAATGGCGCAAGGAATCGATCGAGGAGATGCAGCACGCCGACAAAATCGTGGCGCGCATCATCTTTCTCGACGGCTTCCCCAATATGCAGGTGCTCGACCCGCTCCACATCGGGCAGAACGTCAAGGAGGTGCTCGATTGCGATCTCGCCGCCGAGCTGTCGGCGCGCGCGCTCTACGAGGAGGCCGCCACGCACTGCCACTCGGTCAAGGACTACGTGACGCGCGACCTGTTCGAGAAGCTGATGCACGACGAGGAGGAGCACATCGACTTCCTCGAGACGCAGCTCGACCTCGTCGCCAAGCTCGGCCTCGAGCTCTATGCCCAGCATCACATCGGCGAGATGGACGAGGGCGGCGACTGATTCCGATTATAAGTCAGTGCCTTACCGATGGAAGCGGCTTGGCCTCCAGCCAAATCTTTCCAAGATTTCATGACGACCAGGCGCTTCTTGCCGCTAGGATAACGTCATGGCTGCGATCACTGCTCGCATTACCTCTCCCCCCATGCGGGCAGAGGCGGGATTCCGCGCGCCTATCGGTGGAATCCGGACGAGGGGACGCACGGCCCGACGAACTGCGGCCGCATCCGGGCCCCAAGGGTTGCGCAAAAGGCACGCTGACGACCCTTTTTGCCACCGCGGCTTGTGCGGGGAGGACAGGCTGATAGCTTGTTCCGGGGTTCGTGGGTCGCGCCGCGTGTTCGCGCGCGGCGGCGGGGTTTTTGCCGCGTTCGAAAGACAGTCGTATGCGTCAGCGTCAGTCCTCCGCGTCCGGGGTGGGTCGCGCTCGCGCGCGCCGGCTCGCCCGCGTGCTCGGCGGGCTCTGGCTCCTGCACACGTTATCCGGATGCATCCTGGGCTCGGAAAAGCCGGACCTCGCGCTCGACGTCCCGGAGAGCTATCGCACCGCGAAAGCGGGGCCGGAATCGGCATTGCCGCCGCTCGACTGGTGGCGCGGCTTTCGCTCGCGCGAGCTCACGCTGCTGATGGAGGAGGCGCAAACCGCCAACCTCGACATCGCGGTCGCGATCGCACGCATCCTGCAAGCGGACGCGCAAGTGCGGATCATCAACGCGGCCTTGCTGCCGGCGGTCGACTTCAACACCAGCGCCACGCGCTCGCGCCGCGCAGGCGGCGGCGCATCGCCGGTGAGCTCGCTCTACAACGTGAACCTGAGCGCCAGCTACACGCTCGACTTCTGGGGCAGGAACCGCGCGGCCGTGCTCTCCGCGGAGGAAACCGCCGTCGCGACGCGCTTCGATCGCGACGTGGTGGCGCTCACCACGCTGGTCAGCGTCGCCGACGCCTATTTCCTGGTGGCCAATTCGCAGGACCGGCTGCGCATCGCGCGCGAGAATTTTGCAGCCGCCAATCGCATCCTCGGTCTGATCAAGGAGCGCTTCAACGCCGGCACCGCCTCGCAGCTCGAAGTCTCGCAGCAGGAAAGCCTGGTCGCGACCCAGCGCGCCGCGATCCCGCCGCTCGAGATCACGCTGCGCCAGAACATCGCGGCGCTCGCCGTGCTGGTCGGGCGCGCGCCCGAGCATTTCTCCGCCGCGGGCGGCAGCACGTTCCGGATCACGGTGCCGCGCGTGTCGCCGGGCCTGCCGTCCGAGCTGCTCAACCAGCGTCCCGACATCCGCGAGGCGGAGGCGACGCTGCGCTCCACGAACTTCAGCGTCGAATCGGCGCGCGCCGCGTTCTTCCCGACGATCTCGCTCACCGGCCAGACCGGCTTCCAGAGCGCCGCGCTCGCGAGCCTGTTCGGGCCGGGCGCGTGGTTCTACACCATGGCGGCGAGCCTGACGCAGCCGGTGTTCGACGGCGGCCTGCTGCTCGGCCAGCTCGAGCTTGCGCAAGGCCACCAGCTCGAAGCGCTGCAGACCTATCGCCGCGCGGTGATCTCGGCGTTCCGCGACGTCGAGCAGGCGCTCATCGCGCTGCAGCAGCAGACCATCCGCGAGCGCCTGCAGAACGAGGTGGTGCGCGCCTCGCGCGTGGCCTTCCAGATTTCCGAGCAGCGGCTGCGCGAGGGAACGCTCGATCTGCCGACGCTGCTGCAGACGCAGCAGACGCTGTTCGCCGCCGAGGACCTGCTTGCCCAGATCCGGCTGGCGCGCCTGCAGGCGGCGGTCTTCCTCTATCAGGCACTTGGCGGCGGCTGGTCGCCGCCGGTGCCGGCCGATCCGGCCTGAGGCGGATGGTCGGCGTCGTAGGGTGGGCAAAGGCGGCCGAGGCGGTTTCGGAAGCGCACGAACGCCATCCCGCCGTGCCCACGCGGTCGGCGGGATCCGTGTGGGCACGGCGCGCATGCGACTCGCTGTTCTTGGCCGCCCAGTACAACGCGCCTTTGCCCACCCTACGATTCAGCATCGCGACTGAAGGCCACGCATGAAGCACCTGCGCCGATACCTCGGTTATGCGCTGGTGCTCGGGATCATCGGCGGCGTCACCTACATTCTGATGGCGCAGACGGCCCAGCGTTCCGGCGACAGCCGCAGCGGACGTTTCCGCGGCGGCGGCGAGGGGCCGGTGTCGGTGCTTGCCGCGACCGCCACGGCCGCCGACGTGCCGATCTATTTCTACGGCGTCGGCACGACGCGCGCGTTCAACACGGTGACGGTGCGCGCGCAGATCGACGGCAAGATCATCAGCATCAATTTCCGCGAGGGTCAGGACGTCGAGCGGGGCGACGTGCTGGCGCAGATCGATCCGGTCATCTACCAAGCGCAGCTCGACCAGGCCGTCGCCAAGAAGGCGCAGGACGAGGCGCAGCTCGCCAACGCCCGCATCGACCTCGAGCGCTACGTCAGGCTCGCGCAGTCGAACGCCGCCACGCGCCAGCAGGCCGACACGCAGAAGGCGCTGGTCGCCCAGCTCGAGGCGCAAGTGAGGGGCGATCAGGGCGCGATCGACAACGCGCAGGCACTGCTCAACTACACCACCATCACGGCGCCGCTTGCGGCGCGCACCGGCATCCGCCTCGTCGACGTCGGCAACCTGGTGCACGCCAGCGACGCGACCGGGATCGTGATGCTCACGCAGGTGCGGCCGATCACGATCCTGTTCACGCTGCCGCAGCAGCAGCTGGCCAAGGTGAACCAGGCGCTCGCGAAGGGCCCGCCGCCGGTCGAGGCGCTGGGCGACGACAACAAGACCGTGGTCGATCGCGGCGTGCTCCAGGTGGTCGACAACCAGGTCGATCAGACGACCGGGACGATCAAGCTCAAGGCCGAGTTTCCCAACGCCGATCTGCAGCTCTGGCCGGGCCAGTTCAACAACGTGAAGCTTCTCGTCGACACGCTGCGCGGCGTCATCGTGGTGCCGACCGCGGCGGTGCAGCGCGGGCCCAACGGTACCTTCGTCTACGTCGTCAACGACGACAACACCGTGTCGGTGCGGCCTGCGACGGTCGGGCAGCAGGACGATACGCAGGCGGTGATCGAGTCCGGCCTCAAGGCGAGCGAGCGCGTGGTCACGACCGGCTTCTCGCAATTGACCGACGGCAGCCGCATCGTGATCGGCAGCGCGATCCCGATCGACCAGCCGGCGGGCAGCGAGCGACCGCGCCGGCGCCCGGACGGACCGAGTCGTGGCGAAGGCGGGGGGTCCCGCCGCAGCGGCGGCTAGCCATGAGCGTCTCGTCGCCGTTCATCCACCGCCCGATCGCCACCTCCCTGCTCGGCGTCGCGGTCATGCTCGGCGGCATTCTGGGCTACTCGCTCCTCTCGGTCTCCTCGCTGCCGCAGGTCGACTTTCCCACCATCCAGGTGACGACGCGGCTGCCCGGCGCGAGCGCCGAGACCATGGCGTCGCTGGTGACCGCACCGCTCGAGCGCCAGTTCGGACAGATCCCGGCGCTCGCCACCATGACGTCGGCGAGCTCGTTCGGCATCAGCCAGGTCACGCTCCAGTTCAATCTCAACCGCGACATCGATGCGGCCTCGCAGGACGTGCAGTCCGCGATCAACGCGGCCGGCTCGACGCTGCCGCGCAACCTGCCCTACCCGCCCGCCTACTCGAAGGTGAACCCGGCCGACGCGCCGATCATGACGATCGCGCTCACCTCCGAGACCGTGTCGCTGCGCCAGATGAGCGACATCGCCGACACGCTGATGGCGCAGCGGCTGTCCGAGGTGACGGGCGTCGGCCGCGTCTCGGTGCAGGGCAACATCAAGCCTGCGGTGCGCATCCAGGCCGATTTCGCCCGCCTCGCCGCCTACAGCCTGTCGCTCGAGGACCTGCGCGCCGCGATCGTCAACGCCAACGTGGCGGGCCCGAAGGGCGCGCTCGACGGCGCGCAGCAGTCCTACATCATCGCCGCCAACGACCAGATCGCGGCCGCCGCAGCCTACCGCTCCCTCATCATCGCGTTCCGCAACGGCGCGCCGGTGCTGCTGCGCGACATCGCCGACGTGATCGAGGGCCTCGAGAACGACAAGGTCGGCGCCTGGTATCACGACGTGCCGGCCGTGGTGATCGACATCCAGCGCCAGCCGGGCGCCAACGTCATCGAGACCGTGCGCCGCATCACCGCCGAGCTGCCGCGCCTGCAGCGCTCCATGCCGGTCGGCGTCGATCTCAACATAGTGCACGACCGCACCGGCACCATCCGCGCCTCGGTGCGCGACGTGCAGTTCACGCTCGTGCTCAGCGTCGCGCTCGTCATCCTGGTGGTGTTCGTCTTCCTGCGCACCATCCGCGCCACCATCATCGCCGGCGTGGCGTTGCCGCTGTCGCTCATCGCGACCTTCGGCGTGATGTGGTTCTGCGGCTTCTCGCTCGACAATCTCTCCTTGATGGCCCTCACCATCGGCACCGGCTTCGTGGTCGACGACGCCATCGTGATGATCGAGAACATCGTGCGTCACATGGAGGAGGGCCAGGACGGATTCACCGCCGCGCTCGACGGCGCGCGCGAGATCGGGTTCACGGTGATATCGCTGACGGTCTCGCTCATCGCGGTGTTCATTCCGCTGCTGTTCATGACCGGTATCGTGGGGCGCATGTTCCGCGAGTTCGCGCTCACGCTCACCATCGCGGTCGTCACCTCGGCGATCGTGTCGCTCACGCTCACGCCGATGATGTGCAGCCGGCTGCTGCGCCACGGCGAGGCAGGGCCGGGCAATCCGCTCACCCAGCGCTTCGCCTGGATCCTGGATTGGACCGTCGATTCCTATCGGCGCAGCCTCGAATGGGTGCTGCTGCGCCAGCGGGCGACGCTGCTGGTCACGCTGCTCACCCTGGTCGCCACGATCTGGCTCTACGTCATCATGCCCAAGGGCTTCCTGCCGGCGCAGGACACCGGCCTCATCACGGCGGTGACCGAGGCTGGGCCCGAGGTGTCGTTCGGCGAGATGCAGCGCCTGCAAAACAGAGTCGTCGCGGCGATCGGGCGCGATCCCGACGTCACCGGCGTCATCTCGGTAACGGGGGTGAGCACGATCAATCCGAGCCCGAATGCCGGCCGCCTCGCCATCACGTTGAAGCCGCGCGACGAGCGGCGCGCTTTCGTGACCGAGATCGTCGACCGGCTCAAGCGGGCGGTGGCGCCGATCCCCGGCGTGATGGTGCATTTCCAGCCGGTGCAGGACATCCAGATCAGCACCCAGGCGAGCCGCGCGCTCTATCAATACA
>WNFF01011577.1_pt1 | contig 10306 bp, 10 predicted proteins | sample 5400441 | NCBI WGS metagenome assembly WNFF01 (sample SAMN13153345, study PRJNA577476) | soil metagenome | isolation source: 120 cm saprolite under Douglas fir tree site 2 hole 3 replicate 1 | place: USA:California | collected 2015-04-18
AAACAAGGAATCCATTTTTTTCTGAATGACTTCCCTCACCTTGAGAGCTTGTAGATAGTCCGCAGCGGAGTACTGCTCGTTTACATAGCCGGCGATTTGCCCCAATGGATCGGTCAGTTCGCTCACTCGACCGGAGCGAATCAGCGGCCGGAACGAAGCCGCGCACTCCACAGCAACGATGATGTTGCCGGCATCCTCCCAGGGACCAACGGGCAAGGCCACATCCCTCACGCTCGAAAAATATTTCTTCAGGATCCTGGCGGCGGCTTCGACGGGTTTCGCAACGCCTGGTTCGAGTGACTTCCAGGCATTGGTGAGCCAGCCAATTTTCAACGGGCGTGCACGCAATTCCATGGACGGCGAAAAGGTAAACGCGCCCTTATCGATCGGTACGGTGCCGCGGTCTTTTGGGTCGTGACCGGCGATGGCGGCAAAAATGCGCGCGCAGTCTTCCGCGCTCCGCGCCAGCGGGCCGATCTTATCCATTGAAGGCGCAAGCGCCATTGCGCCGTAGCGGCTGACGCGGCCGTAAGTCGGCCGCAGACCGCTCACTCCGCAGAAGGCCGAAGGACAAATTATGGAACCCCATGTTTCCGTGCCGATCGCAAAAGCAGCCAGTCCCGCGGCCACGACGGCACCCGAACCGGAAGACGAGCCGCAAGTCCAGCAGGTGGTATCCCAGGGATTTTTGGTTTCGCCCTGCAAGGAGGCGGAGGCGAAGCGGTAGCCCATCCCGCCCGCGAGTTCGATCATGGACGCTTTGCCAAGCATCACCGCGCCCACGCGGTTCAAATGTTCGACCACCGTCGCGTTGAAATCGAACACTTGGTTTGCGTAAGGCTTCGCGCCCCATGTGGTCGGAAGCCCCTTCACTGCCAGCAAGTCTTTCGCCGCATAGGGAATCCCGTGCAGCGGACCGCGGTAATGCCCGCGCTGAATCTCTTTTTCCGCGGCCTTGGCTTGTTCGAGGGCAATCTCCGGCGTCAAGCGGGCGTAGGCATTAAAGCGCGGTCCAAATTTTTGACTGCGGTCGAGATAGGCCTGAGTCAGTGCGACGGGCGAGAGCTTCTTAGACTCGATGCGTTTCGCGAGTTCGCTTACAGAAAGATAGAAAATCTCTTCGCCAGGCATTCGGAATGCTCCTCAGGAATTCTTGGGCGCGCTTGCCGGTTTTGGTTTTGCCGGCGTCGGCGAGGGCTTTTTTTCCCGCTCCATCAATGGTTTCAGGTAAAGCCCCGGTCCGTCTCCGTTGTCGGTCGCAAACGCGCGCAAACGATCGAGCGGCGGCTGCGCTTCGGTCGCCAGCCGCCGGATATCAGCCTTCTGAGGGTCAGAAAGCCGCTTGCCGTATTGCGCGAAGATGGACTGCACTCGCGATTCGATCTCGGCTTGGCTTTCCGGCGATAGCTTGGGCGCGCTTGCGGGCTGCTGCACAGGCATTGGCGCGACGGCGGACTCCGAACGAAGAAGTTCAGCGGGCCCCAGAGATGCCGCAGCGGATACCAATACTGCACGTCGCGCAAATTCGCGGCGGGAAATACCAGAATCCTTCTTGTTGCCCATCGAGAATCCCCCTTGAACAGGTCAAGAAGCGCAAATCAATAAATGTGGGGCGTAAAGTGAGGCTACTGAATCCGCCTGCGAGCGTCAACTGCCCGCAGGAATATGTTCCAGAGGTGCAAACCGCCTGTCTACTTGTGCCGGATGTCCACGGGGGCCCGGGTGCGGTCCAGCGGAAACACATGCAGTTGCCATTTGACCGGGACGGACGCCGGCAGGTAGCAGATGCTCCTGTCACAAGCCTGATACTCTAGTTTTCCCGTGATGGTGAAGATTTTCCCATCCTTCCCCAGCGAGCCCCAGAACTCTGAACTGGAGCTCACTTTCACATCCTGGCTGATGCGGAACGTCCCATCGAAGACCGGCACCTTCTCCTTGATCACCGGCAAATAGAGAATCGTGGGCGCCGGATAAATGGCGGGCTTCAACTCCAGTTCTCGCATGGCGTCGATCGCAAGATGAATCGGCTTGTAGCCCTGGGTGCCGGGAGCATACACGTGCACGTCAGGGGGCAGCCGCACTTCGGCAACCAGGGTGATGCGAGTGCCGGGAACGCCCGTCGGATCGGACTGTTCGAGGGCCAGTTGAAGATGCGGGACCTCGACGGTTCCCGTTACTTCCTGGCCCAATTCTGGGAACAACTTGGATACGATGCTGTTTCCGGTCAGCCGTTCACGGTACTTCGCTTCAAAGAATTTTTCTCGAATGATGCCGTTTGCATCGATAAAAAAATATCCCGGGCGGGCAAAGCCCTTCTGCATCCCGGTAGCCTCCGCGTTAAACACGCCATAAGCTTTGATGGTCTTCGACTCAGGGTCCGCGAGGAGCGGGTATTCGATCTTGTGCCGGTCCGCAAAATATTTCAGGATTTCTTGGCTGTCATAGCTGATGGCCGCCAGCTTGACCCCTTGCTTTTCGAATCGCGGTATGGCGCTCTGCAGCTGGACCAGCTGCCCTTTGCAGAACGGTCACCAGTCCGCGGAACGGAAAAAAAGAAGAACGGTGCCGTTCGCTCCCTTCAAGGTATCGAGAGTTTGCACTCCGCCAAACTGGTCGTGAGCCGAGAAAACGGGCGCCTTCTGACCGATCGCCAGGCCGATTGACATCAACTCAAGGGAAGCCACCTGAATCGTATCTTCAGCAAGCGCTCCTCTGACGGTTACCGTATCTCCCAGCTGAGCGGCTACTTTTTCCTGCGGCTCAAGGCTGTACATCACCCTGTTGGTATCGTCATAGAGCGCCAGCTTCGCGCCCGGAACCCCTTTGGTGCACTCTGGCGATTCGGCAAAGGCTTCATCGGCATTGCAACTGCTGGACACAAGCACGCCGGACCACGAACCAGGTCTCGTTGTATTCGTTTGCGCAGCTACCGCGAAGGGAACTACGTAGAAAAGCGTTACAAGAGACAGGAGAAATCGTTTTGCCGTGATATGAACGCTGGCCGCCAGCATCAATTAGAGACCCTTGGTTTATACTTTGAATCCGTCCGTATTGTACGCCTGACAGTCCCGACGCACAAAGTCTCTGAACTAAGTCTGCCGGCGATACCACTGCGCCTTCATACTCTGGCAGATGGATTAGAGTGGATAGCAGGCCGGCTTTGCAGCTCTAACTCACTTCCGTCAGCGTCCGAATCTGAGTCTCCAGAGCCTGATTGTATTGCCGCTCGATCTGAAGTTCCGTTTGCAGCTTCTTGACCAGCAAGTCCAAATGGGCAATCTCCACACGAAGTCTTTGGACGTCCGCCGCTGTCGGAGCCGGCCGAACCTGGGCGGCATTCGGTGGCTGGGGATCATGCTGCGGTTGCAAAGGTTGTCGCGGGACGAAGGCCTCGGCAAGCGCTCGCGGCCAAGCAGATTCGGGTGTCGCAGCGGCTGGCGGCGGAGCAGCAACCGGGCGGGGCGCTGCCGGAACAGGCGACGGCGAAAACAGATTGCTCAAAGCGGTCGAAGACGCCGGGCGCTCGTTCACCGGCACGGGAGCTGCATTCTTCGGCTCCAGCAGGCTCTTCACCCGCCCAATCAATTCCTGTGGCTGAAAAGGCTTGCGAATCAGTTCATCCGCTTTCACCGAAACCGCTTTGTCGGCCACGCTCTTGTTGACGACGCCGGACATCAGCACCACCGGCGTTTGGCTGAATTCCGGATGCTGCTTGATTTGGCTGCACACCGAATAACCGTCCTGGTCCGGCATAATCACGTCCGTGATCACCACGTCCGGGCGATTCTGCTCGAATTGGGCCAGGGCGGAGGCCGCGTCGGCGCAGGTAATCACGTTTATATTCTCACGGCGAAAAGCAATCTTGATGACTTCGCGCATGGTCGCGCTGTCGTCGATGAAATAGACGGTAGGCGTCCGCTTAGCCGGTGCTTCGCCCAGCGGAGGAATGGTCATGGCTTCGCTCATAGCGCTCCCTTGTCCGCCATGTCACGCGTTCCTTCGTCGAATTCGCGCATGGCATCCAGCATAAGATCGGTGGCCGAGCGCAGCACGGTGCGCTGCGCCGACATGGTCCCATAGGTGAATTTGTAGACGCCTTCGTTGGTGCTTCCGAGGCTTTTCAAAATGTGAATCACCGCTTCATCGCCAAATAAATTGCCGCACTCCGCATGCGTGATCGCTCCGGCGTCGTAAAACAGCACGCCATCCGTCTCCCCGGCGTTGATGTGCAGTGCGCCCGTCTGGTGCGCGTGCCCCAGCATTTGCATCACCCCCGTGAGGTCGTGGTGTGTGAGGTTGCCGGTCAGGCTGGTATCGGACTGCTCAAGCATCTGCGTGGGCTGGAAGCCTTCCGCTTTACTGACGATGATCTGCTTCACGTGCGCGGCAATGACGGCGGGCTGTTGGTTCCGGTCGATGTAATCATCGCAGCCGGCCTGAAATGCTTCCATCAAGGCGCGCTGGCTTCCATTTCCCAGCGCGATGACGGGCAGACTACCGTTCTTGGAGTCCGCGTGAATGATTCTTGCGATCTCCAGTGCGCCCATCTCGCGCATATTTGTCGCGCAGAGAATGGCGGTTGGCGCATCGTACTCTAGCGCGGTGAGCGCAAAACCCGCTTGCGTGCTGGACAGCACCTCAAAGCCTTCGCGTTTCAACGCATCGCCGAGTCGCTTTGCAAAATAGACGTTGCTGTCGATGAGCAGAACTTTGACGGAACGCGCGGACGGGTTCACAGCCGCACCTCCGCTGGCTGTCGGACTGTGGCTCCCGCAAGGGCTGGCCCCGTGCCGGGTGTGAGCGCATCGAGGTTCAAGACTTCGATCACGTCGCCGTCATGCGACAGCCAGCCCGCGACGTGCGGCGCATCGGATTCCGCCGCGCCCATCATCTCCGCCTTGATTAGCTCGCATTCGCCCGTAACCGGCACCGCGATCCATTCCCGCTGTGTCCCGTAGTTGCGCACCGCGATCAGGTAAAAACGGCGCGACGTCAGGCGTTTTCCAAGCAGCATTTCCGAAACATCGCAGACTGGAACAATCCGGCCACGCCGTAGGATCACGCCTTCCAATTTAAGCGTTCGATGCGGAAAGCGAAACACCCGGCTCGGGGCCACCAGTTCTGCAATCTGGTTCGCCGAAACGGCAAACCGCCGTTCGCCCAGGCGCAGCAGGACGAACGATTGCACTTCGAGTTCGGTCGAGACCGTCATAAGCTTGGGTCTGTCACCTCTGGATTCTGGGCTGCGGCCGCATCCGTTTGCAGAAGAGCGGAATCGAGCAGAGCGAGCTCTTCGGATGACAAAAACCCTTCGGGATGCACCACCGGCACGACCGTCTGGTCGAGCGCCGTTAGCCCGCGGTACCATTGCCGCTCTTCGTGACAGAAGCACAGTGGGAGCGACTGCAGCCGGGTCATGCTGGTCATCTTCTCGATGCCGTCGATCAAGAGTGCCGTGCGCGTCTTGCGCAGCACGAATAACAGCGTTCCCTCGGCCGCATGCAATCCAAAATGCATGGCGCCGTTGACGATGAAAAGCGAGCGATCCCCGCGCCGCACCACATGGCGAACTTTTCGAAGCCCGGGCGCGCTGATTTCCGCCGCCGCGCCAGACATGCTATCCGCGCTGCGCACTTCCTGCACCGCAGCGGAAGAGATGGCGAATAATTGGCCGCTGACGCGGAAGAGAATGATCTGTTCCGACTTTGCCGGACTCGCTTTCCCTGGCGCTGCCAGCCGCATCAGCGAACTCCCGCGGGCGCGATGCGGCAGATTCCCAGGACGCGCTTTTCGATGGCCGCATAAATATCGTCGAGGCCCAGCACCTGATCGACGGCGCCGGCTTTGATGGCCTCAGCGGGCATGCCGAAAATCACGCACGTTGCTTCATCCTGAGCCAGCACTAGGCCGCCCGCAGCCTTGATGGCCAGCGCCCCATTCGCTCCATCGTTGCCCATTCCTGTGAGCACGCCCGCAATGCTTAGCGGCCCCGCGAAGGCCGCCACGGATTCCATAGTGACGTCAATATTCGGCAGATAACCGTTAATGCGGCCGCTGGTCCCATCAAGCTGAATTCGGCCCGTTGGCGTCACGCGAAGATGCTGGCCCCCGGGACAGATGTAGAGCGTTCCCGGCTGGAGCGATTCATTGGCTGCCGCTTCCTTCACGCGGATTCCCGTAAATTCCGCGAGTTGTGCAGCGTATTGCGTGGTGAATGCCGCGGGCATGTGTTGCACCAAAATTACTGCGGCCGGGAAGTCCGCTGTGAAGCCTGGAGCGATGCGCATGACGGTAGCCGGCCCGCCCGTCGATGCCGCGAGTACGACTACCGGGAAGCGCTGATCGAGACCGGATGTAGGCGCAGGGCGGATGCTTACAGGCGCGGGCGGCGGAATCTTCGAGCCGCCGGCATTCTGAATTGTCAAAGCCAGACGCGACGCCGTGCGTACCACGCGCACTTTGGCTGCCATCCGCACCTTGCGAAGGAGTTCTTCCTTCACGCTTCGCATATCGAGGTCGATGGCGCTCGATGGCTTGGCCACAAATTCAATCGCGCCGAGTTCCAGCGCGCGAAGAGTGCTGGCGGCGCCTTCGCGCGATTCAGAGCTGACGATGACGATCGGCCGCGGATTTGTCGTCATGATTTCCGCGGTGGCCTGAAGCCCGTCCACGTGAGGCATATTGATGTCCATGGTGATGACATCAGGTTTCAGCGATTCCGCCATCGCCACGGCCTCTCGGCCGTCCTTGGCGTGGCCCACGACCTGCAGTTGCTCGTCGGCGTTGAAAATTCCCTCCAGGACCTTCCGCATGAATGCGGAATCCTCCACGACGAGCACGCGAAACTTTTTGATGATGGTCGCCATTGTTCCCTTACGTTACCGGCGCCACGGGGCGCGGCGACTCCGTTCCTATAAGCTGTTCGACCGCGGCGATCAGTTGATCTTCCTGCACCGGCTTGGTCAGGAATGCGGTTGCGCCTTCCTTCATCGCGCGATCGCGATGCTTGGCCCCTGCTCGCGAGGTTACGACCATCACCGGAATTCGCCGCGTCGAGGGAGTTTGGCGCAGTTGCACCATCAATTCGTATCCGGTCATGCGCGGCATCTCGAGGTCAGTGATGACCAGATGGCACCCGTGCTGCGTCACCAGTTCGGCGGCTTCCAGTCCGTCCGCCGCCAGTTTCACGCGGTATCCGTTCTTTTCCAGCATCCGGCCGACGAATTTGCGTACGCTGATGGAGTCGTCCGCCACTACGATTACGCGCTCTTGCTCGACGCGGTCGAAGGAATGCTTCCGCGAGCGATCGCCGTCGAGCCCGGCGCAAAAATGCGCGCGGCGCTGGCGCTAGCTTGTATCGGCCGGCGCTCGCTCGGTTCCGTCGCTACCATGCGATTCAAGTCGATCAGCAGAATCAGGCTGCCATCGGGGGCGATAGTCGTGCCAGGGAAAAGTTTTACGCGGCGCAGGTATTCGCCAAGATTCTTGATGACGATTTCGTCTTTGCCAAGTACTTCCTCCACCACCAGGCCGATCTTCCGGTTCCCGGCGTTTGCCACCACCATCCGGAAATATCCATTGATTGGTTCCAGTGGTGGCAAGCCCAGATAGGTATCCAAACGCACGACCTCGGTAACCACGTCGCGCACCTTGGTCAGCAGTTTTCCGCCGACGTCTTCTATTTCATCGGCGCGCAAACGGCGGATTTCCTCGACCACCGCCAATGGCAACGCGAAATTCGTCGTTCCGCAGCGCACGAACAGCGCCGGGGAAATAATGAGCGTGAGAGGCACTTTGAGCGTGAACTTTGTGCCCTTGCCGCTGGTGCTCTCAATCTCGATTTCGCCGTTTAGGGCGTTCAGGTTGGCCTTCACTACATCGAGCCCGACTCCGCGCCCGGCCAGTTCCGTTTTCACCGGAGCGGTGGAAAACCCCGGATGGAAGAGCATCTCCCGAAGATCCCGCTCCGTAAGCCGGTCGGCGGTTTCTGCAGAAACCAGCCCGCGCTCGATTGCGCTTTGTTTCACGCGCTCGTAATTAATTCCGCCGCCGTCATCTTCGACTTCGATATAAATGTGGTTTCCGCGGTGATAGGCGCGCAGCATGATATTCCCGCTGTACGATTTGCCCGCGGCGATGCGATCGGCGCTCTGCTCGATGCCGTGCGCCACCGAGTTGCGCACCAGGTGCACGAGCGGATCGGAGATCTGCTGAATGATGTTGTTGTCAAGCTCGGTTTCGCTCCCGGAAAGATCCAGCTCGACGCGCTTGCCGGTGGAGTTCGCGGCATCGCGAACCGCGCGCGACAATCGCGAATACAGAGTGCCGATCGGGACCATTCGCGCGGCGGTAATCTCGTCCTGCAGGTGGTGCGCCAGTTTTGTGAATTCGTCGATATCGCCTTCCACGCGCCCGATGAACCCTTCCAGTTGCGAAAGCACTTCGTTCACGTCCGCTGAAATTTCCGCCATCGACCGCGACAGAATATTGACGTCGTCGTAGCGGTCCATTTCCAATTCGCTGAATTCGGACCAGAACGATGTGTCGCCCGCGGCCGCGCTCGTGAGCATCTGCGGCGTCGGCTCGGGATTCCATGGCCCCTGGGCCGTCCGGTTGTTGTTGCTGATGCGGTTAAATTCGTATTTTTCCTGGAATTCCGCGACTTTGCCTTGCAACCGCTCCTTGGAAAAGCTCAGCGTATCAACGAGCTTCTCGAGTTCCGCAACGCGCCCAACCATCCGCGTGCGGTTGATGACCAGTTCCCCGACCGTATTCATCATGCGGTCGAGCCGGGCCAGCGCGATGCGGACCGACTTGACCGTCGCCGTTCCGCCCGCGGATTGTTTCGCAGCCTTCTTCGCGGGTGCGGGAATTTGCTGCGCGGCTTCAATTTCCTTCCCAGGGCGATCATCGGTTGCACCGGAAGAACCGGGCAAGGCTTCGGCCTCTTCTGGTTCGAGCGGAGCGAACTCCGCGATGCGCCCCAGCAGGGAATCGACGCCCGTCCGCATATCCACTTCGTCAATCCACTGCCGGTGAAGCGTCTTCTTCAAAACGTCCACCGACTCCAGGCACAAATCCACCACTGCTGGCGAGGCTTCCAGCTCTCCCTCGCGCAAGCGTCCGATCAAATCCTCGACGCGGTGCGCAATCGCTCCCAATCTCTTCAGCCCGACTTGCGCTGCCGAACCCTTTACCGTGTGAATGGCGCGAAACAGTTTGTTGATCTCTTCCGGATTGTTGTTGCCTTCGAGCGAAATCAGGCAATCGCTGACAACCTGCAGATGCTCCTCCGCCTCCGGCTGGAAGAACTCCAGAATCTCGTCCGGCACCTCGTCGTCCGTGGGCAGCGCGTCAAAGTACGAACCCGTCGCCGCTGCGACAATCGGCTCATGAAGTTCCTCCGCATCGAATCGCTCCCGCGGTTCCGGCTGGGAAAGGTTCAGCGGCGGCGGCTCCGTGGGAAACGCAAAACGATAGCGCTCCTTGAAAACGGCGATATCATCGACGCATTCTTTCCCGGTATCGCTGATTTCCAGGAGGTCCGTCTCGAGCACCGAAATTCCATCCGAAAGAAATTCCGTCAACGGCCCGTGCAGGTCGTCGCCCAGAGGCGCATTCAGCGCATATTGAAAGACATGCGCGAGCTTCGTAGCAATTTCCGAGAACCGCGGAAATCCATAGCTCGCCGATGTCCCGCCAAGAGTGTGCGCCGCAATGTACAGTCGTTCCAGGTCCTCCCGGCGCGGCTCAACATCCTGAAGCACGCTCACGTATTCCCGCAAATACTGCAGGTGCTCCGAGGCTTCCTGGAGAAAGATCTCGACGGCTTCGCGGTCCAACGTGCTCACGCCCGCCCCTCCGCCACCAGTTCCGCTTTTAGCAATTCGTCCGCTTCCGGTTTCCGGTAGAGAATGCAATCGTTCAACACGATGGCCTGGAACTTCACTGGCATTTTGGAGATCGACTCCGAATGCCCCAGAAATAGGTATCCGCCCGGTTCTAGCGTGTCGTAAAATCTTTGCACCAGCGACCGCCGGCGGTCTTCCGAGAAGTAAATCATCACGTTCATGCAAAAAATCATGTCCATGCGCCCGACGTACACCGCCGAAGCCAGGTTCATCTGCGCGAACGAAACCATCTTGCGCAGCCGCGGCTTCACCTGATATCCGCCGCTGACTTCGGTAAAATGGTTTGCTAACTGCTTTTCGCTCACGCAGGAAATGCTGCGCCCTTTGTAAATCCCGCGTTCCGCGTGCTTCAAAGCGTGCCGCCCCACGTCGGTTGCCAGTATTTCCACGTTCCA
>WNFF01020960.1_pt1 | contig 10305 bp, 8 predicted proteins | sample 5400441 | NCBI WGS metagenome assembly WNFF01 (sample SAMN13153345, study PRJNA577476) | soil metagenome | isolation source: 120 cm saprolite under Douglas fir tree site 2 hole 3 replicate 1 | place: USA:California | collected 2015-04-18
CCACGGATTGTTCACCTGGGGGATGACACAGCGTGACTGCTACCTCAATAGCATTCATACCATCGATCAGATGGGTGAATTCATTCTTAAGCATCAATCGAGCAAAGGCTCGTTGTTCGGTGGAGTCGAGAAGTCTCCCGTCCAGGATCGCAAGGACATCGCGACGCAAATCCTGCCCGCACTGAGAGGCGCGCTCTCCTCGAATCGCCGTGTAGTCGCCCACTATACCGATGACGAGGACGCTTTAACATTCGCCGGATCGAAGTGGGCGAAGGAGTTGGGATCACTGGGCACCAGTTGCCCGGATCATTTTCTGAGAACCAGAGTATGCCCTTTGTTTCTCCCCTGGAATCCCGCCAAAGAGGATGTCAGCGTTTTGAAGGGTCGCATCCAGAATGAAGCGGTCGAGTATCGCGCCGCCTACAAGAAGTATTACGACGCGTGGGCAAGCAGCGATTCACCCAAGCTACGGGATTCCAATCCCTCAGTCGTTGTCGTTCCTGGCCTGGGCCTGTTCGGCTTCGGCAAGAACAAGAAAGAAGCGCGCATCACTACTGAGTTCTTCATTAATGCCATTCACGTGATGGCAGGGGCGAACGCCTTAGAAGAAGGAGAGGTTTCACATCCTTTGCCGCAGGCTCGACACGTCGAGCAATCGCAGCAGTTTACGCAGTTCCACAACTATGTGGCTCTTCCAAGGTCCGAAGCGTTCCGCATCGAGTATTGGGCTCTCGAAGAAGCCAAGCTGCAACGCATGCCAGCCGAGGCGGAATTCAGCCGCAAGATCGCGCTCATCATCGGAGGCGCCAGCGGCATCGGTCGCGAAGTCGCCCTGCTGCTCGCGCGGAAGGGCGCTCACATCGTTGTCGCGGATTTTGATCAGCAAGGCGCAAAGAGGGTCGCCGAGGAGGTTAGCGCCATCGCATCTCCCGAGGCGGTGGCACACGTCGCTGTCGACCTGGGATCATCCGCGTCCCTCTCGAAGGCTTCCAACTTCACCATCTCGCAGTTCGGCGGCATTGATGTCATCGTCAACACCGCTGCAATCTATCCTGTGCCGGGTGATGACGGAGAACTTACCGACGTACAGTGGGCCCAGACATTCAAGGTCAATGTCACAGGCAATTATCTCCTTGGCCGCCAAACGGAGTGGGTGTTCAAGGACCAGGGGTTGCCGGCTGCCATGGTGCTTACAAGTTCCGCGAACGCCGTGGTCCCAAAGAAAGGCAGCGAAGCCTACGACACCAGCAAGACTGCTCTCAACCATCTCATCCGAGAGTTGTCGATCAAACTCGGTCCGCATGTTCGAGTAAATGGGATTGCGCCCGCGACCGTGGTCGCCGGTTCGACCATGTTCCCGCGCGACCGCGTTATTCAATCACTTCAGAAATACAAAATCGGGTTGTCGGAATCGGAGTCGACCGAGGAACTGCGTGCCAAACTGGCTGACTTTTATGCGCAACGCACGCTGACGAAGCGTCCGATCATGCCACAGGATTGTGCTGCCGCGATCGTCTGGTTGGCGGGCGATCAGAGTGCGAAAACAACTGGCCACATCATTCCGGTGGATGGTGGTTTATCCGAAGCATTCCTCCGTTAAGTTCTTTTCCTCGAAGGGAATTTACGACGTCATGCAGTAGCAACCTGGTTCTCGAAGAGCGCTCGTTTCAGTAAATAGGGAGATTTCGTGCGTTGTTATCGAATCATGTTGTTGTTGGCCGTGTGTGCCCTCGTTGCGTCTTCCGTGGCACGGGCGCAAACGTGGCAGATCGATCCTATGCACTCCGCGGCACAGTTTTCTGTTCGTCACCTCGGCATCTCAACCGTGCGCGGACAGTTTGAGAAGCTGAGCGGCAGCGTTACGTACGACCCCGCGGCTCTGGGCAAGACGTCGATTTCAGCGAGCATCGACGCGAACAGCGTCAACACACGGGTTGAGATGCGGGACAACGATCTGCGCAGCCCCAATTTCTTTGACGTCGCGAAGTACCCGACAATCACCTTCAAGTCCAAGCGCATCGATCCTTCAGGACCAGGCCAATTGAAGGTGGTAGGCGACTTGACCATTCACGGCGTGACCAAAGAAGTCACCCTGGACGTGGACGGCCCAACGCCAGTGATCAAAGACCCGATGGGCAACTCGCGCATGGGAGCTTCCGCAAGTACAAAGATCAATCGCCGCGATTTCGGAGTGAACGGAGCCCCCACCATGGCAGGAGATGAAGTGGTGATCACACTCGACATTGAATTGTTCGCCCCGCAACCCCCAGGTAAATGATCCCACAGAGGAGCGCCGATGCAGCGTGTCTGTTTTGTCTTGCAGGTAAAACCAGAACGGCTCGAGGAGTACAAGAGTCGCCATCGCAGCGTGTGGCCTGAGATGCTGGCGGCCCTTCGCGAAACCGGATGGAACAATTACTCGTTGTTCCTGCGCGACGATGGCCTTCTCGTCGGCTATCTCGAGACGGAAAACTTTGAGCGCGCTCGGGCTGGCATGGCCAAACGCGAAGTCAACGACCGTTGGCAGCGCGAGATGGGTGACTTCTTCGTTCAACCAGACGGCGCGCTGCCTGATCGCGCCATGCAGCCTTTGCAAGAAGTGTTTCACTTGTAAATTCAGACACGAGGATTCCATGAACCCAGCGCTAGGGGTCTTTTTTCATTGGCTCGGCGGTCTCGCTTCCGCCAGCTTCTACGTGCCTTATCGCGGGGTAAAGAACTGGGCATGGGAAACCTATTGGCTGGTCGGCGGATTCTTCAGTTGGATCATCGCCCCTTGGATTCTCGCGCTCACCATGACTCATGACCTCATTCAGGTGCTCCACGAAGCTCCTGCCAGCAGTCTGTTCTGGGCGTACGTGTTTGGAGTTTTGTGGGGGCTTGGGGGCCTCACCTTCGGCCTCACCATGCGATATCTGGGGATGTCGCTCGGGATGGCCATGGTGCTTGGGTACACAGCCGCGTTCGGCACATTGATGCCCCCGATCTTCCGGGGAGTATTCGCAACCGAAGTTCTCAGAACTCATTCGGGCCTGATAATTCTCGCAGGCGTCGCCGTCTGTCTCCTCGGCATCGCCTTCGCGGGAGCGGCCGGAGTATCCAAAGAACGCGAAATGTCGAGTGAACAGAAGCGTGCCTCGATCAAAGAATTCGACTTGAAGAAAGGATTGCTGGTGGCCACATTCTCGGGGGTCATGAGCGCCTGCTTTGCTTACGGGCTCGCAGCCGGAGATCCTATCAAAGCCATCACCATCCAACATCGCACTCCAACGTTGTGGCAGGGACTTCCCGTGCTCGTCGTGGTGCTCGCCGGCGGCTTCACCACTAACTTCATCTGGTGCCTCATACTGAACATTCGCAACCGGACGGGGTATCAGTACTTCGAATCCGAGATTCGGGGCAGAGTTCCTGCACGCAATGAAGAGCACATTCTAGAAACGGTTACCGATGCTCCGGCGGAAGAGATGGCCGTAGCTGTGGCTATCGCGCCACAGATTGCTGTCAAGGCTCCGATGCTTGCCAACTACCTGTTCTCAGCCCTCGCGGGCACGACCTGGTACCTGCAGTTTTTCTTCTACACCATGGGCGAGACCCAGATGGGAAGATACAAGTTCTCCAGTTGGACGCTACATATGGCCAGCATCATCATCTTCAGCACGTTGTGGGGAATCGCGCTGAAGGAGTGGAACGGTGCGGGGGTCAGAACCAAGCTGCTGGTAGCATTAAGTCTGTTCGTGCTGGTAAGTTCGACGGTTATTGTAGGTTACGGAAACTACGTTGGCGGGGCCTCACACTAACTGCGACTGACCCAGGAAACGAGAACCGCCGCTAGCGTCCGTCGGGTTGCGAACCGTCGCACACCTACTAAAGGTGGGTTCCTCGCCGTTACGGTTCCGACTGGGCTGCTAGTTCAGGTCGGCATTGATCTCTCGCGCCGCCTTAATTCCCGATGTGATCGCACCCTGCATCCATCCTGGCAATGAAGAGGCGTGCTCACCGGCAAACCACACCCTTCCCTCTGGCTTGCATATCTCCGGATACGACTTCATCTGACCAACCGGATACAGGGTGTATGCTCCGCGTTGCCAGGGATCGTTGGCCCACGATTTGGTGATTACCGCTTCCAGGTTAGGCCGCAACCCGGGATGCACCTCGTCCATGTCGCGGATCATCCTGTCGAGCCTTTCATTCTCATTTAATTGGTCCAACTGGTGCGCATAATTCTCGTAGTTGTATGCCTGGAGTAGTCCCCGCCTGCCCGGCTTGCCGTGAGTGGGATGCCGACCTCGAAATTCTTGTCCGATGTGCCAAATCCGTTCAAGCCTTCCTGCTCCCAGTAGCGGTGGCTTACCTGATAAGTGGTCCGAACACACGGGCCGTAGTAAATGTTATTGATCACCTTGCGCTTAGCGGGCGACCATTCCGGCGTAACCGCCATATGCCGCAGAACGCTGTAGGGAATCGTGCAGACCACCGCTTCAGCTTCCAAGTGGTCGAGCATGCCCGCTCGTCGACAGGCAATGCGCACGCGGTTTTCGCTGCGGTCGATGTGCTCTACGGCACAACCGTAGCGGATAACGTCGCTCAGTTTGGTGGCAAAAGCCCGCGGGAGCTGGTCGTTACCGCCCTTAATCTTTTGGAGCGGTGCGGCATTGAGACTAAGCACATCTTTCAGGAAGTCAAGAGCAGCGAGGTCCTCGAACCCAAGCAACATATGGTGGATTGCATCCTCTGACGCACCTCGCTCCCTCAAGAAATCCCTGATGCTGATATCGCCAAGACGCATGATGGTCGGCGACCAATCCTCGCGAATTTGGTAACCAACCTGCCTCGCGATTTCACCGCAATAATGTTCCTCCAGGTTCGCAAGCCCAATCCTGCGCTCCTCGGCGGTGAGATCGAGTGGAACGAGCGACATATCCACCGGCTTATCCGCCGGGATCTTCACTCGCTGTGCCTTGAGCAGTGCAACCGTTGCGAGGTCTTTGGGATAGAACGGTTCCAGTTCGAGCCCGAAATGTTTTGCCCACTCCAGCGTGATGCTGTGGTTTGCGGGAATACGTCCGGCGCCAGCTTCGGCGTAGAGATCATCTGAGAGCCCTTCGCGAATGGTGTGCACGCGCCCGCCGGGATGAAGCTGTGCTTCAAGAATGGTGACGTCATGCCCCGCGCCCCGCAGTTCCCATCCCGCGGCAAGCCCCGCAAGTCCTGCTCCAAGGATGACGACCCGCTTCCCGCTCGTGTGGCGCGCTTCAACACTTTGCGGTAACGCCCAACTCAAATCGGAAGAGAGAGACAGTCCACCAACGGCAAATCCAGACAGTTTCACGAACTCTCGTCGGCTAACCTTCATTTCGCCCGCCATCCTATCTTGCCTGTACTTCTCCCCGCAACTTGCAAGGGCAAAAGTTTCCAAAGAATCCGTTGAGTCCAGCTAAACGGTTCGATCTGCCTTGGCTGCAGAACCCGATTGGTCAGAGTACACCAGGAGCAGGCGCGGCTTTGATCCGTGCGAAATACGCTGCTTTGACGTCGTCGAGGAGAAATGCTGGCCGCAAGTCTTCCTTCATGAACTTGACGTCAACGTCGCGCATTTCAATGTCCTTCACATGACGGATGTAGAAGCCGTGCGCCGGCATGGGGCCGAACCGGCTGGGTTCGGGATAGTCATTTTCCAGTTCGGGGGGCTGGATCCTGGCATCTTCCACTGTGCCGCCGCCCTGGTGCTGCACATAAATGTTGCTGAGCTTCAAATCTTCAATGTAATGGCCGGGGATGCCGGTGATGATCGCGGCTTGCCGCGATGCACAGTTGGATACGATTACATTGCTGATGATTACGCGCCGCAACCGGCCTACGGGAGTGCCCTCGGGACCGCGCATGCGGCGGCCCAGCCGGAGAAATAACGGCACATCGATGATGTCACGCATCGTGATGTTAGTTATGGAAACGTCTTCCAGAAGCGCACCATCGACGGTCTCGAGGGCTAGTCCGCGGCAATCTTCGATCACACAATTCGAAATAGTGATATTGCGGAGGCACTGTCTGGTCGAGAGGCAGACGCTTATAGGTGGCGTCGAGCATCGTGCCTTCTTCGTAGCCGCCCGTGACATAGCAGTTGGTGATGGTGACATGGTCGGTGGGTCGCGCAAATCCGAGGCCGTAGGAGTTCTTCAAGCAAATGCCATCGTCCCAGGGCGAATTGACACTGCAATTCGATACCCGCACGTTGCGGCAACAGTCGATGTCGATGGCGTCGCGGTTGGTGTCGATCTTGAGGTTGTCAATGGTGAGATTGTCGACACCAGTGGCCAGGATGGCGAAGTGCCCGCCATGAAGAATGGAGAAGTCGCGCAGGGTCACGTTGTGGCAGTTCTTTAAACTGATGGACTTGTTGCCTACTCCAGCAGCGAGTGCCGTATCCCCGGAGCCTCTGGTCAAACCTTTTCCCCAGATGAGTCCTGGGCCGAATATTGAAACGTTGCTGATCTCCTCGCCCCAGATCAGACTGTTATGCCAGTGGCTGTGGCCGAAGTCCTGGTATTTGTCGAACGCATTCGGTTCGGGAGGATCGTATCCCGCGCCGCCCTGGGCGGGCGAATCAGCGGCGATAATCGTTGCTCCGGGCCCGAGATACAAAGAGACATTGCTCTTGAGATGAATGGAACAACAAAGATAATTTCCGGCCGCGAAGCAGACTGTGCCGCCACCGGCAGCCGCAGCGGCTTCGATCGCCTTATTGATCGCAGGCGTGTCGAATGTCGTGCCGTCGCCCTTGGCTCCAAATGACCGTGCATTGAAGCCATCGCCGGCGCCTGCAGCATCGAGATGGGCCGCGCCGGCAGTCGCAACACCTGCGAGTGCGGAGCCGGCAAGTCCCGCGCCGGTCAATTTCAGGAAATCTCTTCGCTGGGGCCTCTTGGCAGACATGATCGTTCTCCTCCTGCCAAACTCGGATTGGTAGTGTATCCCATGAAAGACGGCTGAATGTGTCGCATTCCACTGCTAGAATCGCCGGAACGCCACCATGACGCACGAGCACCTCACACCGGCTAAAGTCGCGCCGTTATCAGGTCCCGACTCTTCGGAAAGAATCGAAACTCACACCGCATCCCCCGCTGGATATTTCCGTTGGATCATCTGCGCGCTTTTGCTGTTCGGAACCACCAAGAACTACATGGACCGCCAGGTTCTAGGAGTGCTCAAGACCACTTTGCAACACGACCTGGGCTGGAATGAAATTGACTACAGCAATCTGGTGTTCGCCTTTCAGGCAGCTTATGCGGCGGGCATGCTCGGTGTCGGCTGGCTGATCGATCGTGTTGGTACGCGGTTGGGATATGCCCTGGCAATGGCGTTCTGGAGTCTAGCTTCAATGGCCCACGCCGTGGGAAGTTCTTTCACCAGCTTTGTTATTGCCCGCTCCGCACTGGGTTTCGGCGAGGCGGGCGTTTTTCCGGCCAGCATCAAGACCGTGGCCGAATGGTTCCCCAAGAGAGAAAGAGCACTCGCCACGGGAATATTCAACGCAGGCACAAACCTCGGCGCGATTATCACTCCACTTGTCGTTCCCTGGATCACGATCCATTGGGGGTGGCGTTGGGCCTTCGTGATCACGGGCGCGCTGGGATTCGTCTGGCTGATCTTCTGGCTGCTCCTGTATCGCAAGCCCGAGCAGCATCCCCGAGTCACAGCGGCCGAGTTGGATTACATTCGCAGCGATCGGCAAGAACCTGTCGCCAGGATGAAATGGCTCAGCCTGCTCCCGTACCGGCAAACATGGGCTTTTGCAGTGGGCAAGTTCCTGATCGATCCAATCTGGTGGTTCTACCTGTTTTGGCTGCCGGATTTCCTTCAACGTCGGCATGGCATCGCTCTGATTCGAATTGGTGTGCCCATCCTGGTGATCTATGTGCTCTCCGACGTCGGCAGTGTAGCCGGCGGCTGGCTTTCGTCATGGCTCATCGGACGCGGCAAGAACGTTGATGCAGCCAGAAAGATCACCATGTTGATATGCGCGCTCTGCGTGGTTCCGATCGTGTTCGCCTACCGCACGGAGAGTATGTGGACTGCGGTCCTGCTGATCGGGCTCGCGGCCGCCGCACACCAGGGATTCTCCGCCAATCTCTTCACCTTGCCTTCCGACATGTTCCCGGCGCGAGCCGTAGGCTCCGTGGTTGGAATAGGCGGCATGGCTGGCGCGCTGGGAGGCATGTTGATCGCGAAGGTGGTTGGCTATGTGCTGCAGTCAACCGGCAGCTACATGATTCCGTTCCTTATGGCTGGTTCTGCATATCTGTTGGCCCTAGCGAGCATTCAGATCATCGCTCCCAGGATCGAGCCGGTGAAAATCGAAAATGGATGAGGATCATTTATTGGTTGACCCCGCTCGCCAGAAAGCCACCGTCCACGACCAACAAGTGGCCAGTAACGAAGCTGGCGGCATCGGAGGCGAGGAAGACAGCGGCGCCACCAAGCTCATCGACGTTTCCAAACCGCCGCATGGGAGTGCGGAGCAGGAATTCTTTTCCTCGCGCGGTACCATCGAGCAGGGTAGCATTCAATTTTGTGCGCAGAACTCCTGGCACGAGCGCATTGACGCAAACGCCATGCATGGCCCACTCGACGGCAAGAGACTTGGTCAGGGAAGCAACAGCCGACTTGCTGGCCGCGTACGCCGCAACTTCGAAAAGTCCGACAAACGAAGAAAGTGAGCAGATATTGATAATGCGGCCATAGCGCTGCTCAATCATGTGCCTGCCAAACACACGACACGCGCGCAAGGTTCCATTCAGATTGGTTTCAAGGATTGCCTGCCACTCTGATTCCGGAAAATCGAGGGTCGGCATCTTCTTGGTGCGGCCTGCACAATTGACCAGAATCTGGACGTCCCCGAATTCACGGCAGGCGGACCTTAGGAGGTCCTCTAAACTCGCGTTGTCGGTGACGTCGCAAGTTTGGGAAAGTGATCGGCGTCCCAGAGCTTCGACCTCAGAAACTGCGCTGCGGACTTGTTCTGCCCGACGGCTGGAGGGAATCACATTTGCGCCGGCCGTCGCCAGCGCCTTGGCGAGCGCCAACCCGATGCCGCTGGTGCCACCGATTACGACGGCGGTCTTATTGGTAAGATCCAAAAGAGGATGACCCATGAAAGTTTTCCACTGCCAAAAGTTCCGTGGAGGGGGAATTATAAGTGACGGGTAGCCCTCTTGGTTGAATGTTGCTTAAGGGATCGTTTATCGTTTTTGCGGGATTCGTAATTTGTTGGTTCTTGAACCTGGAGCAGACGCAGGAATCGCAATGGAAGTGAGATCGGTCAAGCAATCCATCCCGAGCGAGGATGTTGGCCTCAAGGACTTGCTGTCATCCGAGCAACTCCGGTCCACCGTAGAGGAAGTACTGGGGACGACGGCATTCATTGACATCCACACTCATCTATTTTCTCCGGCGTTTGGTAGTCTCGGGCTTTGGGGAATCGATGAACTGCTGACGTACCATTACCTCGAAGCGGAGTTTTTCCGCTCAACCGACATGTCTCCGGAGCGCTACTGGCAGCTTTCGAAGCCAGAGCAGGCCGATGCAATCTGGCGAACACTCTTCGTCGAAAACACCTCCGTTTCTGAGGCTACGCGGGGAATTATTGCGGTTCTCAAGGCGCTCGATTTACCAACTGAGAGCTCGGACCTGGAGGAATCGCGGTCGTTCTTTCGAGCGCAGAGTATCGAGTCGCACATTCGGAAAACGTTTGACTTGGCGGGGATAGAAACCGCAGTCATGACCAACGATCCACTCCATCCGGAAGAGCAACGGGTTTGGATGAAGGGGGTGCAGAGCGATTCGCGGTTCAAAGCTGCGCTGCGCCTCGACCGACTTATTCGTGACTGGCCTGGGCACTGGGAAATATTGGCCGCACAAGGTTATGTGGTGGATGCTCAGGCGTCGGAGAAGGCACTGGCGGAAGTTCGCCGATTCTTATCTGACTGGCACGAACGCATGAGCCCCGTGTATGCGGCGGTTTCGCTGCCGGACGCATTCCAATTCCCGGAGGAAACAATCGGCAACAGGATCCTCGCGGGCGCTGTTCTGCCCTGGTGCCTTGAAGCGGACTTGCCACTCTCGCTGATGATTGGCGTCCGCTATCAAGTCAATCCGAGAATCCGCCTGGCTGGGGATGGGGTCGGCAGAGCAGACCTTCGCGCGCTGGAGAAGCTGTGTCGAACTTTTCCGGGGAATCGGTTTCTGGTGAGTGTGCTCAGCCGGGAGAATCAGCACGAACTCTGCGTGTATGCCAGGAAATTCAGCAAT
>WNFF01015567.1_pt1 | contig 10303 bp, 8 predicted proteins | sample 5400441 | NCBI WGS metagenome assembly WNFF01 (sample SAMN13153345, study PRJNA577476) | soil metagenome | isolation source: 120 cm saprolite under Douglas fir tree site 2 hole 3 replicate 1 | place: USA:California | collected 2015-04-18
AGCCGAGATCAGCCCACACCCCTCCAGCCTTGGGAATACCGTTTCGCAAGAGATACATATGGTCGTCGTGGTTCATAAAATCCTCTTTTGTACAGAAAATGCAGCCCAAGTTCAGGGACAGGTAGCGCTCACCGGGCCAGAGCTACAGCGATCCTGCCATCCGACTTGATAATTTCCAGGCCTTCCTCGACGTGTTCGCTTGCCTCTACTCTCCTGGCGCGGGTGACGCTAGTGATGTCGGGCAAGGCTTCGCGCAGCAGCGCGGCCAGGGAAGGGTCGCTTGTGACGAGCTGGAGGCGCTGCAGTTCCGTTCCCAGGGAGAGGTTAGACTCGCTCTTGTAACGGCGCACGGCCGTGGCAACCTCCACTATTGCATCACCAGCCGACTCTGCTGTCTCGTCAATGAGCGTTTCATCGCAGATAGGCCAGCGCGTGTTGTGGATCGACCCTTCCATCTCACTAGCTGCGAAGAGCGCCTGGAATATCTCTTCGGTAATATATGGAAGGAATGGAGCCAGGAGCTTTATTACCGATAGCAGGACATGATACAGCGTATAGCATGCCCCTTCTCGCCTCTCGCTCTCCCCGGCGTAGAGGCGCTCCTTGGACATCTCCAGGTAGTTGTCTGCCAGGTCGTGCCAGAAGAAACTCTCAGTCTCGCTTTTGGCCGCAGCATAATCATAATTGCAGAAAAGCTCTGTTACACGACGAATGAGCCGTTCGGAGCGTGTGAGTATCCAGCGATCGGTCGGCAAGAGAGCTGGATGCTTGTCCGGTGGCCGGTAGTCTTCCAGGAAGCGTTGAGCGAACCTGGCAACGTTCCACAGCTTTGTGACCAGCTTCGCCCCTGTCTGGATTTTCTCCTCGCTGATCATCGAATCTTTACCGTAGCCTGTGCTGGCCGCCCAGTAGCGAACGGCGTCTGCCGAGTATTTTTCGATCATCTTCATTGGCGACATCGGGCCTCCCCCGCGGCTCTTGCTGATTTTTTCCCCTCCCGCACCTGCCAGGCCCCAGCCGGAGATGGCTATCTCCTTCCATGGCAGGCGGCCAAAATGGTGGTAGGATTTGACGATGGTGTAGAACGCCCAGGTGCGGATGATCTCGTGCGCCTGCGGGCGCAGCGAAAACGGGAAGACTTGTTCGTAGAGCTGATTATCTGTCAACCAGCGCCCAGCAATTTGCGGCGAGAGGGAGGAAGTTGCCCAGGTATCCATTACATCTCGTTCCGGCGTAAAGGATGTGTTCCCACATGCACACGGCTTTGTCGGCTGCTGTTCAGTCGGGTCTACTGGAAGCTGCTCTTCGTCAGCCAGCAGGATTTCACCGCAGGCATCGCAATACCACAGCGGGAAAGTTATGCCAAAGTAGCGCTGCCGCGAAATGCACCAGTCCCAGTGTAGATTCACGACCCATTCGCGATAGCGTGCCTGCATATGAGCCGGGTGCCAGGTAACCTGTTCCCCAGCATCGAGCAGCTCTTTTTTGAAACCGAGCACGCGGATAAACCACTGCTGCGTTACAATGTACTCGACCGGCGTGTCGCAGCGCTCGTGAACGCGTATTGACTGGGCAACGGGCTGCCGCTCAAGAAGCAGGCCTCGCGCTTCCAGGGTTTCGATGATCCTGTGACGAGCTTCATCAGTGATCAAACCAGCGAACTCACCGGCTTCCTGAGTCAGGCGGCCATCACGGCCAATGACTGCTTTGAGCGGCAGGTCGTGCTTGTACCACCACTCGACATCGGTGGTGTCGCCAAAGGTACAGCACATGACGGCGCCTGTTCCCTTCCCCGGGTTTGCCTCCGGGTCCGCCAGCAGTGGTACCTCCCGTCCGTAGAGCGGTTCCTTTACACTGTGCCCAATAAGATGCTGGAAACGCCGGTCGTCAGGATGAACGAAAACGGCAACGCAGGCTGGCAGGAGCTCCGCACGAGTGGTGGCAATAGGAAGAGTCGAACCATCTTCCAGGCTAAAAGCAAGCGTGACAAACTCGCTATTCCGCTCCAGGTCATTCAGTTCGGCCTGTGCAATGGCCGTGCGGCACTCGGGGCACCAGATCGTCGGGGCTTCGCGACGATAAGCCAGGCCCTTGCGATAGAGGTCAAGAAATGAGAGCTGGGAGGTACGCCTGGATACCTCATCGATGGTGCGATAGGTGTAACGCCAATCTATTGAGAGCCCCAGTCTCTGCCAGAGCGCCTCGTAATTCTTCTCTTCCTCTACACTTACCGCGAGGCATTTTTCGATGAATGCTCTACGCCCTACCTTGATCGCGGTGATGCCGAGCCGCTTCTCTACTAGTTTCTCCGTGGGCAGACCATTATCATCATAGCCCATGGGGTAGTAGACGTTATAACCGTTCATGCGCCAGAAACGGGCCATAAAGTCCGTGTGACTATACGAGTAGACGTGTCCCAGGTGCAAGTTCCCGGAGACGGTAGGAGGATCTATATCGATTGAGTAAACTGATCTTTCGGCTCCAGGTGAGAAGTGGTAGGTACCCGCTTGCTGCCATAAAGCCTGGAGTTGTGGTTCCGCTGTGTTAGGACTGTAATACTTTGGTAGGCTCACGTACTGCTCCTTTGCTTTGTGTCCTGTAGACGAATCATTCCGAACACAATAAAAACCCTTACATCCTTCATGAGGACGTAAGGGCATGACCTTCGCGGTACCACCTCAGTTCGCCGGTCGTTGCCGTACCAGCGCTCTCACCGCCCTGACATTGCACTACCCTCCTGATTGGGAGGTTTTGCTGTATCAGGACTTCGCTATAACGGGCTAACCCGTGCCGATCTACTCTCCGTGATGGATTTCTTCAACAATTACCCAGGTCACGTTCGGCGGTGGGACTGTGGGGGCTTCCAGCCTATGGCCACCCCTTCTCTATCAGTATCCTGGACGCCTACTCTTCCCGGGAAAGATGCGTATTTTGTGCTTAATGAGTATTGTACCTGATGCGAGGAGAAGTGTCAACGGCCTGTTCAGGGCTATTTCACCCCACCCGGCAAAAGATAGCCTTCAAATAGGCTGTCTCCGGCATAGCCAGGTTGATGGGGTGATCGACGCTATGTGTGTAGACCTCTAATAGTTGTACAGATCGATGAAGTCGTTGCGCTGCCTGCGAAAGCACGCCCAGCAAGTCATCCAGGCCAATTACGCCGGAGCAGGAACACGTCAGTAGCATGCCTCCAGGCCGCACTACCTGCATGCCGAGCATGTTCAAACGGCGGTAGGCCTTGAGAGCCTGTGCTCGCGCACCTTGCGTTTTGGCAAAGGCTGGTGGATCGAGTATCACAACGTCAAATTGCTCCTCCATACTTTGTGCCTGCTCCAGGTAATCAAACACATCGGCCACGACAAATTGGTGAGCCTCGGGGTCAAGATTGTTTAGCGTGAAGTGCTGCTGCGCCTTTTCAATTGCTGGTGATGAGATGTCAACGCTGGTTACGCTTGTCGTGGGACTACTGAGTGCGGCATAGACGGAAAAACCGCCAGTGTAGCTGAAGCAGTTGAGGACGCGTTTGCCCCGTGCGTACTTACGAATAGCCTGACGTTTATCGCGCTGGTCGATGAAAAAGCCCGTCTTCTGTCCCTGCCATGGGTCGACCAGAAACTGTACGCCATTTTCGCGCACTGCTATCTGCGCTGGAACTTCACCGGCCACTGCTAATGGCTCTTCTACCTCCAGGCCTTCGCGGCGTCGTGCTTGACCATTATTGCGCAGCAGTAGGCCATGCGCTCCGGTCTCTGTCATAAGCGCGTCAACGAGCAAAGGTTGCAGGTGCTCCATTCCGGCCGTATGAACCTGCGCGACGAGTATATCCGCGTAGCGATCCACAACCAACCCGGGTAGTCCATCGCCTTCTGCATGGATCAGCCGGTACATGTTTGTCTGTGTAACATCTAATACCTGTCGCAACTCCATCGCGCTGCGGATGTGCCTTCGTAAAAACTCGAAGTCAATAGGTTCTTCGATGGAGCGCGTCAGGATGCGGATAGCAATATCGGTTCGTGGATTATAATAACCGCGCGCCATAAACTGGCCGGTAGAAGATTTGACATCAACCAGCCCACCCGCCTCAATCCAGCTCGGAGGTTGTTGTAGAGCACCTGAGAAAATCCACAGATGCCCACCGAGCAGGCTCGCCTCGCGGCCTGGCTTTAAACTTGCTGTTGGATAACTGAACACTGCTTCTTATCTTCTTTCGGATATTGCTTCGCCCTTCTGCAAAACCGTGCCATGTAATGGTCAACACGATAATACCACAGAAGAGTGTCGGCAACTTCATGAAACTTGAACCCGTACTGGTACGTGATATATATCGTACTATTTTTATTTTCACAGTTTAATACTGCATAATGTGCGTGTTCCGAGAAAAGGTGCTAGCATCGGAGTATAAGTATGCCCTATGACGCAGAATCACCTCCCACTCAGGAAAATGGAGCTGTCAAGACTATCATTGTGGTGGAGGATGACGAAGACATTGGTTCTTTCCTCGTCCAGGCTATTTTACAGGAGACAAATTATCAAGCCATGCTGCTTACCGACGGCTTTCAGTGCTTGAAGGCCGTCACGAGCATCAAGCCCAATCTATTTATCTTAGATTATCATCTGCCCTCGATGAACGGTATAGAATTGTATGACCAGTTGCATGCCAGGAAGGAACTGGAGCATGTTCCTGCAGTTGTGGTCAGTGCGCGCCTACCCAGGCAGGATATCGACAAACGCCAAATCGTAGGCATGAACAAGCCGCTTGAACTGGACGATCTTCTACATACCATCGAACGGCTGCTTGCCTGAGTATACCTGCTTCATAACAGGACGTAAGGTCACTTTACTACCCTGACCCACCCTTCCTTGCACTGCACCAACAGTGCTTGTCCTGTTTCCCCAGGAGCGTTTTCTGTATTCCATTGGCTATAGGAAATTGCTGCTCGGACTTCGAAAAACTCACTACCGGTATTGATTTTGACGGGGCCTCCCCACTCTACTACGCCGCAGATAAAATTGTAGACGTGGCGGGCACTCCACTCACCGGCATGTATGACAAAATCTTCAGCGGAAGGAAAAGTATGATAACTGCTCTTAGTCTCTTCCTGGACCACAGGCCTGGCAAGACCCCTGTATAGATTCCATACAGTTCGTGCCAGCAGTTCTCCGCCATGCATTGCACAGCGCATCTCCAGGTGAGCATAGCTGATGCCATCTGGCACATGAATGGCTTCCTGTGCTAGAATATCGCCACTGTCCATCCCTTCATCAACCAGGTGAATAGAGACACCTGTCTGTTCATGCCCTTCGCGAAATGTCCAGAATAAAGGAACCGGGCCGCGATTGGCCGGCAGTAGCGATGGATGCACATTGAGACAACCGAAACGAGGAAGTTTCAGGATAGCAGGTGGGATGCGCTGTGAGAAACAAGCTACACAAATAGCGTCCGGTTTGTAAGCAGCGAGCGTTGAGATAGTCCAGGCGTCAGATAGATGTTGTACTTCCCACACAGGTATATTGTTTTCCCAGGCGAGTTCTACGACGGAGGCATCCAGCAGCGGGAGCACAGGGCGCGTCAAACGTGGTCGTTCTCGTCGACGTATAGCCTGGGACTCGCTGCCTGGCACGTGCTGAGCAGGAACGACTACCGCGCAGACCTCTACGTCATAATTCAGCAGGGCACGTAGAGAGGGAGGCGAGAAATTACCCTGCATGCCCAGAAAAATGACCCGTGGGTAACCCTTTGGCGGTATAATATTTGACATGTCGTGTTGCATTTTGTAGTATCTGTATAAGATCAATGGTAACAGTAACCAGGAGTTTTCATTATGACGCGAATGGTCAAGTGTGTCAAACTTGGACGAGAGCTGCCAGGCCTGGATAAGCCTCCTTTCCCTGGTACGTTGGGTCAGCGCATCTTTGAGCATGTTTCTAAGCAAGCCTACGATATGTGGCCCGCGCAGAGTACGCTCATCATCAACCACTATGGACTCAACATGGCCGATCCAGAGGCACGTAAAATACTGCGTGAGCAGATGGAGGAATTCTTCTTCGGAGAAGAAGCAAAGATGCCGGAAGGCTGGGTGCCGGAAGAAGTTGGTACCGGGGCCGGGCCGAGTAGCAAAGGCGGGGGCGGAGCGCAGCGCAAGAAATGAGAGCTCCCGGCGCTATCCTTCTCGTCTCCTGCTATGAGCTAGGCCGTCAACCGTTTCAGCTCGCTATGCTGCTCGCGCTCCTCCGGCGAGCAGGTTATGTTCCTGTAGCTGTCGATACTGCTGTTGAGGCATTAACCGGCGAGGCGATCGCACAGGCGCGTTTCGTTGCTATCTCCGTACCACCAGCGCGTGCGCTCACTTAATCCCGGTGCGCATATCTGCTTTTATGGTCATTATGCCTGGCTCAACGCTGCCTACCTGTTGCAAAGCGCCGCCGATTCGGTTATCGGCGGCGAGCACGAGGTTCCTCTTCTTAAACTAGTTGCGGCCGTGGAGCAGGACGATACTACTCCCATTCCGGGAGTTAGCACACGCCGGTCCAGCAGTGAACCCTGGATACAGCGCACGATTTTCCCTGTGCCAGAACGCCAGCTCTTGCCTCCGCTGCTTCGCTATGCCCGGCTAGAGGTAGACGGGAAGGCAGTGCTTGCAGGGTATACTGAAACGACGCGAGGCTGCAAGCACAGGTGCCTGCACTGCCCGATTACACCTGTCTATCATGGACGCTTCTTCGCTATGCCTGCAGAGACTGTCCTGGCCGACATCCGTTCGCAGGTAGAACAGGGCGCCCGTCATATCACCTTCGGTGACCCTGACTTCTTCAATGGCCCGACACATGCCATGCGTATTACCCGCGCAATGCAGCAGGTGTTTCCCGGAGTGACCTTCGACGCGACGATCAAAATCGAGCACGTGCTGAAGCAGCGCCACCTCTTGCCAGAACTCAAAGACCTGGGGTGCGCCTTTATCGTATCTGCCGTAGAGTCAATCAACGACAGCGTGCTCCGTCGTCTTGACAAAGGGCACACAGGAGCCGACGTAGCTGAGGTATTCGATCTGTGCGAACATGTGGGTATACCTTTACGCCCTTCGCTTTTGCCGTTCTCTCCATGGGAGACGCTGGACAGCTACATTGCATTACTGTCCTTTTTTGAAGAGCGCCACCTAGTCGAACACATTGATCCAGTACACTTCTCAATTCGCCTGCTCGTTCCTCCTGGATCGGCTCTGCTTGATGCACCTGGCAGTCAGGAATGGCTGGGCGAGCTTGACGCCGTTTCCTATACGTACCGCTGGAGACATCCCGATCCGCGCATGGACGGGCTGCAACGCGATGTGGCAGCCCTGGTGGAGCGGGCTGAACTGGCTCATGCCAGCCCTATCGAGACATTTTTCCATATCAAGTCGCTGGCACTTTCTGCCACAGGTGACAATTTATTCATTTCTCGGGCTGTAGAAAACTATGGTGCCGCTAAAGTAGTACCACATTTAACCGAGGCATGGTTTTGCTGAGCAGAACCCACTGCGGGTCAGTTAGATCCGGCGCATTAAAAGGTCCAGAACGAACAAATAAGGAGGGCGAACAACAGGTTCACCCTCCTGGATTGATGCCCTACACTCACCCACTACAAAGATGATTTATTTATCGATTACTATTATTCCTATCATGCAACTTGATTGCGGCAATAACCGGGTCTGTATGATGTTCGCGTTCCTCGGCCCTTTGCAGGTTGATCGCGCTGTTGATGAGAGCGATATGCGTGTACGCCTGCGGGTAATTTCCCAGCGCAACGTTATTGTGCGTGTCGATCTCCTCAGAGAACAGGCCCAGCCGTCCGGCGTAGGTCAGTAAGCGCTCGAAGAGGGATCGGGCCTCGTCAACGCGCCCTTGCATAGCCAGGTTATCTACCAGCCAGAAGGTACAAATGGCGAAAGTGCCCTCCAAGCCAGGCAGCCCATCGTCTGACAGGTAGCGATAGACGAACCCCTGCTCGTCCGTCAGGTGCTCGATGATACGATCAACTGTTGAGCGCATTCGCGGATCATCTGGTGGGATGAAGCCAACCAGAGGCAACAGCAGGTTCGAGGCGTCCAGTGCTGTGTCATCGTACGCCTGGGAGAAGGCGCCCAGCCCGGTATTATAGCCGCGTGACAGGATATCGGCGCGAATCTGGTCACGTACGAGACACCACCTTTGCAGGTCTGCTTCTAAGTGTAGTTCTAAAGCCGCTTTGATCGCGCGATCAAGCGCGACCCAGCACATGACTTTGGAGTAGACAAAGTGGCGCGACCCGCCACGGACCTCCCAGATACCTTCATCGCATTCTTGCCAGTGCGCACACACGTGCTCCACCAGTGTGCGCATCATTGCCCACAGTGGCCCCTCCAGCTTTTCGCCGTAGCGTTCGAAACAGCCCTCGCGGCGGTAGAGGTGAATGCAATCCAATATCTCGCCGAAGATGTCTAGCTGCTTCTGTTTCGCTGCAGTGTTGCCGATACGTACAGGTCGTGAGTCCCAATAACCACTAAGGTGAGACAAGTCGCGCTCGGTGAGTTCACGCTCACCCCGAATGCCGTACATGATCTGCAGGTCTTCGCCGTTGGTGTAAGAGAGACGTTGCAGCCAGTGAGTAAAGGCCCGAGCCTCTTCCGTGAAGCCAAGCATGTTGAAGGCATACAGGGTGAAAGTGGCATCCCGCAGCCAGGTAAAACGGTAGTCCCAGTTCCGCTCTCCAGCCAAGTTCTCTGGTAGAGAGGTGGTGGGAGCAGCGACAATGGAACCTGTCGGAGCATACGTCATCATTTTAAGCACAAGTGCGCTGCGTTGTACCCATTCGGCGTATGGTCCCTGGTAGTTGCAGCTTGACACCCATCTACGCCAGCAGTGAAGAGTATGCGCCAGCTCTGCATCGAAGTTACGCTGTGGCAGCTCAGACTCCACCAGCCTGCGCGTTGCCTGGGCATTACGCCCCATACCCACTGCAAACAAAATGCGTTCGCCTTCACGTAGCGTTATCTGCGCCACAATGGATGGATGCAGGCCTTCCTCGTCTGGTACAACTTGCATGGAGAACGAGGAGGCACGATAGGCGCCCACTATTGCAAGGCCCATGTGTTGCCGCCCGCCCGAGACAAGCGCCCCTATGTTGTCTGGAAGAAGGGTGATCTCACTTGGCTCGGCCGCGTAATTTGGGCTGGCTTTGAGCACCATTGTGATCGGCAGCTCTCCATGTGTGCATTCGACAGCTCGTACCAGGCAATGGCAGGAACCATCTTCGCGCGTCCAGGTATTATTATTCATCCCCTGGTACGGCCAGGCACGTAACGTCTCTACTGGCATAAAATCAGTCAGCACCACCTCACCGGTGATGCTGGCAAATTTGGTCTGAAGCACATTGCTACCACGAAGGTAGCGTTGCGCCCCCGGGATGGTACTGTCCTTAGGAGCAATCTGGAAGTATCCACCTCTCTCAGCATCCAGCAGGCGACAGAAGATGGCCGGACTATCAAAGTCTGGCAGACATCCCCAGTCCACTGATCCATCTGGAGCTACCAGAACTACAGAATGACAATCGCCGATGACTCCGTAAGAATTGATTGGTTGATAAGTGCGGGTGTTTATATTCGTCCTAACCATAAACAAGCCTACTTTATGAAAAACCTACTACTGACAGGATTCATTAAAAAATCCTGAGAAAAACATTAGAGAATCCTTAAAAAGCACCTCTATATCAAAACAAAACGGAAAGGCAGGCACATTAGTAACAAGTTTTTAGTACTATTCCAAACCTGGGTTGTCCGCTTTGAGACCAACTTCTATATAGCATGCGGTTACTTATATTTCCTACTATATAACCACTATAAAGTTACATATTTCACTGGATTGGCCAAAATTTCCCTGTCGGCTCATTACCGTTTTTCATCCGGCCACTGAGAATGAAAGCCATAAGACAATTTGGGGAGAGAAATAACCTGCAGCACAAAAAATACGTATAGAACGTGTTTTCATGTTACAATATCACGTAACGTCAGAAGCAGCTTGTTAAAGCAAAAGCATAGGGAGATGTTGAGCGCATGTCTGATCCCGAAATGGCTATAAGAGGTATGACAGAGAAATTACCCGAGGATAATATCCTTGTTTCACAGGATATGCCAGCCACAGCGACAATTGCTGCATCCGAGCATATCTCATCTTCTTCTGCCTTCTATTTGACTGATCGATTACCAATTTTTAGCTATCTGGTTACTTCCAATCGTGTGCGCTGGTATCGCATTATCATGCGCACCTTCCTCAAGCACCATCGAGAGTTGTA
>WNFF01005546.1_pt1 | contig 10302 bp, 11 predicted proteins | sample 5400441 | NCBI WGS metagenome assembly WNFF01 (sample SAMN13153345, study PRJNA577476) | soil metagenome | isolation source: 120 cm saprolite under Douglas fir tree site 2 hole 3 replicate 1 | place: USA:California | collected 2015-04-18
TCGCCGTGAACAGGTCGCCGCGTGCCGCCGGTTCGACGTCGGAGCCGATCGAGACCGGCGCGTTCAACGCGTTGAGCTGCCCGGTGAGCGGATCGCCATAGCCCATCTGCAGCTCGATCTCGGCCGTAACCGTGAACATCCCGCCGTGATCGGTGATCGTGCGGATCATATCCGTCGACAAATCATTGCCATGCACGACGTTGAACTTGCCGCGGATCAGGCCTTCTTCGGCGAGGCGCTCAAAGCCTCCCGCCGCGATCGGTACGCCGCCGCCGACGTGCATGCTGGCCAAGAGGTCGAACTCGCGGGCAAGCTCGACGTCCTGTCGCGTCACCTCGTAGATCGAGTAATAGGGGCCGAGAATGGCGAGCCCGAAGGTGATCAGCCCGTCGCGGCCGGCGAACCGGCCGTTGCGCAGGCGCTCGATCTCGGCACGCGGCATCGGGATTTCGCTGAAATGCCTTTGCCCGGGCTTCGGATTGGGCTTGGGCGAGCCGTGCAGAAATACGGCGCGGATGCCGGATTCCGCCAGGCCGTCGATCGCCGCGTCGGTGTGCTCCGGCGTCGGATTATTATGACACCAGTCGACCAGCGTGGTCGTGCCGCAGTGGATCTGGTTCAGCGCGCCCATGAGGTTGGCGACATGGAGGTCTTCGGGGCGGAACAGCGTCGCCAGGCCGCGATGCATGGCGGCCATGTATTTCGCCACCGTCCAATCGGCGGCAATGCCGCGCAGCGCGCTCTGCCAGGTGTGCACATGGGCGTTGATCAGCCCCGGCAGCACGATGCAATCGCCGGCATCGATGATTTGCGCGCCGTCCGGCGCCGGAATCTGCGGCGCAATCGCCGCAATGCGGTCGTTCTCGATCAGCACGTCGCCGGCAGGAAGGTCCGCGATCCGGCGATCCATGGTGACCAATGCGCCGCCTTTGATGAGAATCCGGCCCATGTGCACGCCTCCCGGTTCCCACCGGTTGGTCGCAAGCGCGGCGGGTCCGGCCGAAACGGTACGACATCCATGGTCGTGTTGCGAGGGACCGGCGCCCGGATCATCGCCGATCGACCGCTTGCGGCCGGCGCGGATTTTGCCGCGGCCCGGGCAGCGCGCGTTCCGCCGCCTCGGCCAGTTGCGCCTCACGGCGGCGCAGCAGGATTGCCCCGCCGAAGATGATGACCAGCACCACCACCGCCAGACCGATCTCCAGTGGAGCCTCCAATCGGCCGGCCTGCTCGCCGAGATAGTAAGCTCCGAGACCGTACACGCAGGTCCACAAGATGCTGCCCGCCGTGTTGAACAGCAGGAAGCGCGGCCCGGACATACGGTTCGCGCCGGCAAGCAGGGCGGCGAGCATCCGGAGCAGCGGGACGAAGCGACCGAAGAACACGATCTTGCCGCCGTGACGCCGAAACAGATATTGCCCGATCTTGATCTTGCTCTCGGTCAGGCCGACGTAGTGACCGTAGCGCAGCAAGAGCGGATAGCCGATCTCCCGGCCGATCCAGAACCCGATGATGCTGCCGGCGATGGAGCCCGCCGCAGCGGCCGCGATCACCAGTCGGATGTCGAGGTGATGCGTCGAGCCCGCATAGACGGCCGCGAGGATCAGGGTGGCCTCGCCCGGAAACGGAATGCCGATGCCTTCGAGGCCGACGATCCCGGCAATCGCCCAATAGCCGTAAACCGAGAGCAGGTGGGACGGCGCTACGGAAAGCAACAAACCGACCTCGCGATCCTGCTCGCTGTTCGAACGGCGATTTAGAGCGGCGGGGATCAAGCCGCGGCTGTGTTTCCCGGCTCCGGTGGGCGCAGTCTTCGATCCTGGCATCGGTTCCCGAGCATCGCAACTCGGGCGCGGGCGTACCGGCCCGCTCCCGCGGAACGCGTCGCGCGCGGTCGATCGATGACGCGACGGTTGCAACCGCGGCGGAACTTTGGTCCTGATCCGGCGGGGTCGCGGGTGCGGACGCCGATAAGGCCATGCGCTCGGCTCGATACGATACGCAAACCGGGAGGGCGGTCCATGAAACTACGAAATCTCGGTCGATCCGGCCTGCAGGTTTCGCTGGTCGGCCTGGGCTGCAACAATTTCGGCGGCAGGCTCGATCTCGCGGCGACGCGCAAGGTCGTGCACCGGGCGCTCGATCTCGGCATCACCCTGTTCGACACCGCCGACGTCTACGGCGAGCGCGGCCGCTCCGAGGAATATCTCGGCGAGAGCCTCGGCGAGCGCCGCAAGGACATCGTGCTCGCGACCAAATTCGGCATGGCGATGGACGACGCCGGCATCCGCAAGGGAGCTTCCCGGCGCTATATTCTGTCCGCGGTCGAGGCGAGCCTGCAACGGCTCAAAACCGATTGGATCGATCTTTATCAGCTGCATCAGCCGGATCCGCTGACTCCGATCGAAGAGACGCTGCGCGCGCTCGACGACCTGATCCGACAAGGCAAGGCGCGGTACGTCGGGTGCTCCAACCTGCCGGCGTGGCAAGTCGTCGAGGCATTGTGGACCGCCAGGCACGCCGGGCTCGATCGATTCGTGTGCTGCCAGGACGAATACAGCTTGGTGGCGCGCGAGCCGGAGCGCGAGCTCATCCCGATGATGGAGCGCTACGGCCTCGGGCTGTTGCCGTATTTCCCGCTCGCCAGCGGACTCTTGACCGGCAAATACCAGCGCAACGCGTCCATGCCCGCGGGCGCGCGACTGACCGAGACCAAACGCCTCGCCGACCGGTATTTGACCGAGCCGAATTGGCGCATCGTCGAGCGGCTCGAGAACTTTTGCGCCCGGCGCGGTCGCACGCTGCTGGAGCTGGCGTTGTCCTGGCTCGCGGCGCGGCCGACGGTCGCAAGCGTCATCGCCGGCGCGACCCGGCCGGAGCAAGTGGAAGCCAATGTGCGCGCCGTCGAATGGAATCTCTCGCCCGAGGATCTGGCCGAGATCGACCGGCTGCGAGCGGGCTGAAAGGATTCGCGCTCCGCCGGCTCAAGGCTGGTAGGATTGGCAGGACTCGCCGAACAGCGACAGGCCCTCCTCGAGATAATCCGGCAGCAGCGGCAGCCCGAGCAGATAGTACGCCGTCCGCCGGATGTGCTCGCTCGCTGCCTGTTCGCGCAGCTCGGGCCAATCCTCGATCGTGCCGTCGCCGCGGCCGAGCCACGCCAGGGCGACGAGATCGATCCGCTCGTCCTCGGTCAAAGCGCCGATGAAAGCCGAGATCTCGCGGTATACGGGATCGTCCTTGTGATCCTCCAGAACCGAGATCATCCCATCGTCGGTGGGGTTCGAGGCCGGATCCGGTTCCGTAACCAGATCCTTGACGTCGAACTCACGCGCCTTGACGACGATGAAACAGACTTTGTCGGTGGCGATCGACAAATCGGGTTCGGGGTCCGCCGTCGGATCGGATTCGCTCATGCGAAAACACCCCTGGCCACGGCCCGTAGGGCAGCTTCTCCACGCGCGCCCTCGACGGGAATATAGCGTCTCAACATTCGTTCACCAGCACCGCGCGCATGGCCTGATCGGGCCCGAGGTCATCGACGCTCTCGATCGACAACAGCTCCGCCAGCCGTCCGCGCGCACGATTGACGCGACTCTTGATCGTTCCGATCGGGCAGCCGCAGATCTGCGCCGCCTCCTCATACGAGAGGCCCGACGCTCCAACCAGGATCAAGGCCTCGCGCTGATCCGCCGGAAGCTTCGCGAGTGCGCCGGGGAGTTCCTCGAACTCCAGCCGGCCGGACTGCTCGGGCTGCGACTTCAGGGTATCCGCATAGGAGCCATCGTCGTCCTCGACCTCGCGGCGGCGCTTGCGATAATCGGTTCGGAACAGGTTGCGAAGGATCGTGAACAGCCAGGCCGGCATGTTGGTGCCGGGCTCGAACTGGTCGATGTGGGAAAGCGCGCGCAGCAGCGCCTCCTGCACGAGGTCATCGGCCTTGTCGACGTTTCCGCACAGCGAAATGGCGAAAGCACGCAGGCGCGGCACCGCGCCGAGCATGGCGTCCCGCATCATGTCATCGAGTCGGTCGCTCCGGGGCGGGGCGTTCCGGGGCGGCTGAGCCATGCGGCCGCCCTGCACGCGCGGATCGCGCGGCGGCGGCCCGTTGCGGCCCTCCCGCGCGGCCGAGCGCTGCTCGCGCGCGTCCCGGGCGCGGAGTGCCGCGCGGTGCTTTTTGCCGTTACTCATCGGCGATTCCTGGACCGGGTTGCTTGATACGCATCGCGCTTTTGGCGGCGATCACCGAAAATTGCGGGCAGCTGACAGTCCGACGGGTCGGTGCGGTCGCTTGCCGCACCCGGCAAGCCAACCCTCGCCGCGGTGAAGCTTCGAGGCTCGGTGCGGCCCCGCCGGCGCGAACCCGTGGAGACCGCTTGACGCTGGTCGGCAACGCCAAAGGCGGCACCAAGTTCCGGCGAAGGTCCTCGCATGCTTGCATTCAGTCCCGCCGGGAGCGGCAACCCCGGTCGCCCGCCCGGCGTTGTGCGCCAGGATCGCGCCGGAACAGGAGAGTTCGATGCCGGGTCTGAAGATCGCAAGCGGTGAGTGGGTCGTGGTCTGCGACGGGGGTAAGGCGCTCATCCTGGAGAATGCCGGAGATGCGCGGTTCCCCAACCTGCGGACCCGGGAGACCTATGAGCAGAAGCATCCGGCAACGCATGAACTCGGCAGCGACGTGCCCGGGCGGGCCTTTGCGTCCGTGGGCAATGCGCGCAGCGCGGTGGAGCAGACCGACTGGCACCATCAATCGGAGCGAAATTTTCTCAAGACTCTCGCGAGCCGGCTCGACACGGCCGTCACCACCGGCGAGGTCGACAGCCTCATCATGGTGGCGCCGCCCCGCGCGCTGGGAATGATCCGGCAAGCCTATTCGCCGCATGTACGCGAAGCGATCCGGACCGAGCTCGAGAAGGATTATGTGAAGCTTCCGGTTTCCGAAATCGAGACGCACCTGTGCGGGCGCGATCGAAAACGCTGAAAGCGCGCCGCATCGCCGCCCTCAAACAAGGATTCGCGGCAGAGCGGAGGAGCCGATGCTCAAAGAATTCCGGGAATTTGCGTTACGCGGCAACGTGGCGGATCTGGCGGTCGGCGTCATCATCGGCGCCGCCTTCGGCAAGATCGTGGAATCCCTGGTCGGCGACCTGTTCATGCCGATCATCGGCGCGCTTACCGGGGGGCTCGACTTCTCCAATTATTTCGTCGCGCTTTCCGGCCGGGTGACCGCGACCTCGCTTGCCGAAGCCAAAAAGCAGGGCGCAGTTCTCGCCTGGGGAAATTTTTTCACTCTCGCGCTCAACTTTCTGATCATTGCCTGGGTGATGTTCTTCGTCGCGCGACTGATGAACCGCTTGAAGCGGCTCGAGACCGCGGACCCGGCGGCCGCGCCGCCGCCCTCGCGCCAGGAGGTGCTGCTGACGGAGATTCGCGATCTGCTCAAGAGCCGACCAAATAAACAAACATAAATAAACGCTTGCCCTCGCGCGGCGGCCCCGGCTAGCCGACCGGAACGGCGACGAACCGGGTGTTCTGCCCGGTTTTGACGCGCAGCAGCACCGTGTGCTTCGAATGGCCGCGAGCTTCATTCACGGCATTGCGGACGTCGGCGGGGGTGTTCACGGCTTTTCCGCCGACTTCCAGGATGACGTCGCCGGCGTCGAGCCCGCTGTCGGCGGCGCGACCGCCGGGGTCGACCTGGGTCACGACAACGCCCTGGCTACCGGCGCCCGCGACCTTGCGGGCGGGAGCCAGCGAGAGGCCAAGGCCGGTCTCTTCACTCGGAGGGTTCGGCCGCTCGCTCGGCTGCTGCCTGGATTCGGCGCGGGCCGGGGTGTTCGGAAGCTCGCCGAGGGTCACCGTCAGGGTCTTGGGTTGGCCATTGCGCAACGTGCCGAGCTTGATCGAGGTCCCGGGCGGCATGCCGGCAATCTTTCTGGCAAGATCCCGCGAATCCTTCACCGGCTGATCGTTCACAGACGTGATGATGTCGCCGGACTTGATTCCGGCTTTCATCGCCGGGGTGCCGGGCTGCGGTTCGGCGATCAGCGCCCCTTCTGCCTTCTTGAGCCCGAGGCTTTCGGCGATCTCCGGCGTGACGGTCTGAATCTGCACGCCGAGCCAGCCGCGGGTGATGGATCCCTTCTCCTTGAGCTGCTCTACCACGAGCTTCACGGTATCGGCCGGAATGGCGAAGGCGATGCCGATGAAGCCCCCCGACGGGGAGAAGATCGCAGCATTGACCCCGATCACTTCGCCCTGAACGTCGAAGGTGGGGCCGCCGGAATTGCCTTTGTTGACCGGCGCGTCGATCTGGATGAAATCGTCGAACGACCCGGATCCGATGTCGCGTCCGCGGGCCGAGACGATGCCGGCGGTCACGGTGCCGCCGAGCCCGAACGGATTGCCGACCGCGAGCACCCAATCCCCGACCCTCGGCTCGACGCTGGAGAATCGGACGTAGGGAAAATCGTTATGGCCATCCACCTTGATCAGTGCCACGTCGGTCTTCGAGTCGGTGCCGATCACCTTGGCCGAATAGGTTTTGCCGTCATCCGTGGTGATCTCGAAATTCCGACCGTTCTCGACCACATGATTGTTGGTCACCGCATAGCCGTCGGAGGAGATGAAGAAGCCGGAACCCAACGCGGTGCCGAAGCGGCGCTTTTGCGGGTTTTGATCCGGAGTTCCGAAGAATTTGTAGAACGGCGAGCCGGGAGGAAACGGAAGATCCTGGTCGGGCAATTGCGATTCCGTGTTCTCCACCTTCACCCGCACGCCGATCACCGCCGATTTCACTTTCGCGGCGATCTCGGCAAAACCGACCGGGTGCGGCGCTCCATGCGCATTGACTTCGGCGGCGACGGCGGGATGCAGGGAGGGGGGAATCGACATCGCCGCGACGGCGGCGATCGCCAGCGCCAAAATCGATGCGAATCCGAGCCGCCGATTCGCCGTCGAGGCACAAGCCAGCTCGGCACCGAACTTGACGCAGCCAATCATGGACCATCCTCCATCGGAACGGGCATTCAGGGATTCCAGGGAAAATCTCGTCGGCAGCCGTCGCACGACAACGCGATGCCATCCTGGTCGTGAACGTCAGTCGATCCCGGATGGTTCCCCCGGGCGCGGCCGACCCGTGCGGGCCGCTCGGCCAGGTCACCGACCGATGGGGCGGCTGGTCCGTTACCGGCTCAGATCCGGTGCAACAGCGCCAGGATCAGAAGGATGACGAGAACGAGCCCGATCAGCCCGCTCGGCCCATAGCCACGCCTATGGTAACCCCATCGCGGAAGGGCGCCGACCAGGAGCAGAATGAGAATGATGAGGAGAATGGTGGAGAGCATCGAAGTCTCCGAGCCGCGGAGAACCTAGTCAACGCGGTACGCGCAGGACAGTTCCCTTCGCCCGCCGACGCAAGCCCGGCGTTCATTCTCAATCCCGACCGTCGTACCAAATTCGCCAGATGCTCCCGTTTGCGTCCTCGGTCACGAGCAGCGAGCCATCGCGCGCCACCGCCACGCCGACGGGGCGACCCCAGACATTCCTGGCGTTGACCACGAAGCCGGTCATGAAATCGACGTACTCGCCCGTCGGAGCCCCGTTCCGCATCATCACCCGGATGACCTTGTACCCGGTGCGACTGCTGCGGTTCCAGGAACCATGCTCCGCCGCAAAAGCACTGCCGCGATACTCGGCGGGGAATTGCGTGGCGTCGTAGAACGTCATCTGCATCGAGGCCGAATGCGATTGCAGCAGCACGTCGGGTACCGTCACTCTGTCTCTTAAATCCGGGCGCTCGCCGAGGTGGCGGGGATCCTCATTGGCCCCGAGATAAAACCACGGCCAGCCGTAGAAGGCACCGCCGCGAACGCGCGTGACATAGTCCGGAACGAGGTCGTCCCCGAGCCCGTCACGTTCGTTGGTGGAGCACCACAATTCGCCGCTGGTGGGATCGACGGCAAGCCCGACGCAATTCCGGATACCGGTGGCGAACACTCGGCCGTTGTTGCCGTCGGGATCGAAGGCGAGAACGGCGGCACGGTTGGTCTCGCGGCCCCAAGCGGCGCCCAGTCCATGCCGGGCTTCCCAATCTTTGATCTCGGCCGCGCCGAACCTGCGCATGTCTTCGCCGTCATTCGATCCGGACCCGACGGAGACGAACATTTGCTTGCCGTCGCGCGAAAAGGCGATATCGCGGGTCGAATGGCCGCGCCCGCGCGGGAGATCGGAGACGACGACCTCCGCATCGCCCCGCGCGGTCAAGTCGCCGCTGCGATAGGCAAAGCGCAGTACAGCATCGGTATCGGCGACATACAGCCATTCCGGCTCGCTTCCGGGAGGATAGAACGCCAATCCGAACGGTTCATTGAGCCTCGATGCGAAGGTCTCGATCCGATCGGGCCTGGTTGCGCCTTCCGGCGTGCGCAGCACCCGGATGCGCCCGGCTTGCGTCTCCGCGATGAAAATGTCGCCGTTCGGCGCCGTGCGCACGATCCGCGGTGCATCGAGTTCTGCCGGCAGGCGTTCGACACGAAAGCCCCGCGGAACTTGCGGAGAGGCGGACGGCGGCGGCGGCACGATCCGCGGGCCATTGCGCGCGGACGCGGTCGCATAGGGTGCCGGCAAGTCAGTGGGTACGATGCGCCGGCGCACGCCGGGCGCATCGGCGCGCCAGTCGCCCATCGCGGCCTTGCCGGTCAGGAGCGCTGGCACGTCTGCCGCCGGCTGGGCGGAAGCGTTTGTGGGAACGATTGCCAGCAGGGCCATTACGAGCAGCGGTTTGGTGCCCATGTCCGCTTTCCCTCGCCTCCGCTTCAAGTTGCAGTGGCAGTATAGCCGTTGCGCTTCCGCAGTCCGGGTGCATGCTCGCCGAGCCGGCATCGAACCGCCGTCCAGGAACATTGCCAGCAAATTGCGGTTTTGCTGACGGCAGCTCGGCAAGGCGACGCACGACATGAGTCTTTTCAGCACGGAAGCCACCGAGATCACCTCGTTGCGCAAGCTTCGCGATGCCGAAGCACAATGCACGCGGTGTCCGCTCTATCGCGATGCCACCCAGGTCGTCCCCGGGGAAGGGCCGACCTCGGCGCCACTGATGCTGGTCGGCGAGCAACCGGGAAACGACGAGGATCTCGCCGGCAAGCCGTTCGTGGGGCCGGCAGGCCGTGTGCTCGACCGCGCCTTGGCGGACGCGGGCCTCGACCGCAGCAAGGTGTTCGTCACCAATGCGGTGAAGCATTTCAAGTTCGAGCTGCGCGGCAAGCGCCGGCTGCACAAACGCCCCAACGCTTACGAGATCGAACGCTGCCGGTGGTGGCTCGATCTCGAGCGCGCGATCGTCAAGCCCGAACTCGTGGTCGCGCTGGGAGCGACCGCCGTGCGTAGCCTGCTCAACCGCAGCGTATCGATCACTGCCGTTCGCGGGAAGATTCTCGAGACCGAGGACGGCATGCGACTGGCGGTGACCATCCATCCCTCGTATCTGCTGCGCATCATCGAACGCGCGGACAAGGAGCAGGAATATCGGCGTTTTGTCGGAGACCTGCGCATGTGCAAGCAGGCGCTCCGGGAGGCGGCATGATCGGCTGCGGTGCGCGGGCTATTTCGGCTTGACGTTCGGGTCTCCGCCCGGACTGCCCGGCGGGGGAATGACCGGCATCTTGCTCGAATCGTCCGGCGGCTTTTTCTGCAAGCCGGGATCGACGTTCTCGGGCGGCTTGATCACGCCTTCGGATCGGTTCAACCGTTCACTGAGATTGCCTGAAGGCCCGGCGTCGGTGGATGGCTGATTGCCGCGATCCCCCGCGGATCCCGGAGGTTCGGCCGCATAGGTCGCCGGCATGACCGGCAGCCAGGACGTGGCGGCAATGGCAAGCGCCGCAAACCGCAGTCCCCAGCCAGTTTGCGATCGGGCAACGGGCACGGCGGGTGATCTCGCCATGAACAATCTCCTTCGCGCGGCGCGGATGGACTCGCTCGCATTCCCGAACGTCGGCGCGCGTATGAAGTTCCACGCCCCGTTCACGGCCGCAGCGGCCGCAGCGGCTCGATGCCGGAGCGCGAGAGAGGAGCCGGTATGCCGGTCCAGGAACTCCAGGGAAAGTGCCGCGTTGGGGGCCAGAGGTACTGCCATGACACTGCGGTCGATCGCTCTTGTTGGTTTGGTTGGGACTGTGTTGGCGATCGGTTCGCTTGCGTCCGCACATGATCTTTGGGTCAACCGCGGCGGATTTCGAAACGCTGTGGGCGAGTGGTGCTGCGGGGCGGGCGACTGCTTCACCATCCCGAGTGAGAAAGTGT
>WNFF01008535.1_pt1 | contig 10302 bp, 13 predicted proteins | sample 5400441 | NCBI WGS metagenome assembly WNFF01 (sample SAMN13153345, study PRJNA577476) | soil metagenome | isolation source: 120 cm saprolite under Douglas fir tree site 2 hole 3 replicate 1 | place: USA:California | collected 2015-04-18
AAGCCACGATCCCTCGGCTTCGCTCGGGATGACAGGTGGAGAGGAAGCAAGGAGCGAGAGCGGAGAAGAAGTCGGCCTGCTGCGTTCGGTCCCGTAAAGCCATCCGGGATGCAAAATGCGCAAATGACAGTGGGTTGGGGTGGGCGCGTCAGTGTTGGAGCTCCCGATCGGAATCGGGACAGGCGCCGCTCCGACCCGCAAGGGCCGGAGCACCTGCTGAGCGAGCGCGGCGAACTCTAGCCGATGCTCGCTTCGAAATAGAAATGGTAGTGGTTGCGGCACGCGGGATTGAAGGGAGCGGAGCAGAGCGGGCAGCGGGAGTTGCATTGGAGATATTCGGAAATGGTCAGCTCTTTGCGACAAGCTCCGCACAGGATTGCTTTTTCGTTCCATTCGGATAGGGGCCAGACCTCGATCGGATGATCCGCGAGCGCGATGTGGCAGTCTTTGCAAGCGTAGTAAAAGCCGCAGCATTTCATCTTGATGGCGATGATGTCGGAGGCGGAGTGGTAATGGAGACAGCGGGTTTGCGGATCGAGGTTGAGGCCGTGAACGGGGGGAGAAGTTGGATGGGCGGGAGAGGGCATGAGCGGAAACTAGAAACTAGAAAGCAGAAACTAGAATTGAGGAAAGGAGAAAGGTTCCGCGTTTCTCATCGTCCAGCGCGGTTTGGACGGCTTTATCCAGACGGCCCGTTGCCAAGTCCGCCTGGATACGGCGGTCGAGCGGGTTCGGGCCTGCGTACTCATTGAGCCACAGCCGCAGTTCCTCCAACTCTTCTTGCGTCAGCGTTCCAATCGCGCGCTGGAGTTCTTCCACTTTTCTTCCGTTCATGTCCTGCACCCACACACAATTTTAACCGGTGGAACACGATTATGACACTTTCAGGTCTAGCCTGAGCGGCGGGTGGCGGGAAAAGAGGTTCGAAGATAGAAGCAGATCCCTCCGCTGCGGTCGGGATGACACCTGGCAGGGAAGGCGTCCTGCGGAGTTAGCGAGTCCGGCGTAACGGGCTGCTTGGCAATCAGGGCGGGTGCCAGGCGGACGCAACGTACGCGAAAGAACGGGTCTGAAGACCCGCCACTACACCCGGAGCGAAGAGAGGTCTAGGTCTGCTCTTTGTAAGCCATAGCGCCGCAAACGGAGGCGAGGACGACGCCGACAAGCAAAATGAGACAGATCGTGAGTGTGAGGCGCCCCGGGGCCACGTTGGCGGCGATGCTAATGGCGTCTGGAATCGCGTAGGCAAAGAACCAGAAAGAAACCCCGGTGATGGCGGCGGTCTTGGGCCCCGCCCCGAGACGAGGCCGCGCTACGGCGTACAGCCAAACCACGCCAATTCCTACCACAAAAGTAGAAACGATGAAGAAGGGAATGGCGCCAGGACGCATTTGACGACCGAGGACTTTCATGTACGCGTCCCATTGGGAAGCAAACACGACGCCGTTTAAGACGTATTCGAAGATATTGAGGATGAGGCCAGCGAGCAAACCACCGAGAAACACACGTGCTAAGTTGATTTTTCCCATCGGAATCCTCCGCGAGCAATCGCCAGAATGTCGTAACTCGAACGGGGCCGAAGGACCGTAGCAGGGAGCCTACGAGGTGCGCATGGCGGGAGTCAAGGGGAAAGGCCCGCCGCAGGAAATTGGAAATCGGAAAATCGGAACTCGAAATTAGAAATACGAAAGTGGAAAATCAAAAAAAGGCAGAAACTAGAAAGCAGAAACTAGAAAGCAGAAATGAGGAGCGGGCGGGGGAAATGTAAAAGGGCCACGGGACCAAGGGAGGGAAGGGATTGACGGCCGATCGTCTAGCACGTAAACTAGTGCTGCACGCATTTGCGTGCTAACAATGAAACGAAACATCACATTGAAACTGGACGCGGAGGTCTTGCGAGAAGCGCGAATGCTGGCCGCAGAGGAGGGCAGCTCCATCAGCGGTCTGCTGGCCGCGAAACTCGAGGAGCTGGTGCAAGAACGCAAAGGGTACGATCGCGCACGAAAGCGCGCCTTAGCGCGGCTCCGAACGGGCCTGGATTTGGGCTCAATCTCCGCCGCAAGACCGTGCGGCCGCTGTCCGTGGAGGAGACGCGGCGGTTGATCGAGGACTATTCGAGCTGGGACGTGGTGGTCAACACCGCAGAATCCGTCCTAGGGGCCTTGACCATCGAATCGCGCTATGAGATTTCGTTTTGGGACGCACTGATTCTGCAAGCTGCCGGGAGTGCCGGCGCTGCGGTCCTCTATTCCGAGGACTTAGCCGAAGGGCAGAGTTACGGTGCGGTTCGCGTTGTTAACCCGTTGCGTTGAAGCAAGAAGTAGCGAATGGCGAGAGCCGCTGAAACTCTCAGGCGAAGGCGAGGAGCCCAAGCACCCAGCGCTGGGGGCTTAGTTGGTGCGGGCGGCGAACTGGCGATCGAGGCTCATGGAGAGACTTTGGTCAAGCACTACGGCAACGTAGCGCGAACAGATTTGCATTTCACCCTTTGCCCATGCGGAAACGGCGGGGAACTTCACTCGGAAAGCGTGCTCGAGTTTCTCAACCGCACGGTAATACATGGATACTTCTCTCAGCCAGGGGCTTTTCTTCTTCAAATCAGGAGACAATTCATTGCACAAATGCATGAGTGTGCCGAAATCACCCGCAGTGACTGCCGCGCCGTCAATTCCGGCGGTCAGTTGCAATGAGTCGGAAAGCGGCTGATTGGCGGTCGTTATCCAGATCGCGCGCCATTGCGCAATTCCGAACTTCACCAGGGCGAACCCTGAAAACGCGAGGATGAAAATCGAGACCATATTTGCTCGAGGTAAGATTCTCAAGATGCCCTTATTTAGCCTATGGAACATCAGTACCAACCAGACGGGACTTTTGGATGCCCTGGAGGTCGCTGTAAGCGACTCATGGCAAAGATGTTAGGAAGCCATCAGCCTGACAGCGCGACCTCGGCGCTTCCACTGCGGAGGTAACTAACTTATAAAAAGGGCAATGGAACAGTCTTGACCTGGAAAACCGGACAGACTAACTTGGTTGAACCGAGAGAGCGTTGCCCCTCATTTCCACCCCATGACTGCTCCTCCCACACATCCTGTCGCAGCTTCGGTAAGAGCGAGAGATCAGGAGCTGGCACGCGAATTTCAGAAAATTGAGAAGCGCGATTGGTGGGTGTGGGGTTACTCGATTGTTGTTGTTGTTCTCCTTGCCTTTGCAGTTGTCGCTTTTAGTCTTCCGGCAGTGCGGGGCGGCGCGGAGACCATCTTAAATACCAGGATGGCCGACGTTGTTTTTGGTTTGATCGTCCTGGTCGTGCTCTTTAACGTCTACGCGGTTTCTCAAGCAATTCTCATCAAGAGGCTTCGCCGCCAGCTCGCCGAGAAGCAGGGCCATTCCGATCTGCTCCGTAATCTCGCCATGGTTGATCCGTTAACTGGTTTGTATAACCGGCGCTTTGCGGAACAACGGTTGGCCGCCGAAGTGGCACGCTCGGAGCGCAAGGGGCATCCCCTGACCGTACTCACGTTGGACCTGGACAGTTTCAAGCAGATCAACGACACGTACGGCCATCCCGCCGGGGACCAGGTATTGCTGGAATTTGCCGCCCGTCTGAATAACGTGATTCGGGGAGGCGACTTGGCGGTGCGCTTGGGCGGCGACGAATTCCTCGTTTTGCTTCCGGAGTGCACCTCGCAGCAGTTGCAGCTTGTGCTAGGGCGTCTCGGTTCATTGGAAGTGGACTGGCAGGGCCAAAAGATTCCGGTGACCTTCTCTGCCGGATGGAAGCAGTACGAAGTCGGGGAACAGCCAGAGGAAATGCTGGGACGCGCCGATGAAGTCTTGTACGCCAGAAAGCGGGCAAGTAAGAAAACGCAGCCGCTCGCAGAGGGCCATCACCCAGCGTCAGAACTGAGCGCTCCATCGGAGGCAGAGCCCGCGGCTCTCCATGTCCTGGTGGATCTGACATGCCCTCACTGCCAGAAGAGAAACTCGGTCGCAATGGACACTCATTCGGGCGCCAGCAATGCTGCTGCGCGGAAAGTGCAGTGTGCTCACTGCAAGCAGGCCTGGGAGCCCGTGCTCTCCGGGCCGATCATGGCCGGCCCGTTTCCGAAATAATCTTGCTCCCTAAAAATGCTCCGAGGAGCGACGCGCCGCCGTATTCGCTTCTGAATTCCAGCCGATTTTAGTCACCAGTGAGGACAGCTGCCGCGGCTGGTGCTCCGGTTATGGCTGGGGCTCTTGCGGGAGCTGGCCGTTTGGCACGGAGCTCTTGCCACTGCAGGACGACGTCGGCGAAAAGCAGGGAGAAGGCGACGCAAGCCCAGACGACGGTTTCGTCGAAGGCGCCGCCGGCAACCTTTTCCAAGCCGGTGACGCCGAGGACTACGCGCACTTCGAGAAAGACCAGAGCCACCGCAAAGCTGCGAGTCATCCATTGACGGTGCTGCTGGACTTTGCCGTTGAGAATGAACGCGAAGGCGATGGCGGTGGTGAGTACCCACAAAATGGCGTCCACGGCGGCGGCAACACTGAAGGAACGGGCGCCGCCGATGCGCTCTTCGTAGTGCTGGATGTAGAAGCCCAAAGGAGCGGCCACGAAGACGCCGGCGACGTAGAAGCGTCCGACGACGCGATGAAGTTTGGTGAAGCGGCGGCGGAGACGGTCGGAAAACTGCATCGGAGCCAGCAAGAGGGCGCAGGCGCCCATCAAGCCGTGCGGCAAGAGCCACCACTTGAAGGACTGGATGTGCGGCCATTCGCGATCCTTGGCGTCGATGAGGAAATGCTCGTTATGGCGAAGAACATAGGCGAGCATGAGGCCAATGAATCCAAACAAGATATATTTCGCACGCGGCCACACGAAGCGCGGGGCCACCAATGGGATGGTCGACAATTTAGGCTCCTAAACGAGGCGGGGAATATGCCCACAGCATACACGGAAAAGCAGTGGCGCAAAGGAAAAAAAGCGGGGCTTAATTCACACGATACATAGAGAGTAATGAAAAGGCTAAACGGAGGTTGAGCTATTGCTTTGAAGTTGTCGCGAGTTTGGCGGCGGGAGAGGCGGCACGCTGCTCGGCACGACGCTCTTGTTCGACGTGCTGGGTGCAGTCGGCGATCTCGTCGTCGATGGCTTTGATTTCGCGGGCGAGGTGAAAATTTTGAGGGTCCTTGGCGTAGGTGGCGAAGAGCGCGTTTCTCCTGGCTTTCAAATCGTCGCGCTTCTTTTTCCAAACACCAGCGGTGGCAACCATGGGTATGACCTCGGGACCAGTGTGCGCTCTTTTGTGGTTTGGCGATAGTGGCAGTGGGAGAAGTGCGCGGGTTCGTACACCGAAAAAGAAAGTTAGGAGCGGAAGAGGACGGATTCGCGCTGGAACATTTTGATGGCGAGGAAAAGGGCGGCGGCGGCGTAGACGCAGGTGGATGAAAAGATGATGGCAATGAAGTTCCAGTGATAGGTGCCGGTTACGAGTTCTTTGCAGAGCAAGCTGACGTTGAGGATGGGAATGAGGGCAAGTTTGGGAGTGAGTTCCACACCAGGAAGCATGGCCGCAATGGCGGGGAAGATGACGACAAAGGTCATGGGCGTGAGGTAGCTCTGGGCCTCTTTGTAGGTCTTGGCGAAGAGAGCGATGGTCATCAGGACAGCGGAGAAAAGGACGGCAACCGGAAGGGCCATGAGGAAGACGGAGATGACCGTCTTGGGCCCGAGCTTTAGGAGAAATCCGGCAGCAGCAGCGCGGCCACCGGCAGATTGGGAAGTGTAGTGACCCAAGACCGAGAAAGAGACGCCCATGGACAAAACGGAGAGAGCGGCCGTGCCCAGTGCCGCAGTGAGGATCAGAAAGAATTTTCCAAGGACGAGATGCATGCGGGAGATGGGACTGGAGAGAATGGTTTCCATGGTGCCGCGCTCTTTTTCACCGGCGGTGAGATCCATGGCGGGATACATGGCGCCGGTCATGCAGAGAAGGATGACCATGTAGCCGATGATTCCGCCGAAAGCGGCGCCACTCACTTTCTCAGGTGGCGCGACATTTTCGCGCTTCACCTCGAAAGGCTTCAGGACGGTCTCCGGGAGGTTCTTGGCTGCCAAACGTTCGTTCACGACTCTGTCGCGGTAGTCCTTCATGTACTTTTCAATCTTGTCGGTGGCAAATTCAGACTTCAATTCGCCTTCGTAATTGTAGATATTGACGATGTCTGATTTCTGATGGGCGAGATCGGCCTGGAATCCAGCGGGGATTTCGACGGCGGCGCGGATCTCTTTGTTGATGATCTCGTCCTTCCAGTTGGGTGTCTCGGGAACAATTTCGATTTTGTCGAGCTTCTTGAGCCCTTCGACAACGACGGGAGAGTCTTGGCCACCTCGAAGCATGACTTTAGGAGTCTCTTCCTTGGCCTTCCCGACGAGAGCAACAGCGAGCGAGCCAAAGCCAACGCTAAGAACGGGGAAGAGCAAGAGAGGAACGAGTATTGTAGAGATGACCGTGCGGCGGTCGCGAACAGCTTCGGTCAATTCCTTGCGATAGACGATGCCTACGTTGCGCATAGACATGTCAGTTGGCCTCCTCGGCGACGTAGTGGGGCGTGACGACTTTGACGAAGATTTCCTCGAGGTCGTGTTCGGCGTATTTATCGCGGAGCTGAGCGAGGGTGCCGTCGGCGAGGATCTTGCCGGATTGGATAATGCCGATAGTGTCGCAGAGCTTTTCGACTTCGCTCATGATGTGAGTGGAGAAGATCACGGTTTTACCGTTGTTGCGGCATTCGCGGATGAAGCCGGTGATGGTGCGGGCGGTCATAACGTCGAGGCCGTTGGTGGGCTCGTCGAAGATCATGATGGGCGGATCGTGGACGAGGGTTCGGGCGATGGAGGTCTTTTGCTGCATGCCGGTGGAGAGTTTGTCGCAGCGGCGGTCTCGGAAACCGTTCATGTCGAGGCGGTTGAAAATGTCGTCGACACGCTTTTTCAGGGTGGCTTCGTCTAAACCATTGAGCCGACCAAAATATTCGACAAACTCCTGGGCAGTAAGCCTGCGATAGAGAGCCGTGGCCGTGGAGAGGAAGCCGACGTTGGCCCTGACTTTTTCCGGTTGCTCGACGACATCATACCCGCAGACAGTAGCAGTGCCGTCCGTGGGCTCGAGAATCGTGGCGAGCATGCGGAGAGTGGTAGTCTTGCCAGCGCCGTTGGCTCCGAGGAGACCGTAAATTTTGCCGGGCTGGCAGATGAAGCTGACGTTATCGACGGCGCGGATTTCACCGCGCTTCTTGTCCTGGAAACGCTTGGACAAACCACGAGCTTCAATCATCGAGGGACCCCTAGTTGGGAGTTCGCAAGACAGGGCACGGAGCGTTCACAGTGTACTACGCGAGTGAAGGGGAAATGTTGCAGCGAGGGGGTAGGGCGCAATCATCCTTTGTGACAGATGGGGCACTGCTTGGCATCAAACCTATCGGGAGTAACGCGGAACATATTATTGCACTGGATGCAGACACGGTGGATGACGGGACTAATGACGGCGCCGGATTGGGGTGATTTGTTCAAACCACCCGAAGGAGGAACGGCGGTTTTCCCTGGGAGGCTCTCGTCAGACATGGGCGAATTCTAGCACGACGAGGTCTCGCTTCCATAGCGAGCCGACGGCATCCCCGGGATACAAGAAACGCATCCGTTAGAAGGGAAGCATGCCCGGTTGGCGAGATGAGCGCAGAAAAGGCAGGGCGCAGAATAAACAACGCCTGCAAGGAATCTAGAGAAAGCCGCGCTGCTCTTGCTAGAATGAGAAGCCATGGCGCCTTCCTGACAGGAGCCAAGAAAGCCACGGATAAGCGAGAGAAACGCTGCTCCAGGGGAAGTCTCCTTGTGCCTTGCGGGGTGCGGGAGCGCGCAGAATAGGAAGAAATGGATCGTAAGCTGCGAAACCGAATATTGCTCTACCTGCTGCTGGCGGGGGTGCTGGCGTATGTGCTGGTGGGGTTGAGCGGGCGAAAGCCGGTGCCGAAGGTTGCCGTGGTGGAGCCGACACGGGAAAACCTGGTTTCGTCCATCAGCAGCAACGGAAAGGTAGAGCCCATCGCGCCTTACGTGATGCGAGCGCAACTGGATACGTTTGTGGAAAAGGTGCGCGCGACGGAGGGACAGGCGGTCAAGAAGGGGCAAGTGATTCTGGAACTGGATGTGAAGGATGCGGGGGCGAGGCTCGCCGAGGCGAGGGGGAGACTCCTGAAGGCGGAGGATGATCTAAGATCCGCAAACGCGGGCGGGAGAATTGATGAAGCGGCGAGGGTCGCAAGCGACCTGGCGAAAGCTCAAGCGGAACGCGACCGGTTACAAAAGAACAACGAAGTGCTGCAGCGGCTGGTCGCGCGACAAGCGGCGACGCAGGATGAGCTTGCGGCGAACGACCTTTCCCTGATAAAGGCGCAAGCCGAGGTAACCAGACTGTCGGCGGCCAAACAGCAGTTTGACCGGAGCGTGAAGCTGGACTCGGACCAGACGCCCCTGCGCGTGCAGCAGATGCGAGACGAAGTTGCCTCACTTGATGACAAAGTGAGGCAAGGACGCATCGTTGCCCCGGCGGATGGAACGCTCTACTCATTGCCCGCGAAAGCGGGGGATTACGTGAAGCTGGGGGATCTGCTGGCGGAAATGGCGGATCTGCACAAGGTTCGCGTAAGAGCCTTCATCGATGAGCCTGAACTCGGCGCGCTGGAAGCGAATGAACCGGTGAAAATTACATGGGATGCCCTGCCAAACCGGACCTGGGTGGGGAAGACGGAGACTATTCCGAAGCAAGTCGTGAAGAGAGAAACGCGGAGCGTTGGGGAACTGCTGTGTTCCATCAACAACGACAAGCTGGAGCTGCTGCCGAATATCAACGTGAACGTGCGCATCAATTCGCGGGAACGGCTTGGCGTGTTGTCCGTGCCCCGGGGAGCAGTGGAAGCGGACGGCGGCAGGCGCTACGTTTTCGTGGTGAAGAAGAACCAACTGGGCGTGGGGAAATCGACGCTGGAGAAACGAGAGATTCACGTGGGCATCGCGGACGCCACGAACTACGAAGTGGTGAGCGGCCTGCAAGAGGGAGAATTGGTGGCTCTGCCGGGGGATGTTGATTTACGCGACGGGATGACAGTGATTGCCGTTACCACGGAAGTCGTAGTTTTTCAGGGACGGTGGAATGGTTAGCAGGAGGAAATGGACGGTTGCCGTCATGTTCATCGCGAACGCGGCGACAGCGGCGACAAATCTCAAACAGGAAACGGGGCTCGAAGCGGGGCGGCGGGCTTACGAGGCCAGCGATTATGCGAGGGCCATTCAGGCGTTGCAGGCGGCCGCGGCCAAAGATCAGCAAAATGGCGACGTGCAATTACTGCTGGCGAAGAGTTATCTGGAGCTGCAGGAACACGACCCGGCGATCAAGAGCGCAGAGAGAGCCGTGGCCATCGACGGGCAGAATTCGGTTTACCATGAGTGGCTAGGGAGGGCGTACGGAGAAAAGGCCGATCATGCGGGCTGGTTTTCGGCGATTTCGCTCGCGAAGAAAACGCACAAGGAATTCGAAATGGCGGTAGAACTGGACGCGAAGAACTATTCGGCGCGGCAGGCGCTGATCGAATTCGATTGCAGCGCCCCAGGCCTTGTGGGAGGGGGTGAAGATAAAGCGCTCCCGCAAATCAGGCAATTGGCGGAGATGGACGCCGCCGAAGGGCACTACGCGGGGGAAATTGCCGACGGCAGAAGAAAGATTTTGCGGCGGCGGACGACGAATTTACGAAAGCGCTGGAAAGCAACCCGAAATCGGCGGAGCTGATCTACGACATTGGTGATTACGCCCTGAGACGCAACCAGCCGGAGCGGTTGCTGGCTGTCGGGGAGACGGGCGAGCGCGTGGCGCCGGGCGACCCTCGAGGAAAGTTTTACAGGGGCGTTGCGCTGATTTTGAAGAAGGAAAACCCAGAGGAAGCCGAGCGACTACTGGAGGAATACGGGAAGAAAGCGCCGAGGCGATCAGGATATCCGCGGCCGGCGGCGGCACACGCGTGGCTAGGGCGCCTCTTCGAAGACCAGAACAAGGTGGAAGACGCCGCGAGGGAATTTGCGAGCGCGCTGAAATTGGATCCAAAAAACAAAATGGCGCAGGAAGCCTTGAAGCGGCTGAAGAAGGGATAAGAAATTCAGCAGCGGCCGCCGGAAAACTCCGGCCAAAGGTTAACGATGGACATTCGCGAGACGATATCGGTGGCGATCGACGCGCTGCGGGCGAATAAGCTGCGCGCGATACTGACTTCGCT
>WNFF01005552.1_pt1 | contig 10299 bp, 18 predicted proteins | sample 5400441 | NCBI WGS metagenome assembly WNFF01 (sample SAMN13153345, study PRJNA577476) | soil metagenome | isolation source: 120 cm saprolite under Douglas fir tree site 2 hole 3 replicate 1 | place: USA:California | collected 2015-04-18
GAAACGATTGCGCGACCTTGCGCATTTCAACGGGCGGCGGAGCGCTCTGAGTGCCCACTCCCTGCTCCTACAGCATGATCCGGCGTAATCTCGATGCGTGAAAATCCCTTGTTTTTCCGGGCTAGGTAACGAGTCGTAACGCAGGAAAAGCCCGAGCGCATGTTTCGAAGACCGGTGGGCCACCGGCGCCCTCCTCCTCTGGGCCCTATTTTCTAGGTATTTAGGGCGATGATACATACTGTTACGCACCGCGCCTGCGCGGCAATCAGGAGTGCGTGAATACTCCGCGAAAGCGATAAGTCCGCCAGCGACTACGGTTTCGTTGCTCTCCCCCTTAGAAGCGATCGATCTCGCGAGCAATGGCGGTTTGCTCCTCATGAAGCCACTCGCGGTGCTCGATTCAAGTCTCTCGTCGGGTGAACGAAGTCTGGCCGCTGATGGCCAGCGCCGGAAGGTTCCAATCGGCGCTTGCGATAATTCGGGCTGGGTGTCTAGGAAGCGTTGAAGAACCAAAGACTCGTCAGCAGTGCGCCAGATCAACACGCCCATTGAACAGCCGGTTGGACCGAATGAAGCACGCACCTTAGACGTCGCTGGCAAACACGGGATAATCTTCCGCCCTCCCGGCAACCCAATCGAGCGAGCCGCGCGCGAGAGCATCTAACTCCCGACGAGGGGTTGAACGCATGATCGTCGCCGCGCGCCGTGCGGGCGGTCGCCTGGCCAGCCGAGACGCCTTGTTGGTCATGATGGCGTACCGACACGGCTTCCGCGCATCGGAGTTGATCGCGCTGCAGTGGGACCAGGTCGCCCTAAGAGCGGGCGCGCTGCACGTGGCGCGGCTGAAGCACGGCTCGCCTTCGACGCACCCGCTGCGTGGGCCCGAGCTCAGGGCTTTGCGCGCCTGGAGGCGCGAGCAGGGCGACGACGCCACGCCCTATGTGTTCAAGTCGCTGCGCGCCGGCCCGATGACCCGGCGCACCGTCCATCAGGTCGTTGCCGAAGCCGCGAAGGCGGCGGGCATCGGGTTTCCGGTCCACCCGCACATGCTGCGCCATGCCACCGGCTATTTTCTGGCGAATGCCGGCCAGGACACTCGGGCGATCCAGCTCTACCTAGGCCACAAAAACATTCTGCACACTGTGCGCTATACGGAACTTGCGGCCGGCCGATTCAAGGACTTTTGGAGGGACTGACGACCGTCACGCACGCCGCGTAAGGATCGCCGACGGGCCCGATTCACCTTTTACAAATTAATGGAGATAGCCCTCATGAATTATCAGATCGTTTACAGTGCGAATTGGCGGTGCATGCGATGCAAGGGGCTGCCACACGGCGCGGATCTTCTGGTCGCGGATCAACCGGGCCGAGTGGTAGGCGATCTCGCCCACGACGTGGTTTGTTCCGAGGGAGACATTCCGCAAGGTCCGGTGCTGGATCCCAAAAAACTGCGCTGCCCCTATTGCGGAGGTGACAACTTGGCGCTGCCGACAAGCGTTGAACCAGCCTGAATTCTGGAGCGCTATTTGCTCGTGCGGTGAGCTGTCGCTCCGATACGTGAATATCCCAGAGCCGAGATAAGCTTCACCGTGCCTGACACTAGAGCTAATCGATAACGTCGGCTCGTACTCCGTTAGCAGCCGCTTCAATGACGCGGCTAGTCGAACGTCAGGACCGTCCGTGTAACCTCACCGGCCTCCATCGCGCGGAATGCCTCGTTGACATCTTCCAGGCGCCCGCGCCGGCTCACCATGTCGTCCAGATTCAGCCGCCCCTGGCGGTAGAGGTCGAGATACCGTGGCATGTCGACATGGAAACGGTTGGAGCCATGAAGCAGCCCCGGATCTGCTTTTCGACGTAGAAATGACCTGCGAGCAGCTCAACCTTCTGGCCCGTCGGAATCGCACCGACCAGCGTGCATATTCCGCGCTGCGCCAGGCAGTAGAAGCACTGTTCGAGTACCTGTTTGTTGCCGATCGCCGACGGCATCTTCGCGCTGTTTGGCGCCCCGGTCGCGCACGAAGATCATCCGCAGCGCGCGCTCTATGTCGCACTGCGAATGCAGGAAGAGATGCGGCGCTACGGCGACCGGATGCGAACCCAGCGGGCAAACTCCACTCCAAGTGAGGGTGGGCGTGAATACCGGCGAAGTGGTGGTGCGTTCGATTCAGACCGGCGCCCACACCGAGTACACGCTGATTGGCCATTGTAGATTCCACCTGGCCCAACTCACTCAAGTCATCAAACAGGATTTCAACGGTGTGCCGGAGGACGTGACGCGCAAGATCGTTTGCGACAACGCGGCCAAGCTCTACCAGATCGATTTGAATTGAACCATAGGTTTGCGCCGGGCCGGTCCACTTGGCCAGGAGTGCTCCTATGAACGCCGGAGACGCATTGGAAATCCCTCCTTGTGGTCAACTATGCTGTAGAGTTCCTTGACGTTTGGAATCCGCCAATCGCCATGTCCAGCGAATTTGGCCTTGTTCAGCGACGCGACCCACTGGAAGATCGTCGGCTCACCTAGTCCATCCCACGCGTCGCACGTTTGGCCAGTCGGACAATCAGATGCGGTGCCGCACAAGGTTCCACTCGCTGAGCAGACGCCAGACCTTGGATAAACGTTGTCAGCGTCGTGCGGGTCTGTGTAGTCTGGCACGCCGTCCAATGCGATCTTCTTTTCGGCGAGGCTCATCCCTTCGGTGGAATCCCACCCCGCCAGCTGGCGCCACACCCAAAGGGAACTGTCAGGGCTTTTTGTTGAGAGTCTGTAAGTCCACCACGTTTGGGCCGGTGGCCACCTCAACTACAAGACTCAAGTTAAACGCACGCATGCCCATTGCCACGGGTGTGCCATAAATATTTGTGGCGTTTAGAATGCGATTTTTAATTTCCTCTGGAGTTGGGCAAGGAGGATCAGAGGTGCACAGGTATTTTACTTTGATGACGGAATAGTTGGTTGGGTCGATGTTGTCATGGGTCAAGCCCACTGAACTGATTGAAGGATCAGCCCTAGCAATAACAGTCAGCCACAGCCAGTTCCCTTGGTCATCAGTAGCTTGGAGAAAATTATCGATATTCTTCTGAGAAGCCCCAATGGCATCCATTGCAGATTGCGAATAGTATACGCCCGCAAAACTGGGCTGCCCGCGTAGCCTCAGCAAAGCACCCCAGCGGGTTTGGCCTTGGCCGGTTGTCTCCGAGCCTCCACCGCTCGTCATTACGGGAGATCCATGCGCTTTTCGTTGGGTCGTTCTCACTGTGTCGATCAACGCAACCCAATCACTCCCCTGTTTTAGAAGAAGGTTGACCTGGTCGAGTAAAATCCCATGCTCGTCCATCCACAAACGCACATCTTTTCCTTCTGATTGCCAGTCCTCTTCCGTTGGGTATTCCTCAGGAAACCCGTGCGGCGCAGTGTCTTGAGTCACTAATCGGTATGGCATCACCCTATCCTCTCGATTTGGACTTCTAATGCGCGAGTAGCGCGATTACCAAAGCCTGTGCCGAGCGCCGCTGCCTTTCGCTGGCGATCACGGAATTCGGTTCCTTATTCGAACTTGCGCCTCCGGTCGGGAGGGTTTCCACAATAATCCGAGCCTTGCCGCCTCCAATGAAAATGTTGCAAGAGACGCCGATCACCCCGTTTCAAACTTCCTGGGGAATGGATCATATCCGCTATGCGCTTGACCAGCGAGATGCTGGCAACCCGCCGACTTGCACGCGTAAACGTGGAGGAGCGCAGCCCTTGAGGCCGAGTTTTCTCGCAAGCAGAGGAGAGCAAGTGTGTATGAAATACGCGAGCACTACTCTCTTCTGTTGAACCCCTCGGTGATATTGCGTATTACCTGAAGTACCGGATCAGATAGGCGTCATACTGCATAACCGCTGGTTATGCAGTATAACAGGGAGGAAGCGAGATGTGCGTGTCATTTTGGCAATCAAGTCGATAGCCGACCTGCTGACTATGGGTCCGTACCGTTGGTGCGACATCCGATGTGACTTCTCACCCGTGCCGGCCGCGATCGTGGTGCTCGGCAACCATGATGAACCGGATGCGATTAGCGACACCTTTTCGCGGTTGCTCTCCTAACTCAGTTCGGCGCGCCCGCTCAGGCGAACCGCTCTTTGAGCCAGGTTGCGGACTCTTCCAGCGCCTGCTTTGCCTTATCCACGATACCGTACATGTGAAAAAAGCCGTGATTCATCCCGTCATACCGTGACACCTGCGTGAGCACGCCGGCTTCTGCCAGGCGCTCGCCATAGCGCTCGCCCTCATCGCGCAGGATGTCGTACTCGGCCGTGATGATGAGAGCCGGAGGTAGACCGTGGAGGTCGCTTGCTCGCAGCGGCGAAAGAAAGGGATTATCGGCTTCGGACTCGCGGTTAAGATAGTGGGCCCAGAACCATCGCATGCCGGCAGCAGTTAGCCCATAGCCTTCTGCGTTTTCCGTGTAAGAAGGATGGCCGGAATTAAAGTAGTCAGTGACCGGGTAGATCATTAACTGGCCACGCAGCACCGGTCCGCCTTTGTCGCGAATCATCAATGCTGTGACCGCGACCATATTCCCGCCCGCACTGTCACCCGCGATAACGACCCGTCTGGGATCAGCGTTGAGCTCGCGCGCGTGCTCGGCAGCCCACTTGGTCGCCACGTAACAATCCTCCGGCCCTGCTGGAAATTTGTGCTCCGGCGCGAGCCGATAGTCGACCGACACCACGACGCATCCCGCGGCACCGCACAGGTTGCGGCAGAAGCCATCGTGCGTGTCGAGACTACAGAGCACAAAACCGCTACCGTGAAAGAACACCATCAAAGGGAAAGGCCCCTTGCCATCGGGCATGTAGATGCGCAGCGGCAGATCGCCACCTGGTCCCGGGATACTACGATTCAACACCGAAGCGACCGGTAGGGTCGGCAAATTCACAGCTATCCTGCGGTCGACCTGTTTTCGGGCGTCGGCGACCGACAATTCTTCGAGACGCGGCAGACCGGCCATTTGGTCGAGTAGCGCTTTGACTTGTGGGTCGAGAGGCATGATGCACCTCTGTTTCGCCTTCTGGTTCTTGAGCCCCTGCGCGCGTGGCCTTTTCCACGAACGCGATCTCGTCCCGGCGCGCGCCGATCAGCGTGGCGACGACGTCGGGTAGACATCCGCGATGCGATCGGCCGCTTCGACCGTAGCCTAGCCGCACGACCGATAACGAGAGTCCGGGGTTGATTTGAGCCCTCTGTGTCACGGGTGGCAAGAGGCCGGGGCACGGAGCCTTGGCGTTGCGCAGCGCCCCCCGCTGGCCGATGGATCGGGCGCAGGCTCTGGGCGTCATCCAGCCGAGCTTGGAATGGGGCGGTCTCGTTACAATCGCGCCGTAGGCCTGCCTATCACACGAACATCTGACCGAGAATCGCAGCTTGCCATTATGCCTGCCGGATCACGTAGCATGTCCGTTCGCTGGCGACACTCAGGATGCGGCATCCTGTACGAAGTCTAGTCACCCAGGCGTATTGCCAGCACGCTCATCGGCCGCGTGCCAACGCTGTACGTCGTCAAGGGCGTGAGCGCGCCTGTCTCGCCATTGACGCGGTATGAAGCGAGACGGCCCGACTCAGAACCGGCGGCGAAAACGAAATGGCCCGCGGGGTCGAGACCGAAGGCGCTCGGGACCCGTTCGGTTGAGGCGTGCCCAACCGGTGTCAATCGACCGGTGGTGTCGACGGCAAATCCGGCGATACTGTTGTGGCCTCGGTTCGCGACGTACAGGAATCTCCCCGAAGATGTGAAGTAAATCTGGGAGCAGGTGTTACGTTCGGTGTACCCCGCGGGCAATGTCGAGATCGTTTGTACAGCGGAGAGGGTGCCCGTTGCAGTGTCCAGGCGATAGCTCGAAACACTGCAGCCCTGCTCGTTCGAAAAGTAGACGAGATCCTGAGTGGGATGAAAACAAAAGTGGCGAGGACCAACGGGTTCCGACGGCTCGACCCGGAAGGGCGAATTGGGGGTCAGATGACCAGTACGCGCGTCGAACTTGAACTGCAAAATCATATTAGGGCCGGAGAGCCCCTTAGGAGGTTCCAAGACGTTATCGTTGAGACGGGCGATGTGCGGTACGAACGCAAAGCGGTTGGAGGGATCGGTCTGTATGGCGTGGGCGCCGGTGGCAGTAGCCAACCGGTCAAGAGCGGGTGCTCCCACCGCGCCGTCGGCCGCGAGCGGATGTACCATCGCATAACCACCTTGATAATATGCGGACTGCAAATACTTGCCCGTTCGGTCGGCGGCCAGATACGTGGGCGCGTGTTCCGCTGCGACGGTCCCCTGTAGCTTGAGCCCGCCGGTAGCGTGGTCGATCCGAAAACTCGAGATGGCCGGTGCGATGCGATGGGCGACGTACAACACGTGCCGATCCGGGCTGATGGACAACGCAAACGGCCCGCCGGATACTGGCATCTCGGCCTGCGGGGTGAGCCTGCCGCTGTCAGCATCCAGGTTGAAGGCCGCGATCTTGTTGTCGTCCTGCAGGCAAACATACAAAGAGTATGGCATGGTTCTCATCTCCCCGGGGATTTTGTCGCAGGCGCTTGCTGCTGCACTTTACAACAATCCGCGCAGAGCCTCATAACGAGTCTTTAGGTAAATACTCGGAGATACGCTGCGAGGCGCGATCGCGGGATGGGCCAAAACGCTGCGGCGGTGATTTCTAACCGATGCATATGCGGCCTAGCTTCACGGTCCACCACCGCGGGGGGGAAGGAAGGTGAGCGGCTTTACAGCACTCATTCCCTGCGCGCGACCTCCGCCACCCTGCTGCTAGATGCCGGTGTCGATATCAGGAAGGTTCAGGAGCTGCTGGGCCACCGGCATGTCACCACCACCCAGATTTATGACAAACGGAGGCGCACTACCAAAGAAAGCGCCTCCCATGACGTGCCAATCTAAAACCGGATCGCTGGAGGAAAATCAGATGGGCGACGCTACCAAAGGCGCGTTTAACATCGGCAGCGTAGGTGGCAATTTCTCGGTCAGTGCTGGGGGTGATGTCGTGGCCGGCGATAAAGTGACTACCGCGACTAGCACTACGACTATCACCAACGGTTTCAAGGAAGAGGAAGACAAACAGCAATTCGTGCGCGACATCGAGGGTCTAGGCAGTGCACCGCGCGAACTTCGGGCCAAACTCCAGGAAGCGGTAGGAGTCAGTCAGAACGACAAAGACAAAATCGTCGCCGAAGTCCTGCAGCAGGTGATCGCGCTGAAGGCTGCAAAAGAAGAAGCGAGCAGCCTGCCTGAGATCGTCACGCGGCGCAGCTTCCCTCGTCATATGGATTGCGCGGATGGACCTGTTCGATGTCGTTCGGACTGATCGGTGCATATGGCCCATATGAGCTTGGGACCATTCGACCCCCACCTGTCCACCGTCAGCACAGTCGAGATGCCCCGACCGGCCTGGTATTCAGCATTTCGACCGCGGAGTGCCCTCCCGACGAGATTGCGAGTGAGAGGTCCGCGGCCTGCGCGGGGACGCGCTTTCCCAGGCAGGCCGCCGCGGTCGCGCTGCCTAGCGTTCCGGCGGCGCAAAGACGGTCAGAGCGAACAGCTTCTCCGCCCCAGTCCGCAACGTATGAGGCGCACCGGCTGGAATCGTAACGAAGTCGCCCGCCTTGATCTCGCATTCCTTGCCGGAGACGCGGCAGGTCGCTCTTCCTTCGATCACGTAGATGAGCTGGTCGCCGTGATGGGAGTTCTCATGGTCATTGCCTAAGCCGGGGGGAATCGTAAATACCATGGACTCGGTCTGCGGCGTTTTGCCGAGGATCTGCTGGGCCATCTTCGCGCCGTCCCCGCGATGTGCAAAGACATTTGGAACGGCATCGTGTCCGTCCCCGCCCGCTCCGAGTTCATCCATTTGCCGCGCAAGGAGTTCTTCTGAAATCACCCCTTTGCGGTACGCTTTGAGCAGTTGCTGCACCTCAAAATCTTTGGTCGCCATGGTGGCCTCCGCGTTCTAACGTTGGTGGTTGGGCCGTTGCGTGAACCTGTGCCTATTCCCGCCTTTAGCAAAAAACACAGGAAACCATAAGTCCCCGTAGATCGCTCCGCCTCACCGCGCGTTGGCGAAGGCGCCGCTATACCTGCTCGCACAGCTCTCGCTCCACGTATCGCCCCTGGGCCGCCCTGCTTAAGCATCTGCGCGATCTCGGCCTTCATGCAAAGCCACACACTCGTAAGGTTGATCGCGATGACGCGATTCCAGTTCTCCTCGGTGCATTCGTGGGTGTACCCGTCCCTGCCGCCGATTCCAGCGTTGTTGAAACGCGCAATCGAGCCTGCCGTAAGCCACCACCGCCTTCGCGATCATCGCGTCCACGTCGCTCCATTTAGAGACGTCGCATTTGACGAAGATCGCGCTCGCGCCGCATTCTTGACCAGCTTGAGTGTCTCGTTGCCGGCGTCTTCGACCACGTCGGCCAGCACGAGTTTCGCACCCTCACGCGCGAAGATTTTCGAGGTCGCGCGTCCTATCCCCGAACCCGCACCCGTGATAATTGCGACCTTGCCCTCCAATATTGCTGCTAGGTGGATTCCTCCGTTGAGCGGATGCTTTCTCTAGGATGCGCACCGGCGAAACTCGCGCCGCAAATCGTCGCTCGCACGGCGGGCGCCGGCGCCGCTTTCTACATAGGGCATCACGCCAGTCCGCCACAAGCAGCGGCCGTGCGGAGGGTCGAACCCCGAAGCCGTTTAGTGAATCCCTGAACGCCCGGTTGTAATTGTGAAGGACGGGATCTGACGTTTCCTCCGGAGGGGCGAGGGCGGCCGCTGCCCGAACCCGCCTTGTAGCATTTTCCCCTAATCATACGCTAAGGATTTGCGTCTAAGACGAGGGATCACTGACCGGTGGCGGTGCGCGCTCGGCATGGCCGAGCGGCTGCCGCAGGATACGCTACCAATTCAAGGGTGGGAAGGAGACTTGAAATGCCCGATAAGCCAACCTTTGGCCGTTACCCTGAGATCCCCTACGAGCAGATGACGCCGGAGCAGCAGGAGGCCTACCGCTCTCTGATCGAAACCCGCGGCGGGCTTCTGGGGCCGAATAAGATCTGGGTGCACAATCCCAAACTGGCGAAGGCCGCGGGACCGCTCGGCGTCCATTTCCAACCGGGCAATTACTCCCTTACCGAACGCGAGCGCGAGATCGCCGTCTGCATCATCAACAGCAAATGGCATTCGGCCTACCCGACCAACGCGCATGAGCGGCGCGGCAAGGAAGTCGGTCTACCAGCCGATAAGGTCGAAGCAATCATCGTCGGCCTGCAGACTTCATTCTCGGACGAGCGCGAGCAGGTCGTTTATGAGATGGCGATGGCTCTCGCTAATTCGCGCTGGGTCCCACAGGGCCTTTACGATCGCGCGGTCAAGGCAATCGGTCATGTCGGTATCACCGACGTAATCACCTTGATGGGCTACTACACCAGCGTTTCGATGACCTTGGCCTTTTACGACGTGCCGGCTGGGGCGATGGGCATGGCCCGCTGAGTAACTGGGGCGAAGGGACGCGCCCAGGCATTGGGTGAGGCAGTTGGCTATTTTTGCCCAATCCCTCGAAAAGGTAAAATTCGCGATCCATCGGCCGCCTGGCAGATACCGAAGCCGGCCTTGTGCATGGACTCGGTAATTGATGCGGTAATCCGCTCATAATCGATGGGCGATAGATGGTCGCGCGCGAAATCGGTCATTTAGCGCCTTGCAAATAAAAGTCAGCGGCAGGTCGAAGCCGTCATAACGCTTGGTCAAAGTGGAAGCCGAAGTGTGGGGGATTTTGTGGGGAGTCTCGAACACTTTCGGTACCACTCGGTGATGCTCGGTGTTTGATGCAAGAATTCGGCAACCCATTGTGCCCCAGTGGTTTGGATGACATTGAGTGTCACCGACTGATTCGGACGAAACGGGCCGATTAACGGCTGTTAACCGTCAAGTCGCTGGTTCGAATCCGGCCCGGGGAGCCAACCTAATTCTCCCGCAAAATGAAGTACTTGACCTTTCCTTAAATTGGGAAGCGCGTCTTCCGGTTTTTAAGATTGTGCCCAATTTTGTGCCCCACCTGAGTTGAGAACGGTCGATTCCGAGGGTCCAACGACCGATTAAGAGGCTCCCACTCCATAACACGCGGCTCTTACCAGCGTATAAAGCGGCTCCCATCCGGGTTCTCTGGGACGATTTCGACTCGCGCGGGCTGAAGTTCCCCGCAGCGTTCGCGGAGAGGGCCGGAGCGCCGACGAAAGCCCGCGGTCCCGGGCAA
>WNFF01008159.1_pt1 | contig 10298 bp, 10 predicted proteins | sample 5400441 | NCBI WGS metagenome assembly WNFF01 (sample SAMN13153345, study PRJNA577476) | soil metagenome | isolation source: 120 cm saprolite under Douglas fir tree site 2 hole 3 replicate 1 | place: USA:California | collected 2015-04-18
CCGGCGTCAGCTGGGTGGCTGGCCCGGGCTGGGTGGCTGGCCCGGGCTGGACGCCTGGTCCGCCGGGGGCGCCGATGCTGACCGTGTCGGCTCGCCCGACCAGGTTGGGCGGACAGTTCTGATCGGGACCCGGAGTACCGAGGTAAACGGCATTAAGGTCATACCGAACGCACCGGTGCGGGTCCTTGGTGAGGTCATATACCGGCCAGCTGGCGGGCACGCTGACCTGGTAGCCGTCGTACTTCACGGTCTTGGTGCCTGGCCGGGCGGCCGCCTTCTTGGCGGTCCTGATCGCGGCGGTAAGGCTCACGCCCTTCATGGCAGGTCTGACGGCGGCGGTAAGGCTGGCGCCGACAATGACCGGCTGATGTCCCAGCCCTGATCCGATTGCCCAGAATGCGTACCCGCCTATGATGACGGCCACTGCCGCGCGACGCATTAATTCCCCCTGTATAACCCCGTCGTCGATGATTTACTTAGGCCCCGAGGGCACGCCAAAGACCGAATCGACTCACGAGTACTGTCCCAGCGCACCAGCAGCGCTAAGCGTTCCCAGTATTCACTGAGTTACGCACAGTTACCCTAAAGTGATCATGATCCCGGGCGTGTCGCGATGCGCCGGGGGTGCCTCAGTGGTAAATGCGGGCGGTCATCGAGCCTGGTAGACCGGGCTTCTGCGGATCGGTGTTTGAGCGCTGCCTGACTCCGGGCCGTGGGCCTCGGCGGCTGCTCAAGCCGGAGTGATCGTCAGGGTGCGGGGCCTTCCGGGGCCGGAATGGGATTCGGCTTCGCGCCACCGTACCGGCGGTCTCGGCTGGCGTAGATCTGACAGGCGTGCCACAAGTGGCGCCGGTCGAAATCTGGCCAGAGCGTGTCGAGAAAGACCAGTTCGGCGTAGGCGGACTGCCAGAGCAGGAAGTTCGAAAAGCGCTGCTCGCCGGATGACCTGACGAAAAGGTCGACATCAGGAATCGCGGGCTCATCCAGATAGCGAGCGAACACCTTTTCGTCGATCTTCTCCGGCCGGAGCTTTCCCGCGGCCACATCCGCGGCGATGGCCGCGGCGGCGTCAACGATCTCGGCGCGGCCCCCGTAGTTCACGCAGAATTGCAGGGTCAGCACGGAATTCCCGGCTGACATCTGCTCGGCCTGCTCAAGTTCGCTGATCACGCTGCGCCAGAGCCGCGGCCGGCGGCCGGCCCAGCGGATGCAGACGCCCATCTCGTTCAGCAGGTCGCGGCGCCGGTGGATGACGTCGCGGTTGAAACCCATCAGGAAGCGCACTTCGTCCGGCGAGCGCCGCCAGTTCTCGGTCGAGAAGGCGTAGGCGGACAGGTAAGGGATGCCGAGCTCGATCGCCCCCATGATCACGTCGAGCAGCGAGGACTCGCCTGCCTTGTGGCCCTCGGTCCTGGCCAGCCCGCGCTTTTTAGCCCAGCGCCCGTCGCCGTCCATCACCAGGGCGACGTGCCTGGGCACCAGCTCGGCAGGTATGTCGGGTGGTTTCACCCCGCTCGGGTGCGGATCGGGCGGGCGTACCCCCGCGCGGCCCCCCATAACGCACGCTCCACATGACGCAGCGAACGGATCGAATGCTCCAGGTGCCACTGAAGGTACGCGGCCACGAGCCCACTGCACTCTATCCGGTGCCTGCGCTCGCTACGATCGGCGCTGTCCCAGTCGCCGCGCAGCAAAGCGAGCATCAGGGCCATCGTCGGCGCCGCAGGCGAGGCCGCGCCGGGCGGCCGGCAGGATGCGCACACCATCCCCCCGGCCGCCACGGCGAACGCGGGCAACCGCCGTCCGTTTCCCGGCGCGCCGCAGCGGGCGCACTCCTCCAGGGCGGGCGCGTACCCGGCCACGGCGAGCGAGCGCAGCAGGAAGGCGTCAAGCACCAGCCCGGGAGCGTGCTCTCCGTCGCCTAGGGCCCGCAGTGCGCCGATGAGGAGCAGCAACTGACGCAGCGCGGGCTCCTTCTCCACCGGGGTGAAACGCTCGGCCGTCTCCAGCATCGCCACGCCCGCCGTGTACCGCGGGTAGTCCCCGGGCAGCGGTTCGCCGTACGGCCGGATCACCTCGGCCTGCGTGATTACGTCCAGCGAACGCCCCGGGTGCAGCATCAGGTCGACGTGCGTGAACGGCTCGAGCCGGGCGCCGAACCTCGACTTGGTCCGGCGGACGCCCTTGGCCACGGCCCGGATCCGCCCGCTGCTGCGGCCGAGGATGGTAATGATCCGGTCCGCTTCGCCCAGCTTCTGCGTCCGCAGCACGATCCCGTCATCCCGGTAAAGCTGCACTCACCCATTCTCCCGCACGCCGATGACAGCCCGACCTACCGGCGAGAACGGTTTACCGCGGAAAGGACCGCGCGCATCGAGGCCGTGACCGTGTTCGTGTCAATGCCGACGCCCCAGAAGACCTGGCCGCCGGTCTCGCACTCCACGTACGCCGCGGCCTGGGCATCGGTGCCTTCGGTCAGCGCGTGCTCGGTGTAGTCGAGCACCCGCGCGGTCACGCCGACAGAGGCCAGCGCGTCACAGAACGCCGAGATGGGGCCGTTGCCCACGCCCTCGACCTGCTGCGGGCGCCCGTCGCTGGATATCTCCGCGGTGAGAGCGTGCTTGGCCTCGACCACCGAGGACGTCTGGTGGTCCAGCAGCGCCAGCGGCCCCTCGGCGAGGTACTCATCGGAGAAGATCTCCCACATCCGGGCGGGAGACACCTCGCCACCCTCGGAGTCGGTGTGGCCCTGGATCACCCGGGAGAACTCGATCTGCAGCCGGCGAGGCAGGTCCAGCTGGTGTTCGGCCTTCATGACGTACGCCACACCGCCCTTGCCGGACTGCGAGTTGACCCGGATGACCGCCTCGTAGGTGCGGCCCACGTCGTGCGGGTCGATCGCCAGGTACGGCACGGCCCATGGGTACTCGGCGAACGGAACGCCCGCCCGGTCCGCCTCGGCTTCCAGCGCCTCGAAGCCCTTCTTGATCGCGTCCTGGTGGGAGCCGGAGAACGCCGTGTAGACCAGGTCGCCCGCATAAGGGTGGCGCGGGTGAACCGGGATCTGGTTGCAGTACTCGACAGTGCGACGGATCTCGTCGATGTCGGCAAAGTTGATCATCGGGTCGATGCCCTGGCTGAACAGGTTCAGGCCCAGGGTGACCAGGCATACGTTGCCGGTGCGCTCGCCGTTGCCGAACAGGCATCCCTCGATCCGGTCGGCGCCCGCCAGGACGGCCAGCTCGGCGTCGGCGACCGCGGTGCCCCGGTCGTTGTGGGTGTGGACCGAGAGGCAGACGTAATCCCGGTCCGGCAGGTTCCGGCTCATCCACTCAATCTGGTCGGCGTAGACGTTCGGGGTGGACCGCTCGACCGTGCACGGCAGGTTGAGGATGATCTCGCGGTCCGGCCCGGGCTGCCAGACCTCCATGACGCCCGCGCAGACCTCGGCGGCGAAGTCGAGCTCGGTGTCCATGAAGATCTCTGGCGAGTACTCATAGCCGAAGTCGGTGCCGTCCAGAAGTTCCTCGGCGTACTTCATGACGTGCCGGGTGCCTTCGACGGCCAGCGCCTTGCACTCCTCGCGGTCGATGCGGAACACCACCCGGCGGAAAATCGGGGCCGTCGCGTTATACATGTGCACGGTGGCCATCTGCGCGCCGCGCAGCGACTGGACCGAACGCTCGATCAGGTCCTCCCGGGCCTGGGTGAGCACAGAAATCCGGACTCCGTCGGGGATACGATCGCCCTCGATCAGCTCGCGCACGAAGTCGAAGTCGGTCTGGCTCGCGGACGGGAACCCGACCTCGATCTCCTTGTAGCCCATCCGCACGAGCAGCTCGAACATCTTGTGCTTGCGGGCCGGGGTCATCGGGTCGATCAGCGCCTGGTTGCCGTCCCGGAGATCGGTCGACAGCCAGCGCGGGGCCTTCGTGATGGCCTTGGCGGGCCAGGTGCGATCCGGCAGCTCGATCGGCTTGAACGGCGTGTAACGATGACACGGCATGCCACTCGGCTGCTGATGTACGGGTGAGACGCGCTTGAACGCGGGATCCTGCTGCATTTATCTGCTACTTCCTCATAGCCGGTGGGCGGTTGCCAGGTCTGGGTTGCCTGATTGATGGCCAGCAGACACGCCAACGCCCCGCGACGAGGGAGCCGGCCTATCGGCCCCCGCCGCGGCCGCTAAGGAGGAGCAGCTCGCGCAACATTGCCAATCACAGTACCAGCTGGACGAGCTCGGGGTGAGACCGGGAGCGCCACTGTGCCGCAAGCGGCGGAATATTAGGTGGCGCCGCCGGCGCGGGCGCGGTTGGCTGTGAAGATGCACATCGAGCAACTCGACCTGGCGGACGCGCAGAAAATACGCGCGTGTCACGAGGTATGGCTGGCGGCCCAGCGGGTCGACGAGCCCGAGGGACCATGGTTCACCGAACGGCCGTTCGGCGGCTGGCTTACCGTCGGCTGGGGCGGCGACCCCCGGGAAATATGGGTGGCCGCAGGCCAGGCGGAGGGCTCGGTGTCGGGCTGGTATCGGCTGGAGCTGCCGGACAAGGAGAACCTGGACCAGGCAAATCTGGGCCTCGTGGTGCACCCGGCGGAACGGCGGCACGGGGTCGGACTGGCCCTGCTGCGGCACGCGGCGGCTCGCGCGGCCGCCCGCGGGCGCTCGGTGCTTAACGGCGCCGCGCGCAACGGCTCGCCGGGTGAGGCTTTCTCGCGATCGGTCGGGGCGAAACCCGGGCTGGTCGATATCCAGCGCATGATGGAGCCGGGCAAGCTGGACGGAGGCATGCTCGCCCGGCTACGCGAGCCAGCTGAGCGGGCCGCCTCCGGTTACTCGCTGGTGTCATGGACCGGCCTGGTGCCCGACGAGTTCCTCGAGCAGGTGGCGGAGCTCTACAACGCGCTCAATGACGCTCCCCACGACCCGGAGATCGCGCCCGAGGTGTGGGACGCACAGCGGGTACGCGAGCGCACGAACGACCTGCGCCCGCACTTCGGGATGCGGGCTTATGCGATGGCGGCGCGAGATGACGCGACCGGCCAACTGGCGGCCATGACCGAGGTAGCGGTGGATCCGGCCGATCCAGGCTGGGGGCATCAGCTGTTTACGGTCGTGACCAGGAAACACCGCGGTCACCGGCTCGGCCTGTTGGTAAAGATCGCGATGCTGGAGGTGCTCGCGACCGCGGAGCCGCAACTGGAACGGATCGTCACCTGGAACGCCCAGGCCAACGAGCACATGATCGCGGTCAACGAGGCGCTGGGCTACACCATCCTCGGCCAGCCGAGCACCTGGTTCCGGCTCGACGTGTCGGCTTTGCTGGGCTGACACCAGGCTGGGCTGACACCGGCCGGGTTAGTCCGGAAAGGCTAGTCGCGGCCGGCCGACTGCTCGGTCATCGCGACGACGCCGACGACCTGGGCCTGGGTCATGCCGAGGTCCACGCCGATGGCCATCGCGGCGTGCCGCTCGGTTTCCGTGAGCGGGTCGTCCGCCATGGCGATGCGGATCACCTCGGCCAGGTACCACTCCTTGGCCTGAATGGTGAGCTGCGCCCCAACCTGGTTCAGGGCCGGGCGGATCGCCTCGAACGGCTGCAGGAGATCGGCGGCGAGCATCGCCTCGTCGTAGCCCGGCACCCCCGATCCGATGACCGCCTCGATCGCCCGCTGCCGCGACACCAGGCTCGACGGATCGCCGGACCGCAGCATGGCCGAGACGGCCGCCCGCATGCCAGCGGGCAGCGCCGCCTGCATCTGCGCCGTGGTCGGCTGGTTGAGCGCGTCGGTCACGTAACGGGTCCGGCAGGTGGTGCACTGGACATGCTCGCCGACCGAGTTCAGCGGAATGACCGGGAGAAAGAACAGCGTGAACCACCGGCGTCCAGCCCGGTGCCGGAACTCCCGGTCCCCGCCGCAACGGCGGCAATGAAAGGTGCCCTGCGCGATCGTCCGGTAGAACACGCGCAAGCCAAAGATGATCAGCAAGGTAGATCCCCTTCTGGCTACCAGCCCGGCACACTCCCCCGCAAGCACCCGCAGGCGGTGTACCCTCGCCTTTTTCGGTACAGGTAAATCCATCATGTCGCCGCCGGCCACCGCGACGCGGTTGCCGATGCAGATCCGATACCTCATTTTTTCGGCTTTCTGGGCCTAAGTCCGTGTGGCGAGGAAGGGTTAGTCGTAGAAGCCTAGGCGGCGGAGCTGGCGGGGGTTGCGCTGCCAGTCCTTGGCTATCTTCACGTGCAGGTCGAGGTAGACCTTCGTGCCCAGCAGCGCCTCGATCTGGCGGCGGGCGCGGCTGCCCACCTCCTTCAGCCGCGCTCCCCCGGTGCCGATGACGATGGCCTTCTGGCTCGGCCGCTCCACGTAAAGCTCGGCGTGCACGTCGGTGAGGTCGTCACGGCCCGGCCGCGGCCCCATCTCCTCGACCACCACGGCGATCGAGTGCGGCAGCTCGTCCCGCACCCCGTCCAGCGCGGCCTCCCTGATCAGCTCGGCGACCATGATCTGCTCGGGCTCGTCGGTCAGCTCGCCGTCCGGGTACAGGGGCATGCCCTCGGGCAGGTGGGAGACGAGCACGTCGGCGAGCACGTCGAGCTGGAAGCCGGTCACGGCCGAGACCGGCACCACGTCGGCCCAGTCACCCAGGGCGCTCACCGCCACCAGCTGTTCGGCGACCCGCTCGGGCGACGCCTGGTCGCACTTGGTCACGACCACCACGACCGGGGTCTTCTTCACGTTCTCGAGCTCGCGGGCGAAGAACCGGTCCCCTGGGCCCACCGGATCGGTGGCCGGGACGCAGAACCCGATCACGTCGACCTCGCTGAGCGTGGAACGGACCAGGCTGTCCAGGTGCTCGCCGAGCAGCGTCCGCGGCTTGTGCAGGCCGGGCGTGTCCACCACGACCAGCTGCGCGTCCGGCCGGTGCACGATGCCGCGGATCACCCGCCTGGTGGTCTGCGGCCGGTCGCTGGTAATCGCGACCTTGGCGCCGACCAGCGCGTTCGTCAGCGTCGACTTGCCCACGTTCGGGCGGCCCGCGAGGCAGGCGAACCCAGAGCGGAAGGCGCCGGATCCGAAGGTAGGGGCCGAGCTGGACGCTGGTGGATGGCTCACCCGTCAATTCTCGCGCATGTCCGGGGGACGGGAACCATGGCCCGTTCGGCCCAAAAATGCCGGGTCTAGGGGGTCAGCGTCTCGCGGACGGTGCCGTCGGGGGCGGCGTGAAACACGGTCGCGTCCGGGCCGAGGTCGCGGACCACGGCGAGGTCGCCCGGGTCCAGGTCGGCGTCGCTGACCAGCGCGGCCGCCTCGAGCTTCTGCGCGCCGCTGGACACCGCCATGGCCACCGCCAGGCGCAGCGCGGACAGCCGCAGCGACGGCAGCGCCACCGCGGCGGCGGTGTAGGTCCGGCCGGTCTCGTCGCGCACCGCCGCGCCCTCGGACGCCGCGACCCGCGCCCGGGTGGACCGGGCCAGGGTGATGATCTTGAGATCCTCTGCACCGGGAGTAACAGTGTCGGGAGTCACATCGCTCACCTTGCTCAGTCTAAGGCCCAGAGTCTATGGCGGAGTGTCCTCAACGCGTTCCACCAGCACCGTGCCGATCTTATTGCGCCGGCCAGCCAGGTTCTTCTCCGCGGTAAGCCTCAGGCCGCGGACGGTCGCGGTCGAGCCCGCGATCGGGACCCGGCCGAGCTGGTGGGCGAGCAGCCCGGCCACCGTCTCCACGTCCAGATCGTCGAGGCTGACGCCGAACAGCTCGCCGAGCTCGGTCACCGGCAGCCGGGCGGTGACCCGGGCGGAGTTCTCGGAGAGCCACTCGACCGGCGGCTGCTCGTTGTCGTACTCGTCGGTGATCTCGCCGACGATCTCCTCGAGGATGTCCTCGATGGTGACCAGCCCGGCGGTCCCGCCGTACTCGTCGATCACGATGGCCACATGGGTACGCTGCGCCTGCATCTGGCGGAGCAGTTCGTCCACCGGCTTGCTGTCGGGCACATAGCTGGCCGGGCGCATCACCGTGGCGACCTTCTCGGTGGCCTCGGCGCCGGGGTGCTCGTGACTCCAGGCCACGATGTCCTTCAGGTAGGCGATGCCGACGACGTCGTCCTCGTTCTCGCCGACCACCGGGATCCGGGAGAAGCCGGTGCGCAGCGCCAGCGAGAGCGCCTGCTCGACGGTCCGGTCGCTCTCGATGAACACCATGTCGGTACGGGGCACCATGACTTCCCTGACGATGGTGTCGCCGAGCTCGAAGACCGAACGGACCATGTCCCGCTCGCCCGGTTCGATGCCGTTCCTGCGCTCCAGGTAGTCGACGAGGCCGCGTAGTTCGGACCGGTCCACGGGGCCCTCGTGGTCCACCAGCGGCCGGGCCCGGCGGGTCGGCGGCATGGCGTTGCCGACGGCGACGAACAGCCTGGGCAGCGGGCCGAGCGCCCGGGTCAGCGGGAACAGGAACGCGGCCGCGCGCTCGGCGGTACGTTCGGTCCGCGGCCCGGCGCGTCCGGGCTGCGGGCGCACGCCGGTGAGCAGGTAACGCATCCCGATCACCACGGCGAGCGCGGAAAGGACGGCGCGCCAGTCATCGCCCAGCCATCTCGCAGACCGCGCGGAGCAGGAGCAGCACGCTCAGGTAGCGGGGCAGGTCGGCGGCCACCGTCCCCAGCCGGCCCTGGTGCTCGGGCCGTTCGGCGACACCGGTGGCGGAAACGAGCGCCAGCGCGGCCTCCGCGTTCGCGCACCAGCCGGCCACGAGAGCGAGCACGGCCGCGGCGGCCAGGAGCCACCCGGGGAGGGTCATAAGCCGGGCTGGCCCTTCGTTTCCCGGGTTTCCCGCTCCCGGGTCTCCCGCCCCCGGGTCTCCCGCTCCCGGGTCTCCCGCCAGGTCTTCAGCAGCTGATCCTGCGTGCCGAACATGGCGGCGTGCTCTTCCGGCTCGGCGTGGTCGTAGCCGAGCAGGTGCAAGATGCCGTGCACGCACAGCAGCTCGAGCTCGTCCTGGGTGGAGTGGCCGGCCTTTTCGGCCTGTTCGGCCGCGACCTGCGGGCAGAGCACCACGTCCCCGAGCAGCCCAGGATCGGCGCCCGGGTCGGGCTCGACCCGGTTGCCGCCCAGGTGCGGCGGCCGCAGCTCGTCCATGGGAAAGGCGAGCACGTCCGTCGGCCCGGGCTCACCCATCCACCGCTCGTGCAACTCGGTCATCGTCCGCTCGTCGACGAGCAGCACCGAGAGCTCGGCCAGCGGGTGAATCCGCATCTGGTCCAGCGTGAACCTGGCGACCGCGGCCAGCCCAACCTCGTCGACGTCGACGCCCGCCTCGTTGGCGATATCGATGCTCATTCCCCGTCCTAGCTGCCCTTGCGCCTGCGCGTCCCCGCCGGGGCGAGTTGCCGTTCGTGGGCGTCGTAGCGCTCGTAGGCGTCGACGATCTTGCCCACCAGGCGGTGCCGGACCACGTCGTGACTGGTCAGCCTGGCGAAATGGATGTCGGGGATGCCGTCGAGAATGTCCTGGACGATCCGCAGCCCGCTGACCTGGCCGGGCGGCAGGTCGACCTGGGTCACGTCGCCCGTCACCACCACCTGCGAGCCGAAACCCAGCCGGGTGAGGAACATCTTCATCTGTTCGGCCGAGGTGTTCTGCGCCTCGTCCAAGATGATGAACGAGTCATTAAGCGTCCTTCCCCGCATGTACGCCAGGGGGGCGATCTCTATCGTGCCCGCGGCCATCAGGCGCGGGATCGAATCCGGGTCGAGCATGTCGTGCAGCGCGTCGTAGAGCGGGCGCAGGTACGGGTCGATCTTCTCGTACAAGGTTCCGGGCAGGAACCCGAGCCGCTCGCCCGCCTCCACCGCCGGCCTCGTCAAGATGATCCGGTTGACCTGCTTGGCCTGCAGCGCCTTGACCGCCTTGGCCATGGCCAGGTAGGTCTTCCCGGTGCCCGCCGGGCCGATGGCGAACACGATCGTGTGCTGGTCGATCGCGTCCGCGTAGCGCTTCTGGTTCAGGGTCTTGGGCCGGATCGTCCGGCCGCGGGCGGACAGGATGCCGACCGTGAGCACGTCGGCCGGGCGGACGCCGCGTTCGGCCCGCAGCATGGCCGCGGCCCGCTCCACCGCGTCGGCGGTCAGGTCCGTGCCCTTGCGCAGCAGTTCGACAAGCTCGTCGAACAGCGCAGTGACCAGGGCGGTCTCCGCCGGGGTCCCGGTCGCGGTGATCTCGTTACCGCGGACATGGACGTCGGCGTCGAACTCCCGCTCGATCACGTGCAGCAGCTCGTCCCCG
>WNFF01005555.1_pt1 | contig 10296 bp, 8 predicted proteins | sample 5400441 | NCBI WGS metagenome assembly WNFF01 (sample SAMN13153345, study PRJNA577476) | soil metagenome | isolation source: 120 cm saprolite under Douglas fir tree site 2 hole 3 replicate 1 | place: USA:California | collected 2015-04-18
GCGAGAAAGAAAATTTCCAGAGGAGTCGGTCATCGCAATCGAGAAGTGCGCCGTCTTGTCCCGGATGGGCTGACCTGTGATGGGGCAAGAACCGCCAGCAGACAATTGGAATGCAACTTCAATTACTTTTACCTGTGCGGCGCTGAATGTTTGACCCTCGGTCGGGGACACGAAGCAGAAGGTGTCGGTCTCAATGAGGGGCTCCTTGGCGGCAGCAAGGCTCGATAGACCCGGAGTATCCCCGTCCATGGTCGGGTCTGATGTAGGCGCCGAGGAATAGAATGTAAGGATGTCTTCAGTAAAAGTGGTGTTGTCGCCGGGCGCATGAGCGAAAGCAGGAGTGTAGTTCTCGGACTGGCAAGTAAAATAAGTGAGCAGGATATTTATCAGCCCCCGGTAATCTGTGCCCCTGACAGGCACACCGTTCGGGCCGCCAGCATTTCCCGTGAAATCGTATTGATCCATTTTACCATTACAGTATGTAACGGCTACGGTGCCCGCAGGAAACTCGTTCGGATCAAACGGGTCGATCGTATGGTTGACGGTCGCAGTCAGAGTAAACGTCGTCAGCACCGTGACAAAACTAACGACCAGCTTACCGTCACCAGTAGCCGAAAAATCGTAGGTGTTTGTGGTGACGGTCGGACTGAACGTGTTTGTTATGCTGCAAGGTGGCTGCTCTGTGCCGCCACAGGTGGTCTGTGCCCAACACTGGGTACCAAACAACGCAATCGCCAGGGCGAAAAGCGCGAACATAGGTTTGCGCATGGCTGAATCTCCTGTTATGTCTTCCGTAGCGAGTCTCGACGGGGACAGGTGAGCTCGAACTCGGGCTGTACAAATACATCTATCGCTCGGCAGCTGTCAACGCATTAATTGGGTACTAGGAGTACTTTTCGGGAAGGCTCATTCCGGCCACTTCATCGGCTCTATCTGGCTCTTCTTGGAATTTGCGCCATCCTCCAGTATGCTCTGTCGCGCGGGTGCGCCACCCTTGGTTGGCAAGGACGGGGATTTTGACCGCTCTATTTTCGATCCCCAAGTTCAGAGGGTACTAAAACCTGATCGGGAACTTCAGGCCCCCATCTCGCTCATGAAAACTTTCCGTCCACCTCGGCAACGTGATACAAAGGGCGATACAAAGGGCCGGGCTGCGGCGTACAAGAATGGTCTGCTCCTGAAGCTCGAGTTGCACAGCGATCCCAAGCTGCTCTGCGCGGTGCGTGGCGCTTTGGAGCGCCTGACGGAAGTTTTGGGTTTGTCCGCGCCAGAATGCCGGTCCGTTACGCGAGCTGTCGATGAGGCGTTAACTAATATTATGCGTCACTGCTACCGTGGCCGGTTGGACCAGCCTATCGAGGTATTTTGCAGTCGCATCCGGCGGCGCGCTTCGGTTGGATCTGACCAAGGGCTTGAAATTCTGCTTCGTGATCACGGCCCGGCCGTTGATCCCGCCAAGCTGCGAGGCCGCCGACTGGACGAGATCAGGCCTGGTGGATTAGGGTTGCATCTTATCCGGCAGAGTATGGACACGGTCCAGTACCGCCGCACGCGTGGTGCAAATCAATTTCGATTGGTTAAGTACTTCAAGCCCATGAAGTCACGTCCGATTTGCTGAAGACTAGGGAGGAACATCGTGCAGATTTCCGCGCGCTATGTCGACAAGGCAACAATTTTCGATATCTCCGGAGACATCGACCTGGTGCACTCCCCGGAGGTGCGCAAGGCGCTTTTGCGTGAGGTGCGTGAAAACCGCACACCTCGCGTCGTCATGAACTTAAGTAAGGTGAGGTATATTGACAGCTCCGGTGTAGCTTCTTTAGTGGAAGGTCTTAAGGCCTCCCACGATCTCGGCTTGCGTTTCATTTTGTTTGGCTTGAGCCCGTCCGCACGGGAAGTACTGCAACTCTCGAGGCTGCTGAGGATTTTCGAGGTCTACGACAACGAAGACCAGGCACTGGCATCTAGGTCGCCGCAACGGTCAGGGTATGAGCTTGCAGAGTAAAACATGCAACTCGTCTCCCAAATCGGTGGTTCGGTAACAAATGGTCTTGCCTACTTCGGTTCCCTCGCATCCCTCGGGGGACGCGCGGCCTACTACACGTTCCTCGGGCCATTTCGGGGTAAGCCCCTGCGCGTGCAGCGTGCCGTCTCACAGGCCATGGATGTGGGTGTTCGAGCCCTGCCGATTCTTTCCCTCATCACCTTCTTTATCGGTCTGATTCTTGCCTTGCAGGCTGCGTACGAACTCCGCCGCTTTGGCGCCATCAGTTACGTATCCACTGCTGTGGCCATTTCTATGACCCGCGAACTCGGTCCTTTGATTACCGCTATCGTCGTGATCGGCCGGTCCGGCTCCGCCTTTGCTGCCGAGATCGGCACCATGAAAGTCACCGAAGAGATCGACGCACTTGAAACCATGGCCATCAGCCCGGTGCAATTCCTGGTCACCCCTAAATTCCTGGCCATGATCGTGATGCTGCCCTGTCTTACGATTTGGGCGAATACCCTGGGCATTCTCGGCGGATCGCTCTTCGGCGTCACCCAGGCCGGTTTTACGTTTCGCCGCTACATCGGTACTTCCGTCGATTCGCTTTTTCTCCGCGACATCGTTACCGGCTTGATTAAAAGCGTGATGTTTGGCATTACCATCACTGCGGTCGGATGTCTCGAAGGTCTATCGACGGGAACTGGCGCGGAACAGGTTGGCCGCTCGACCACCAGAGCCGTGGTCATGTCCATTTTCCTGGTCGTGGTTGTGGACCTCGTGTTCACCGCGCTCTTCTTTTTCGTAAGTGATCACTAACGCTCAGGATGTTTTGATGCCAGAAGAAGATCCAGATTTGCTCGATTCCCAGGCGATGATTTCGCTCCGCGACCTCCGTGTCAATTACGGGGACCGCGAAATCCTTCACGGCATCTCTTTTGACGTAAAGCGCGGTGAAACCCTGGTGATCCTCGGAGGTTCCGGTTCCGGCAAGAGCACTCTCTTGCGCACGCTGGTCGGATTGGAAAAACCAACCTCCGGTGAGATCTGGATCAAAGGTAAAAACATCGCCGCGCTTTCGGAATCAGAGCTGGATGAAATTCGCAAAAAAATCGGAATGTCTTTTCAAGGTGGCGCCTTGTTCAACTCCATGACTGTCGGCGAAAACGTGGCCCTGCCGCTCCGCGAGCATACCAAGCTCGAAGACTCTACCATCCAAATCATGCTGCGCCTCAAGCTCGAGCAAGTGGGACTCGAAGGTTTCGAATACTACATGCCGGCCCAGCTCAGCGGCGGCATGAAGAAGCGCGCTGCCGTCGCGCGAGCCCTGGCGATGGATCCTGAAATCCTTTTCTTTGACGAGCCTTCCGCCGGATTGGATCCCATCATCGCCGCCGGTATCGACCAATTAATCGTGGAGCTGAAGCAGGCGTTCCGTATGACCATCATCGTGGTCACCCACGAGCTAGCCAGTGCGTACTTGATCGCCGATCGCATGGTGCTCATTGACAAGGGCAACATCGTAGCCATCGGCACGCCCGACGAAATGCGCGCGAGCACCCAGCCCCGCGTCAGGCAGTTTTTCGACCGCGTCGCCGAGCCCGAAGTTGCGCGAGAGTTGGATTATCTTCAGATGCTTACTGAAGACCGGCACCACCGAAGCGAATCAATGGAGAGGAGACCCTGATGGAACCCAAACGCGAGCAGTCTTTGGTCGGCTTGTTTGTAATCATTGCTTGCGCGGTGCTCATCGGCACAATCTTCGCTATCAGCGGAGCGTTTGGCCGCGCCACCAAGACCTACCATGCGTACTTCTTGTTTGCCGGCGGCCTTGAGCCGGGGACCACAGTGCGCTACGCAGGCGGACCCAAAGTCGGAAGCGTGCAGCGCTTGCGAATTGACCCGCAGAATCCCTCGCGCTTTGACGTAACGTTCAAAGTGCAGTCGGATTTGCCGATCAAAACAGACAGCCGCGTCAAAATCATGAGTTTGAGCCCGCTCGGCGACAATCATCTGGAAATTCTCCCCGGCACTCTACAAGCCGGCCTTGCTCCGGATGGCTCTTTGCTCCCCGCCGATAAATATATTGACTTCAACGCTCTCACGGAGCAGCTCAACGATCTAGCGCCCCATGCTCGACAGCTCGTGCAAAGTTTGAACGATCGAGCCACGGAGCTAAAGGTGACTGTCGATCGCGTCAATGACCTGTTGAGCGTGCAGAATCGCAGAAATCTCTCTGCTACCTTGGCAAACACGCGCGGCATGATCGAAGAGAACCGCCCGCAGATCCGCTCCACTCTGCAGCACGTCAACGCGCTCAGCGAAAAGCTCGAGCCACTGCTCCAGGATTTCCGCAAAACTTCCCAGGAAGCGAATCAGGCCCTGGATCACATTGATTCAGTCATCGGAGAAAATCGCGCGGACCTCCGCCAGGCCGTGATCGAACTTCGCCGCACTTTGACCACCATGACGGATGTCACCGCGCGGCTCGACCAAACTCTCGACGTCAACGCGGAAAATATGGATGAACTCCTCGATAACATGCGCCAGGTCACGCAGAACCTCAGAGAATTCACCGCCACCATTAAGACGCGTCCATACTCGCTGATCCGCGCGACCAACCCTCGCGAGCACAAACCCGGTGAGCAGCGATGAAGCGCCGCTGCGTCGCATTACTCGCGCATTCCAGAACAGAGGTAGCGCAAACATCTTGCTGGCGGCTTTCACTAAGCTTGGCAAGTATTCCGGCGCTACCGAGGAGCGCACAAAGCCGTGTGTGCGGAGAAATTGCCGATGATTCCTAAAATTGCAGCCGGAGTTTTGCTGCTGGGCGCTGCGTTCACCGCCGGCTGCGGAGCAGCTCGGCCGAGCAAGTACTACCAGCTGACAATGCCTAACGATATTAGCGTGGACCCTCAGTCCAATCCCTACCCTGTGAGCTTGCTGCTCAGTCCGCTGATGGCTTCGCATCTCTACCGCGAAGACCGCATCGTCTACGGCTCGAGTGGCGAGCACATGGGGACCTACGAATACCAACGCTGGGCCGAGCCGCCCACGGAAATGATCGAGGAAGTCTTGCTCCGCCAGCTTCGCGCGTCCGGCCACTACCGCGCGGTTTATCTTCTGCGCAGCAACGCGCATGGAGATTATGTAATTCATGGCCGTCTCTATGACTTCAAAGAAATTTCCGGCTCCGCGCTTTCGGCTCGCGTTACCTTAGAACTGGAAATGCGCGACAGCAAAACCGGCGTCACGGTTTGGAATCACTACTATTCCCATGACGAACCCGTGAACGGAAAAGACGTGTCTGCGGTGGTTGCGGCTCTGAATCGCAACGTCCAGCGCGGCCTCAACGAATTCAGTGCGAGCCTCGAGCAATACTTTTCCGCCCATCCCGTCACCCCGCCCGCACAGTAGCGATCTTTGTAGAAAACTAGCTAGGATTGAGCTGTAGGACTTCCGACTTTAGTGTTGGGCCCGCGCGGGTTACGGTAAGGCTTTCTAACGACGGTTCGAGGGGACGGCCAGGAGTTCTTCTTCGCTGGGCTCTTCGAATTTGGAGTCCTGTGCCGGCGCGTGGCCGAATCGCCGGAGAAAATAAAGATACGCAAGAACCACGGCCGGAAGAAGCAGCAACGACTCCTGCCAGGCAGCGGGCTTGGACTGCGAGGCAGCACTCACCAGGCCGGTCAGGAGAATTCCGACCAAGAAGTAGGGGAAAACCCATTCGTAACATTGCTGGCAAACCTGTCTGAGAGGCTTTCTCTCCACCAGGCTGACCACCAACGAGACAAGCGCAGTGTTCAGAGGCACGTAGAAACTCCCCGCCAGAAGAATGACGGCCAGCGAGGAAATCATCCCTATCTGACGGACAGCAACATGGGAAATCCCGTAAGCGACAGCGCTGCTCGAGACCAGGGTCGCAGCATTGAAAACAACCTGGACCAGCCGGAGACTTTGTTTTGGCCTCCACATGGATTGGAGGAGAGCAGCAGCAAGACTCGCCGCGATGACTTCTGGAAAGCGGAAAGCGGCCATGCCGATTAACAGGAAAACAAAATTCGGAGAGATGGTTCCGGTAAACCCGGGTATGCGGACTTTCAGGGTTGACGCGAACAAAGTGAGACCGAGGAAAGCCGAGAACTCCGGGAGGTTGGGGGAGGACCACGATTTTGCCGCAAGAACCACGATCACGGTTCCGGAAGCAAGGATGAGGGCAATGTACGCTTTGGCGGTATTTGGCATGGAAGATTCTCTCACCATTTACCCGGGCCCTCCTATTGGGAGTCTCCGTCGTCGCCGACCCCCAGGGCCTGCAAGACGGAGTTGCCCCAAACCACGGAATTTCCCCAGACCACGCTGAACGACTGGTCAAGAGAATTGCCCCAGACCACAGAGTTGCCCCAAACCACGGATTCACCGGTAACCAGCGCACCGGAGAAGATCGAATTGCCCCAGACCACGGAGTTACCCCAAACGACGGAGTTATTCCAGACGGTCGTGGGGTCTGAAATCATGTAAATCATATTCGTGAGCGCGTCACGACTTACTTGTGGAGATTTCGCGCTGCCGACCGTTGACGGGGCAAGATCGGTGTTGGAAAGCGCGGCGGCCACATCCAGGAAGCCTGCGCCGACAGCGAAGATGTCGTGCTGCAGGCTGTAGTTGTTCCCACGAGTGTCCGCGGCGTTTGTAAACTGCGAGTACCCCTTCCAGGCCGTCTTCATCAGGCGCGCTTTCACCTGGTCCGGGGTGAGCTGGGGGTTCTGCTGCAGCAGGAGAGCGGCAGCACCGCTGACCACAGGCGTTGCCATACTGGTTCCGCTCAACCGCAAATACTGTGCGGGGCCGAATTGACTTCCGCAATTATAGCCAGAGCTGTCGCAGGGATATACATCTTCCAGCAGGTAATTGGTCGGAATGAAGCTGTTCGCCGCGAGCAGAGAGACGACGCGGTTGCCGGGCGCGACGAGGTCCGGTTTCACGATGTGATCGAGCAGCGTCGGTCCCTTGGAGCTATAGCTGGCGACGGTTTGGGCCGCCTGGATCCCCGTGCCGTGAAGATTGGAAGCCCCGACCGTGATGACGTACGGATCATTTCCGGGTGCTCCAATCGTGGCATAACCGTGCGTACCATAGGAATTGTCACGGCCGTTGTTGCCGGCAGCCACGACAACCACGATGCCGGCGTTCCAAGCGGCTTCCGCAGCCTGGCAAAGGGGATCTACCGTGTAGCTCTCGTACACCTGGCGCCCCAGCGAAAGATTCAGCACGCGGATGTTGTAGGTATCCTTCAATGCGATGGCTTGCTGGATCGCGGCGATAACCGTGCTGTCCGTTCCCGCGCCATTGCCGTCCAAGGCGCGGAGATTGATGATTGTCGCTTCGGGAGCCATACCGCGGTAGACTCCGCGATAGTTGCTGGTTGAGTCGTATGCATTCCCGGCGAGGATTCCGGCTACATGGGTGCCGTGGCCATACGCATCCGCTGTGCTGGTGTCGCCGGAGACGAAACTCTCGCTGTAGACGACGCGCGACGGCTGCAGGTTGGCGTCCGAATTCAGGTCATCCACAGTACTCACACCGCTATCCACTACAGCAATCCCTATTCCCGTGCCGTTCCAGCCATTCGAATAGGCGATGTCCCCGTTCACTGCCTTAATCACATGGTCGAGCGAGCCCTTCAGATGGCGATCCGGCGAAATATACGCAACGTTCGCGTGCGCCGCCAGGTTGGAAATGTTGCGCCCTTTCACAGTCACGAGCTCTGCTTTGACCACCGGCAGTTCGGCCTTCTTGGTGAACTCCTCGCCAGCCAGGTCCGCTTCCGACGGAGGCTGGCGGAACTGAATAATGACGTCCACTGCAGCTTCGGGCTTGACTCTTTTGAGATCCGGGGAAATCTTTGCGGCAAGCACGGCGCCGGCATCATCATCAGTATGTTGCGTCCCATACTGGGTCTTTGCATTGGGGTCGCTTGGCTGGGCCGCAGACTTCGGATTGCTTCCAGTGTTCACCGCGCCATCGGCTGGCCGCTGAATCTGCGCAGAAAGGGCCGCTTCCTTACTCTTGTTTGCCCTGGTGCCTGAGAACGGGTTGAGCTTGGATACCTGTCTTAGAGCGTTACCAAGAAAGGAAGTCTCTTTGGAACGATCGGCCGGGCCCGCTGTAGAAGAGTCCTGAGCCGGACTGGCAAGGGCCGCGCTCGTTGGCGCGTCGGCGTCGTCCTGAAACCGTGGGGAGTAGGTGGAGAATCCCCATGCCATAGTCACAAGGAGCAGGGCTATCAGCGCTCCCCAGGTAGTCGTCTTGAGGATCGTCCCCGTACTGCTCTTGGGATTGCTTTCCCTTGCCCTTTTCATCTTTAGGCTCTCCTCGGACCTGAACAGCAGACCTTCGATGGTGTGGCCGGAATTCCTAGTGTTTCAAACGGGGACGGTTCATGAGGACAGTTTTAGGGCAGGTGGCATACGCGTGTCGATAGTACAGGAGTGGGAGCGGCCCTAGTACTAAAGTCCTGCCGAATTTTGAGACAATGTGGCAGGAGCGGTCGCTCAGATTTCAACAAGGGGTACATCTTGAGACAAATCCTGCCGCTAGTACTATTTGCAATCGCGGTCCGGCGGCACAATCTGGCCTTAAGGCGGCCATCGCTCTCGCCCTGTGGGCGCATGGGTGTTGTGCTGTGGGCTGCAAGACCATGCATCCGTACGGAGCGGAGTCGTTTCCACTTCTTAGCGCAGTGGAGGCGAAACCGCTGATTTTGGCCAGAGCGAGCCGGAAGGACCCATGGGGGGTCAAGGACGTGGAGTTGCAATGACGATGTGGAAGAAGATGTGGAGCACCCCCGGAAAAGAGAGGGAGTTCCTCGGGTGGCCGGCGATCGCGTTTATCCTCACGCAACTGGTTTTTGGCCTGCCACTGCTGCCTTACGCGCTCTTCCACTGGCATTCCGCTGACCACTTGCGCTTCGCATCTTTCTTGGCCGTAGCGCTGGCCGCCTCGCTTTTCAAGGTGCGCCTGCCGGGAATCAACGCCACGATGTCGGCCAACTTTTTGTTCATCCTGGTGGGTATCCTCGATTTGTCCTATCCGGAAACCCTGCTGATGGGTTGTCTGGGGGGGCTGGCTCAGTCCTTGTGGTATGCCACGCCGAGGCCTCGGCCAATCCAATTAGCCTTCAACTTGGCAAATCTGGCGCTCTCCATCACGGCTGCCAACCTGGTCTTTCATAGCCAGATAGCGATTCGCATCGGATTCACATGGCCGCTCTTGCTGGCGGGAGCGTCCACAACCTACTTCTTATTCAACACGCTCTCTGTATCCGGTGTGATTGCGTTAGCAGAGCGACAGAATCCTGTGCGAGTCTGGAAGGAATGCTATCTCTGGTCTTTCCCTTACTATTTGTTGGGCGCGCTGGTTGCAGGCGCGGTGAGCATCGTCAGCCGGTACATAAGCTGGCAGTTCGCAATTCTCGTCTTCCCCATCGTTTACTGGATGTATCGTTCCTACCGGACTTACCTCAACCGCTTGGAAGCAGAAAAGGAGCACGCCAAGCAGATCGCGGATCTGCACCTCCGCACCATCGAAGCCCTATCCCTGGCGATTGAGGCCAAAGACCACACCACGCACAGCCACCTCCGGCGCGTGCAAGTTTACGCTCTGGAAATCGGCAAGGATCTGCACTTGAGCGAGCAGGAATTGAACGCCATGCGCGCCGCAGCGATGTTGCACGACATCGGCAAGCTCGCAGTCCCCGAGCATATCCTCTCGAAACCCGGGCGGCTGACGCCCGAGGAGTTCGAGAAGATGAAAATTCACCCGATTGTAGGCGCGCAGATTCTCGACCGCGTGGAATTTCCTTATCCGGTCGTGCCCATCGTGCGCTCCCACCACGAGAAGTGGGACGGCTCCGGTTATCCCGATGGTCTCAAGGGAATAGAGATTCCCATCGGTGCGCGCATCCTGACCGCCGTGGATTGCTTCGATGCCTTGTCTTCCGAGCGCCCCTATCGCCGCGCCTTGACGCCCGAAGAGGCGATGAACGCTCTCATCGCCGAGAGCGGCAGCAGTTATGACCCTAGGGTGGTTGAAATCATGAAACGGCGTTACCAGGAATTGGAGTTGGTCGTGAGAGACACGGCGTCCAGTCGCAAGGGCCTCGACTTTCACACCGTGGATCGTCCAGCGGTTCCCTCAGCGGGCCTTGTGCATGAGCCCAACGAAGCCGAAGTCCGCGCGGCGTCCTTCCTCGCCTCCATTATCTCAGCGCGCCAGGAGGCCCAGCTTCTCTTCGAGTTGGCACAATC
>WNFF01009851.1_pt1 | contig 10293 bp, 12 predicted proteins | sample 5400441 | NCBI WGS metagenome assembly WNFF01 (sample SAMN13153345, study PRJNA577476) | soil metagenome | isolation source: 120 cm saprolite under Douglas fir tree site 2 hole 3 replicate 1 | place: USA:California | collected 2015-04-18
GACCGTGACCGTCGAGCCGACCGTCAGCTTGTTCGCGGTCGCGTAGTTCGCGTCCACCACGGCTACGTCCGCGTTCGCGTCGGCGGCGGTGAAGGTCCGGCCGGAGGCCAGCTTTCCGTCGCTGAGCGGGCCGAGCTTCGGATGCGAGATATCCGTCCCGTCCACGCTGACCGAAGTGGGCGGCTGGAGCTGGGAGTTCGAGCCGGACGGGAGCACGATCCGGTTATCGGTCAGGACGAGGCCGCCCGCCGCGGCGGACACGCCGTGCAGGCGCGCGATCTCGGCGGCCGTCGCGGCGCTGAGCGCCCCGTGATCGGCGCTGAGCAGAGTGTCGATCGTGCCGCTGCTGTAGCACTTCCCGTTGATGCAGACCCCGGCGCCGCCGCCCCCGCCGGGTCCGCCGACGTTCTGCTGCCCGGTGGTCGGTCTGCCCGACGGGGGCTTCGGCTTGGTGGTGACGGTGACGTCGGTGCCGATGCCGTAGAGCGCGCGCAGCACCTTGGCCTGCGCGGCCTTCACTCCCGACGAGGCGCCCATCACGGTAATGACCAGGCCGATCCCGATGGCGAGGCCGAGGGCGATGAAGATGGCCTGCCGCATTCTGCGGCGCAGTTCGCGCCTGAGGTACGTGAGAAAGAACATGGCGGCAGGTCTACGCGACCGGCAGTTGCACGCAGGTTACACGGCCCGCGGCGCCGGGGGCGGTGTCACTGGCGCTGGTGTAACTGGCGTGCAACCCGGCGGCGGGGGCGGTGTCACTGGCGCTGGTGTAACTGGCGTGCAACCCGGCGGCGGGCACAGTAGATCGCGACGGCGAAGGAGGAAGCACGCTCATGGGACTCGACGACGGCGAGTGGATACGCGATGAGGCGAAGGGTCTGGCCGCGGACGAGGGGACGGACGGCGAGTGGCCTGACGACGAGTGGGCCGCCGCGGCCCAGCCGTCGGGAACCCCGCCGCCCGGGGCCGGGAAGGGCCGGGGCCATGGGGGCGTCCCGGGGTTCTCGGTCCGGGCGGCGGCTCTCTGGATCGCCGTCACCGTGGTGGCCGCGGCTGCGGGGGTCGCCGCCGGGTTCTTCCTGGTGAAGGGAACACCGGCGGCGAGCGCGGTCGGCGGGGCGACGCCGAGCGCGTCGGCGCCTGCGGGGAGCGGCGCGCGCCTGCCGGCGCTGCCCGGACTGTCCGGGAACGGGAACGGGCAGCTGCAGATGATGATCACTGGCCGGGTCCTGGCGGTCAGCGGCACGTCGATCACCATCGGCGGCGACGGGCCTTCGGTGACGGCCGCCGTCACCCGAGCCACGAAGATCACCGGCGTGGCGCGCGGAATCGGCGGCGTCAAGGTTGGCGACGAGGTCTCGGCCCAGATCACCGGCACCAGCGGCCACCTGACCGCCACGGCCCTCCAGGACCCAGCGCAGATCAGCTGATCAGCCGTGAGGACGTGGGCGATGCCGGACCGCGCAGATCACCAGACCGCCGGCCATAGTCCCCGAACCCGCAATCACACTGAAGATCGCGGTGGATCCGGGCTCCGCGGTGGATCCGCTGCATGATAGGGAAGGGTCCCGAATCCGAAAGCATCCGCCGGTCCCGTCGGCCCGAGCACGAATGCTCACCGGACGGCCCCCCGCCGCCCCGGTGATGACTCCGGTGATCCTCCGAGCACGCGCGGAAATCTGTACGCCTGGATTCCAGCGGAGGATTCGCCAGGCATGCGAGTTTCACGGCAGTTCCCTGATTGTCGCAGTGAACACCCGGAGTTTGTCGGCCAGTCCCGCGATAGTGTCGGAGACCAGCGTCACGTCAAGCCGGCGGTGGTCAGCCACATAGCGGCCCGGATGCCACACTTTCCATTCCCGGCCGTATTCGCTATTCAGCGCGGTAAGCGGGTCGGCTGGCAGGGGACCGGTTCCTGTGTTCAGGGCAGTACCCCGCTGGCCTGCTGGTTCCCGGCACGCTCGGCAAGCTCGGTGTCGATTGCCCCCATATGCGCGTGGATCGGCACGTGCGCCGGGGAATCAGGAGTAATCAGGCCAAGGTTCGCCTGTAGTTCGCGTCTGGTGCGCTCAAGCTCGGCCGTGGTGAGCTGCCTGACGGAGTAGTGGTCCTGATTATCTGAGCGCCGGCTGGCCTGCCGGATGCGGGCGCGCTGGTCCTGTTCCGCCAGCACGTCGGCGAGGTGGTGCCGCAGGCCTTCGGCTATGGGGGCATCTGAGGGGATTTCCTTGATGGCGCGCTCAACCGCGCTGCGCTGCTCGTTCAGCTCGTATGTCGTCAGCTCGTACACCGGGCGCTTTGCCGTTTTCACATCCTGTCCCTCTGACTCGCTCGCTGCCAATGGGCGATCATGCTCAGGGTGGCTATGGTTCGTTTCTCTTCACCAGGCGCGGCACTTGCACGGTCGATAGTGCGGGTTGCCAGGGCCAGTCGCTAGGTCTGACTACTGACGGCCGACAGCCGATTACTGATGCTGGTAGACCGGCGCGGCGACGCCGGCGCATAGCCTAGGTTTTCATGGACCATGCAACGGGACGCCTTCCGCCGGAGTTGTGGTCCACCCCGGTGGTGGCTGCCGCTCTGGCGAGTTGCGACTTTGCGACGCTCTTGGAGGAGATCAGGCGAGCGCGCGGCTGGACACAGAAGCAACTTGCGTCGGCGGTGGGCTACTCCCAGAGTTGGGTGTCGAACGTGTTGCGCGGCCAGCAGGCACTAACCGTCGACCAGGTCCGGGAGATATCCCGCCAACTCGGGGTACCCGTTCACCTGCTCAGGTTCAACGATCCGGGAGGTGACGATCCGACGAAACGCCGTGACTTCGGTAAAGCCATGGCGCTCGCGCTGGTCCCTCTGCCCACGCGGTCAGAGGTAGACGAGACGACCGCGCCAACCCTGACCGCCATCACCGGCGCTCAGCGCCGGCTCGACGCAACCACCCCTGCTCGTGAGCTGGCGCGGGGCGTGGCGGCACATGTCGCGATGGCTGATTACGTATTCTCCCGTGCCCGCAAGTCGCCATTCGCTACTGACATTGCTGCCGCCGTAAGCGAGGCAGCCGGATTCGCTGCATGGCTGCATGCCGACATGCACGATATCGGGACCGCGCGAAGCTACTATCGGCTGGCGATTGACCGGGCACGGCTCGCAAAACAGGCCCTGCTCGCGGGCTACATGCTCGGCAGCCTTGCTGCATTCGAGATCGATGGAGACGACCCCGTCCTCGGCCTCGCGCTTATCGCTGAGGCGCGACGGCAGATTGGCGAGGCTCCGCATCCAACCCCGCAAGCCTGGCTGGATTCCATCGAAGCAGTCAGCCTCGCTGCCATAGGTAAGGGCGCGGATGCTGATCGCGCGTTGATCAGGGCTAGGAAGGCCGTCGAGAGAGGTTCAGAACCTGCCTCAGTGCCCTGGCCCTGGGTATTTTCCTTCGACCAGCCGAAGCTTGCCGGCTACCAGGCATTGGTCGCGGTTAGGCTCAGCCGTCCGGCCGATGCTCTTGCCTCCTTCGCCGACTCGTTGCCGGCCACACAGCCCGCGCCCAAACAACGCGCAATCATCATGCTTGAGGTAGCCACGGCTGCTCGCCAGGATGGCATGAGAAAGAAAGATAGCGAACGAATTGATGAATCGTTCCGGCTTGCCTCCGAGGCGCTGGGGATCGGCATCGTCTACTCATCTGAGCGCGTGATCGAAAGGGTTAGGCGTTTTCGTCGTTATTACACAGCTCCGAGCACCAGCCATGTCCGGAACTTCGATGAGCAACTCCGTTCCACTCTCTTGTGAGGGAGGTTTATGCCTCGCATTGCCATATCCGGCCATCGCGGCTTGAACGCCGACGTGACCAATCTGATCGACCGGGCCATTCGCGAGAAACTTTCAGAACACCCGGCTAATATTACTGGCCTGTCCTGTCTCGCGGACGGGGCGGACCAAATATTCGCACGCGCCGTCGTCGATCTCGGGGGGATACTCGAAGCCGTCATTCCAGCCGAAGAATACCGGGCAGGCCTGCCCGCAGAGGCACAGGCCGAATATGACGATCTGCTAACCCGGGCAGTAGCCGTGCACCGGCTACCATTTGTCGAGTCCACGTCAGAGTCGCACATGGCCGCCAGTAAGCTCATGGTCGATGAAGCCGACGAACTCTATGCGGTGTGGGACGGTAAACCGGCTCGCGCTTACGGCGGAACCGCCGATGTAGTCGCCTACGCCCGTGACCACGACACCGCGGTACGAGTGATATGGCCGGCTGGCGCAAAGCGCGACTGAGCTATGTATCTCTCCTGAAGGCCGAACTACCCGCCCGCGTCCCAGAAGAAGCCCCGGTAACCCCACACCTTGGCAGGAACGGCCCGTGTGGCCGGGGCGCGGTGCTTCCCGCCTCGCGGAATCGTTCCAGGGACCGGCTGCGGTTGGGTTCCGCTATCCGATGGCGGAACCCAACCGCAGCCGGACATGCCGACGTGTTTGCGCAGGTTTGTGGATGTGCTGTCCGGGTGGGACACGGACAAGGGACACGCCGACCAGATTGCCGCCTTCGCCGATCACGTGGCTGTCGATCCACGGGCGGGCGGCATGTCGGTGAACCATCACGGCGGCGCCGGGCCGGTCAGTGCGTAACGGCGGCGCTCAAGGCACACCAGCCCACCGCCATGACGGTTCCCTCACGGCCGCCTCGGCGGCCCGCACCCGCGCATCTTCGCCCAGCACAATCAATTACACCCAGTGCGCATACGGGCACACTGGGACATCAGGTGGTTCCCGGGACTGCTGGTAATGCTGGGGAGCCTAAGACGGGACAGCTCCACGACACCGTCACCTGGGGCGCGTCGACCTCGCACGCCGCCGGGCCGGTGACCGTAAAGACCGGGTGCCAGGTGCCACGCCGTGCGGTTCTTTACCCACCTGCTAGGCGCGGGTCCCCCGCCGGGCAAGGCCGGGGGGCCTGGCGCGCGGCGGCTTGCTCCACCTCTACGTCTGACAGCGCATTCTGCTCGTCGGCTGAACGCAGATGGTCAATCGCGCCAGTGATGACCTCACTCGCCCTTCCCATTGGTCGGCTTCCACATCGGACGGTGATCAACGGGGTGATCTTCCGCTCCCGGGCACCTCAGTGCGTGGCGGGATCTGCCGGAGTGCCAGGGGATTGGCAGACGGTCCGCGATTGGCGTCGATGGGTGAAGGGCGCGCGTTCGCCCGGCGGAGCGAGGGGATCAGGGCGGCGACCCGCTCGAGTTGATCGCGTTGGGAGTGGAGGTCGAGGGCGCCGAGGCGGACGACGACGTGGCGCGCTCCGGCCGTGATGTAGCGGCTGAGGCTCTCGATGACGCGCTGGGGGGTGCCGGTGATGATCGCCTGGATCTTCTCCAGTTCCTCCAGCGGCATGCCGTAGTTGGCGTTGGCGTAGTCGTCGAGCGCACGGCGGCCGCTGTGGAGGCTGCTGTCGACTCGCACGGACACGAACAGCGCGGGGGTGATGTCGGCTGGGGAGCGTCCGGCCTGGGCCGCCTCGTTCCGTATGTCCAGCAGGCCGGATTCGTAGTCGGCGGGGTCGGGCGGGTAAGGTAGCCAGCCGTCGTAGAGCCGTCCGGTGCGGGTGAGCGCGGCCGGGGTCGCGCCGCCGAGCCAGATCGGCGGCCCGCCGGCGCGGAAAGGCAGGGTCGCGGGCGGGATGTTGTCGAATTTCAGGATCTCCCCGTGGAAGGAGGTAGCGCCGCTCCACAGCTCGCGCCGCAACGCGACAGTCTCGTCCAGGCGGGTGAAACGGCGCTGCCACGGCACCTCGGACAGCGTGTAGAACGGCTGTCCGAAGCGGCCGGGGAAGCCCGCGCCGACCGCGACCGCGAGCCGGCCGCCCGACAGCAGATCGACCGAGGCCAGGGACTGGGCGGCCTGGATCGGCCGGCGCAGGAAGGGCAGGAGCGCGCCGGTGCCCAGCGTTGCCCGTTCGGTTACCGGGGCGAGTGCGGCCAGCATCGTGAGTGCCTCGATGCGCGGGCTGATCAGGGAGTCATTGACGAAGAGCGAGGAGAACCCAGCTGTTCGGCCCGGACGGCGAAGGCGACCAGCTCTCGAGGGTCGCCGTCCGCGCCCCACTGGGCCTTGCCGGTCGGGAGGAGCACACCGATGTCCATGCCGATGATCCTCACAACCAGCGCTAATATCCACAATTCCCTCCAGGGAATGGCCGGAAGCCGCCCCACGGGTTACAACGGGCGCGTGGACTTCTCTCACGCGCTGCGCGAACGCCGCACCCGCCGTCATCTCAGCCAGCTCGATCTCGCTTTGCGGGCGGGCACCACCCAGCGGCATCTCAGCTTCATCGAGTCCGGCCGGTCCGCTCCAGGCCGGAACATGGTCCTACGCCTGGCCGAGTCGCTCGGACTCCCTTTGCGGGAGCGTAACGAGCTGATGTTGGCAGCCGGGTATGCACCCGCCTATCCGGAGAGCTCCCTCGACGACCCGGCCCTGGCCCCGGTGCGCACCGCGATCGACCATATCCTCAAGGGTCATCTGCCTTACCCAGCGCTCGTCGTGGACCGAAACGGGGACGTAGTCGCCGCTAACGAAGCGCTCGACCTGATCACCGAGGGCGCGGATCCCGGGCTGGTCGGCCCGGGGACCAACGCCTACCGCCTCGCGCTCCATCCCCACGGCATGGCACCTCGTATCCTCAACTTCGCCGAATGGGCCCGCCACATCCTGGAACGCACAAGCCAGCTGGAGGAACTGCATGCCGAACTCACGCAGTACGTCCCCGAGCTGGAGCCGTCCGCCGGCCACCTTGGCTTCTCGGTCCCGCTCCGCCTGCGAACCTCGCGCGGGGAACTGCGCCTTATCACGACCGTGACAACCTTCGCGACCGCCGTCGACGTAACGCTTGCCGAGCTGAAGCTCGAAGCCTTCCTCCCGGCAGACCAGGCAACCGCCGAAGCACTTACAACTGGCCGGGAACGCAAGCACCGGCCCCGCTAGCCCGGGCCCTGCGGATCATGTGCAGCCGGCGTAACGCGCGATGAGCCAGCCAGCCGGCGGGCCCGGTCAAGCCCGCTGCCGTGACCGCCGACGCGGCGGACGAGAAACGACACCACCTGTGCCGTGTTCATCCCGAGGATCTCGAAGCAGTAGCGGATGGGCGAGAGCTGGCTGGCTGGTCGCCCGCAGGTCTCGTCGGCAACTACGCGCGAGCCGAAGCACTCCTGGCCATCGCCAGCGTGTGTGGCTGGTAGTCCGGCCGACGTCCCGCCGCAAGCCTGTGGGCAACGCTAATGCGGTCGATCGCGTGGGGCACAGGAGCGCCGGGACCGGCTGACCTGCCCGCGGCCACCTGCGCAGCCGGCCCACGCCCGTCAGCGGCTCCGAGCCGGGCCAGCCGCGACGGGTCGGGCTGCGCGTCACGCTCGGTGGCACTCTCAAGCCCGAGTTTGGGTGTCTTTGCTGTAAACACCGCAGATCCTAGGCTTCGGCGAGGACGCGTTATCTATAGCAGTGTCTCCGCCGTACCGGAAGTGATGTCACCCACGTGACCTGCGCCTATCCTCTTCTCGCTGCCGCTCTTAGGGTTTCGCGTCTCGCACGTACTGCTTGGTAGCGACGTGTCTACGCCGCAAGACCCCTTATCTGATAGGGCCTGCCGCAGATGGACTTAAAGGTAACCGCCGTTCGGCGCGGGAATCGGACGGCGACTCGCTCCAGGCGCGACCGCACATAACCGGATAATCTGCGTGCAGTGCCTCGTGGCACCCTTGATCTTGTGGCCCAGAGCAAGGCACGTACGATCGCTCAGTGATCCTGCGGTGCACGAAGACGCTCCTCACTGTCATCGGGCCGAAGCTCATCGCGGAACCGGTACCGGTACCGGTACCGGATGCCGACTGGTAGCCAAATCTCTTGTGGTAAACCGCCGCAAGTGCCTGCTTCTCATCTACTCGGCCACGCTCTTCTCGATCCGATCGAGCTAACCGCCGGGCGCCTTAGCGCTGAGCGCTGAGCAAACGCGGAGCAGGACCACCGCGCAGATTGCACCCCATGTCATGCACGCGGCCTTACCCTTCGCCCGCCTGCCCGGGGGCTCAGAGCTGCCGTGGCCGGCAGACGTCGGAGCGGTGCTCGATAGCCACGACGTCTACCCTGCGCCGGTGGTCGTTGATGCGGTAGATCACCCGGTAGTCACCGCGGCGGGCGCTGTACAGCCCGTCAAGCCCCAGTTTGAGCGGCTTGCCGACCCGGTGCGGGCTCACGGCCAGGGAACCGTACAGGAATTCCACCACGGCGGTGGCGACCTTCTCCGGCAGCCGCGCCAGCGCGCGGCGGCCCGGGGCCGTCCACGCGATCGCGTAGTCCCGCTCGCTCACCGGCCCCGGATCAGGCCTAGCGCTTCGTCCTTGCTCAGCACCGGCGCGTCCGTGGCAGCGAGCTCGGCCAGGGCCTCGCGGATGTCGGCCAGGAGCGCCTCACTGCCCATCACGTCGAGGGTTTCCTCCAGGGACTCCAGGTCCTCCACGCTGATGACCACCGCCGCGGGATGGCCATGCTTGGTGATCACGATACGGCCGTGCTCGCGCTCAAGGCGGTCCACGACCTCCGAGAGCCGGTTCTTCACGTCCGCAAGAGGCATCTGCTCAGCAGCCGTCATGGCCACAAGTATAGCTACTTTCTTGGCTGTGGGCCAGCAGCCGGCGTCCCCTGCCTCCCGCGCGCCCAGCCTTTGACAAGGATCCAGTGACGGCGTCACGAGAAACCTAATGTCCGTTGACAAACCTGCAACACGGCTCACCCGCCGCCGCCAACACGAGCGACTGTGGCGCCAATAGCCGCCGTTATCTCAAGCCCGAGTTTGGGTGTCGTTGCTGTAAACACCGCAGGTCCTGGGCTTCGGCGAGGACGCGTTATCTATAGAAGTGTCTCCGCCGTACCGGAAGTGATGTCACCCACGTGACCTGCGCTATCCTCTTCTCGCTGCCGCTCTTAGGGTTTCGCGTCTCGCACGTACTGCTCGGTAGCGACATGTCTACGCCGCAAGACCCCTTATCTGATAGGGCCTGCCGCAGATGGACTTAAGATAACCGCCGTTCTGCGCAGCCCCTCGGCTCGATGCCGATCAAGGGCGCTGACGATGCAGACTTGGGCATTCGGCGTGAGCTGGCGGCCGACGATCGCCGTTTACATCGGGGGTCCTTCGGCGCCTGGGCATCGGGTCGGCTCGGGTCCGGGCGGCGGTCGGGGCATACTGTGCTCATGAACGGGAGGGATCCGGCTTTCGCCAACATCGAGCAGGCCGAGTTCTGGTCGGAGCTGGCGCCGGCGTGGCTTGAGCTGGAAGATCAGCTGGAGGAGGTGGGCGGGCCCCCGGGCGAGCTGGCTATGGACCGGCTGGGGTTGCTCCCCGGCCAGCGGGTGGTCGATCTGGGCTGCGGATCGGGACGGACGACGTTGGAGCTGGTGGCTCGGGTCGGGCCCGGCGGTGAGGTTGCCGGGGTTGACATCTCCGCCGAGATGCTGGCGCGGGGGCGGGAGCGGGCGGCGCGTCTTGGCGCCGGGAACGTCCAGTTCCTGCACGCCGACGCCCAGGTGCACGATTTCGGTGAGGCCCGGTTTGATGCCGCTTACTCGCGCTTCGGCGTGATGTTCTTCACCGACCCGGTGGCCGCCTTCGCCAACGTCTGCAGGGCGCTCCGGCCGGGGGGAGCGCTGTCATTTGCCTGCTGGCAGGGCGTGTCCGGCAACGAGTGGATGCTCATCCCGGGGGCGGCGGTGGCGGAGGTGACCGGGTCGCTGCCGCCGATGCCCGCCCCGGACGAACCGGGCCCGTTTTCGCTGGCCGATCCCGCGCGGGTCCGCGCCGTGCTGGGCGCTGCCGGATTCGGCTCCATCGCGATCACCCCCCACGCCGATCACGTGGTGATCAGCGAGGACCGGATTCCCGAGGTCGCTCTGACCAGCGTCCGGGTGGGCGGGATCCGCCAGGCGCTCCGGGACGCCGACGACCACACTCGTCAGCGAGCGCTCGCCGCCATCCAGACAGCATGGCGCACCCGGCTCCACGACGGCGAGGTGCGTGCCTCAAGGGGTGTCCTCCTGGTCACCGGCAGCGCCTGAGCATGCCCGTCGGTGGGCCGCAACCAGGTCCGGGTGCCCGCCGGATCCGCCGATATGTACGTTAACGGCTACTCGGCGCCGGGCCAGCGGTGGCGTCCAGATTGGGGTGTTCTGTGCGGCTTGCCTGCGCGGTGCGTTCGGGCTGGCGACCCCAGCCAGGTCACCTGCCGGAGCTGGAGATGGTGACGGCGGGTG
>WNFF01022075.1_pt1 | contig 10290 bp, 9 predicted proteins | sample 5400441 | NCBI WGS metagenome assembly WNFF01 (sample SAMN13153345, study PRJNA577476) | soil metagenome | isolation source: 120 cm saprolite under Douglas fir tree site 2 hole 3 replicate 1 | place: USA:California | collected 2015-04-18
CGTTATCAACCGCGTTACCCTGCGCTTCCCGTACCAGCCGTTCACAGATCTCCTGTGCCGTCCCAGACTGAAGCGCAGCCGCGATTTGATCGGTGGTGAGCGCGTTGTAAAGCCCGTCGGTGCAGAGCAGAAATAGGTCCGCGGGCTGGACAGGTACTCGGCTGATCTCCGGCTCGGCGGCCCCTTCGATTCCGAGCGCACGCGTCAACTCGTTTCTGAACAGCAGGTGCAGATCTTCCGATACCTCCACTCCGCGGGCGACTACCTCCTGATCCAGCGTGTGGTCTCGCGTCAGCTGCCGAAGCTCTCCCTCGCGGTACAGGTAAACGCGGCTGTCCCCGACATGACCGATCAGCGCGACGCGGTCGGGGATGAGAAGCGCGGCAAGGGTGGAGCCCATCATCGACAGCTCACCGACTTGCGCCGCTAATATTTTGTGATGCGCGTGGTGGATCCCCTGAACGAGGACATCCGTCCAAAGCGCCAACCGTTCATTCTCACTCGAAGGCGGGTTGCGGGCGATCTCGGCTTGCTTTTCGGCCACAAACTCCGCCAGCGCCCGAGTGGCCAGGCCGCTTGCCACTTCACCCCCTTGGTAGCCGCCGATACCGTCCGCCACGACGTAGAGCCCGATCTCGGGTGCCAACCAATAAGCGTCCTCGTTGTTAACGCGCCCGCCAGCGTGGGTTGCCGCCGCTTGGTCAGTTCGAAGCACGACCCCTTCTCCCGGACACAAAATAGGTCCGCTCGCGTGCATAATCTGCAGCGCTCGGAGTTGCCCGAGACCGCGTAAAGCTCTTGTGCAGGAGCCGACCTCTTGCTCAGCTTCCCGCTCGTGCGGACAGATAACAAATCCCTGGGCCTTTGGTCGGGGGTCGGTTTGGTAGTGGCCAACATGATCGGTGCAGGTGTCTTCCTGAGCACCGGTTTCATGGCCCAGGATCTGCGTCCCGGAACGATTCTGGTTGCCTGGGTGGTCGGAGGAGTTGTGGCCTTGGCCGGCGCCAAGGCGTACGCGGCCGTGAGCGTCGTCGTGCCACGCTCGGGTGGGGAGTATCGCTTTCTCTCTGAGCTGATCCATCCGGCGGTCGGTTACGCAGCGGGGTGGACGTCGTTGCTGGTTGGCTTTTCGGGGCCGGTCGCGGTGGACGCGATCGCGGCTGGAAGCTTCGCGCAGACCTTGTGGCAGGGACTGGATGCGCGATGGCTTGGCGCTGGACTTGTCGCCCTTCTGACAATCTTGCACGCGGTCGGCCTGAGCTCTTCTCGGTGGACGCAGAACCTCTTGGTGGTGCTCAAGGGCTTGCTGGTGCTGGGCTTTACTGCGGTGGGTTTGATTGCCGGACGACATGCGTGGCCGATCTGGGAGCCGGTTCATACTTCGAAAGAATTTCCACTCGGGCCGTTCGTCCAGAGCCTGTTTTTTATTGCCTTCGCCTTCAGTGGCTGGAACGCAGCAGTCTACGTGACCGAGGAGTTCAGGGATCCTCGCAAGACCGTTCCCCGGGCGATGCTCACCGGATGCGCCCTGGTGGCGATTCTCTACCTACTGATGAACTGGGTATTCGTCGCCAATCTGAATCCCGAGGAAGCCTCCGCGGTTTTTGCCTACGAGAGCAAGCGGATCACCCTGGGGCATTTGATCATGAAGAATCTGATCGGAGATCTCGGCGGAAGGGTGATGTCGATGATTGCGATCGCGCTGTTTGTATCGGCGATGAGCGCGATGATCTTCGCCGGTCCGCGCATCTACGCCGCGATGGCTGCGGATGGTTTTCTGCCGCGCATTTTCGAAGCAAAGACGAACCGACCTCCGGTGGCTTCCATCGCTTTGCAGGGAGCGCTCAGCATCGCTTTGATCTTTACGCACCCTCTCCAACAGGTTCTCCAAAACATCGGAGCGGTCCTGACACTCTTCGCGGCGCTGACCTGTGTTTCGTTGTTCCGGATTCGGTTTGGCCGCCCGGCGCTATCCCCACCTTCCTCCGGCTCCCTGGTCGCCGCTTCCATCTACGTATTGGCCGCTGCGTGGATGCTTTATTTTGGCCTCCGAAATTCCCCGATCCTGTTGGCCTGGATCGCAGTAATCCTGTTCGTAAGCTTGGTCGCATACCGCGTCGCGCCACGCTCGGCCCGCCCGCCGATCGGCGAAGGCCGCTCGGCACTTGACAGAAAATGATCCAGCCGGCAGGTAACCCGTTGGGTGGATATGCAGCGCGCGGCTCTATCGATCGGAGCGTTGCTGGCTTGGGCATGTGTTGCCTCGTCACCCGGCGGAGCAGCTCCGAAATCCTGGGAGCCTCTTGTCCGAGCCCAGGGAGTCAGGGACGAGCGAGTGATTCGCGCGATGGAGAAAGTTCGACGGGCCGACTTCTTGCCCGAGTCAATGCGGCCGTACGAGCGCGAGGATCGACCCTTGCCGATCGGCTACAACCAAACCACCAGTCAGCCGACACTGATCGCAATCATGGTCGACGCCTTACAGCTCAAGCCGGGCTGCAACGTGCTCGAGGTAGGGACTGGCTCGGGTTATCAGACTGCACTGTTGGGCGAGTTGTGCGCCCACGTCTCGAGCATCGAAATCCTCGCGGAGCGCGCGGCCGCTCGGCTCAAGGAGCTCGGCTATAAGAACATCGACGTCAAAACGGGGGATGGCTATCTCGGGTGGCCGAAGCACGCACCGTTTGATGGAATCGTCGTATCCGCAGCCGCGCCCAGGGTACCCGCGCCCCTAGTTGCTCAGCTCAAGGCTGGCGGCAGAATGATCGTTCCGGTTGAAGAACGAGGGTATGAGGCGCTACTGATCGTCGTCAAGCAGCCCGATGGGGGCTACTCATCCGAGAAGTCTCTTCCGGTCGCCTTTGTGCCGTTGACCGGCGATGAAGCGGAGCGTGATCGACGCAAGTGAGCGAATGGCTGAGGTTTGCCCGGCAAGCAGGATCGCTCGCGAGGCGACCGGCTATTCGCAGGCACGGCAGCCCTTGCATTTGAAGCTGGGTGCGTGAGTCTATCTGCATGCAAGTCCCTCTTCGAATCAGTTATCACCACTGCGAACCCTCGGAAGCGCTGAACGCGCTGATCCGGGAAAAGGCTTCGGAGCTGGAGCGCTTCTATCCGCGCATCATCAGCTGTCGCGTTGTCGTGGAACGGCCCGGCTACCACCACCGCCAAGGGAAAGGGGCTCACTTCCGGGTCCGGATCGAAGTGTCGGTGCCCGGAGAGCTGCTGGTCGTCGGTCGGGATCCCGAACCGCGCAAAGAGCACGAGGACGGTTTTCTCTCGGTGAACGAGTCCTTTCACGCGATGCGACGGCAGCTGCAAGATTTCGTGCGTCGCCATCGTGGATACGTCAAGGCGCACACCTGTCCACCGCACGGTCGAGTGGTGCGCATTGATCCCGATCAAGGCTTTGGTTTCTTGGAGACTGCCGATCGACGAGAGGTCTACTTCCATCGCTCGAGCGTGTTGGATGGAGGCTTCGACCGTCTGAAGGTTGGCGCAGAGGTGCGCTTCGCCGAAGAGCTAGGCGAAGATGGACCGCAGGCGAGCACCGTTCAACCGGTGGGCGAGTCTGGACACCACGAGTTGCCTGAGCCCAGCGCGCGCTAAGGGACCGGGCGAACACGACGCTCGTTTGTGCGCGCGCCGGGGGGACGCGATCCGGTCAAGCTAATTTTTGCGTCCAGTTGGCTGCGTGTTCGCTGGTCGGTCGGCAAGCTTACGGGGTAACAAGCTGCAGAGTTGATACGTTGACAACCTAACTATCGTGCGGGTTAAGGGTTTACGGCCGGTGAGAGGAGAGGGGCCGTGAAACAAGCGATATCGGTACTTTGTGCGACGTGGTGGGCCGTAGTTACTCCGGCGTTTGCCGACCTCGGAGATCCGTTACCGGGGCTTACTGCCGATCAGCTCGATCAGTTCAACGAAGGCGTTCAGGAATTCACCAACTTAGACTGCTTGGATGAGGGACTGGGCCCGGTTTTTACCGGCCCAACACCACCGGTCGACTGCCCGACGGGCGACGGGCCAGCAATGGCCTGCTCTACCTGCCACGACCGCAACGCAGCGGGCGGTGGCAGCACCCTTGGCATGGTGGAGACCCGCTACGGCAGAGTCGACGATCAAGGCATCTTCGACCCGATGCTCGAATGGGGTGGCTCGCTCCGAAAGCACAACGGAATTGGCGAGGTGCAGAACATCCCGGGACATCCAGAATGTGACGGCTATAGCTTCAACGGAGAGGTGGTTCCCGATCCGGCGACGGTAACCGCGCAGCGGCGCAGCCTTCCGCTCTTTGGGTTGACTTATCTCAATCACGTTTCGGACCGGGAAATCCGAGATATCGCCGCTCTCGAGCGGATATTTACGCCCGAGACGGCGGGGAGAGTCGCCTTGGTGACCGATCCGCTCACTGGACAAATCGTCGTTGGCAAATTCGGCTGGAAGGCTCAGGTGCCTAGCCTGGAGATCTTCGCGGGCGATGCCTATGTGAACGAATTGGGAATCACCAACTTCATCTTTGGCAACGAGAATTGCTCGCCGCTGCAGGACTGCCATTCGGAGTGCAATCCCAACCAGAACCAACCGAACGACCAACCCGACCCACTAACCGGCATCACCAATGTCGAGAAGTTTCAGGACTTCATGCGCTTCCTGGATATCTACCCGCAGTCGCTTCACTACCCGGACCGCGAAGGTCTGGAGCTGTTCGTCCGCACGGGATGCGCTAACTGCCACCTGCCGTTGCTGGTAACTGGACCGAACCGCGAAATTGCGGCGCTCAACTATCGCCCGTTCTACGCCTTCACCGATGGGCTACTGCATGACATGGGCGCCTCTGGGGATGGAATCGCGCAGGGGGCAGCCGCGCGCTTTGAAATGCGAACTGCTCCACTGATGGGCCTGAGTACGCAGACTGTGAATGGCGAGTTCTCGCTCTTCCATGACGGCCAATCGAATTCGATTGAAGCGGCAATCCTGCGTCACGATGGGCAAGGCCGCCGATCTGCGATCAACTTCGATGCGTTGCCACCTGCGGAAAAGGCTGCGCTGATTCAGTTCCTCAATTCGATCTAGGTCTAACCCAGAGGTTGAAGCCGACACGCGGTCTGCGCTCCACGAAGCCGAAGGTGCGCAGGCTGCGCGCGACCTGCTCGCTCTGGGCCAGAGCAAGCCTGTTGTTGTCGACGCCAACAACCGCAATTTGAGGATGCAGCTGTACCCAATTTCCAGTGTCCGCCGGCTCGACGATCCATCCCCGGCGGTCCAAGAACCAGAGCCCCTTCGGGTCTCCGTCTGAAACGATCGCGATACGCTCACCGCTTCCAGTCAGCCGATTCAAGTCGGTTGCGGCCTGGAGGTATGGGACGGCCGCATCCTTGGGTGCAAACCATCTGCGCGTTCGCCACCAACCATAGTAGCAGGTGCAACCGATCAAACTCACAAGCAGCGCGGTCCGATAGCGCCTGGTCGCCAGAAATCGGTCAACTCCGAACGCCGCACCCAAGGCGATTGCCGGAACGGCAACCATCCCATACGAGGTATGGATAGCGGCGAAGTCTCCAGCCAAGAAGAAGAAGATCACCGAAGCGATCGCCATCGCTCTAATCCACAGCGGCATCTTTCGCCAATAAAGCAAGTACGCCAATACCGCCATCGCCGAGACAATCGGAAACGCGTAGCTGTCAAAAAGCGCTTGAACGAAGATTCGGTTGTAAAAGCCCGGCCGAGTCCACGCCGCCCAAAGAGAGTGAAGGGAATCCCCTAAAAAAAAGTAGCGAGCGCCATAGCGCTCCTGCAGGTCGCGGGCATGCCAGTACCAGATGAGCGGCGGCAGCGTCGCGATCGGCAGGTACAGCCAATATCCCAACTTTCTCGCCGCGCTCCATTGTCGGCGCTCGTACAAGAGCGCCAGCGCGGGCAAGCCGAAAACGATCGCGGGAAGCTTGATCAGCGCGCCGAGTGCCATCAGCAGTGCTGAAAGCAAGTACCACCCCCAACCGGTCGACTCGGTGGCCAAGGATCGCGACAGCAGCCACAGCGAACACAGCGCAAGCGCGACCGAGGGCACATCGGGTTGGGTCGTGCGGCTATAGAAGAGGACGATCGGAGAAAACGCGAATGCAGTAGTTGCCACGGCAGCGGCAGTGACCCCAAGTAGATCTCGCGCCAGCAACAGCAAGGACGCGATGCCGAGGCAAGACACCAACAGGGTCAGCACCCGAGCCACCTGAGTTTGTGGAAGACCGTGGCAGGCAAGAAGGCCTTCAACGAAGTTCAAGATCGGAAACTCCATGCCGGTAATGCCCGTCTGGTCGCCCCGAGCATCAATCCTGGGAAGCCACAGCGGAGCGCGCTCGCGGCAAAAATTACGTCCGACGCTCAAAACGTCCGCATCCCGCCAGTTGACCATTGGATCCGCGAGGGTCGGAATCAATAAACCGAGGTAAACGAACAAGACGCCAAGGATCGTCAGTCGCATCCCAGCTCGCCTTTGTACTCGTTCCATTTCCGTTTGAAACATTCCAGGCTGGATGGTGTATTGGTCCGATGACGCCGCCACGCCTGCCGAGCCTGATTGCGCTGAGTATTCTCGCTCTGACGAGCGTTCCTCGAGATGCCAGAGCGGAAGCTTCGGAGATTCGCCTCTCGAGGGGCTATGGGATTCTCTACCTGCCTCTCTTCGTCGTGGACCACGAGAAGCTGATTGAAAAGCACGCGAAGGCCGGTGGAGTGGGGGAAGTCAAGGTCAGCTGGCGCATTCTCGATGGCGGCAATGTGATCAACGACGCGATGCTGGCGGGCGCGCTCGACGTCGCGGCCATCGGCGTGCCCGGCTTCGTCACGCTTTGGGCGAAGACCCAAGGCAATTCGCGCCTAGAGGTTGCAGCACTCTCTGGCCTGAGCTCGACCTCGCTCTACTTGAACACCGTGAATCCTTCGGTGAAGACCCTCCGAGACTTCAGCCCGAAAGACAAGATCGCAGTGCCCGGGATTAAAACGTCACTCTCCGCGGTGGTGCTTCAAATGATCGTCGCGCACGAATTCGGCGACAGTAACTACGCGAAGCTCGATCCGCTCACGGTCGGCTTGGGGCATCCGGATGCCTATGCGGCGCTCGCCTCCGGTGGAAAGGGGGGCGTCAACAGTCATTTCGGCTCCCCGCCATTCTCCATTTTGGAGCTGGATCGGCCGTCGATACACCGCGTGGTCAGCTCGGTCGAGGTGCTGGGGAACATGACCCTCGACCTCGTCTATGCGTTGCGCAGCTTCCACGACGCAAATCCCAAATTGTGCGCTGCGGTCGTGGCCGCGATCGATGAGGCCAATGCGCTCATCGCGCGCGACAAGAAAGCAGCGGCACGCGCCTACATCGAAGCCGCGAAAGTGAAGGTATCCGAGGACGAGGTACTGCGCATGCTCGCCGATCCCGATACCCGATTCTCGACCACGCCCGATGGAGTGATGAAGTTCGCGAATTTCATGCGCCGGGTAGGGATCATTTCGGTCGCGCCAAAAAGCTGGAAGGATCTGTTCTTCCCAGGGATCCACGGCCGACCCGGAAGCTGAGCCTGTGGTTCGCGGACCAGCGCTCTGGTGCCACGACCATGGTGGAGCCGCCGTGGAGCCAATGTAGGTGGATTGGTCAACTGAGCGGCACTGGATTTTTTTGGCAAGATGGGTGGCCGAAGCCTTGCACTGGAACCGGGAGTACCATCGCGAACCAAGACAAGGAGTTCGAATCGTGCCTCGTACCGCAATCATTATCGATGACTCCGCAATCATTATCGATGACTCCGCCCTGAGTCGGGCGGTGCTTCGTCGGGGGCTCGTCAAGGCCGGGTTCCAGGTCGTGCAAGAGGCTCCGAGCGCCGAGCAAGCCGTGGAGTTGTTTGAAAAATACCGTCCCACGCTGATCACAATGGACATCGTTCTGCCTCAGACCGACGGGGTTACCGCAGTCACCCAGCTGCTCAGCAAGCATCCCGAAGCCACGGTGGTGATGTGCAGCGCGGTGTCATCGCGCGAAAAGATCATCGCCTGCCGCAATGCGGGGGTCGCCCACTTTATTCTCAAGCCGTTCTCGGTCGAGAAGGTGGCCGAAGTCGCGCGACGGGCGGTCGCAAAAATTGCGGGCACCGCGGGTGACGAAGTCTTGGTCTCTTCATGAACTGCCCTGATTGCGAGACGTACAACGATTCGAACCGACGCTACTGCCTGCAATGCGGGAAGTTTCTCATCCTATCCTGCGACCGCTGTTCCTTTGCCAACCCGTTAAGGGCTCGCTTTTGCGGCGGTTGCGGGGATCGGATTGAGGCATCTAGCGCCTGGACCGGCGTCGACAGCGAAGCTCGAGGCGGCCGGTCAGTTGAGAGCCAGCAGCAAAACTTCGTAGTCAGCCCCGGCGAGCTGGACGAGTTGCTGGGAGGGTCGACCGCCTCTGCGGACTCCGAATTGCCGAATAAGCTCTCCCAACAAGATCTAGACCGGCTGTTCGGAACTTCTAAATGATTCCGAAAAAGGCTCGGCGTAATTCGCCGAGGCCAAAGCTCGCCGAAGTCGCGAGCATGCCTAACGACGGCCCCCACACCAACAAAAGTTTGGCGCTTACGCTCTTGCGCAGTGGCGAGGAACCTTCCTCTGCCACTCTGCGCACGCTTGGCTACGCAACGCTGGAGGATATGCTCCAGAGCGTCGCCAGTTTGTTGAAGCTACCGCGTTTGGCGCTGGATAGCGTCGAGATTGCTCCGGAAGCGACCAAACTGATCAATCGCTCGCTCGCGGAACGCCACCACATCGTCCCGGTATTTGCGTCGGATGAGGAGCTGACGGTTGCGACTTGCGACCCGACTCGGATCGAGCTGTTCGACTGGTTGGCCGGAGAGCTTCGTCGAGAAATCATCACCGTCGTGGCCTCGCTGCCGGAGATCACCCGGGCGATCGAGCGTTCCTACAGTGCCGGAAGACTGGAGATCTCCCAGGACGACGAGGAAGAGAGAGAGGAGGAGATCTCCGCGGAAGCTTTGATGGAGGCCGAACCGGTGGTTGATCGGCTGATCCACGGCGCGATTGAATCGAGGGCCAGCGATGTCCACCTCGAAGCGACCCAGAAAGGCACCTGCGTTCGCTATCGCATCGATGGCATGCTTCGTGAGATAGAAGTACTTCCAGCGGAGCTGCACCCGGCAGTGGTCTCCCGGATCAAGGTCATGGCTCAGCTGGACATCGCCGAGCGCGCGGTCCCTCAGGACGGGCGGGTTAAAATCCGCAAACCCGGCGGGGGCGAAATCGATCTGCGGATTTCGACCTTGCCCACCTACTTTGGGGAAAAGGTCTGCTGCCGAGTACTCGACAACCTTCGGGCCACTCTGGCGCTCTCCGAAATCGGGTTTGAGCCCGACCAGCTGGCAATCTTCGAACGGTTGATTCGTGCGCCCTATGGGATGCTGTTGGTCACCGGCCCTACCGCTAGCGGCAAGAGCACCACTCTCTACAGCGCCCTGAACGCGGTCCGATCTCCGGAGCTGAACATTGTTACAGTCGAGGATCCAATCGAGTACCAGCTTCCCGGCATCAACCAGGTCCAGGTGAATCCCAAGCGCGGTCTGACCTTTGCGACCGCGCTTCGCGCCATCCTCCGCCAAGATCCCAACGTCGTGCTGGTAGGCGAGATTCGTGATCAGGAAACCGGCTCGATCGCGGCACAAGCGGCGCTCACCGGACATCTGGTGATGGCTTCGCTACATACCAACGACGCGGCGAGCGCAATTGTTCGACTCTTGGACATGGGCATTCAGACCTACCTGGTGGCTCCGACGATCGTGGGAGTGGTGGCGCAGCGCCTGGTCCGGAAGATCTGCCAAAATTGCCGTGAGGAGTACGAGCCTAAGCTCGACGAGCTGACTGCCCTGGGACTCAGCGAGTTGCCCCGGGGCGCAAAATTCTCCCGCGGCCGCGGCTGCCCATCCTGTCAAAACAGCGGTTACAGCAACCGAACTGCAGTGCGCGAGATTCTCGAAGTGGGAGACTCGCTGCGCCGCGCAATCAGCCGTGGAGCACAAACCGAAGCGATTCATGAAGAAGCCGCCAACCAGGGATTTCGCAGCATGCGGTTCCAGGCCCTGAAGAAGCTGCTGGCCGGAATTACGACTGCTCAAGAAGTCATTCGGCTGACCCGCGCCTAGAGAACGCATGGCTTGAAAGCCAGTTGACAGGAAACCTAGCGCATCGTTTCCTCCAGCGACGACGCATCAAGCGTTGATCGGTACCACGGGGGGATTTGCAATGCGA
>WNFF01026011.1_pt1 | contig 10289 bp, 7 predicted proteins | sample 5400441 | NCBI WGS metagenome assembly WNFF01 (sample SAMN13153345, study PRJNA577476) | soil metagenome | isolation source: 120 cm saprolite under Douglas fir tree site 2 hole 3 replicate 1 | place: USA:California | collected 2015-04-18
ACGGCGTTGCCCGCGGCCGTGGAGACGGGATGTGCCTGATAAGTGAAACCGTGCATGAAGGCGCCGGAGCCGCGTTCAAACGCCGCGACGACGCGCGCGGAAACGAGAACCGCGCCGAGCGGCGCGTATCCGCTGGCGAGTCCTTTGCCCACCAGAATAATGTCCGGTTCGATGCCCCAGTGTTGGACAGCGAATGGTTTTCCGGTGCGGCCCATGCCGGTCATAACTTCGTCCGCGATGAGAAGAATTCCGTTCTTGCGGCAGATATCCGCGATGCGCGCGGCGTAACCTTCGGGCGGCACGGCGGCGCCGAGAGTGGCACCGACGACCGGCTCAAAGATGAACGCGGCGGCCTGGCCCGCTTCGCGTTCGAGTAAATGGACCTGAAGATCGTCGGCGCACGCGAGTTCGCATTGCGGAAAAGTTTTTTCGAACGGGCAGTGGTAGCAGAAACAGGGAGCGATGTGTCCCCATTCCGCGATAAGCGGTTCGTAGGGCGCGCGGCGGGCGACATTGCCGCTAACGGACATCGCGCCGAGAGTGCTGCCGTGATAGCTCTGGCGGCGGGAAAGAACGCGGTAACGATTTTTTTGGCCGGTTTCGAGGTGAAACTGGCGCGCGAGTTTTATGGCGGTTTCGGTGGCTTCAGAGCCGCCGGAAGTGAAGTAAACGCGGCCGCCGTTGCGGAAATTCTGCGGAGCCATCGCGAGCAGGCGCTCGGCGAGTTTTTCCGCTGGAGCGGTGTGAAATTGCGAAGTGTGCGCGAAAGCGATCTGCGACGACTGCCCGGCCATGGCGCGGCCGATTTCGGCGACACCGTGACCGATGCTGACGACAGCGGCCTGGCCGGAAGCGTCGAGGAAGCGGCGGCCGTCGGAAGAGACGATCCAGCAACCTTCCCCGCGAGAGGCAATAGGAAAGGTCTTCTTGAAATTGCGGGGGAAAAGTCCACTGCTCATCGGCATGAGATGTCCGGAGAAGAATTGTAGCAGAGTCGAAAGCCTCATCCCTGGCGCGAGATAAGTTTTCCGCGTCGCGAGTTGCGGCTGTGACGAATGTATCCGGCGCAGAAAGTTGTGCTACCCTTGCGCCGCTTTTCTTGAAATGTCACTGAGGGATTCCAGGAAAGAAGCAATGAACCGGCGGAAGCGCACTTGACAGAATCACCAGGCGGGCTCGTTCGGACGATCGGGCGCTGGAGCCTGGTCGCGTTAATCATCAACACGATGATCGGGGCGAGTATTTTTGGTTTGCCCGCGCTAATTGCGGCGCGACTCGGGAAGTGGAGTCCCATCGGTTATCTGGTGGCGTTCGCGGGGATCTCGGTCATCGCGGCGGGCATGGCGGAAGTCGCTTCGCAATTCCGCGAGGCCGGCGGACCGTACTTCTATGCGAGAGTGGCGTTCGGAAGATTCCTTGCGATTCAGAATGGCTGGTTGACGTGGCTGAGCCGCATTGCCGCTGTTTCCGCGGTTGCAAACCTGTTCATCCTTTACCTGAGCGAGTTTTTCCCCGGTGTAAAAGCGCCGCTTGCGCGGGCGGGAGTGCTGACGATCCTCATCGTATTTCTCGCGGTAGTGAATTATCGCGGAGTGACGGGAGGAAACCGGCTTAGCAATTTTTTTACGGTCACCAAGGTAACGCTCCTCGCATTTTTCATCGTGGCGGGATTCGCTGCGCTCGCGCTGCATCCTGGAATCCGAGTGACGCCGGCGGCGACGCAAGCCACGGCCGCGGACTGGTTTGAGGCCTTGCTCCTCATGATCTATTCCTACGGAGGATTTGAAGCGGCTCTCATCGCGACGGGAGAGACGCGCGACTCGCGCAAAGACATTCCCTTTGCGTTGTTCACCGCCATAGCGGTGACGACCCTGCTGTATATCGCCGTGCAGTATCTGGTGATCCGCACCATTCCGAATGCGGGAGCTTCGAGCAAGCCGGTGGTGGATTCCGCGCGTCAGTTTCTCTCGCCGCTGGGCGTGCAAATCGTTGCGGCGGGGACGCTCGTTTCCGCGTACGGATATCTCAGCGCCAATATGCTGCATACCCCGCGAATCACTTTTGCCATGGGGGAACGCGGAGATTTCCCGGCATTCTTTGGGAAAATCCATCCGCGGTTTCGCACGCCGCATCTTTCGATTGTGATTTTCGCCGCCGCGCTTCTGTTATTTTCCATCGCTGGAGATTTCCGCTGGAACGCGATGCTTTCCAGCGTCGCGCGGCTTTTTGTTTATGGTTCGGTGGCCGCGGCGCTGCCCGCGCTTAGAAAAAAACAGCCGCAAGCCGATCGATTTCGTTTGCCGTTCGGACTTTTTATCGCAGCACTCGCGCTGCTCTTCACGGGAGTGTTGGTGACGCGTATGCACGTGGGAGAGCTCATCGTGATCTCCATCACCGCGACTCTGGCCTTCGCGAATTGGGTGTGGGCGCGGAAGCAGACAACTCCCTCGCAAGTTGCGCGCTAATCCATCCACGAGTGCGTCGAATTGCGGGCCAGACTATTGGATTCGGCAGGAAAACGTGACATCATTCGTGATTCTGCAAGGCGTGATTCTGCAAGGCCTGATTCTACAAGGAACGTTGCGGCTCATAGTGATTCACAGGAGAAGAATCGAGATGAAAGGCGTCATTTCGCGGTGCGGTTTCTTGGGCGCGTTGCTGCTGGCATACGGACTAGGCATTTCTGCACAAGAAGCGGCGAAACATCCCATCACCTTTGACGACATGATCAAGTTGCACCGCATTGCGGAGCCGCAGGTGTCGCCGGATGGAAAGTGGGTGGCGTACACGGTGGCGACGCCGGACATGGAAGCCAACCGTAATGCGAGCAATATCTGGATGGTGCCGGCGACGGGAGGCTCCGCGATGCAATTGACGCAGAGCGGGCACGATTCGTCGGCAGTGTGGTCGCCGGACGGGAAGACGCTGGCGTTTCTCTCTTCGCGCGGCGGCGAATCGCAAGTCTATTTGCTTTCGATGGAAGGCGGCGAAGCGCACGCACTGACGAAATTGTCGACCGGCGCGGACATCGTGAAGTGGTCGCCGGACGGAAAGACGCTGGCGTTCACTTCTTCGGTTTATCCGGATTGCGTCAGCCGCTCGGCGGCTGCCTTGAACAACGACGACGATTGCAATAGCAAGCGCGACGCGGAAAAAGAAAAGAGCAAGGTGAAGGCGCACGTGGCGGAGCATCTTCTCTACCGCCACTGGACGCATTGGAACGACGGGAAGCGCAGCCACCTGTTTGTGCTTCCGGCGGATGGAAGCGCGGCACCTCGCGACCTCACGCCGGGAGCGAACTACGACGTTCCACCGGATGAGCGGAGCGGCCCGGGGGACATTAATTTTTCGCCGGATGGAAAAGAGATTTGCTTCACCGCAGTCACGGACAAAATGGAGGCGATCAGCACGAACGGTGATTTGCTTATCGTTCCGGTTGCAGGCGGCGAATCCAAACGCATCACCACGCAGCCGGGATTTGACGGAAATCCGGTGTATTCGCCGGATGGGAAATACATCGCGTATCACGCGCAGCTGACACCCGAATACGAATCAGACCGCTGGCGCGTGATGCTCTACGACCGGCAGAGCGGAAAGATCGAGAATCTCTCCGAGGGCTTTGACCGCAGCGCGAATGAATTGGCTTGGTCGCCGGACAGCAAGACAATTTATTTCACTGCGGAGAACGAAACGCAGCAGCCGGTGTATGCGATGGCCGCGCGCGTGGGAGCGGAGCCGAAAAAAATCATCGCCGACACCTATAATACGGCGATTTCATTCAGCGCGGATGGGAAGACGCTTGTTTTTGAGAGGACGAGCTTGACGATGCCGGCAGAAATTTTCGCCGCCGCCAGTGACGGCTCGAACGTGCGGCAACTCACGCATCAGAATGAGTCGATCCTTGCGGGCCTCGAGATGAATGCACCGGAAACATACTGGTTCGACGGCGCCGAGGGGACGAAAGTACAAGCGATGCTAATCCGGCCGCCGAAATTTGACGCGACCAAAAAATATCCGCTGCTTGTGCTGCTGCATGGCGGGCCGCAGACGATGTGGGCGAATTCCTGGGGCTACCGGTGGAACGCGCAAGTTTTTTCCGCTGCGGGATATGTGACGCTGATGATCAACCGGCGCGGGTCGACCGGATACGGGCAAAAATTCACGGATGAAATCACAAACGACTGGGGCGGAAAAGCGTACACCGACGTGATGAATGGCGTGGACTACACGCTGAAAAAATATCCTTTCGTCGATGGGGCGCGGATGGCCGCGGCCGGAGGATCGTACGGCGGCTATATGGCCGATTGGATCGCCACGCATACAGGACGGTTCAAGGCCATCGTGAGCCACGCGAGCGTTTACGACAAAGTCGCGATGTACGCGACTGAAGAGCTGTGGTTCGAAGAGCACGACATGCAGGGCACGCCGTGGTCTAATCCGGAAAGTTATAAGAAGTGGGCGCCAGTGACATATCGTTGCAGCGGCAGGAAGTGCCGTCGAAGCTGGTAGTTTTCCCCGATGAGGGGCACTGGGTGCTGAAGCCACAGAATGCGCAATTTTGGTACAAGACGTTCTTGGATTGGGTGTCGACGTACGTGAAATAAGGCGATAGCCGGAGGAGGGCGGCACTCGAGCCGGCCTCCCCGCCAACAATTTCACATCGTCACTTTACTGTCGTAGTGAATACTTCTTCCATCAAAAGATTCGTCCGGCACCCAGAGGATGATTCAAGCTGCCGGCGACTGTCAGTCCAAATCGGATGAGAGACGCCTCCGCGAGAGGCCAAGCCTTCGTAATCGCCCTGTTGGTTGCCGTAGTCAATCGCGGAGCATGGAAATAGGCCATTGCAATCGTGCTCGTTGGAACTAACCGAACTTACGCGCACGTTGGGCGAGCGAAACGTGACACCGCCGTCGACGGATTGAGTAAAAAAAGTATCGGTCATGAAGCGGAAGCCAGTCGTGTCGTTGCGGGTGTCATAAAAGGACAGATTGACGTCGCCGGTGACCGGGTCAACGGCAAGCCATTGATTGAAGCGGTCCACGAGTTGCGGAAGTTGATCGGTCACAGGATGCGGGGCAGTCCAGGTAAGTCCACGATCATCGGAAAGGGAAAGCAAGATGTCGGTCACACCGGCGGGGGTGAGATCCATCCAGGAGCAATAGAGGCGGCCGCGGTGAGGCCCCGTTGACCGGTCGGCATCGCATGCCGGGTAAACGAGCGCGCGGCGGAACATCTCCGCAGGAATGCCGACATCAAAAGCGGCGGTTTTCGGCGAGACCGTGCGCTGCGCATCCCACGTGATGCCGCCGTCGAAAGAGCGATTGAATGCGATCAGATTATTCTTGTAATCGTTCCAAGCCACATATACTTCGCCGTCGGGGCCGACAAACGGCACGGCGCCGATACCCTGGCTCGGGCCGGATGGATTATCAACGCGGGTGAGAGTAAAAGTAGCTCCGGCATCCGAAGAGCGAGCAAGGTGGATGCCACCGTCGGTGGCGTTCCCGCCACCGGCGGCATCCCAAGCCACGTAAATACGGTCGCGGAAGGGACTCGCCGGATTGGTGTCGGCGGTAATCATCGGCTTGTCATTGAAGTGATTCGAGCCACTCTGAAACCCAAACAGGGTGAGTTGCGGATAGCTCTTGCCGCCGTCGGTGGAACGCGCCACCGCCATTTGCGTGCCATCGACACCGTTACCGCCGCCAAAATAGACGACAATGTAGCTATAAAAGAGATTTCCGCGCGAGTCGAAGACCAGCGAGGGATCCGAACCGAAACGGGTGTCGTGGGTGCCCTGGAGCGGCGGAGGAAGCGGCAGGTCGACGGCACCCCAGGTGGAGCCGGCGTCGGCAGAGAAATAACCGCGCATGGGATCGCGGAAGATTTCGTTCGAGCCAGCCGCGAGCGATTTGAGAGATGCGGGATTCAGGGTGATGTAGGTTTCGCTCTGAGGACCGCACTCATTGGAGACGTCGACATTGCTGCCAACCGTAAGAGACGAGCCGGGACCGCCGCCCGGCGAAGCAGCGTTTTGCGAGAGATATTGATATTTTGCCCACCAGGTTGGGTTGTGAGTGGTATTGTTCTGTGCATTCGTTTTCGACGAAAAAACCAGACAAGTTGCACTCAAGAGGGTAATCTTCAGCAGGCGATTCATGGACGGTCTCCTTAATCGAACAGGCGAAGCTCAGCGGGGAGTACATTTCTTACTTCCAGAGAGGAGAGAAGTCAAGCGGCACTGCGTTGAACGGATGGGCCCGCATCTAGTCTTGCGCTGTTCGCGGTAGGGAAGTACTTCTGCGGCTCTAGCCATCGGAGAAAAGCTCCCGCACGGCGCGGCGGGCGAAGCGGAAGAGATGGTAGAACAAGAAGGCGGAAAGCGCGACGAGTGCGGCAACGATGATGGTCGTGGCAACGGGATGAGCCGTGGCCATCCAGGTCAGCCAAACGGCTAAGACGTCTTCGCCAAAACTTAATGCCCAATTGCTCAATGGCTCGGGACTGGCATTGACGGCGGCACGCGCGCTGGCTTTCGTTCCGTGGGCAGTGAGGGCAATTCCGCCAGCGAGTAAGGCGGCGCCCCAGCGCCATTCCGGTGGGGCTCCTCCAGCGGCGGCAAAAGCGAGAAGCGCGGCGGCGGGCGGGCGAATGAAGGTGTGGACGGCGTCCCAGATGGTGTCGAAATAGGGGATTTTGTCGGCGAAAAATTCGATGAGATAGAGAGCTATTGCGACGCCCAACACCCAGGGATGAGAAAGGATCTGCAATCCGGGCGGCAGATGGAGCACGCCGAAACGCTGGAGAAGCCCCAGCGTCGCGACAGTGGCGTAAAGATTGAGGCCGGAAGAAAATCCGGCGCCGAGCGCAAGACCGAGCGTTTCGATGGGATTCATGCGGGACCATCATAGCAGGCCGTAAATCGCCCAAACAGGCAGTAACTTCCGCACGCACAGAGCGGAGTTTCCGTTTGACCCGCCTGTAAAGGCAAGCGATTCTGTTGACGGGACGGTAATTCATGTTTGGGTTGAGCTACCTCTTCTATCCGTGGGGCTTCATCGTGCAGGGCCTGGCGATCGTGCACTTCGTGCGGCGGCGGCCGGAGAATTATTGGTTCTACATCATTTTCTTCGGCGGATTCCTGGGGGCGAGCGTGTATATCGTCGCGGAAGTGCTGCCGGACTTGGGGCTGCTTCGCGGCGTGTTTCAGGGGTTCGGGCGAAGGTCGCGCATACAAAAGGTCGAAACAGATATTCTGGACAATCCTTCGGTGGCAAATTACGAAGAGCTGGGCGAGCTCTACAAGGATCAAGGACAGTTTGAGAAGGCGCGCGAAGCATTCAATCATGCGATCACCGGGCGAAGCGATTCGATCTACACGTTCTATTCGCGGGCGCAATCGTCGCTGGGATTGAATGACCTGGCTGCGGCGATTCCGGACCTGGAGCGAGTGGTCGCGGGCGACCGGAAATTCGATTATTACCGGGCGGCGGGATTGCTGGCGGATGCGTATGCGCGAACAGGTGAACTGGAACGCGCGGAGCAGCTTTTCGCGGAGGTCACGCAGATTTCAACGACTCCGGAGACGCTTTACAACTACGCGAGTTTTCTGAAGACGGTGAACCGGCGGGAAGAGGCGCGCGAGTGGTTGCAGAAGCTCTTGGCGAAGAAGCGCACACTGCCGCGGTATATGCAGAGACGCGAACGGACGTGGTTCCGTAAAGGCAAGGCGCTGCTGAAGGAACTGGCCAACGCGTAGTGGTCGCTGCGCGTGCATCCGGCAATTCCGGATAACAGGGTACCCCCCACCCCTTGTTTTTCATAAGTGTTGATTCTAAAGGGAGTTAAAGTCCTTTATTTTGATACACTTTTGCAAGTGTTCATTCTAAATGGACTTACGTTGCACCAAAATTGTGCAAAATAGGCAATTTACGTCTATTTTTTCATGAGTGTTCATTCTGAAGGGTTTTAAGTCGTTTAGAATGAACACTTCCATGTCCTCTGTAAGTGTTGATTCTAAAGGGACTTATGTTGCACCGAAATTGTGCAACTGTTTTGTCTGTTCGCAGTGGGGGATGGATGCTGGACCCAGGCTGCTGGATTAACGACGGATATAACTAATCGTTAGGTTACCAGCGAAAGGGCAGTCTGTCAAGAGAAAAGAACAGCGGGATTTAGAGGCGCGAGGCGGAAGCGGTACGTAGAAGATCAACCCGGATTGGTGACGATTGATCTGGTGGATTGAAAACGAGTTGGGAGAAGAGCGAGGACAAATTCAACACCCCCCCACCCTCAAAAAGCGAGGGTGGGGCACCCCCGCGTTAAGAACCCTTCCTAAATCCTTCGTGGACCAGGAGGGCCAGTGAAACCAAGGCAGCATAAACAAAGACGTTCGTCAGGATCGTCGCCGCACCGACTATAAATCCTCCGCTTGCGCCGAACATCGCGCCTATTGGTCCGAGGAACCAAAGGAGATAAAGAGCCAACATGATCCCTGGAAATTGAATGTCAATTCTCCGCGTTTCGGTCGGGGCGCTCCCGCCCACAAGTGTCTGGAGTGTGGCGACTATCCAGATGGTTACCCAAATCGTTTTGCTTATGGTCATGGATGGGTGGCCCGGTCGAACGCCTTTTTTTGTTGACGGCAACACTCGATGAGAGGATATCACTTCTGTAATTCACGGCGGAATCCGGGGGAGGGGTGGTGTGGTCCGATGCCGAAAGGGTTGAAGCGTTACTATGGCCAGCGGCAACTTCACTTCGTGACGTTTAGTTGTTACGGCCGTCTGCCGCCTCTTGGAACGGCGCATGCCCGAGATCTGTTCGTTGAAGAACTTGGCAGAGTTCGGCAGGAATATGAATTTCTGCTTGCTGGGTACGTGGTCATGCCGAATCACGTGCACCTGTTGGTCAGCGAACCGAAGAAAGGAACTCCCTCCACGGTGCTACAGATGCTCAAGCAACGGGTTTCGCGCAAAATGCGGATGGCCTCCGGTGGATCGCCCGCACGGCTCCCCCAGTTCTGGTTGCCGAGGTTTTACGATTTCAACGTATACAGCCATGAGAAGAAGAAAGAGAAACTGGAGTACATGCATGCGAATCCAGTGCAACGGGGGCTGGTGGAACATCCGAAGGACTGGCTGTGGAGTAGTTTCTTGTGGTACGCGAAAGGTGAACCCGGGTTGGTAACGATTGATCCGGTGGATTGAGGGCGAATTGCAGAAGAGCGAAGACAACTTCAACACCCCCACCCTCAAAAACCGAGGGTGGGGCACCCCCTTGGGGTAAGTGCAAGAACAGGTTCAAAACCCCCACCCGCTCGAGGGCGGAAGGTTTCGGATGCATTTTCGTTAGCGATGCAGATCTGTCGAGAAACAGATATGATGGCGTTCGTAAATTTGATTTCACAGGATGATCCCAAAACATGAACAAGCCACGCCCCTTGGTCTTTCCGTTTGCTGCAATATTCGCGCTTTGCCTGATCGTTGCACCCATTTTTGCACGGCTCCATTCGCACAGCCAGGAGGACGAGCAGAAGCAGAATCGTCCGTGGATGAACACGAGTCTTTCGCCGGATGAGCGGGCAGAACTGGTGCTCAAGGAAATGACCCTGGACGAGAAGATCGATCTCGTCCATGGCAATGGCATGCCCGGCTGGGGTAAGCCGCGGCCGAACGCCTACCTAGGAAATGGCGGGGCCGGCTTTGTGCTGGGAGTTGCGCGGCTTGGCATTCCGATGATCCAAATGAGCGATGCCGCGTATGGAGTGAGGAGCAGCGGTCAGAACGGCCGCTACTCGACGGCGCTGCCGTCGAATCTTGCTTCCGCGGCAAGCTGGGATACACACGGGGCGTGCGAATACGGCGAGCTGATTGGACGGGAGCTGCGCGCGCAAGGCTACAACATGACGCTCGGCGGCGGCGTAAATATCACGCGCGAGCCGCGCAACGGCCGAACATTTGAGTACATGGGCGAGGACCCGATTTTGGCCGGCACGCTGGTGGGCAACAGAATGAAATGCGAGCAAGCGCAGCACGTGATCGGCGATATCAAGCATTACGCCGTGAATGACCAGGAAAGCGGCCGCAATGAAGTGGATTCCATTATCAGCAAGCGCGCGCTGCGCGAGAGCGACCTGCTGGCCTTCGAGATTGGCATCGGAATCGCCAATCCCGGGGCAGTGATGTGCTCCTACAATTCTGTTAATGGGGACTTCGCCTGCGAAAACAAATATCTGCTGACGGAGGTGCTCAAGAAAAGCTGGGGCTTCAAAGGTTTTGTGGTGT
>WNFF01041125.1_pt1 | contig 10289 bp, 13 predicted proteins | sample 5400441 | NCBI WGS metagenome assembly WNFF01 (sample SAMN13153345, study PRJNA577476) | soil metagenome | isolation source: 120 cm saprolite under Douglas fir tree site 2 hole 3 replicate 1 | place: USA:California | collected 2015-04-18
TTCTCGATCTGACTCACTACTTCCACAGATATCAAGTTCTACCTAAGTCAGCGCCATTCTAAATCGAATCACGATATTCTTGCTAACGTCTTGCTAACAAGCACGCTGCGCCGAAGTCCGCGGCCCGGTGCGATACCGCTAGACAATTTCAAAGTGCTCACGCGTCCCGCTGGTCCGTCCACCCCCGCAGTGAAGTCCCGCCTATCGGAATGCAACACTGCTTCGCGGAATGAAAGAAAGTGGCCTTCCAGAACTCAATAAGATATAGAGAGGAATTTCCAGATAACGTACGGATTCTTCCATTTTAATGCATTCCTCTCTGACCACAGAAAACTGCGCAGGACCTAGTAGGCGCGAAACGCTTACCGGGCCGTCCACCCACCATCAATCAAAATCGTCTCGCCGGTGATCAACGATGCAGCGGGGGAGGCCAGAAATACAACTGCCCCTGCCACTTCCATCGGCTCGCCGATACGGTGCAGCGCTGCGACCCGTTCCAATGTGTCCGCGCGAAATGCCGGGTCCGCAAGTGCGCTCTCCGTGCCCGGTGTGCGGATGAAGGTCGGCGCCACGGCGTTCACAGTGATCCCGTACTTACCCCACTCCACTGCCAGGCACTTGGTCAAATGCGCGATTCCCGCCTTGGTCATGCAATAGATCGATTCCGTCGGTAACGCCGCAAAACCTGCCTGCGAGCTCATGTTGATGATCGTCCCGTTCTTCTGCCGTATCATCAACCGTCCCACAGCCTGGCTCGCAAAAAATGTCCCTTTCAAGTTCACGGCTAGGGTCGCGTCAAAGTCTTCCTCACATACATTCTCAGCAAGATTTTCGGGCGCGATGCCAGCATTGTTCACCAGGATATCGATTCGACCGAACTCTTTCGCAGTTTCGTCCACGGCGCTAGAAATCTGCTCCATCATGTGCATATCCATCTGAAGCGGCAGGGCATTTCTCCCCATCGTTCGTATCTCTGCCGCTAATCCCGAGTCCGCCCGTACATCCCGCAAGCCCAGCGCCACGTCCGCACCCGCATTTGCCAAGGCCACCGAAATTGCCCGTCCCAAACCTCGCGCCGCTCCCGTTACCAAGGCCACTCGCCCATTCAACCCAAACTGCGGATACTCCATTACCTTTCCTCCATCGCTTACTTATCATTTCCACGCACGCCGCTCGCTCGACGGTTGAGTATAGATGATTGGACAACCATCCTGCCCTCCGAGCTTTTTGCCAACTCTCGCTTTCCGACGTTCTTCCAATAGTTCAGCGCATGATCTTCTAAGTCGGTTCCTGCTCGGTGAAGGGCTCTCCTCGGAACCACGTAAAGGACAAGAAGAAAGCGGCGCATCTACGCCTTGACAACTGGGCAAGTTAAAACATGCTGGCAAGCGCAGCGATCACAGCCTTGCCCGCCGATTGGTCCGAGGGCACCGTATAGACCGCCGTAGAGGCAATCGATTTGTGTCCTAATGCCTGCTTGATGACAGCTAGGTTTACGTTGGCTTCGACGAGTGTAACGCCGAGAGAGTGCTTGAGGCAGTGAGGGTGCCGCTTATCTTTCGGCAATCCTGCTTGCTCGGCTGCGTTCGCGAAGATTCGATAGAACTGTGACCGATGCAATTTGCCGCTCTTCTGGGACACGAAAACGTACCTGCTTGGATGAGGTCCCCGTTTGGTCAGCCATGCGCGCAATGCGCGCTTCTCAGAGAGAAGAGGCTGGCCTTGAAGATCGGCCAGTGGTTGCGTTGTCTTTAGGCTGCCCTTGAGTCTGCGGATTGTGATTTCCCCGTTTTTCATATCAACGTCTTTCACTTCTAACCCGCAGACTTCACTCGCCCGCATCCCGTGACGGAAGGCAATCAGAATCATGGCCAAATCGCGTGGATTGCCGCGAGCCGCCCTGAGTACTTTCAGAATTTCGTCTTGGCTGAGCGCCTTCATCGGATCTCTCCTCTATTAGACTGCAGAAAAGGATAACGCCACCAGTCGCAGCGGCCGACATCGCCGCAGTAATGTCGTATCCGGGCCGCTCACGCCCGCACTGGCGCTGGGTACCGTCTTCATTCCTACCGTTCCTTGATCAAATAATTTCTGCGCGCACATGCGAACGCCGGGCAAGTGATGTATCCGATGTCCCCGCCGTGTACCTCACTTCGGTGTTTCTGTCGTTTTTGTAGTTTTTGTCCGAACGTGGAATGAATAACTTGCGTATTTGCAGTGGGCTTGATGGTTCGATTCCCACCCGCGCCTCCAGAATTTCACGAAGTTCTGCCAATTTAATTCCTAAAATCGTGATTATTTTGATGAATCGAAATCCGGGCCGCAGCATCCAACGGATGCCGAGGACGGGTCAGCGAAAGTGCAAGTATCCGGTTTCATCCACGCCGCGCATGAAGCTTTGAGAAGACGGGCACGTTCGCTCCTCGAAATAAACCCGAGGGGGACGGACGATGGAACCAGAACTGTTGGCACTGCTGCGGCGCGCACACGTGGGTCTGGTAGTAATCCTGTTTTCAATAGTTACGTGGCCTTTTGCGGCCACAACAGTGGGCGGCCAGGAACAACAGCCGATCCATCACAACCACGCTGGAAATCAAGGCATGGCCATGCCGATGGATGGGCCGATGGACGAAGCGGCACACGCGAAGATGGAAGCGAAGACTCTGGCGGACAAAAAGGAAAGTGAGTTCAACCACCACCTCGCAGGATTTTTCGTTGCGCTGGCGGGCGTTTTTGTCCTATTTGAACCGCATCTTGCCAAGCGATGGGCGTTGGTGAAGTATGTCTGGCCTGCTTGTTTCCTGCTGGCAGGGATTTTTGTATTGGTATGGAGCGACACAGAATTATGGCCGTTTGGACATCGCCAGTGGCTGGAGGCACTGCAAAATAATCGCGAAGTATTGCAGCACAAGACTTTTGCGATTCTGCTGTTTGGGTTGGGGGCAGTTGAATGGCAGAGAGCCAGGGGAGCGCTGCTGACGGCCTGGAGCGGCTGGGTGTTCCCGCTGGTAGCGATTTCGGGTTCCATCATTTTGATTTTCCACCAGCATGAAGGCGGGATGGTTGGGGGACCGTGCGGGAATTCTTACAAAAACGTGGCCGTTGCTCTTGGTTGTATTGGGCACGCTTTTGATGTTTTATCGCGAATAACTGGTTTTTCGAGTAGCACGGTTGTTCCGAATTGAAGCGCTGAACCGAGTTTGTTCCAAATCGGCGTCAACGACCAGCTTTGAATTTTCTTACCCATCTGCAAATCGCTTCTTCTCATAGTCATAACCCAAAAAGCTCGATGCGGAATTGGAGACTTGCGTGCCGCATATCTGCGGGGCAGGGACGTGTGTTCCTCGATCATGTGCTTGAAGCAAATCCGGCGAGCAGCTCTTTGTCTGGTGGCGATGGCGGGAGTGTGCGTGCCTGGGAGAACAGCGCAAGATGATTCGCACCAATACGAAGCCAAAACCAAATTTTTGTCGATCGGGCCAGGACTCGCGGAGTGGCCTGCGTCCGCGTTCAAGGCCGCCAACTCGCCATTGCAAATTCGTGTTCATGGAGATTTTTCGTTTGCCACCAGCCTAGCGGAGCTGACGAGGACATCCAACCTGAATCGTCATCGTATGGAGGTGAAATGGGCTCGCAAAGAGCAGGATTTGGCGGCATGCCAGATTCTGTTCGTGAGCCGTTCGGCCGCGAAGCACTACGACAAAGCGCTGGACGCGGTAAAGAACTCGATCACGCTGACCATCGGCGAAGATGCCGATTTTTTGCACGCTGGGGGGAATGCTGAATTTGTTTTGCATCACGCGGAATCGGGCAAAAATTGACATGCTGACCAGAGCCAGCATCGCGGGAATTTCGCTTCGGCAAAGACTGCTGATCCCGGCGCTTTTGACGAGCGGAATCGGTCTGCTATTGGGCTGCGGCGCCAATCTTTTTCTCGAACTGCACAATGCAAAAGTGAATACTGTTCAGGATCTGAGATCAACGGCCGATCTGATCGGAACAAACGAAGCGGCGGCGCTGGCATTTCAGGAGATTCAGATATCCAGCTTGGCAGAGGATAAGGTGCCCGCGTTGATCAGTGGAATGACTCGCTGCGCTGTGACTTAACTCTTTGGCCGGGCCTGCTGCATCATCTGGCGCATGGCCACGCTCGAGCCCGGAGCGCGCTTTTCGCGCCAGGCTTCCAGGCGCTTGCAGGCTTCTTCAATATTCATAAAAACCATTGGGTTCTTGAACGCCGCGCGCCAGGTCGGCACGATGGAGCGAATCCTGTCCCACACCACCCAGATTTCTCCGTTGCTCTCGAAAAAAAGTTCATCGTTGATCAAGCCGCGGTTCACGATGCTGGCCACCATATCCCAATAGCTGATCACCATGCGGATGTTGTTGTACTCATCGCTTCCCGGAGCGTATTTCTCCATCATCTCGTCCGGGGACATGGGATGAAAATGATCCATAAACCAGCTGCGGGCCTGCCGCAGCCGGGCTTCGCGGCGCATGTCGTAAAGCCGCAACATCAAGTTCACTTCGTCGTAGGTAGTGGTGGACATGAGATCATCTCCTGAAACCTTCGCTTATTGCGGGGAAGTGATTTGCAGATTTCCCGGCGTCAGCGACTGCGGATTCGTTAATTCGAATCGCAGCACGCTGGCCACGGGAATGCCCTGCTTCTGAAATTCGATCTGGATTCTGCGGCGCAACTCGCGTGTTACTTCGTCCTGGCGCGTCGGCGCGGTTCGAACTTGCAGACGGACCACGGTGGCACTTCTGTCGTAGGATTGCACGCCGAGCACCCGTGGGCCATCCACCAAAGCCTGTGACCAGGACGCGTCGCCGCGCAGTTCAGAAGCGGCGGCTTCGAGCGCGGCCATCGGCTTATCGAGCGCAATTTCAGGAGCCAGGCCGACATCCACGAACGATTGCGACCAGTCGCGGCTCAAATTGGCCACGCTGCGAATATCGCCGTTGGCTATGGTGACCAGCGCGCCGCGCGCGTCGCGCACAACCGTACGCCGCAGCGTAAGGTTCTCGACTCGTCCGCTGGTTTCCGCAATCTGCACGGTGTCACCGGCCACATACTGGTCTTCCAATACGATGTAAAAACCGGCGATGATGTCACGCACCAGGTTCTGCGCGCCAAAGCCGATGGCTATTCCAGCCACGCCGGCCAGCGCCAAAGCGGGCAGCGGATTGATGCCCACGTTGTCCAGCGCCGTCAGGATTGCGATCACCCAGACTACTTTGCTGGCCGCGCCATAAACAACTCCGGCCAGCGCGCGGGTTTGCTGTTCGCGCAGTTGCTCGGAGCGGGCTTGGCCTGCTGCGGGCTTGATCAGCAGATTGCTCAGCACGCGCAAAAAGCGGTTGAGCAGCAGCGCAAAGACTACTATGACCAGGAGATGCAGAACGATTGCGAGCGTGGTTGCGTTTAAAAAGGGGACAGTGCTAGACATAGGCGATTCGTCGGGGGAGTATAACATTGAGTCGGCGGGCACGCTCGCTGAGACGTTTGCAGCGGCGCGACGGCCCTTGCAACAGGAGCCAACCATGCAGGAATCCAGACGATCACTTCTGCGCGCTATTGCCGGCGTTGTAGCCACTTACTCGATGGCCGTTTCGGCTGCCCGTGGACAGGACCCGTTTCCAAAGGCGCCGACTCCGTTGCACCCCGGTGAAGACGAGCCGGTCGCGAATCCCAATGCCAAGTCTCCGACGAAAATTCGCCTGGAAGAAAATCAGAAAGACATCAAGAAAGACATCGAGAAGTTATTTGATCTGGCGTCGCAGTTGAAGCAGCAGGTGGAAAAAACCGACGCGACGGTTGTACTTTCGCTGGCCATGGTCAAAAAGGCCGAAGAAATCGAAAGGCTGGCTCGGCAAATCAAAGAACGCGCGAAAGGCTGAAGGAGGACAGCCGTAAACGTGCATGCTTGCGTGTCCCTAATCCCTAATCCCTAATCCCTAATCCCGAATTTCAAGTTAGAATAGAAACATCAGGTCCACCGCGGTTGTCGCCTGACGTTGTCTGCGCCCGTAGCTCAGCTGGATAGAGCGTGTGCCTCCGAAGCACAAGGCCGAGTGTTCGAATCACTCCGGGCGCACCATTTTTCCCAATAAAAACGATGTTTTCTGAAAAGTGCGCCGGTGTCCATTGGTGCTACCTCATGGACACGCATGGTAGCAAACGGCCTAGTTCAGTGTCAAATATAAGTCGTTTGTTTTCAACGAGATATGTTGGCAGCTAACATATCGCAACTCAATTCAGGCGGATTTCAGTAGCTAAGGAGACTTGAGTAGCTTTGGCTGCCTGCGGTCGGCCAGCTTCTCGCGGCGACCCGCTTGCTTCATCATTCGCCGCATCGTTGCTTCGCCTGCGAGCCGCTCCTCGGCGACTTTCTGCGGGTGAAGCCGCCCGTAAATTGCGGTTGCAGAACTTCCGGGCGCGTAGCCGATTGTGGGCAAACTCGCGCCTGACATTGCCTTGTAAGACCCGCACGTTCGGCGAGTGTCGTGAATTCTCACATCGGGAATCCCAGCGGCGACGCGGAAATCTCTCTGTGCCTTGCCGTTCTGCAAATCGCGTCTTTCTACTTTCTCAAGTCTTTTCTTCGCGAGAGTCTTGCGCTTTCGTCACTTTTTCATCTCTCGCTGTCGTCTGTCGTGCTCTGCCGCACAGCTCCGGTGCATCTCGACACCGCATCTTCCCTCAATTGAATTTGCATAGGGCCCGCGCGGCAGGTCACTGTTTGGAGGGCGCTATCATGGACAAAGCATCGGTCGAGATAGATGCAAGATGGGCTAAGGTCCTGCGTTCGCCCGTTTACTTCATCATTGTGGCTCTTCAAGGAATCTCGGTTACATTCGCTCCGTTGTTTCTCTATTGGAGTGGTAAGGGAAGTTATTTTGGTGGTCTTGAGTGGCTCGTCGTACCCTTGTGTTTTGCCGTCATTTTTCTTGTCCCCGGGTTCTACTTCTGGCTCGGCAGCTCGGTTATCCGGCAGCTGAGGCAAAAATGAGATGCGGAAGTGCGGAATCCACGCGAATTGTTAACTCCCGATAACTAGGGTTACCGGGCATCTGCCGACCCCCTGCGGGCAATTCCATTTGTCCGGTAAGCGTTAATCAGTACTTGACATCTACGAGTACTTTGTACAAGGCAGAGCATTTTTAGCTTGAAGGCGCCTAATCGGAAACTTGAAAATCCACATGGGCGGCTTCCGCGTTTAAAGCGCTAGCGTTACCGGGCACGTGTGAACCTAACCTCCAGCGTGTGCAGATCGATTGGGCAGACTGCTGAGTGCCAGCACTGCTGCACTTTTGGCCTGCCGCAAGTCGCTGATTACATTTCCGCAAAACACGATGCGCTCCTACTTTCGGCCGAACTAAACGCCGCCAATGTGCTGCATCATTCGCAGACGTTCTGCAAATAAGGCGCACCGGCAATCACCTTGCCCGGATTGCAGGGGATCGCACTCAAGTACTCATAGATTGCCCGGAGTTCGTGGTCAGTCATGCTCCTGAAAAACGGCCAGCGCATGACCTGGAGCAAATCGCCGTCGAAGGGAGGCATGAGACAGTTGGGCGGCGTGCCAGGGGTGGGAGGCGTGCCAGTGCAACTTGGATGTACGTGATCGAAGTCGGTGCCTTGCCTCATGATCTGGACGAACTCCGCGTAGCTGTGTCCACCTGCCGGCAGCCCCGTTTTGTCTGGTGTCAAATTGCGGGAGTAAAGGTGCGGAATTTGGTTTTGGGGCGGAAGCGGCCCGAATGGGCCAAAATCCCGGCCTCCGCCCAAATAGTTGTTCGTATTTATCTCTGCTGTTCCGCTAAACGGAGGGGAAAGCAAATAGGGATTGCCGTTAGGGACGACAAATTCTGTAGCTGGGCCTGCCGAGTGACAGCCGTTGCAGTCGCCCACAGCGTTGACAATATAGCTACCCAAACCCACCAACGCCCGGTTTTTTCCTTGCAGGTTCAGGGGAACAGGAGCGATTTCAAACCCTCGCTTAACTCTACTCTCATCTCTCTCGTCATCGTCGTCAAACTGCTGCAACGATTCGATTATTTGCCGGATGCTGTTGCCCGGATGGTGAAACGCTCTGGCATCTCTCCGCGACAAGCGTATCGCTATTTGCAGCGGGCCCAGCTCCTGGCCAAGCCGGTTCCCGTCGGCGATCTCAAGGTTGCTTTCACTGTAAAACTTTCTCGAGAACTAGTTCAGCGCCTTCGCGCTTTTGCGAACCGCACAGATTTGTCATTGAGCGAGATCGTGAGTCGGGCATTACATGCCGCTTTGCCGCAGAGAAGAAGGCGTGGCTAGGCGGCCTGCACTCGACGACCGCGCGCTTCAATTCGAATATCGCTTTGATCGTTTGCTCCCTCAAAAACTCGAGCAAGTCTACGAAGTCCTCGTGCCTCCCGTACGTCGATCGATTGGATCTGTGGAATTTGATTCGCTGCAGGAGACAGTAAATGAACAAACCAGCTGCAATTTATGCGCGGGTTTCCTCCGACCGTCAGAAGGAGGACCACACTATCGCCAGTCAGACAACAGCCCTGGTCGAATATGCGAAGACAAACGGATATGTGGTGCCGCCGGAATGGGTCTTCCAAGATGAAGGGTATAGTGGCGCGAGTCTACAGCGGCCGGGTCTGGAAACCCTTCGTGACCTGGCGGCACAAGGGCAAGTGGCCAATTGGTCGTGCAGTTTCAAGGAATGATTGCAGAATACGAACGGGCGCAGATCGCGGAACGGAGCAGAAGAGGGAAGCGGCACAAAGCGCAGCAGGGAGTGGTGAATATACTTTCCGGAGCTCCGTACGGCTACCGCTATGTGAAGAAGACGGACACTTCTGCCGCTTACTATGAAGTGCTGGAAAGCCAAGCCGGGGTGGTTCGCATGGTGTTCGAGATGTATACCAAACAACAGCTCAATATCAGAGCGATTGCGCGTTGGTTGAACCAGCGTGGAATTCCGACAAGAACAGGAAAAACGCGATGGGAGCGATCGACGGTATGGGGCATCTTGCGCAATCCGGCGTACCAAGGCACGGCCTGTTATGGAAAAACCGAACAGCGGCCGCGGCAACGCATCACGCGGTTGTTGCGTCAGCGGAATGGCATACCGAAACGTAATAGCGCAAATCACGAGCGTCCTCGATCGGAGTGGATTACCGTGCCCGTTCCGGCGTTGGTGAGTGAACAGACCTTTGCCTTGGCGCAAGAACAGTTGGAAAGAAACAAGCATCATGCACAGCGTAGAACGGTAGAGCCGACGTTGTTGCAGGGGATGCTGGTCTGTCAGCGGTGTGGCTATGCTTTGTATCGGTGTTCTGCACGCACATCTAGACGGAGGCTGTACTACTATCGGTGTATCGGCTCCGATGCTCACCGTCAACTCAAAGGCGCGTTGTGCACGAACCGACCGATCCGGCAAGATTACCTGGATCCCTTTGTATGGAATCAGATCATCCGTTTGCTAGAGGATGACACGCTGCTGCAAGCCGAAATCGATCGACGAAAAGAGGCCATAAGAAACACAGATCCTCGACGACAACGTCACGAAACTCTACGACGCGAACAAGTGCGACTCGGAAAAAACATCGAACGACTGATTACGGCTTATCAGGAAGGCTTGCTCAGCTTGTCGCAATTACGCGAAAGAATGCCAGAGTTGAATAAGAGAGCAAAAACGGTGGAAGCAGAGATTCAATCATTCAAGATCGGCGCAATGGACGGAGTGAAATACTTGCAGCTTGCTGAAAATCTAAGCGCATTTCGAGAAAAACTGCGCGCACGCGCGAAGACGTTGGATGTTCGTGAGCGTCAACAAATTCTGCGACTACTGGTTAAAGAAATTCTGGTCGATACGCAAAGCATTACCATTCGCCACTCCATCCCGATCTCTCAAACAGAAAACAGTCCCACTCCGAGCGGATCGCCAACGTCCCAACTCATTCCCCCTGGCACCGCTCAACCAAGTTATCTTTTGCGTCCGAGGAGTAACCACCGCCCCTTGCGGAGTCCCCACTTCCGTTTTCGCCCAAGCCCCTTCCTCAGATACTCCAGCCCTTAGCCACTTTCGAATTAAGCGGAGTATTCTTCGGTCGGCGATTCGGTGCTCGATGAATTTGCCCAACCATTCGTGTGAAATGGATCCAAAGAAATCACGAATGTCGGCATCCAGCACCCAGTTCACTTTCTTCCGTATGAGTCCTACCCAGAGCGCATCCCAGCGCTTGATGCCGGCTTCGCCGGGGACGGAACCCATAGGAGAACCCCAAGAAGT
>WNFF01005566.1_pt1 | contig 10288 bp, 8 predicted proteins | sample 5400441 | NCBI WGS metagenome assembly WNFF01 (sample SAMN13153345, study PRJNA577476) | soil metagenome | isolation source: 120 cm saprolite under Douglas fir tree site 2 hole 3 replicate 1 | place: USA:California | collected 2015-04-18
AGACTAAATCCACCTGATTTTGCGCTGGCTAAGACTGCCTAGTAGAGGTTCGCCTGTCCAGAGGCTTTGCCGAGCGATCCATTGAATGCCCCCTGGAAAGCTTCCGGGGAGGAAAATAACCAGACGCCGATTACGAGAACGGTACTCAGCAGTGCCAGGAAGAACAAGATGTTTTGAACGATGAAGAAGCGCTTCAACCCGATCACGAAAATCAACGTCAAAACGATCAGTAACAACGCACCGAAAATAAAGGTGCCATTCGCCGAGGAAACCCAGTCGGCTGCCCCTAGTATAGCGGTGTTGCCGGTGTATGCACCGAGCACACGCAACATTGGAGAAATGCCATAGCGCGCAAAAAACGCTGAAGGCACACCGCCATAAAAGAACCACCAGATGGTGATATTCCAGTTCGCCATTGTCCCCAAGGCAGGCCCAAGAATACGGCTCACATAGACGTAATCACCGCCGGAACGAGGCATACTTGCCGACAAAAAGCCATATACCAGTCCCGTCGGGACCGTTATGATGATGGCGATGAGCATCGAGAGATACATATTCACGCCGGGATAGAGCGATGGCATAAACAGGAACATAAATGTGAGCAAAAGGCCAATGGAGATGAAGTTGATGTTGTATGCCAGGACATCAAGCGGTCCCGCCGTGCGTACTAATCCGGAAGCCCTACGAACGAAGGTTCCTGGGTACGATGGCTGTGATTGTGCAGACATTGTTTCCCTCCTAAATGAATTGATGCGGCTCGAAAGAAGTTGTGCCTAACGAGGCAGGTTTATGATACACCCTCAAGCGCTACGCCATGCAATGGCCCGGATCGGCGAGCCATCCAGGCCAGACAACGCAAGCGGCAGAAAAGAAAAATGATAGATGACTCCTGGCAAGAGCTGGTGGAGTCGCGTGAGGTTTTCAACGATTAAGACATCGTTTCCTAACAAAGTCGCATGGGCATGATCTGTTTCCTGCGCCGTCGAGTCGACGTTCAATGCATCAATCCCCACAATACTCACACCGGAGTCAACCAGGAGTTGCGTTGCTTCGCGAGTGAGATATGGATGGCGCAGGTAACGATCAGTTTTCCAATAGTGGTCCCAACCGGTACGGATCAGCAGCGCACCTTGTGCGGGAAAGGCTGTGAGGTACGTATCTAGAGCGTTTACGCCGATGGGCTCGTCATCGCTTCGCTCAAGCACAGGCACAATAATCCCTGACAAGAGGAAGCGTTCCAACGGGTACTGGGAGATCGTTTTGCCTTGCGGGATGAAATGCGATGCGGCATCAATATGTGTGCCAGTGTGTGTGCCAAAATGCATTTGGGTGACACGCCACGGAGGGGTTGCCTCTGCAGGCGCAATATGAGGTTCAGGGTCGCCTGGAAAGTATGTCATGCCGTTTTCAATCTGATGGGACAGATCAAGGTATTCAGTCATGGCTTTTCTCCTGAATGTACAACCTTCTGTTTCTGAGATGCTTGGATGAGTCGTAATGATAGGAGGATAAGGTTACCTAGCCTCTGTTTATTCTACATCATCTAATGGGCCTCTGAAGGCTAGTGTGGTCTACTCCTTTCCTTGGGAATCGGTAAAGTTCAGAATACACAATTGTATTCCGATGCAGGAAAGATTAGCAAGAGGGGATATAAACACTCGGAACCTGTCGAATGTGGATATTCTGTACTTCGCGCTTCTATTGACATAGTAAGAGTTTTCGGCACTCGCGACGAAATCGCATTCGCCAACAAATCACATCCGGTTCCAGGTAGAAGTAGGCGGAATATATATCTTATACTATCGTAATACGAGAGATCGCTATTTAGTCCAGGAGGAGAGGAGCTTCCCATGGATGTGTATCGCGCACTCAGTGCAGACGTGCCGCAGTTGCTCTTTACGGTGATGCACCAGTCTGGCCCGACAGTATCAGACGAGGAGTTTACACGCACGGTTACCGCTTTGCACAAGGAAATTCGCAGGCAGGCGCAGGCAATGGGTGAAGAACTGCACCAATGGTTGGGGGAACAGTATAACCTGCAAGCGGAGGAGATGGTGCGCAAACTCCGGCGCCTTGGTGTCTTGGCAGATAAAGCTGATGCGGTGGAAGTGCAGCAAATATTGAAGCGTGACTACAGTCGCCTGGGAAATCGCTTAGGATCAGAGTCATTGCTGGGTTTGCAGGGCTCAGGTGAAGAGGTGTTTGCGGAAGAGATAGCTGGTGATCCTGACCTGGGTAAGCGTGTTGCTGATGGGCGTGAGTATTTGGCCTCGCTAGGATTTAAGCCTGGTCAAGGGCCACTACACGAAGCCTGGCTGCTCTTTCGTGGCTCCATCCATTATGATGTGATGGAACATGCTGTGCGTGATCGCATGGGGATCTATAGAGGAAGTCATGGGGATCACATAGAAAATGTTGGGCGAACCTCCTTTGGGACTTACAATCTGATCTACCAGCTTGGTGAAGCTTTGACCGCCAATATGACGCAGGATATTGGGACCCAGGAGGTAACTTTTGCCTTCAGCAAAGGCCCCGTCCAGTACAGTCCTTTCCGGCAAGAAGTGTCTGCTTTGATGGAACAGGTAGGCGAGCAGATAAACCTGATTCACGCGTCATTCTGGCAACGCAAACTTGGCCTGGGGACAGGTAAAGAATTTGTGCTGCGGTTACGCCTTCCTGCAGGTGAGGCTGCCCTGCGGGAGGTGTTTGAGGTGATTGCTGGCGCAGGGCGAGTGGGGAAGGAGACGATTGTGAAGCGCGGAAAGATGTTGTTGGGGAGGCGAGTGTTGTAGCAGTTGTATCACTTGTGTCCGTTGTATCACTTGTATCATTTGTTTCACATTGGGTTTGGACTATCTGTTGGTGATTTTTCTCTCCTTGCGTAGTATACTTAAAGCCGTAACGGGTTAAGATAATGTGAGGAAAGGTAATTTTATGGCTGCATCACGACAAGAGTTTCCGATAGAACAGCAGTTGCGTAAAGATATTCAGGATGCACAGCGAGCACGCGACCAACTCAAGCTTGATACACTGCGCATGGCCCTGGGGGCAATTCATAATCTTGAGGTAGCACGCACCGACCGCAAGAATCCAGAGTATGGGCAGCCATTGACCGAAGGCGATACTCTGAGGGTTTTGGAGCAGGAGGTGAAGAAACGTAGCCAGGCAATACCATTCTATAGACAGGGTGGTCGTAATGATCTTGCTGAAAAAGAACAGCGTGAGATGGATATTTTGCAAAGCTACTTGCAGGGTTCGCAATTGAGCGATGATGAGCTGCGTTCGGTGGTAGCCAGGCTGATTGAGGAGAATAGCAAGGAGTTTAAACGCGTCATGCCCCTGGCTATTAAGGAAACCAAGGGGCGGGCTGATGGCGCTCGCGTTCAAGGTATTGTTAGAGAGATGACGCAGTAGGTTTGTCAACAAATCTCATTTCACAAAAACATAGATCACACATCACACTTATTGTCCAGTACATTCCCCTGCGTCTCCAAGTGCTAGAAGCATTTTTCATCCCATATGATGTGCCATTTCGTGTTCTGGTGTATTCATCATCCGAAGCATCGGTATGCCACCCGTTCGGATAAAGCGTATCACAAGTACCGCTGCCAGCACGAGAAAGATGATATTGAGAATTGTCGTGTAGTTCCACTGTATCCCTTCCGTTATGGCAACAACATTGCGGTTCTGTGGAATAATACCGAGCGCACCGAAAAGGAACTCGACAATATACCCGGCTACCGCCATTGTTGCGTAGAACGTGAGAAGAATATAGCCCATCACCTTCCAGCCATAATATTTGCGGTAAATATCAAGAATGGGAAAGGTAATCAGGTCTGCAAAGATGAAACTGACCACGCCCCCAAAACTTATACCGCCTTTCCATAACACGGCTGCTAACGGGACATTGCCAACAGAACAAACGAAACTAATAATGGCAACTAACGGGCCAATGAGAGGGCCTTCGATTTTAGCTATGGATGGATTATTGGAGAAGAAAAATGCTTGCCAGAATGAGTTAGGAACCCATGCGGCTAATGCCCCGGCAATGAGCAGTCCCAGGACGATATCTGTCCAAACTGCAGCCCACTCCATGACAAAGTAGTGGCTGACCGCTGTAAACCCTCTTCCACTAAACAACCGTGAGAGAAATGGCCCAAGAGATACGCTCATATCCATCGTCGCGTGTCCTTCCATCCTCCCTATGAGTCCTTTCTCCGCTTGTGTTCGTGCCATGTGTACAAGCTCTGGTGTTAAGGTAAAATGGAAGATAAGCCCAATTAGGATCACCATCAAGATGCCGCCAACAAATTCTGCTGCTGCGAACTGCCATCCCATCAGGACGATTAAAATAATCCCAAGCTCAATCACCAGGTTGGTGGATGCGAGTTCAAACGCCATTGACGAGGTAAAGCTTGCGCCTTTTTGAAAGATGGAACGAGCAAGCGCAACGGCTGCATAGGAGCACGAGCTTGAGGCAATCCCAAAGAGCGTTGCAAACGTGAGACACTTAGGGCCATCACATCCAAGCGTCTTTGCTATTGCCTGATGAGAAACAAGGGACTGGATGATCGCGGAAAGGGTAAAGCCGAGGATTAACGGCCAGAGTATTTCCCAGAACATACTGAAGGAGGTAAATAATGCTTGACCGATGCCCTGTAGTATCTGCATACGAGTTTGTCTCCCCTCAATAGGTTTGCTTTTATCTAACGCTCAGGTCTCTTTATAATACCCATACCCCCCTGGTATGGGTATTATAAAGAGTGTATTTGACCATGTCAAGAGGATAAATTTAGTTCCATCTTCCTTGAGGTAGCTGTTGGTGTGTTGATCATCGCAGTCTTCGTGTATCTGCTTCGACCAGCCTGAGTAAAGTATGCGCTGAAACCTGTCGATAGGAGAACTAAATTGATTAGAAGAAATAAAATACCCTGGCAAGCGTACAGATAAGCTTGACAAGGGATGACTTATGCTCGTACGATATGGAACTGAATATGTGTTCAGATAGGTATTGGACTGTATCCTAGAGAATTGCTATGCTTTGGGGAGTAGCGATAGGTGCTACTACTGGATATTACCTTTTAAGGGCATAAACGCTGCGATGAAGATCTACAATACACTGACCCGGCGCACTGAAGAGATTGTCCCTGTAGAGCCCGGCAAAATCAAAATGTATTCGTGCGGCCCCACCGTCTACCGTTTCATTCACATTGGTAACCTGCGAACGTTCACTATGGCAGACTGGCTGCGTCGTGCATTCGAGTATCGAGGCTTTGAGGTGCTGCACGTCAAGAATATAACCGATGTAGGTCATATGCGACAGGAGATGGTGGATCGCGGTGAGGATAAAATACTGGCTCAGGCTCGCAGGGAAGGCAAAACATCGGCACAGATTGCGCAGTTTTATACTGAAGCGTTCCATGAAGATGAGAGGAAGCTCAACATTGAGCCTGCGAAGATCTTTCCGCGCGCGACACAGCACATCCCTGAGATGATCGCGATCATCGAGGGTTTACAGGCAAAGGACATTGCCTACGAGGTCAATGGCAATGTTTACTTCGATATTGAACACTTTCCCGATTACGGCAAACTCTCTGGCAACCAGCTCGAGAATATGCTAGAAGGCGTACGCGAGGGTGTCGTTACTGATCGACGTAACCCGGAGGATTTTCCCCTTTGGAAAGTTGCTGAACCCGGACGCGAAATGGCATGGGATAGCCCCTGGGGACGTGGCTTCCCTGGCTGGCATATTGAATGTAGCGCTATGTCAATGAAATATCTTGGCCAGCAATTTGATATTCATACCGGCGGCGTGGATAACATCTTTCCTCATCATGAAGATGAAATTGCTCAGAGCGAAGGATTTACCGGCCAGAAGTTCGTGAACTACTGGGTACATGCCCAGCATCTACTGGCAGATGGGCAGAAGATGGCGAAATCCACCGGCAATGCTTATACCTGCTCTGAAATAGAGGCTCGTGGCTTCGATCCATTGGCGCTACGCTATTTTTATACGACAGCGCTTTATCGTAGTCGCCTGAATTTTACCTTCCGTGCTCTGCAGGCTGCCCAGACCTCTTTGGAACGATTGCGTGGGTTGGCCTATCAACTCTTTTTACAGGCTGATAAAGAGCGTGTTTTTGCAGATGAACCTATCGAACCCAATTTCTGGCAAGGGAAATTCCTGGCCGAGGTTGAGAATGATCTGAATATTCCTCGTGCTATGTCCGTAGTGTGGGCCATGTTGCGTGCGCACGATTGCGATCCGATTACAAGGGTACGCTTGCTGCTCGATTACGATCGCATTCTTGGCTTTGACCTCAAAGGGTATTTGCAAAGTGATCTGCCAGGGCGCAGAGAGGATGCGCATACTTACCTGGCATCTGTTCCGGCTGAAATTGTTGCGTTGGCACGAGAGCGTGAAGATTCGCGTAGCCAGGGTAAATACGCACAAGCCGATCAAATACGCCGTCAAATAGAGGCTACCGGGTATACAATCAATGATACTCCGCAGGGCTGGCTGGTGCTGCCACGCCGGCTGGAAGATGAATTCACGGTGCTCTCGAGTTCTTCGGATGCTCCGGATAACACCCAGGTACCAGATCTCTTTGAATTTTCGGTGAATCTGCTCGCGCACAATAGCAAGGATGACCTGGAGCGATGTGTACAGAGCATTTGCCGGCACAATGGTAATCGCTCCATTGAGCTGGTCATCGTTGATAACGGATCCACTGATGATACGCTGGGCTATTTGCAACAGCTAGCGCGTAATGGCGACCTCAGCGGGACAAACGGTCGGAGTATTGGTTTGCAAGTGCTCTTCGCCGATCACAATATGGGCTTTGCTGCCGGGCGCAATGCCACCATGCGGGCCAGTAGAGGACGTTATATCGTGTTGATGGACACCTCTATAGAAGTCGAGGGGGATATCTGGGAGCCTTTAGCCATGACACTGGCAGACCGTAATATGGGAGTTGTAGGCCCATATGGGCTGGTGACGGATGACCTGCGCGAGTTTCAAGAAGCTGCGGGCCCTGATGTGGATGCAATCGAGGGTTATCTCTTGGCTTTTCGTAGAGAGTTGCTGCCGGAAGTTGGCTGGATTGATGAGCGCTTCCGCTTTTACCGTTTAATGGATATCCATTTTAGCTTCTTCTTCAAGACCTCAGGTTATCGTGTCTTGACCACGCCACAAGTGGCTGAACGCATCGAGAGACATCCGCATCGTGAATGGCTCAGTTTAAGCGAGGAAGAGCGTGCGACCAAGAGCAAAAAGAATTATGACATCTTTCGCGGTCGGTGGCATCATGGCGAAAGCCTGCTGGTAGCCAATTATAGGCTTGAGAATCTCTGGCGAGGTCATGATCATCCTTTTCATCTTGATGGTACTCACACCCATTCGACTGAGGAATTGCCACCTGCCGAAACCATGCATACCCATGTTCACCAGCACTGGCCCGATCATTCGCATGAGCATGCGCACTCGCATCAGAACAGGTGAGTGAGACAGGAGTTTAAATGCTGAAAGGTCCCATGGTTGTAACTGCTCCAGAACTGTTGCGACGCCTGGATGCGGAAAATGTTGTCATACTTAATGGGGATATAGGGCCGTTAAACGTTGAGCAAGAAGAGGCGCTGTACGATTTTGTCGAACGTGGAGGAGGATTGGTATGCCTGGGTGACGCGGCAGAGGCGTACCGCGAATACCCATTGCTTGGCGAAGTGCTCGGACATGTTCATGGTATCTGCACCCCACGCAGCGAGATTATCGCTCGTGTAGCCACGCCTGATCATTACATGACGCGCCGGATGGATACATCCTTTGTTGCGCTCGAGGGAGTTTACCTGCTGGATGTTGTTCCTCCTGATGCTGAGATATTGTGGCACACTTCGTGGCGCTATACGACGTATGCCCTGGCGTATACACGCAATCATGGTCAGGGGCGTGTTTTCTGTACCACCCTGGGGAGTGATCCACGGACCCAGGTTCTTCCCATATTTCAGCAGATGTTGGGTCGCGCTATTCGCTATACAGCAGGTGCGGAGACACGTGAAGACGCAAAGCGGGTGGCGATGATTGGCTATGGAGCTATTGGCTTTGAACATGGCACCGCTATCAGTAATGTGTCCGGGTTGGAGTATGCGCTTGTCTGCGATCGCAATGAGGAACGTTTAGCAATAGCCCGCCAGGCTTTTCCGGGTGTGAGGACCTGCACTGAACTTACGCAGGTCGCGGAGGATCCAAGCATAGATGTCGTGATAGTCTCTACCCCCCCCAATACCCATGCCGATATCTCTATGCAGATGCTGCGTGTGGGCAAGCACGTGGTCTCGGAAAAACCGTTTTGTTTGACGACTGCTCAAGCCGACGAGATGATTCAGCTTGCCAATGCGTATCAACGAGCATTGACTGTCTATCAGTGCCGCCGCTGGGATCCGGACTACCTGGCGATTCAGCAGGTCGTCAGGCGTGAGACAATTGGCACTGTCTTCCACATCGAAACATTCATTGGTGGCTATGCGCATCCCTGTGATTACTGGCATTCACATGAGCCCATTTCGGGCGGTGTTTTTTATGACTGGGGTTCGCACTACCTGGACTGGATTCTGCAACTCATCCCCGATAGTGTGGTAAGTGTACGGGGTGTAGAGCATAAACGAGTCTGGCATGATGTCACCAATGCCGATCACTCCTGCGTGTATTTGCGTTTTGCCGATGGGCAAGAGGCAGAATTTATGCACTCGGATATTGCAGCAGCAATGAAGCCTAAATGGTATATCCTGGGAACACAGGGTGCAATTGTGGGGCAATGGAGACAGGAAACGGTCAAGACACGGCGCTGGTCGGGCGATCTTATCGAAGAACGCCTTGCCCCTTCTGAGGCGCTTCCAGAATTGTACGTGTATACGCGAGATTTGGATGGAGCTATCCACGAGCAACACTTGATGTTACCTGAAGCTCCAGCGTATGCCTTCCATCGCAACCTGGCGAATCATTTACAGTGCGGCGAACCGTTGGCTGTGCCGCCGGAGGAATCCAGGCGCAATATTGCGGTAATGGAGGCGGCGAAGATTTCTGCTGAGCGTGGGGGAGAGACGGTTGCGGTGGAGTGTTAGCCCCATCCTCTTATACTACGGCGAAAGTTCATCGACCCATCGTTGGGGTGGGAAGAGGATTACTCTTACTCTGAGTAGCTTGTCATAATGCTAAAATTTCGTTAAGCTATCAGCATGCGGGTGAATCATTGGCTAGTATGAAGGCTAAGGCCAGGAAAAGTGACGTTTGAAGCACGAGTAGGAGATGTACTTAGTATTTATACGCCAGGAGGCGGAGGATTCTTGCTAAAGGAGAAATAGAATGGCGATCGAACTGCCTTTATTTCCGCTAAGTGTTGTGCTCTTTCCAGGTGAAGAGCTACCGCTGCATATCTTCGAACCACGTTATCGTTTGATGATTAACGAATGCCATGAACAAGAGAAGCCATTTGGTGTTGTACTTGTACGGCCGGAGAGCGAATATTTGCAAGAGGAGCCACATTCCGTTGGTACGATGGCAGAGATTGAGGCACTTGACCGGATGGAGGATGGACGTATGAACCTGCTTGCCAAAGGATTGCAGCGATTCCGCATACTCAGCCATCATCGTGAAAAACCTTATCTGTCAGGATTGGTGGAGATATACGAAGACATAGCCGAGCCTGAGCGCATCCTTCGCTCCTTTGCTAACCAGGCGCGAGAACTTTTCAACACCTACCTGGAGATTTTGCTGGAAGTCGTAGGGAAACAGGAAATCGAGTTCAACTTGCCAACTGCGCCAGAGGAACTCTCGCACTTCATCGCCAATTTTCTAGATGTGCAAAATGAATTGAAACAGCATTTTTTGGAACTCACCTCGACGGCGCAACGGCTAGAAGGGGAAATAGAAACGTTACGCCACGAAGTGCCGGTCATGCGTCAAATGCTCTTAATGAGCACTCGTATTCACCCGACCGATGTGGATCGTAGTATATTGAATTGAGCAACAGCGCGGGGGGACAACCCCGCGCAGAATCCTTTTCGCTTTGAACTATCACCACTGCACGGTCTATTTTTCAGTTTCTTACAAGGAACCTTCCTATAGTCACTCTGAATCATGATCTTGCAGGTGCATATAATCATTAAATTGGATCAGACTCCACCCTGCTGAACCTTTCCGCCAATGGGTGAGAGCGGTGTTATGGCAAGCACCCAGTTGAACGAGGTTGGCTGGAAGTTGGTATTGTAAAAGCGGTAATCCCAGAAAGTACCG
>WNFF01005567.1_pt1 | contig 10288 bp, 9 predicted proteins | sample 5400441 | NCBI WGS metagenome assembly WNFF01 (sample SAMN13153345, study PRJNA577476) | soil metagenome | isolation source: 120 cm saprolite under Douglas fir tree site 2 hole 3 replicate 1 | place: USA:California | collected 2015-04-18
ACCCGGCATACAGCTACTCGCAGTAAAACCCGGAGTCATGCCGGAAAAGGACGAGTTTTCAGCGTAGTGAACACGAAGGGCGGTTCGGGCGCAACTACCGTAGCTGTAAACATTGCGATAGCGCTACAGCAGACCCACGACAAAGTGGTACTGGTCGACTTTGCTCCAATCGGACATGCTGCGCTGCATCTCAACGTGAGGTCCAGTTTCGGAGTGCTCGATGCACTTCAAAACCTGCATCGCATGGACGGGTCTCTGCTTGAAGGCTTCATGTCCTCGCATAAGAGTGGGCTCCATCTGCTTGCGGGTCCGCAGCAGCCATTCTCGGCCGCGCCTACCGCTGCCGAACTCGCCCGGCTTTTCGATCTCCTTGTCAGCCATTACCGTTACGTGGTCGTGGATTGTTCCAGCCGCATGGACCACATCGCCCGGCACCTCTGTGACTTGTCCAACGCCGTTTTGTTGGTCACCCAGGCAGACGTGGTCTCCCTGTGGAGCGCAGGACGTATTCAGGCATTCCTCGAAGAAACCGTTGGACGTGAGCGCTTACGCCTGGTGCTGAACCGGTACAAGAAAATTCCTGGCTTTACCGAAGAAGATGTGGAAAAAGCTTCCAACTGCAAGATTCTGTGGAAGGTCCCGAACAACTACCAGTTGATCGGCCCGGCAATCGATAAAGGCACTCCTGTGGCTTTACACGACAGCCAAGAAGTGAGCCGGTCATTCATTTCACTTGCCGCAACGCTGGCGCAGGCGTCCACCAACGCCGAGGGTGTTCTGGATCTCGTGTACCATCACGATAAAAGTGACAGCAAAAAGAGTTCCGGGCGCCTGATGATCTCGCCTCTTCGCGCAGGCCAATAATCCGCTCCCGGTCCTCCAGTTTGAGCCCCTAGTGCTGCTCCCGAATAGCTTCCCGAACCGCCACTTTTTCATTTACCTTGTCCGCATTAGGAGCAATAGAAAAATCTGTGACAATAGATACAAACTTAGAAACCATTGCCTTGCATCGGTCGGAGGTCTTACCCACTCACAGGCCGCCAAGGCATGATCGCGGTCTGACCTGGTGGCTGGTGCTCCTGGTGGTCTGGACAATGAGCGGCGTGTATACCGGCTGGCTATTAAAGCGCGGCTGGGTAGCCTACGACGAAGGGACATTGGGCCAGTGCGCCGAGCGAGTGTTAGACGGACAGTTGCCTCATCGTGATTTCGATGACCCATATACAGGTGGGCTTTCGTATGTGAATGCGCTCGCTTTTTCGGCGTTAGGCACCAATTCTGCATCGACACGAATCGTGCTTTTTCTCTTCTTTTTGGGATTTGTTCCGGCAGTTTATGCCATCGCTTCCCGCTTCGCATCTCCTCCCGGAGCCGGAACTGCTACCCTGCTCGCCGTCACCTGGAGCGTGCCGAACTACAGCGCGGCTGTTCCCTCCTGGTACAACCTGTTCTTCGCGGTCTTCGGGACGGTAGCAGTTCTTCGTTTCATTGAAAGCAGTCGCCGTCGCTGGCTTTTCGTGGCAGGACTGTGCGGCGGTATCTCGTTTCTTTTTAAAATATCTGGAATTTATTTCATCGCAAGCGTGCTGTTGCTATTGCTCTTCAGTGAAGCATGCACTCTTTCCCAGGTGCCGAGTCGCAAGGCTGGAAGCAGAATTTACAACATCGTTCTAAAAGCCCTATCGGTAGTCTTTATCGTCGGGCCATTCATTATCATCCGACGAAATCTGTCCGCAGTCGCAGTCCTTCAGTTCATGCTGCCGGTGGTCGCTTTGGTCATTCTTTGCCTTTGGCGTGATTCGCGCCGGGAATCGGTCCCTCCGGAGCAGCGTTTTGCTCTCTTGTTCCGAACGCTTCTGCCCTTCTCGGCCGGCGTAGCACTCCCGGTCAGCCTATTCCTGGTTCCATACCTGCGCTCCGGATCCCTGTGGGCTTTTTTTAATGGCGTTTTTCTGATGTCCGTCCGTCGCTTGGATTTCGCGGCCCGCCAACCGGCCGACTTACGCCTGATCAGGGTTATTGCTACCCTTACTCTCGCGGGGATTTTCACAGACGCGATGGCAGCGCGTGCGCCAATAGCGTGGTCAAAACGCGTGTTACTGTTGCTTGGCTTGGCCTTCGTGTTCCTGGCATCGGCGCGCTTTCCCCTGGTTTACCAGTTCGCATGGGGGCCATTGACGCTTCTGATTCCGTTGGCTGTTCTAGCAGGCTCTATTCTGCTCGCAATGCAACAAGTCACAAAAGAATTATCTGTCGTGCGACAACAACAGATCATGTTGCTGCTCAGCGTTGCCGCACTGTGCGGTCTGATCCAAGTACCCTTCAGCGTTGCTAGTTACTTCTGCTATGCCGCACCGTTCCTTGTTCTCGCTCTACTGGCATTGTTTTCAGTTCGAGAGGGCGCTTCACGTTCTGTGCTCGGAACCCTTGCGGTCTTCTACATCGCATTCGCCGTCTTCCGCTTCACTCCCACGTTTCTGGCGTACATGGGTAACCGGTATCTACCTGATCGACAGATATACCGGCTCACGATCGCCCGCGCCGGGGGCCTACGAGTGTATCCACGCGAGGGCGAAGAATACGACAGGCTCATTCCCGCGGTGCTGGATCATGCAGGCGGCAGCCGATTTGTTTACTGTGCACCCGATTGTCCGGAGGTCGCATTTCTAGCGGGTCTGCGTAATCCTACGCGTAGCCTTTTCGATTTCCTCGATCAGCCCATGGGACACACACAGCGCGTCTTGCAGGCCATCGACTCTCATCCTGTAAATGTCGTTGCCATACTTACTGAGCCACCATTCTCCAAACCCATGTCCAGTGACCTTCAGGCAGCGCTACGGGACCGATTTCCGAAGTCCACCCAGATAGGCAGGTTCCAAGTCCGCTGGCGACGATAACTGGGACACTGATCGGGAAACTGCTTCGCAAGGAAGACTGGCCGATGATCCTGGCGCAGGAACTAACGACACTCTCTAGCGCCAGCTTCTCTGCTTCTTCCAATGTTCAGCCACGCCAAAAAGGCAAGGCTCCAAAACACCAACAAAGGGATCAAGCTTGGCAAACCATGCAATCCAGCAAGTTCTCCCAAGTTAAACGCGCCATGGGTTTCTCCCGATTCTTTTTCCGCCGGGGCAAGAACGGAGTCCTGATTGATTGAAAGCCTGCCTTGCGAGAAAGATGGCCAGAACAGTTGGAAAGCCGGGCATCTGAATTCATTGGGCGGTTGCGCGGTCGTCGAGACGCCCATGAGTGACAGCCCTAGTCCGCAGAGTGCTAGCACGACAAGAACGCCCCGTAAGTAAGATCCCGCTCTGCTCCACAGCGGCGCAATCCCTGTAGCCAGCAGAGGAACTCCTGCTGCAAGGTAGCGTGGACCGTAAGACCAAGCCCCATGCCACGCATGAAAAGACGCGTTAAACAGAAAATAGTATGTGGCGATGGCTGCGCAGGCGCGCGCGATGGGCCTGATCTGCGAATTTTTCCAAAGCAAGCGTAGCCCAAACGGAGCGGCGGCAAGGATTGGGCCATAAAACAATAGTCCGCGACGGCATCCGAATAACAGCTTTAGCATCACGTCAGGTTTGGGATACGTCAATCCCATGAAGCCATGCGTCATCCAGGGAAATGCTCCGGCCTCGTAGTAGGAATAACTCAGGTGAAGAAACGAACCGAAGGCGGCACGCTGATAAACGATCAAAACCACCACACAGATGAGGGCCCCAGCGCTGACGCTGCCGGCAACACGCCAACGTCGTTCGCGACCGTTGGGCCACACCAGCACTAAGGCCAGAATGACCACAATCGCCGAAGCTGGCGCGGCCGGATACTCCGAGACAGTCGCCCACCCCGCGGTCAGGCCGACGATAAAACCCCAAAACCGGTCGCGCGCCGGGTCCGGAGTCTCTCGCAACCTCATCGCTGTAGCCAAAGCAAACACAAAGCATGCTCCCGCGAGCGCATGCCCCCAGAACAATGTGGCCCACGCCCAAACCGGAGTCGCCAGGCCCATCGCAAGAGCACCAAATGCAGATGCACTTACGCTGCTGCCAAGACGCAAGCCGAGTAGAAAGAGAAATGCACCAGCCGCCGCAGTCGGAAGAGACACGCCAATAACAGTAGCGATATACGATAACGCGACTATCCCTCGCGGCGAATCAGGACTCACGCCGGCCGCACGCAAAACCGGTCTCAACGTGGCCACGAACGGTAGGGCGAGCAGCGCCAGACCGGGCGCTTTATCAGAGTAGTAATGGCCTTGGTATAGCGCCTTGTCGCCGGTATTTTCGTGGTAGGAGTCAATGCGCAATGTGCCCTGCTCAATCAACGAGCGCACCAGGTCAAAGCGAGAGTTCTGATTCCAGCCGCCCCCCTGGTAAAAATATGCGTATGAAACGAACAGTACGACAGCAATCAGAAACGTCCGGACCGCGGCATGTTGGCAAGTCTTCGGCGAGCTGCCGATCATCGGTCACATTCCAAGATGATATGAGTATAGGGAATACGCAGCAGGTCGTGCCTTATAGAGGGTTTTACGTTGCGGAAGGACTGGGAGGCTAGGTTCGCGTACTCTTCTTCCCGGCGTATGAATCGTCCGCGGTCGCGCGATAATAAATATCTTGACGCCAGTGACTGGCCCGTCCTCCAGACACCGTCCAGCGTCACCAGCTTGCCCCCGGACTGAAGCGCGTCGTGTGCGATTTGGAATAAATGGGAGGCCTCTTCATCATCGAGATGGTGGACGATTCCTAATGCCAACACGATATTGAAATAACCAGATTGCGGCGGGGCATACTGGTTGACGCGCTGGCAAAAGAACTTTGCTCGCGGAAATCGCTTGCGTGCTTTGGCAACATACGCAGCGCTGGCATCAAACCCAACGTACTCGGAGTCCGGCAAATACGGGATTATTGTTCCTGGCCCGCAGCCGATTTCCAGGATGCGATCATCCGTCCGCGGCCGGATGTACTCCTGCACTAGTATTTTGCTGCGTCCAGGACCCCCAATCATGTTCCAGAAAACTTGGTATGCCTGCGGGGCCGCTAACAGCGACCGAATTGTTTCGATCATTGATTTCGACTACGATTGGATTTCCATTACGATTGCCTGCAAGATACGCCCAGCTTCATCGAAACACAAACGACGCACCGTACGCCACTAGTTCGAGCAAGGCTATTTCTATGAAGGTGATTATTCTTGCTGGAGGATTTGGGACGCGCCTGTCCGAAGAAACTCTTGTTCGTCCCAAACCCATGATTGAGATCGGGGGCAAGCCTCTCCTCTGGCACATCATGAATCTCTATGCCAGCCATGGCTTCAGCGACTTTATCGTGGCCTGCGGCTATAAGGGCGAGGTAATCAAAGAATACTTCCACAACTTTCTTGTACACAGCGGCGATCTGTTGATTAACCTGAAAGAGGGTTCTTGTAAGGTGTTTAACTCCATTGTGCCCGATTGGCAGATTGCTGCAGTAGACACCGGCCTCAATACCTTGACGGGCGGGCGTTTGCGCCGATTGAAACCCCTAATCGGCGATGAAGCTTTCATGGTCACTTACGGCGACGGCTTGGCTGATGTTGACATAAAATCGCTCGTTGCTTTCCATCGTTCCCACGGAAAGCTCGCAACCGTGACCGCAGTTTCTCCCATCGCGCGCTTCGGCAGCCTTGAACTTAATGGCGATCGCGTCGTGAATTTTGCGGAAAAACCACAAACCGGCGAGGGCTGGATTAACGGGGGCTTTTTCGTCTTCGAACCCAGTATGTTGGATCTCTTAACTGACGATCAGACTTCCCTGGAGGGCGCGCCGCTGGAAACCCTGGCAGCCGGCGGCCAGTTGATGGCGTATCGCCACTCGGGATTCTGGCATCCCATGGACACTATGCGAGACAGGCAATACCTTGAATCACTGTGGGCTAGCGGCAAGGCGCCCTGGAAAATTTCCTGATGGCAAGCTCGCTGGCGTCTTTTTATCGCGGAAAGAAGGTCTTGGTTACAGGACACACCGGATTCAAAGGTGGATGGCTGACCTGTTGGCTCAAAATCCTTGGCGCACATGTGATCGGATTTGCTCTGCCACCCGACACTCGCCCCAATCTGTTCGACGCGGCCACGATCGACCGCAACATGGTCTCGTTATTCGGAGATGTCCGCAATTTCGAGGAACTCTCGAGAACCTTTGTTGAACGCTCACCCGAGATTGTGATCCATTGCGCGGCGCAAGCCCTGGTTCGCCGGTCGTATCGTGAGCCAGTTGAGACTTTCGCAACCAATGTGATGGGCACCCTACACGTACTCGAGGGCGCACGGCACACGCCCTCAGTACGCGCTGTCGTGGTCGTCACCAGCGACAAGTGTTATGAAAATCGCGAATGGTTCTGGGGCTACCGTGAACAAGACGCGGTGGGCGGACGTGATCCTTACAGCTCAAGCAAAGGCTGCGCCGAGCTGGTGACAGCCGCGTACCGCCATTCTTTCTTCGCGAGCGATAGGCGCGCCGCGATCGGTTCGGCGCGCGCCGGCAATGTAATCGGTGGGGGCGATTGGTCAGAAGACCGGCTGATGCCGGATATTGTACGTGGAATTTCCTCTGGAACGAAGATCGTCATTCGCAGACCTGATTCCATACGGCCTTGGCAGCACGTGCTCGAAGTGGTTCGAGGATATCTGCTGCTGGCTCAGCGCCTCTGCGAAGACGGCCACAGATACGCCGAAGCATGGAACTTCGGTCCCTCTGATGAAAGCGCTATCCCGGTTGCCGAATTTGCCAAGCGGACAGTTGCAATGTGGGGTAAAGGGGAAATAGACATCAGGGCTGATCTAGAGGCGCAGCACGAGGCAAAGTATTTACGCCTGAACTGTGACAAGGCTCGCAACTATCTCGGCTGGCAACCATCGCTTACGATAGACCAGGCTCTCGAGTGGAGCGTCGACTGGTATCGCTTGTATTACGAGAATCCAGCCTCTGCCTTGCCCGTTATCGAAACGCAAATTCAGCGATACATGCGGATGTTCTCGTGAAGAATATCTCGTCAGCTCTGGTCACGGGCGCGACTGGTTTCATCGGCTCCGCTGTGGTACGGCGTCTGCTCGCCGAGAAATTCGAAGTCACGTGTATTGTTCGCCGCAGCAGCAGGAATTTTTCTGTACCTGTTGGAGCTTCCGGTTTGAGGGTAATTGGAGTCCAGTCATTCCACACGGACGAGTTGAAATCGGCCTTGGTTGATGTATCCACGGAAGTGATCTTTAATCTCGCGTCGTATGGAGTGCACGAAGAACATCGCGACCCGCAGCAGATCATCGATGGCAACCTGGGGATTCTTACCCATTTGCTTGAGGCCACTTCCCGCTGGCCAATGCGAAGATTCATTCACGCCGGTAGTTGTTCGGAATATGGAAACCCTCGGCCAAGGAAGTCGCGAATTTCGGAAGCCGAACCTCTACACCCGGTCTCAGTGTATGGGGCGGCCAAGGCAGCGTCTTTTCTGTATGGCAATGCGCTTGCCTCAAAGTTCGGCATCCCATTAGTAACACTCCGTTTATTTGGAGTATTCGGGCCCGGGGAGGCCCCACAGCGGCTCATACCCTATTTGATCGAACGCTTGCAAGGCGATCAATTTGCGGAACTAACGCCTGGCGAGCAGGTACGGGATTTTCTCTATGTAGATGATGTCATCGACGCATTTCTTACAGCGGCGCAGGAAGAAGCCCTTGAGCCCGGCCGGGCTTACAATGTTTGCTCAGGGGCCCCTGTGCCGGTGCGAGAAATCGGGGAAGCCGTAGCGGACGCGCTGCACAAGCCGCGGCACTTCCTACACTGGGGCAAACGTCCGTACCGCGAGGACGAGCCCATGTGGCTGGTTGGCGATAATTCTCAATTCACACGAGCAACTTCATGGTGTCCAAGGGTTGGCCTTCACCAAGGCATCCAGCACACGATTGAAGCCCTTAGACTTGGAGCAGCGACACCGCAGGAAAATACCAGATGAGTAGCATGCACTTTGATCAGTTTGCCGGAGACTACAAGCAGATCCTTGATGAAACGCTAGCGATCTCCGGTGAAGACTCGGCATATTTCGCCGAATACAAAGCGCGCTATCTCGCTCGCACGCTTTCCCGCGATTTTTCCGGCAAGGTGCTCGATTTCGGTTGTGGCATCGGCCTGCTCTCTGGTTTTCTAGAGCAGCATTTACCCAAAGCGCGCATTGATGGCTTTGATGTCTCGCAGGAGAGTCTCGACCGTGTAGATGCGCCACTCGCCGCGCAGGGAATGTTTACCTCCAACTCGGACTTGCTAGCTGGAGATTACGAAATGATTGTTCTGGCTAATGTGCTCCATCACGTTGCTCCCGCACAAAGGCAAATCTTTATTGAGGATATTTCCTCGCGCCTCGCTCCTCGTGGCAAGTTGGCAATTTTTGAACACAATCCTGCAAATCCGGTAACGCGCCGGGTCGTAGACCGTTGCCCGTTCGACAAGGATGTGACTTTGCTCCGGCCCGCCGAAGCTTCACACTATCTGAGAAAAGCACGTCTTCGCCTTGTGCGCAGCGACTACATCGTTTTCATGCCCCGCCTTTTGTCCCGCCTCCGCCGACTAGAACCATGGCTCGCTTGGCTGCCATTGGGTGCGCAATACGCATTGATCGGTGAGAAGCATGCCTGAAAATCGAAAGCTGATCAGCATTTGCGTACCGGTGCTCAATGAAGAACAGAATGTCGAATCGCTCTATGAGGCCCTCCTGCCGGTCATGGTGGTGCTTTCGAAGTACGAATTTGAGATTCTCTTCACCGATAATCACTCGACCGACGGCACATTTAATGTCCTCGAGCGACTCGCCTTACGCGACCCGCGCATCCGCATCATTCGTTTTTCCAGGAATTTTGGTTTTCAGCGCTCTGTTTTCACTGCTTATGCCAACGCACGGGGAGTGGCTGCGGTACAGATCGATTGCGACTTGCAGGATCCGCCTTCACTGATCCTCGATTTCGTGCGCAAATGGGAGGAAGGCTATCGCGTAGTCTACGGCATTCGCGGCTCCCGCGAAGAGGGAGCGCTGATGAATGTTGTGCGGAAGTTTTTCTATCGTTTGATCGACTCCCTCAGCGAGGACGACTTGCCGCTGGATGCCGGCGATTTTCGTCTGCTTGACCGCTGCGTGATCGATGAACTAGTAAAGTTCGACGATTACCAACCATACGTGCGAGGTACGGTGGCTGCGTTGGGCTTTGATCAAATTGGCATTCCCTACAACCGCTTGGAGCGGCAGCGAGGGAAAAGTAAGTTTTCTTTTCGCGAGTTAATTGGATTGGCTTTCGATGGCATTCTCAACCATTCGGTCGTTCCGCTCAGAATGGCCACTTACCTGGGCCTTGTGATTTCTTGTCTCACTTTTCTGGCAATTGTTGGCTATGGGGTTGGGCGAATATTCTTCGGAAGAAATTGGCCGCCTGGCTTTGCCACGATCATCGTTCTGATTCTTGGCTCGCTCAGTTTGAACGCCTTGTTTTTAGGAATTATCGGCGAGTACCTCGGACGGATTTACAAACAGGTAAAGAGACGTCCCTTAACCATTATTGAACGCGAGGTAAATTCCACTATTCCGCATTTAGAAAAAGACCCTGCTGCCTTCTGTGGTCGGGAATCGATAAACCGCGTCTAAGAGCTTCTAATCCTGCTTCCCTGGCGGTGCACCCATATCTTGGGGGAATGATTTGAAGGCCACCTCACGCGCCTTGGCAGAAACTTTCTTACTTTCATCGATCCTATTTTCCGTCAGTGTTCCCTTCAGTACGTAGTAAGCCTCATCTCCGGCGTTCTTGCCGGGTCCGCGCTCGACGGTGCCTTTAAACTCGAACCAAACCCCGTGGACCGTCACTGTATTGAAATTTATTTTGTTGCCATCCAATCTTGCTTCTTTGAAAAAGTGGTCAAGAAAAGTTCCCTTATCGCTTTCCAGATCGCCATAGCGGGAGACGAATCCGGTCACCCGCCCCGCGTCCTCGACCGTGACCTGCACGAACTCGCCCTCGCGGAGGAAGGTGTACATCCCGGAATAGTCCGGCACCCTGCTCGCCGTCGGCGCTGGCTTGTCACTTGTCTGACCGGCGAGCAACGAAGCAGTCAACAGCAACAGGGCGGCACATATGCGTTTCTTCATTGAGGAATTTGCTCCTGATTCTCGCTATTCCTTTCGGCGTGTGAGTGTTGCATCAGCAAACTGTGTCCACTGTCCAGCCTCATTCTTTTGTCGCATCAGCCATTGCCAATTCTGGAGTCCAGCATCCCAA